>ENA-ORIC01000577-ORIC01000577.1-human-gut-metagenome-genome-assembly--contig:-NODE-577-length-45438-cov-5.795088_pt1 | contig 45438 bp, 36 predicted proteins | sample MGYA00243023_ERZ508732 | MGnify/ENA primary metagenome ERZ508732 (study PRJEB26277, sample SAMN04329767) | human gut metagenome | biome: human-associated habitat | host: Homo sapiens | place: USA... | reverse complement strand
TTTGCTTCGCAAATGTGGGCTGCTCGCCCACACCTCGGCAGCATTTTTGAAAAACTGCTGCACCGAAAAACTTTTTATTTGTCTGCGGCTCGTTGCTTACAACCAATCCTGAAAAATTTTTCGTTTTCACTCGCTATTTTTCCAAAACTATGCTATAATAACAGCAACCGAACAGGAATTTTTCAAAGGAGGTATTTCATGGACCTTTTTACAGCAATGGTAGAACGGCATTCCGTCCGTTCCTATACGACCCAACCCATCACTGACCCTGTAAAATCACAGCTGCAAACATTTCTCAAACAATGCAACCAAGAAAGCGGCTTGCATATGCAGTTGATATTAGATGAACCGCAGGCATTTGATGGACTGCTTGCTCACTATGGGCATTTTAAAAATGTACGAAATTATATTGCACTGGTCGGAAAAAAGAGTGACCAGCTGCCGGAACAATGCGGATATTACGGCGAAAAACTAGTGCTCTTCGCTCAGACGCTTGGGCTGCGGACATGCTGGGTCGGTGCATCCTATCGGAAACGAAAAGCTGCTTTTCAATTGGAAGACGGCGAAAAATGTTGTTTAGTGATTGCCATCGGATACGGAGCAGAGGATGGCGTTCCGCATCATTCAAAATCGTTGGAATCCGTGATACGAATCAAAGATGAAATGCCGCACTGGTTTGAAAAGGGTGTGCAGGCAGCATTGCTTGCACCGACTGCCGTCAATCAGCAGAAATTTTTGTTTACCCTAGTGAATGACCATACAGTTCGAGTAGAAGCAGGCTGGGGATTGTATACAGAAGTGGATTTAGGAATTGTCAAGTATCATTTTGAACTGGCAGCTGGAGACCATTTTGAGTGGGCAGAATCATAATAACAAAACACCCGACCGGATTGTACAAATGTACTTGTCCGGTCGGGTGTTTTTCATGGAGGGTTCTTTTTATGGCATTATGCTTTTGGCGGTACTGGGAGATCTGTAATCATATTCAGTACAAACTGCATCAGGTATGTGGTGTCGTCTTCAGTGACGTTACCATCTGCATAAACATCGGCATTCTTTAATTGAATGTCTGTAAGGGTAACGAGTGTTGCAAGATGCTTATTCAAGTAAACTGCATCTCTCAAGTCTACAACGCCGTCTGTGTTGACATCGCCATAGGAGATATTAGAATCATCAATTGTAGTGGTTTCAGCGGTAGTGGTTTCTATGATTTCTGAAGTCGTTGATTCTATAGAAGTAGTTGTTTCATCTGGTGCAGTGGTTTCTGCTGGTGTTGTTTCAGTAAGCGTTGTGGTTGTTTCTGTTGTGGTAGTCGTAGTAGTTGTTGTCGTTGTTGTGGTATCCGGGTCTTTTTCGTATTCATAAACCAGTGATACAGAATTGAAGGTGACAGAAACATCTTCGCCGGATTCACTGTTGGTAGAAGATTTCCACCAGCAACCCTGTAATTCTGCATATTCCTGCGTTGGCGTACCGGCAACTTCTTCCTTGTTAACGGTGTAGTTGCCATCCATCAGAATGACATTGTCATTTGTGCCAGCTCCAAAGGAATATGCTTTGGAAGCCCATGCTTTTGTACCATCTTCCAGCAGCAGGTCGTTGAAGGCCAACGCACCGCCGCCGCCGTACCAGTCAGCGTTGGTGCTGCAAGTAACTGTGGTGTTGATGATAACTTTTTTCAGGTGTTCCAAGTCGGTCAGCGGAATCTTCGGGAAACCGTTGCCGGACAGTTCCAAGTCTTCATACTTGTAAGTGATGGTCTTAGTATCCGGTTCTTCCGGCTTTACATAAACTTCCTTGTCTGTTTTCTGGTCAGATACCACGACCTGTGCAACAGACATCGGCGGAAGTTCAACCTTAACCTGATTGCCGCTGATGTCGTTCTGAACATCAATGATGCGAATCTGGTCATCTTTCGGTGTGATGGCATAAACAACAGCACTCTGGTAATCCTTTGTTGTACCGTCCAGTGTGATGACAGCATCTTCTGTCTGGTCAGCACTCTTATTGGAGAGCACGGTCTTTACTGTGGAATCATCGCTGCCGTCAATGGAAGCGTAGGAGTAAGCAAGGGAAATGTCACTGGTCGAAGATTCTACCAGTGTATCGCCGAAGGAAGCACCTTCTCCATCGTAGTTGGTGTAGAGGTTGATGGCAGAAGCTGCATATGGGCATTCAGACAAAGTGCCCCAGTAGGTTGCAAAGTAAACATTGTTATCTGCAAAGCTGCCGAGAGCGTCAGCTTCTGCAATGGCAGCACTGGAGAGCTTACCGGATTCTTTTTCATTGCTCAGGTCTGCGAAGTTATATTCGGAGATGGCAATTTTTGTGCCCGGATAATACTTGTCGATGGATTCCTGTAATTTCGGCAGGAATGGGAAGTACTGTCCGAAGGTTGGTTGCAGCCAGCTGTTTTCCACATAGGAGGCATCGTACAGACTTCTTGCAGCCTGTACTCTGGAAGCTTCTGTGCTGCAATCCTGAGAATAGAAGTGCACGTCTACCACATCCAACAGTCGCTTGCCGGATTCTTTTTCTGCATTTGCCATCTGTTCCAGATAATAATCCATGAACCAGCTGTAGTTGCCCTTAACAGCATCGTAATCCGGATCGGTGTAAACATTGTTGTTTTTATCGCTTGCACTGTTGCTGCCATTGATACAAGGCAGCATGCCCCAGAATGCAGGGCCGAAAACTTCTGCATTTGGGTCGATGTCCTTGACAACGCTCGCCAGTTCAATAGACTTGGAGATCAATTCCTTGCTGCTGACTTCGTTGCTGTGAAGCAGCGGATGGGTATCATTCCAAAGAACCGGTTCGTTGTCTAAGCTGTAAGCCTGTATGCCCGTAGATGTGGTAGAATCGCCCAGAGTCTTGACCAGATAGTTCACATATTCATCCATGTAAACATAATTGTCTGTAATATCCGGTTCGAGTGTCAGAGCAGTGTCTTTCTTGAATTTGACTTCCTTCCAGCGGGAGGATGGAGCTGCTTCCGATTCCAGAACGGTTCCGGCTTTGTCCGCAGAAACATAGCCTGCCATTTGCAGGGTTGTCATCTTGTAAGGGATGTTGTTTTTCTGGCAGGTTGCAGACAATCTTCTGCCGGCATAGCCGCAACCGTCTGTGTCGTCACCGATGTTGGTATCGGAACTATTGTGCCAGTCTTCACCAGCGTTGGAATAGTTGGTTTCCCAGTTGTAGCCAGTCAGACGGTTACCGCCCTGCCGAACGGTGTCAACAGTAACATTTTTCAGATTGCTGCCGTCACCGGAATCATTGACCCCGTAAATGTGTGGGCTGATGGCTTTCTTTTCTCCAGCCAGATTGACGGTAACCGCCATATCATAGCTGCCAGCTGCGTCCGCAGAGATTCCGCTCATGGTATTCATGGAAATCTGTGCCAGACAGGTGATGGTGAACAGACCTGCGATGAGGGCTGTCCGTTTGCGATGTTGCATGTGAAATCCTCCTTCATGAAATTTGTGATAAGAACGTGATACGCATATGTTTTTATAGTATCACTTCTTTTCACAATTGTCAAGCAGTTTAGATAAAAAAATAGAAAAATAGAAGAAAAAACTATGCAGAACATTTGAAAGGAATGAAATTTTCCAAGGATTAGAATTTTAGAAACGTGAGCAGGTTTCACAAAAAATCCGGATGTTTCAGGCGGAGATTTTCGCTTGCAATCGCCGGATATTTCTTGACAATGCAGATGCAATGTGTTATGATATTGTTTAACATCGAACAGTTCAACGATGAACAATCTCAACCAGAAAGAAGGCGTTTTTAATGAAGAAACAAATTCCACCAGCACCGCCGTTCCGGCTGTTTCCGCCACTGCATCGGCTCTGCATGCTGATGACTCGATACTGTAACCGTTCTCGTGGGATTCGGGAGCAGGAACAGTTGACCGGTGTACATGGCTGGCTGATTCATTTTCTCTATGACCAAACTGAACCGGTGTACCAACGGGACATTGAAAAGCGGCTTTGCATCCGCCGTTCCACGGTGACAGCAACCTTAAACCGCATGGAGAAAAACGGACTGATTGTACGGGAGTCTGTGCCGGAAGATGCTCGGCTGAAACGCATTGTCCTGACAGAAAAAGCGATTTCTCTGCACAACGATGTCGAGAAAGAGTGTCAGTTTTTTGAATCGGTGTTGACAGCAGAGATTTCCATGGAAGATTTGGAGCAGTTTCAAAAAACCTTGCAGGTGATGTGTAAAAATCTGACCGATTATGAATCCAAAGGAGGGAATTCAACATGTTAAAACGACTGGCTGGCTGTGTCCGGCAGTATAAAGGGGCTTCGCTGTTGTCGCCGCTGTTTGTTGTCCTAGAAGTTATTATGGAAGTGATCATTCCGCTGCTGATGGCAAAACTGATTGATGACGGTATTGACGGGGCAAATCAGGTGGCAATTTTAAAAACAGGCGGAATTTTAGCAGTTTGCTGTATTTTGTCGCTGTTGTTTGGCATTCTTGCCGGACACTTTGCAGCAAAGGCATCTGCTGGGTTCGCCAAGAATATCCGGCATGACTTGTTTCATGTGGTACAGGGCTTTTCCTTTTTTAACATTGACCGCTTTTCTGCGTCCAGTCTGGTGACCCGTCTGACCACAGACGTGACCAACTTACAGAATGCGTATCAAATGATTGTGCGAGTTGCTTTGCGGTCGCCGGCAATGTTGATTTTCTCGCTGGCAATGGCGATTCGGATTAGCCCGAAGCTGTCGATTATTTTTCTGATTGCGATTCCGATTTTGGGGGCATTTGTCTTTTTCCTGATGAGCAGTGTGCACCCGATTTTTGAACGGGTATTCCGCACCTACGACAAGCTGAACAACGTCGTGCAAGAAAATGTGCATGGTGTTCGAGTGGTAAAGGCATTCGTACGAGAAGATCACGAAATCAGCAAGTTTGCGAAGATTTCGCAGAAAATTTATGCAGACTTTTGCAAGGCAGAAGGCAGACTGTCATTTTCCATGCCGGGTATGCAGATTGCTGTTTATAGCTGTATGCTGTTGCTGTCATGGTTTGGGGCAAGAATCATTGTCGGCTCTGGCGGCAGCGATTTGACCACAGGCGAACTGATGAGTCTGATGACCTATGCATTACAGATTTTGGGGGCATTGATGATGCTGTCCATGATTTTTGTCATGGTTGTCATATCTCGTGCATCGGCAGAGCGAATTGTTGAAGTGTTAGACGAACAGAGCGACTTGACCAATCCGGAACATCCGGTTTTGAAGGTTGCGGATGGCAGTGTGGACTTCTCGCACGTTTCGTTCAGCTATTCCAAGCGGATGGATAAGTGTTGCCTGAAAGACATTGACCTGCACATTCCGTCTGGTATGACTGTTGGAATTTTGGGTGGTACAGGCAGCTCGAAGAGTTCACTGGTGCAGCTGATTCCTCGGCTGTATGATACGACTGCCGGAACGGTCAAAGTGGGCGGTGTAGATGTCAAGGATTATGATTTGGATACGCTCCGGAATGCCGTTGCAATGGTGCTGCAAAAAAATGTGCTGTTCTCCGGTACGATTAAAGAGAATTTACGCTGGGGCAATGAACAGGCAACAGATGCAGAATTGCAGGAAGCCTGTCGGCTGGCGAATGCCGATGAATTTATTGCAACATTCCCGAAAGGTTATGATACCTATCTTGAACAGGGCGGTGCAAATGTTTCTGGCGGACAGAAGCAGCGGCTTTGCATTGCCAGAGCCTTGCTGAAAAAGCCGAAGATTTTGATTCTGGATGACTCGACCAGTGCCGTGGATACGAAAACAGATTCTGGCATTCGGGCAGCTCTGAAAACCTACTTGCCGGAAACCACCAAGTTTATCATTGCACAGCGGATTTCCTCCTTGCAGGATTCTGATTTGATTTTGGTGCTGGATGGCGGTGTCATCAACGGTATGGGAACACATGAGGAATTATTGCAAACAAATGCAATTTATCAGGAAATTTACGAAGAACAGACGAAGAAAGGCGGTGTAACAGAATGAGCAAATTCAAAACAGCTTCACCGACTGGAACGGCAGAAAATCCAATGGTTGTATTAAAACGGCTGCTGCGGTATTTGAAACCGTATCGTCTGCGGTTGGCAGTTGTCTTTTTGTGTATCATTTTCAGTGCGTTGGCAAGTACCATCAGTGCAACGTTTTTAAAGACGCTGATTAATGATTACATCGCCCCATTGCTGTTGGAATCGCATGCGGATTACAGCGGACTGCTGTCGATGATTCTGAAAATGGCAGTGATTTTTGCTGGCGGTGCAATTTGTACGCTTTTATACATCCGGCTGATGGTGCCAGTTTCACAGGGCGTTCTGAAAAAGATTCGGGATGATATGTTTACCCATATGCAGAAACTGCCTGTTCGCTATTTTGACCAGAATGCAACGGGCGATATTATGAGCCTGTACACCAACGATACCGACACGCTCCGGCAGATGATGGCACAGAGTTTGCCGCAGTTCATCTCTTCCACGATTACGATTGTGGCTGTGTTTGTTGCGATGCTGGTAACAAGTGTTTGGCTCACGCTGTTTGTCATTGCCTTTTTGATTTTTATGATGGTGATTGTCAAGCATGTTGGCGGAAAGAGCGGAAAATATTTCGTAGCACAGCAGGCATCGTTGGGCGATGTAAACGGCTATGTAGAAGAAATGATTCACGGGCAGAAGGTCGTAAAAGTATTTTGCCACGAACCGCAGGCAGCTGCTGTTTTTGATGAGAAGAACGAGGGCTTGTTTGAGAATGCAACGAAAGCGAACAGTTTCGCTAATATCCTGATGCCGATTACAAACAACCTCGGCAACCTGCAATATGTGTGTATTGCGATTCTGGGCGGAGTACTTGCCCTGCACGGTGTGGGCGGTCTGACATTGGGTGCAATCGCTGCATTCTTGCAGCTGAGCAAAAGCTTTACGCAGCCAATCGGACAGATTTCCCAGCAGGCAAGTGCAATTGTCATGGCACTGGCTGGTGCAGGACGTATTTTCCATATGCTAGATGAACAGCCGGAGCAGGACGAAGGCTATGTGCATCTGGTCAATGCGGAACGGGACGCAGACGGCAACCTCCGCAAAGCCGACCATCGTACGCATCTTTGGGCGTGGGAGCATCCGCATCAGGATGGAACTGTGACTTATACGCAGCTGCAAGGCGATGTGCAGATGGAACATGTGGACTTTGGCTATGTGCCGGAAAAGATTGTTCTGCATGATGTCAGCTTGTATGCAAAGCCAGGGCAGAAGATTGCCTTTGTTGGGGCAACGGGTGCCGGAAAAACCACGATTACTAACCTGATTAATCGGTTCTATGATATTGCAGACGGAAAGGTGCGGTACGACAACATCAACATCAATAAAATCTGTAAGGCAGATTTGCGGCGTTCGATGGGAATGGTTTTGCAGGATGTCAATCTGTTCACTGGAACGGTTATGGATAATATTCGATATGGTCGCTTGGATGCAACCGATGAAGAATGCATTGCCGCTGCAAAGCGAGCAAATGCCCATGACTTTATTATGCTGTTGCCGGATGGCTATGAAACCGTTCTGGAAGGGGATGGTTCTGGCTTGTCGCAGGGACAACGGCAGCTGCTTTCGATTGCAAGAGCTGCGGTTGCAGATCCACCGGTTATGATTTTGGATGAAGCAACTTCTTCGATTGATACCCGAACCGAGCGAATTGTACAGGCTGGTATGGATGCCTTGATGAAAGGCAGAACTGTTTTCGTCATTGCCCATCGGCTTTCTACCATTCAGAATGCAGATGTGATTCTGGTTCTGGATCATGGCTGTGTCATTGAGCGAGGTAACCATGCTCAGTTGATGGCACAAAAGGGACGGTATTATCAGCTGCAAACGGGCACATTACCGCCGTTGGAATAAGTAAAACAGAAATTCGTAGCAGAAAGAAAAACAGCTGTCAATGCAAGTTGACAGCTGTTTCTTGTTGAAACCACTTGCCTGCGGTTTTTACTCTGCACCCTAAAAAGACAAATAACTACAACTGTAACTTGCATTTTGTAGAAACTTATGATATACTGGTAACAAGTAGCATACAATGCGATTCCAGATGAATTTTTTACGAAAAAGAAGGTGGTTTTTTGCGTGATAGCCTTTGGCAGTTTTTGTTGTTGGATTTGCTGCTGCCCTGCTTTGTGAAAACAGAAATCATAGAATGTCTGGCGGCTTGGATTTATCCAAAACGGAATTGCAAGGATTTATTTCTGGTGTTTTTGGTCAATGTGCTGACCAATCCGGCAGCAGTGTTCATCAACTTTTTTGTGCCGTTTCGGATTACACATCCAGTACTTTGGGTTTTGTTTTTCGAGGGCTTGATTTGGTTAGTGGAAGCGTTGATTTTTCGACGTTGTCTGACGCAGAAACGAAATCCATTTTTGTTTTCGTTTGTGCTGAACGCAGCTTCCTATGGAATCGGGTTGTTCGTGTAATGGGTTTATGATATGAGAGGAGATTGATGAAACATGAAACGAATGGGAAAAGTAATTGGGAGCAGTTTGTTCTCACTGCTGTTGTTGCTGGGACTGGTATTGCCAATGCAGAACGCTATTTCAGTTGTGCAGCCATTGACCGTTTCAGCAGATGACCTAGAAAGTCATTTGCCAAGAAAGGGAGAAGTTAAGGGGGATGGCGTTTATGGTTATACGACCGATTATGTTTGCAATGGTGGTCCATTGGAAGAGCAGCATGCCGTTCAAAATGGCTGGCATATTACTTTAAAAAATGCATATTTTTCGCATGGTGTACGGTGGTTTGAATGTTGGGATAGCGATGACGGTGACTATTATGGATGGATTGACTTAAATTATATAACAGTTTATCCTGCAAATAACAATTCTTCTTCCGGCAGTTCTCCGGTTACGATTACGAGTATTTCCCCTCGAAAAGGACAAGTTGCCGGAAATGGTGTCTATGGTTATGCTTCTAGTTATGCCTGCTATTCAGACGGAGCACAGGCAACACAGCACAAAGTCGAAAACACCTGGCATATCACCGCAAAGAATACCTGTTCTTCCCATGGCGTAACTTGGTATGAATGTTGGGATACCGATGACGGCGATTATTATGGCTGGATTGATTCCAACTATCTTTCCTTCTATGATACAACGCCTGCTCCGGCACAAACACAAGCACCAAAGCAGACCGTAATTGTAGAAAAGACCGTTCTGGTAACAGAGCCACCGAAAGAAACCGTTGTCGTAGAAAAAACCATTCTGGTAACAGAACCACCAACAGAAACTATGATTGTAGAAAATACAGTGCTGGTGACAGAAACCAAAGAACCGACTACCACAAAGGTAGTGGCAGCTGTGAATTTAGATGACCAGTCTAAAGATGATTCCTCTAAGGAGAATGATTCTTCTTGGTTGGGATTGCTTCTGATTGGTGCAGGAATTCTTGTGTTGGCTGGACTTGCTGGAGCACTGATTGTTTCTTATGCTAAGCGGTCTAAGGAAAAGGCAGCTGGTAGTGTGCAATTTCATAGCCCGTGGGAAGACCAGGATTCCCCGATGAATCCTTATGCGGGAGAAAGTCAGAATCTTATCCCAGGAAATCACTATCCAGGCAGTTCCGTTTGTCCGAATTGTGGAACGATTTGTACAGATCCAAACGCAAAATTCTGTGAACGGTGCGGAACACTGTTGCGATAACGCTGAGTCGGAAAACCATTGTATGGAAGGAAATGTTGCAGGAAAATTAGGTCTTGCATTTTCAAAAAAGATATGTTATAATAACAGAGATCATCAAAGACGGGAGGTTTGGTCATGGGAACATTAGAAATCGTGATCGGTGCGGTTCTGCTGCTCATCAGCTTGGTTACCATCATCATTTGCATGATGCAGGAACAAAAGCCACAGAACGCAACGGCTGCCTTGACAGGTGCAAGCAACGATTCCTTCTATGATAAGAACAGAGGCCGTACAAAGGAAGCAAGACTGCATAAGTTAACCACCATTTTAACGGTGTTGTTCTTTGTCCTCATTCTTTTCATTGACATTGTCATGCCGTTGATTACAAAATAACAACGACACGTCCTGTCATCCGGCACGCCAACCGGGTGACAGGTATTTTTTTACCCATCTATGAGAAAGTAGAAATGGAACACCGCAGCGGTACTGCAAAGATACAGCATGCGGATTTGTAATGATTATTTGATCATTGATAAAATAAAGGAGAACAAACATTATGGCAAAAATACCATCTGCACCGCCAAAATGGGATGCAGCAGAAATTTTAGAAGCATATCAGACCAAATGTAAGCTGTTTTTAGCAGATGCCGGCATTCATGGTCTGGAGGAAACCTTGCTGGCTGCAAAGTGCCGCACAAAGAAAAACGGTTCTGCCCTGTTTCAGGAGGCTTTGGAATCCCTGCGAAAAGCAGGCTTGATTTATAAACAACGCCGGAAATATTACTGGTGTGCGTCGCTGCACTGCAAGACCGGAACGGTTGTCCGGCTGAGCCGTACCTTTGGCTTTGTCCGTCCAGATGACCCGGAAGCAGAAAGCGACTGGTTCATTCCGGGAAAGTTCCTGCTCGGAGCATTGCCGCAAGACCGGGTTTTGATGCGGAGCATTCCCTCTCGGAGCGGAAAGCCAGAGGGCGAAGTACTGGATATTTTAGAGCAGGCATCTGCTCGCCTGACAGGTATCATTGTGTATGAGGATGGAAAGCCGTTCCTGCTGCCGGATACCATGAGCAAAACCCCCATCCGGCTATTGCCGAATCGGGAGGTATCTTATCAAGAACACGACAAAGTTTTAGCGGAGATTGTTTCCCGTGGCACTCGCCATGCCGAACACAAGGCGAAAGTTATCTATTCCTTCGGAAATGCAGACTGTGCAGCAGTCTGTGCACAGGCACAATTGACACTGGAGAATATTTCCCCGATTTTTTCGGAAGAAGTGGAAAAAGAAGCAGCTGCTCTTGCCAGTCAGCCGATTCCGAAAGAAGCTTACCAGAATCGGTTAGATTTGCGGGATGCCTGCATTTTTACAATTGATAGTGCAGAATCCAAGGATTTGGACGATGCTGTTTCTGTGGAACGGATTCCGAACGGCTATCGGCTCGGTGTGCATATTGCCGATGTTTCCCACTATGTCAAGCCGCATTCGGCACTCGACAAAGAAGCACTGGAACGGGGGACAAGTCTTTACTATGCCGATCAGGTTGTGCCAATGTTGCCGAAAGCACTTTCCAACGGGATTTGTTCTCTGAATCCGCAGGAAGACCGGCTTGCTTTTTCCGCCATCATGGAACTGGACAATCAAGGGGTACTTCGTTCTTATACGTTCCGGAAGAGTATCATTCGTTCCAAGGTCAAGGGCGTTTATAAAGAAATCAACGCTTTGCTGGATGGCACTGCCGATGCTGCATTGCAGGAAAAATATGCAGAAGTACTGGATATGCTGCCGCTGCTGAACGAACTCTGCGACAAGCGGCTTTGCCTGAGAAAACAGCGGGGTGCTCCGGAAATTGAAACGCCAGAGAGCAAGATTCTCCTGAATGCAGATGGCATTTGTGTTGATGTTCAGCCTCGCACCCGTGGCAAGAGCGAATGCATCATTGAAGAAATGATGCTGCTGGCAAATGAATCCGCTGCCCGTGTGGCAAAGGAACATGCTCTGCCGTTTGTCTATCGGGTACACGATGCACCTTCTTCCGAAAAGATTGAAGCCTTGCAGGATGGCTTGCTGCGAATGGGGGCAGAAGTTCCGGTATTGACCAATGTACAGCCGAGAAACTTAGCTGAAATTCTCGAAAAGGCAGCCGGAACACCTGCCGCTCCGGTCATTCATGGAATGGTGCTACGGTCGATGGCAAAGGCAGCCTATGAAACTGAACCGATTGGACATTTCGGGCTGGCACTGAGTGATTATGCTCACTTCACTTCTCCAATTCGGCGGTATCCAGACTTGGCAATTCATCGGATTTTGTCAGAATGGTGCAGCACGCATTCTGCGGAAGCCGTTCAGAAACGGTTCACGAAGTTTGCAGCGAAAGCAGCAGAACAGTCCAGTCAACGGGAATTGTTGACGATTCGGGTTTCAAGAGATTGCGAGGCATGTTATTTTGCGGAATATATGCGACAGCATCTGGGCGAAACCATGCGTGGATTGATTACTGGCGTGACAGATTTCGGAATCTATGTCATGCTGCCGAATACCGTCGAAGGGATGATTTCCATTCGGGATTTGGGCGAAGAAACTGTATGGACAAATGACCACAATGTCCGGCTGGTACAGGAAAATGGCGACCGGGTTTACCAGTTGGGAGATCCCATTTCAGTGCGTTGCACCAAGACGGATATTTCTTCCGGCAACATTGATTTTGTATTAGCAGAAACAGAGTGAGAGAAACGAATTTTCTAAAAATTTCCATTTTTCATCAGAAAATAAAGAAAAAGCATTCCATTTTTGCCTTGTGAAATGGGCAGAGATTGGAATGCTTTCTTTTTTTGAAAATTTGTTGCATTTTCGATTTTTATTATGGTATAATAAAGATGTTTGATTTAAGAAGGAGATTTAGATAAATGGCAAATATATTAGTAACAGGAGGCTCTCGTGGCATCGGAGCTGCGATTGCAAAGAAATTTGCAGAACAAGGGGATACCGTTTATATCACATATTGCAAGTCGAAAGAAGCTGCACAGGCGTTGGAACAGCAGTATGGCATTCACCCGATTTTTGCAGATTTTCGGGAAGAACGTGGGGCGTTCAAATCTGGAAAGGCGATTGCTGAGCAAATCGGTACGATTGATACGCTGGTGAACAATGCAGCGATATCGGTTGTAGATGTGTTCCAGTGTGTTTCAGAGGAGGATTGCACAGCCTTGTATCGGGTCAATTTATTTGGAACTGTTGATATGACTCGTGCAATTCTGCCGACCATGTTACAGCAGCATGCTGGAAACATTATCAATATTACTTCTGTGTGGGGACAGACTGGAGCATCTTGCGAAGTGGATTATTCCGTGACGAAGGGCGGCATCATTGCCTTTACAAAGGCATTGGCAAAAGAAGTTGCTCCGTCTGGGATTCGGGTCAATGCCGTTTCACCGGGTGTCATTGATACCGAGATGAACGCCCATCTATCCGAAGAAGACCGAAAGGAACTTGCCGAAGAAACACCATTGCAGCGGATTGGAAAGCCGGAGGAAATTGCAGATGCTGTGCTTTTCCTGGCATCGGAACGAGCAGCGTTTATTACAGGGCAGATTTTGCCGGTCAACGGGGGATTTTTCATCTAACAAGCGGTGCTGTTCGCAGTGACCCGAACTTTTAACTTATTTTTTTCAGAGAGATGCTTGCACGTCATTTCAGAAACCCTTTACAATAAAAGTAAAAAAAGGGGTTTTTGTATATGAATGGAATCACACTTGCACTGACACGTTTCTGGCAAAATAAACAGATATCCTTGCCGCCAATGTCTACACTGTTGATTGCAGCGGGAATTATGTTTTTTTGTTTTTGGGTGGTTACAAGTCAAAAACAAAAGGAGCAGGAAGAACGGGCAAAGGCTCGGAAAAATGTCTTTCAGAACTTGGATGCTGCGATTGCAGCCGCACCCATTTGTGAACACATTCCCTGTCGGACAAATCCGGCAAAGTTTTATTTTCTGGGGGTACAGACGGGAATTATTTCAGAGCAGGAAGATGCTGGTATTCTCTGTTTCTATCTGACGCATTGGATGCAGACCGGAGCAGTCACTTGGCATCGGCTTTCCGGCAGGTCATTTTCGCTGCACTTTGAAGAATTGCAGGCAGGGGCAACACCCTGTGAACAAGCTCTGTGGGATGCACTTTGTGCACTGGTTGGGGAGAAACGAACCGCAACCGGAAAACAACTGCTCCAGTGGAGCAAGTGCTGGGAACACAGCGGTTTTCTCCGGAACGGCAGAACGGGCAGCCGTTCTCTGTATGAATGGTATTTAGAATTAAACGACTTGGTTTCAGCAGAATTGGAGCAGAACGGTTCGATTCAGATTGAACGGGTGGAAACATCGCAGCGACTGTTTCACAAAAAGCAGGTGAAAATTTCGCTTTCTTCGGTGTTGCAGGAAGAAGTCGTACAGATTGCCGGATGGAAACAGTTTTTAAAACAGAAGCAGCCACTGCAACACGGCAGAGATTGGCCCGTTTCCAGCTGGGAAGCTTGCCTGCTGTTTGGAACGATTTTGGGCTTAGGCGATGAGGTCGAATCGCAGATGCAGCAGTGCTGCACAGCAGAACAGCGAGAACAGTTCTCCCGTCTGCCCGTAGACCATACATTATTTTTGATACGAGATTGTTGTTATCAGATGCTTGCGAATTGCAGGCGTGCAAAGGAGTTGGTGGAACAGCGTTCGACCGACTGAAGATAGAGAGGAACAGACAACATGAAAACCATGACGGATTATGCATTGGAGGCACGGGAACGGGCATATGCACCGTATTCCGGTTTTTCCGTGGGGGCAGCCCTACAGGCAACAGACGGCAGAATGTTTCTGGGCTGCAATGTGGAAAACGCATCTTATTCCATGACGATTTGTGCAGAACGAAATGCCGTATTGCAAGCAATTGCCGCTGGGCAGCGGTCGTTTCGTTCGATTGCGATTGTCGGCGGAAAGACAGCAGAAGAAGCACGAGAAACGCCTTGCGTTCCCTGTGGAGCGTGTTTGCAGGTGTTGGCAGAATTTTGTGATGGAGATTTCCCGATTCTGCTGACAGACGGTGTGCATTTGCTGCGTGACTTTTTGCCACAGGCATTTACATTATGAGAGAGCAAAAAAATAGCGTGCAGGACTTGAACCTGTACGCTATTTTTTGTTACTTGGTAGATTTAGAAGTGGTTTCAGAAGATTTTGCATTGGAATCGGTTTCAGATTCCTGTGGCAGAGTATCATGTCCAAACTGATGGGTCATCTGAGAATGGGACATATCTTCCAGAATGCTGACATAATCCGGTTCTTCGGGTTCTTCCGGCTCTGGGTCAGGTTCTCGCTGAGAAAGCGGAATCTTGCGTTCCTGTTCCGCAGCTTCCAACGCTTCCTTGTCAGCAGCGGACAGCCGCTTTTTCTTGATAATCCGAACCAACAAGAAAATCAAAACCAATCCAGCGGTGCAGCCCAGTGAAATGCTGACAATCTTCACCCACGGAATTTGCAGGGACTTGAAGTTGATGCGGATGCCATTGCTCCGGCTGCTGCTGATATATTTCGCAGCTGCTCCTTCATAGCCGGTCAGCAGGAATCCACTGACGGCAATGTTTTCCGTTTCATCGGAGGTGCTGCCGTCTGCATTGACTTTCTGCTGTTCGGTCACACCAAATGCAAAATCTCCGATTTGCGTGACTCGCTTCGGCAGGGTCACATCCATCAGCTGTTCACAGCAGAAAAATGCATAGCTGCCGATTTGCAGGGCATTGTCGGTTGCCTCTTCATCGCCTGCAAATAAGACGCTGGAGAGCGATTCACAGTCGGAAAACGCATGGTCTTGAATGACAGTGACGCTTTCTGGAATGGTGATATTGGTCAGACTGGTGCAGTAGTCAAACGCTCCTGAACCAATCCATTCCAGTCCCTCCGGCAGCGTTACCGATTGCAGCGGTGCAGCGAAAAATGCACCATCCGAAATCGTTTTCACACCATCCGGAACAGTGAAGGAAGTTCCTGTTTTGCCAGCCGGATAGAGGAACAATTCTGTGCCATCCTTGCTGTACAAAACGTCGTCCTGTAATTGATAGGTTGGGTGATTGGCGGAAATTTCAATGGTTTTGAGATTCCGGCAGCCGACAAATGCCAAATAGCCCAAATCGGTCATCGTATCTGGAATGGAGAACGACTCCAATGCGGAACAGTTTTGGAACATATAAGCGGACAGTGTTTCCAGTGTTTCCGGCAGGGTGATGGATTCCAGTGACGAGCATCCCATAAATGTCTGTTCGCCGAATTCGGTAACACTGTCTGGAATTTCCATGTCAGTCAGAGATGAGCAATATGCAAATGCCATTCGTCCGATTTTGGTAATCTGGTCACCGAGTTGAATGTCCGTCAGAGCGGAGCAGCTTAAAAACGCTCCGTCTGGAATTTCTGTAATGCTGTTTGAGAGCGTAACACTTTGCAGCGATGTGCAGGATTGAAATGCACCATCGCCGATTTCTGTAATGCCGTTTGGCATGGTGACAGATTGCAGGGCAGAACAACCAGCAAATGCTTGGTCACCGATGGAAACGACGGTATAGCCGTCAATTTTCGGCATAATACTGATGTTGGTAGCAGTTGTAATGCATCCTGTGACAGACACCTGCATATTTTTCAGAATCGTATAGGTCAGCGTGCCATCATCGAATGTGCTGCCCTCTGTGACAGGCTGTGATTTTCCGCTGGGGTCGCTGCTGCTGTCTGCGGCAAAGACCGGAAAACTGGTCATCATCAGCAGACCTGCTGTCATGCATCCCAGAACAGATTGTTTCCATTGTTTCATGCGGCACCGCCCTTTCTCTTCTTTCGTACAACAAGAATCACCACAATTGCAGCAACCACGACAACACCGCCGCCGATGCAGACCGGAACAACCCAGCTATTTGAGCCGGCAGTTTCCGTTGCTGGAATCTTGTACTGAGAAACATATTTTTTAATCTTGCTGTTTTTTCCGTAAGTCACAGAGAAATCCTTTACAACAGATGGGGAAGTATCATCCGATTCTGCATAGAGTCCAAATGCTCCGTCACCCAGTTCTTTGATACCGCTCGGCAAGGTTAGTTCGTGCAGTTCCAAACAGTTATAGAATGCCTGCTTGCCGATTTTGGTAACAGTATCTGGAATGGTGATATTCTCCAGCCGAACGCAGGTATAAAAGGCAAAGTCGCCGATGCTGGTCAGCTGTTTCGGCAGCGTGATAGAAGTCAGCTCCGTGCAGTAGGTAAAAGTATTGTTTGGAATTTCCGTGATGCTGTCCGGAATGGTGATGTCCGTTAAGGACTGGCAGTAGAAAAATACATCTTCGCCCAGTTCTTGGATATTCTGGATGTCAATGCTCTTGAGGGACTTTGCACCGGTAAAACTCCAGTCCTCCAGACGGGTGCAGCCATCCGGAACGACGTAGTCCACCAAATCGCTATCATCCGGATATTTGATTAAAGTTGAACCGTCCTTGCTGAACAGAACGCCGTCTATATCCTGATAGTTCGGATTACTGTCTGCAACCTGAATTTCTTTCAGAGCAGAGCAGCCATCAAAGACGAAATCTCCTAAAGTTGTGCAGGTTTCCGGAATGGTGATGTCAGTCAGAGCAGAGCAGCCCTCAAAGGCATACGTTTCAATGGTTGCAATCTGGGAGAGGTCAACGTCTTTGAGTGCAGTACACTGATAAAACGCTTCTGAGCCGATGGTGTTCATGGCTTCCGGAAATGAAACGGTTTCCAATGCAGTGCAGCCATAGAATGTACTGGTTGGCAGGGTGTCCAGTGTGCTTGGAAGCTTAACATCGGTCAGAGCAATGCAGGCTTCCATTGTGCCTTTGCCCATAGCGGTGACAGAATCCGGAATCTCCAACTTTTTCAGAACCGAGCAGCCATAAAAGGCACTGTCCTGAATAGTAGTGATGGTATCCGGCAGCGTCAGCGACTCCAGCAGAAAGCACTGCGAGAATGCACCCTCTTGAATGCCGCTGATGGTTACGCCGTCCACTTCTGCCGGAACATCGACCGATGTGGCAGACTGAAAGCAGTTTGTTACCCAAGCCGTTCCGTCGTCCTGCATATCCAGTGTAATATCATCCACGACCCAATCGCCCTCGTTGGTAACGGGGTCGGTCGCATCCTCCGCCCAAGCTGGAACGGCAAGTCCAGAGAGCAGCAGCATGCCGCTGAGGATGCCGCAGGCAGTCTGTTTCCATCGTGTTCTCATTCTGCATCCTCCGTTTGTTCGTCCTGTTTCTCGGTGGGATCTTCTTCGGATGGTGTTGCATCAGAATCGGAATCGGAATTGGATTCAGAATCAGATTCTGTGGATTCCGGCTCGGTTTTCTTGCCGGAACGCAGTCCCAAAATTACCAAAATTGCCCCAATGACCAGCACCAGACCGCTGATTCCCAGCAGCAGATATTTGCTGTTAAAGCCGGACTTTTTGCTTTCGGAATCGGTTGCAGCAGCAGCTTCTGTTGTATCGCTGATTTCTTCTGAGTCGGAGAGATCTTCAGAATCCCGTCCGCCTCGCACCTTGCTGGCATCCTGTACGGTGACAAAGGAGAAACTGTTCTTATAGCCGTATGTATCATCACTATCGGAGGCATACCGCTGTGCAGCAGAACCGGACTGCCCATAGATGACAAAGTTCTTGACAGCCGTTGTCATATCGGTTTCATAGCCAAACGCACTGTATCCGATTTCTTCCACGCTGGAGGGGATGGTGATTTCTTTCAGCCCTGTTCCAGTAAAAGCAGCCTGTCCAATGGTGGTCAGGTTGTTCGGCAGAACGATTTCTGTCATGCCTGTGCAGCCTGCAAAGGTTGCATTTCCGATATAGGTCAGGCTGGATGGCAGCGTCCATTCTGTGATATTTTCGCAGTATGCAAAAGCATAGTCACAGATTTCTACCACGCTATCTGGAATGGCGATGTGGTCGATGTTGTCATAGGCAAAAACCCAGTCGTCAATATAGAGCAGGCTGTCCGGCAGAGTGATTTCTTCGAGGTTGTTGCACTTGCCGAATGCAGCATAATAGAGTTCCTTGCAGCCGTCCGGTACAGTGTAGCTGGTGGCGGTTGCTGCTGGCGGATATGCCATCAGGCAATCATCTTTTGTACGGAACAGAACGCCGTCTTTTGCATAATAAGTTTCGCTGTCGTCTGCAACTGCAAATTCTTTCAGGTTGTCGCAGTCGTAAAAGGCACTTTCTCCGATTTCTGTAATGGATGCCGGAATGGTGATTTTCTCCAAAGTGTCGCAATTATAAAAAGTATCGGCGGAAATACCAGCAATGACCGTGCCGTCCAATTCTTCTGGAATGGTGATTTCCTTGTCTTTTCCGGTGTAACCCGTGATATAGCCCTTTAAAGTTTCCTCATCAACTTCATAGGTATAGTCGCCGCTCGTTCCGTCTGCTGCTGCCGGAATGGCAGAAACAACTGTGCCAACTGCCAGACTGCCCAGCAGCAGAGAAGCGGAAAGAAGCGAAAAAAATGGATGTTTCATAGGTGTGTTTCGTCCGGATGAAACGGACGCCTCCTGTCTTTCAAAAAATTTTAGCTGTAAATCCTCTTTTTCAAGAACGGTGCAGATTTCCCCAGAATCAAAATCATGCATAAAATGCGGAGCAGGCAGCGGAAACCGCCTGCTCCATAAGATGCAGATATTGTTTATTCAACCGTGACCGACTTCGCCAGATTTCTCGGCTTATCAACATCGTTTCCACGCAGAACCGATGTGTAGTATGCAATCAATTGCAGCGGAACGACTGCGAGCATTGGCATCAGCAGGTCGTCAAAGTCCGGCAGTCCAAACTTGAGGTCAGCCACATCCGTATCCGGCTGGTAGGTATCCCGACAAACCAGAACCACCTTTGCACCTCTTGCCTTGACTTCCTTGATGTTGCTGATGGTCTTTTCAAACAATGCCTTCTGGGTTGCAACGGCAATGACTGGCATACCATCCGAAATCAAGGAGATTGTGCCATGTTTCAGTTCACCAGCGGCATAGGATTCCGAGTGAATGTAGGAGATTTCTTTCAGCTTCAGCGAGCCTTCCATACTCAAAGCGTAATCCAAACCTCTGCCAATGTAGAGTAGGCTGTCTGCGGTAATCAGCGAAGAGGCGATGAACTGGGTCTGTTCCTTGTTCTTGAGGATTTCTGAAATGTAATCCGGTGTCTGCTGCAATTCTGCAACGAGTTTCCGGCATTCGGTTTCATCAATTGTGCCAGCTGCCAGAGCAAATTCAAATGCCAGCAGATACATGACAGCAATTTGAACCATGTAAGCCTTGGTCGATGCAACGGCAATTTCTGGGCCTGCATGTGTGTAAATCAGCATATCGGCTTCCCGTGCAATGGAGCTGCCCTTTGCGTTGACAATGGCAAGGGTTTTTGCTCCCCGATTTTTTGCCAGCCGCATCGCTGCCAAGCTGTCGGCAGTTTCGCCAGACTGGGAAATGATAATCACCAAATCCTCTGCACTGAGAATCGGGTCCCGATACCGGAATTCGGAAGCAATGTCAACAGTAACGGGAATCCGTGCCAGCTTTTCAATGACATACTGCCCAACAACACCAGCGTGCATGGCAGTACCGCAGGCAACAACAAAAATCCGGTGATACTGTTTCAGAGCCTCCGGTGTAATGTTGCATTCTTCCAAGTTCGGCAGACCGTTCCGAATCCGAGGAGTAATCGTTGTTTTGATTGCAGTGGGCTGTTCGTGGATTTCTTTCAGCATGAAGTGAGCATAGCCGCCCTTTTCTGCTGCATCCATATCCCAGTCCGCTGTTTTCCGTTCCTTCTGTACTTCCACGCCATAGGCATCATATACTTTGACGCCACTGTGGTCTAGAACAGCGATTTCTTCCTGTTCAAGCAGGTAATAATCCCGTGTATAGCGGAGGATTGCCGGAACATCAGAAGCAATAAAGCTTTCCTCCTTGCCCAGGCCAACAATCAGCGGGCTTTCTTTTCGGGTCGCATAGACCACATCCGGATGGTCGGCGAAGATAATACCCAGAGCATAAGAACCTTCCAAGTCCCGAATGGTGTTGGAGATGGTTTCAATTGGGCTGCCGTTGTAGTTGTAATCCAGCAGTCTTGCAACGACTTCTGTATCCGTATCGCTGGCGAATGTTACGCCCTTTGCAGACAGATATTCTTTCAGTTCTTTGTAGTTTTCAATAATGCCATTATGAACAATGGTCACTCTGCCGCCTGTATGTGGATGAGAGTTGATGTCAGATGGTTCGCCATGGGTTGCCCAGCGAGTATGTCCAATGCCAGCGTGTCCCTCTGGTCTGCCTTCCTGTTCCATTTTATGAATGAGGTCTGCTAATCTGCCCTTTGATTTTGCGACCTGAATATTGCCTGATTCTGAAAAAACAGCAATACCGGCTGAGTCATAGCCACGGTATTCCAGTTTGGTCAATCCGTTGATGAGGACATCCGTACAATTCCGGCTGCCTACATAACCTACGATTCCGCACATAATAAAAGTGCCTCCCTTTTTGGTTTGATATGAATCATTATAACACGTTGTCTTTAGAAATGCAAGAAAAACGGGGGTGCTTTTCATCTCTTTTTCACAAAAAGGCAGAGATTCCATGCGAAATTTGGCAGCACATTTTTGAATTTGCAGCCCGTTTCGCAAAAAAAAGACCGCTGCGAGCCGGCGGCAGTCCTTTTTGTCATTGGTTGTAACATTATGTGGAAATCGTAATTTGCACCAGAATCAATCGGGCATCCTGCTGCCGCAGGGCAATCCAAGTGCCCCGAACCTGCAACAGCATCGGGCAGCGTTTCGGATTCCGCAGGCATTGGATGTTTGTTCCGGGGACAAGACCGAGGTCTTGCAGCCGCCGCTTCATTGCAGGTGCGGTGTGCAGGGCGTATAAGGTGCAAGTTGTTCCGGCTCGCAGGCGATGTAGCGGAATGGGAATCGGCCAGCGTTCTTCCATTACGGTCGCCTCCTTTTTCTTCTTATTCTATGCAAACAGGGCGGAAAATGTGAAGAAGTTCGCCGGCAGTTTGACAATAGCTTTTTGATTTGACGAAACCGCAGAACTATGCTATAATGAAAACAATTTTGAATGTTTTTAGGGAGGTGTACCGTTTTGACGGTCACATTAATTTCACACACTCCGCAGCCGGAGCAAATTATTGCAGCCGCTGCAAAATTATGTTATTCCGATACGACCGTAGAGGACTTGATGGACGGACTTTCTGCGGAGCAGGCAGAAAAGTTTGTTGGCATGCTGGAAACCATGGGACATGAAAGCCCCGTGGAACATGTTACCTTTACATTTGGCATTGCTGGCGTTTCCCGTTCGCTGCTGGCACAGATTACCCGTCACCGGATTGCCTCATTTTCCGTGCAGAGTCAACGCTATGTGCGGAAAAATCAGTTCACCTATGTGACACCGCCGGCAATTGCAGCCGATGAAGCAGCCGCTGCTCTGTATCATCAGACGATGGAACAGACTGTGCAGGCTTACAATGCATTGGCAGACCGCTTACAGGCAACCTATTATCCGCAGTTTTTAGCGGAGGGTTGCACCGAAAAGGCAGCTCGTTCCAAGGCAGAAAAGAAGGCGATTGAAGATGCTCGTTATGTCTTGCCGAACGCCTGTGAAACAAAAATGATGGTGACGATGAATGTTCGTAGCCTGCGGCACTTTTTCCAGTTACGCTGCTGCAATCGGGCACAGTGGGAAATTCGGGATTTGGCAACGCAGATGCTGAAACTTTGCTGCGAAGCAGCTCCGGCATTGTTCCGTCATGCAGGTCCGGCTTGCTGTCAGGGCGGATGTCCAGAGGGAAAGATGACCTGTGGACAGATGGCAGCCGTTCGGGAACGGTTCGCAGCATTGCACGCTGCACCGTCCACCGCAGAAACGAGGTGAGCGGATGCCAAACGGAAAATTATTGGTCTTAGATGGATTGGACGGCAGCGGAAAGTCCACACAGTTTGAATTGCTGCAAACGGCACTGCAAAAGCAGGGCGTTTCGATTCAGGCGGTGAGCTTTCCGGATTATGACAGCCCTTCGGCTGCCTTGGTGAAGATGTATTTAAACGGCGAACTTTCCAATACGCCGGATGGCGTGAATGCCTATGCAGCATCCAGTTTTTATGCGGTTGACCGCTATGCAAATTATCATCTGCACTGGGAGCAGGCATATCACAACGGAACTTGTATTTTAGCAAGCCGTTATACCACTTCCAACGCCATCTATCAGATGGGCAAGCTGCCAAAGAGCGAATGGGACAACTATTTGCAGTGGCTGGCAGAATATGAATATGGGCGGCTGGAGCTGCCAGAACCGGATACTGTGATTTATTTGGATATGCCGGTATCGGTACAGCAAGCATTGCTCTTCAAACGCTACGGCGGCGATGCCGGAAAGAAAGATTTGCACGAAGCAGACATTGCCTTTCAGTTGCAGTGCCAGCAGGCGGCTTATTACGCAGCGGAGAAGCTGGGCTGGAAAGTGCTGCCATGCAGCCAGAACGGCGAACCGCTGCCCGTAGAAACCATTCATCAGGAACTGTTTCGCCATGTACAGACCAGTTGGGGGTTATAAAAAACATGCTGACGTTTCGCACGATTTCCATTTCTGACCGGGAATGGATTCAAAAAGCCTTGCAGCAGTCTCAGTATCAGGGCTGTGAATACAGCTTTGCCAATAACCTTGCGTGGTATCGGGGAAGTGATTCGAGAATTGCTTCGTTTCAGGGCTTTTATATCATTGCGGCATTTGATACGCCGGACGGGATTCCGGATGTCACCGTTCCGAGCGGAAGCGGTGATTGGGATGCCCTGCTGCGGGAGTTGGTGGAAACGCTCTGCCCGAACGGCGAACCGTTGCGGTTTACAGGCGTGACCCGAGAAATGGCAGCGTTTTTGCAGCAGCGGTTTCCGGATGCGGTCTGGCAGTCTGACCCAGCGGCGTATGATTATATCTATCGAACAGAAGATTTGATTACATTAAAAGGCAAACGCTACCACAAGAAACGCAATCACTTGCATCAATTTCAGGAGCGGTACAACTGGACGTTTGCACCGCTGACAGCAGCAGATCAAGATGCTTGCATTGCATTCAGTGCTGCCCTGTACAATGAAAAAAAGGGATACGATGACCGTTCCAGCATTGTGGAACAGTTTGCGATTCACACCTTTTTTACGCATTGGGACACGCTGGGGCTTTGCGGTGGGGTACTGCGAGTAGATGGAACACTAGTTGGTTTTTCGATTGGCGAACCGCTGAACCGAGATACCTTTGTGACACACATCGAAAAGGCAGACATTGCCTATCAGGGTTCATATACCGCTTTGACACAGGCATTTACAGCACAGTTTGCAAAGGATTATCGCTATATCAATCGGGAGGAAGATTTGGGCATTGCCGGTTTACGGCAGGCGAAAGCGTCTTATTATCCGGTGTATTTGCTGGAGAAAGGCGATTTGGTCATTCCAGCATCTATGCGATAATTTCCGCAATTACAAATGGTGGAGGCGACGAGCGTCGAACTTGCACCAAAATGAACTGGAAAGAGAAAGGAACATTTTTTATGATTTATGTATTTTTAGCAGATGGATTTGAAGAAACCGAAGCAATCGCACCGATTGACATGCTTCGCCGTGCAAAAAAAGAAGTGGTAACCGTTGGCGTAACGGGAAAAGTTGTCACCAGTTCCCACGGTGTACCAGTAACAGCAGACATCACACAGGATGAAATCCAGCTGAATGACCAGCTGGAAATGATTGTGCTGCCGGGCGGAATGCCGGGCACATTGAACGAAGAAGCTTCCGAACAGGTACAGGCTGCCATCACCTATTGTGCAGAGCAGAACCGCTATTTGACTGCTATTTGTGCAGCTCCGTCTATTCTGGGACATCGGGGACTGTTGAACGGCAAGCATGCTGTCTGCTATCCGGGCTTTGAATCGGCTTTGACGGGTGCAGAAGTTGGAACAGAAGGCGTTGTACAGGATGGAAATATCATCACCGCCAGAGGTGCAGGCGTTGCCATTGATTTTGGTTTGGCATTGGTTGCAGCTCTCTGCGGTGCAGAAAAAAGTGCAGAGATTCGGAAGGGAATTGTATATGCCTGAACAACAGACAAAAAAAGAACAACTCCGCCAGTATTACCGCACGCTCCGCAAAGAACGTACGGCTCAGGAGAAACAACAGCTTGACCTTGCCATGCAGGAGCGGTTCTGTGCATCTGCCTGCTATCGGAACAGCAACGTGCTGTTGCTCTATGCAGCAACCATTGCAGAACCGGAAACCGAATGGATTTTATCACAGGCATTACAGGATGAAAAGATTGTAGGATTGCCGAAATGCCTGCCGGAACGGCAGATGGTGTTTTGTCAGGTGACGAACTCCCAGCAGCTGCATCGGGGTGCATACGGCATTTTAGAGCCGGATGCAGCTTGTCCGACCCTCGAATCGCTGCCGGAAACAGGCTGCGTTTGTCTTGTCCCGGGGCTGGCATTTGACCGGGCAGGGTATCGTCTGGGCTATGGCGGCGGCTATTATGACCGGTTTTTGCAGCAGCATCCGCAGTTGATTCGGGTCGGTTATTGCCCATCTATGCACGTTGCAGAAACTTTACCGAGAGAAGAAACTGATTGCCCCGTGCAATATTTAATTACAGAACAGACAGAGGAGGAATTGTATGGATCAGGAACATAAGACCGGCTCGCAGGAACGAGATGCCCTTTTACGGGAGATTCTCGATGATACTAGCCCGAACCGTCCGGCTGCAAAACCACCGCAGCGTCCGCCCGTTTCTCATGCAGCGGAAGAAGAACCCGTTCCGGTGGTTTCTCACGCTGCGGAAAACAGTGCACCGGTTTCCCATGCAGCACCTACACCCAGTCCAGAGCCAGCAGCACCACCGATTGACCCACGGGATGCCGACCTGCCAGAACCCGACTGGAACATTGGCAGCACACAGGCATTTCAGACTAACACAGGCGGAAAGCATGCTGCTCCGGTAAAGACATATTCTGCTGCGGAAACGGCACAGCTCTATGAAGATTTAGACGGCATCAGCCAGCAAGAGCCAACACCAGTACCGCCACAGCAGCAGAAGAAAAAGAAGAAAAAGAAAAAACGGCGGAAGGGCAGAGTGCTGTCCGCATTGATTATTACGTTTGCAGTCATTGCGGTTTCCGTTGTTGTTTCCGCTCTGACCATGACATTTGGTCGGGACTTGCTTGGCATTAATAACGATACGAAAACTCGTATTGTAAACATTCCGTCCGGTTCGAATACAAGTGAAATTGCCGACATTCTGAAAGAAGCTGGCATCATCAGCCATCCGAAAGTGTTTACGTTCTTTGCAGGAAGAAGTGATAAAGATGGACAATTCACCGCTGGTGAACATGAACTTCGTCCGGATATGGCGTATGAAACCATCTTTGAAGAATTGGCATCTCCAGCAATGAACGAAGCCGGAACGGTACAGATTGCATTTCCGGAGGGCATCAACCTGCGAGAAGCAGCTGACATGCTGGAGAGCACAGGCGTTTGCAAGGCAGAAGAATTCTTGGAATTTTTCAACAAGAATGCAAAATATGGCTATACGTATGAATCCCACCTGCCGAGCTTTGTCAATGAAAAGTTCTATCCGATGGAAGGCTATTTGTTCCCGGACACCTATATTTTCTATGAAGATATGGATGTAGACTTGGTGTGCCAGAAGATTCTGGAGAACTTCAACAGTAAAATTACACCGGAATACTACGAACGAATGGACGAACTGAATCTGTCTTTGGATCAGACCTTGACGCTGGCATCCATGATTCAGGCAGAAGCCGGAACGGTGGATCAGATGACGAAGATTTCTTCTGTATTCTGGAATCGGTTGAACCATCCGAACGAATACCCGAAATTACAGTCTGACCCAACCACCAACTATGTGGAAGAAGTCATCAAGCCGAACATCAAAAAGGCAGATCCGGAACTGTATGCAGCGTATGATACCTATCAGTCGAACGGCTTACCGCCGGGGGCAATCTGCAATCCGGGCATGGATGCGATTCGGGCAGCCCTGTATCCAGCAGAAACGGATTATTATTACTTCTATTCCAACTTGGATACAAAGGAAACCTATTTCAGCCGTACCTTGCAGGAACATGAAACAATTATGGAAAAGGTAGAACGGACTCGCCAGCCAGCAGTGACCACGAAAGACAGCCAGGAAGAAACGCAGGTTGTCTTTGGCGTGGGAACGAGTGTTGCAACCGAGCCGCCAACGGATGAATATGGCAATTTATTGACGACCACAGAAACACAATCGGAAGAGAATGGGGAATAAAAAAAGCATGAACATCAGAAAACCAGAGGTATTAGCACCAGCAGGGGACTGGGAACGATTTCAGTTTGCCCTGCAATACGGTGCGGATGCCATCTATTTGGGCGGAAAGCAATTTACCATGCGGGCAGCACCGGCGAATTTTACGGCGGAACAGCTTGCAGCAGCGGTGCAGCTTGCCCATGCAAAGGGTGTCAAGGTCTATCTGACTTGTAACACCTTGCCACACAATGCAGACTTACCGCAATTCTTGCCCTATTTGCGAGAGATGGCAGAAACGGGTATTGATGCAGTGATTGTTGCCGACTTGGGTTTGCTGGCATTGATTCGGAAAGCATTGCCAGATTTGGAGATTCACATGTCCACACAAATGGGCATCGTCAACTATGAAACCGCAAATGCACTCTATGATTTGGGCGTGAAACGAGTTGTTCTGGCACGAGAACTTTCTCTCGAAGAAATCGCAGAGATTCGGGCGAAAACCCCAGCAGATTTGGAATTGGAAGCATTTGTCCACGGGGCAATGTGTGTATCTTTTTCAGGGCGTTGCCTGCTGTCCGCCTATCTGACAGGACGGGATGCGAATCAGGGGGCTTGTGCCCAGCCATGCCGCTGGAAATATCGTCTGATGGAGGAAACTCGTCCGGGACAGTATTTTCCAGTGGAAGAGCACGACGAGGGAACGTATATCATGAATGCAAAAGACCTCTGCATGATTGACCACATTCCGGAGTTGTTGGCTGCTGGTGTGGATAGCCTGAAATTGGAGGGCAGAGCGAAGTCCTCGTATTATGTGGCAGTGGTGACGAATGCGTATCGTTCTGCTGTGGATGCTTATTTGCAGCAGCCGGAGGGCTTTGTCCTGCCGGAATGGATTCGGGAAGAAGTGTACAAAGTCAGTCACCGTGGATACTGCACGGGCTTCTTCTTCGGAAAGCCAGAGGCTGGGCAGCGGTATACGGATAACAGCTATGACCGCAGCTTTGATGTCATTGCGATTGCAGACGACTGGCGGGATGGTATGCTATATGTGACCCAGCGAAATCGGTTCTTTGCAGAAGATACCGTGGAACTGCTTGCACCGGAACAGCAACCGATTTCTATTCCACTGAATGGAAACCTGTTTGATGAAACAGGCGAACGAATCACCGTTGCCAATCATGCGATGATGGCATGTGCATTCCCGTGTCCGATTGCAGTGCCAAAGGGAACAATTGTCCGGAAACGGGCAGAATAATTGCAAAAACAAAAGCCGACTGATGCAGACGATGCATCGGTCGGCTTTTTGCATTTCAGCGAAAATCACTTTGAAATTTGGACAGGTTGTGAAAAATAGGCGGATGTTGTTTGTGCAAGTTTCACATTTTTTCAAGAGTCGTTTCATTTTTAAGTTTACTTTCAGAAACAGTCGTTACAATGAAAAACAGAAAGACAGCCATTCAGGTCGTGTAAACGGAAAAAAAGGAGCGATTACCTATGAAACAAGCAAAAAAACGGTTTGGCAGAGCTGCAGTTGCCAGTCTGTTCTGTGCAACAGTTTTAGCAGCCAGTCTTCCGACATTGCCGGCAGCAGCAGCCACACTGGCAGGCGATGTGAACTTAGACGGCAGCGTGAACCTCAGTGACGTGGTTGCGATGCAGCAATATTTATTACAGGAACGGACACTCTCCGCAGAAGCTGGAGCAAATGCCGATTACAATGCAGATGGCGTTTGCAATGTCATTGACTTGGCAATGATCAAGCGGACGGTTCTGGAAAGCAATCCGGTAACCAATACCATTGCAATTCATCTGAGCGACAGCGGCATTACCGTAGAAAATGACACAAAGGGCGTGACAAGTGTCAGCGGAAAGATCGTTACCATCTCTGCTTCCGGTTCGTATACCGTAGATGGCAGCATGGCAGATGGACAGATTCTGGTTAATATTCCGGATACCACTGCGGATGCCGATGATGTAGAATTGATTCTGAACAATGTCACGATGACTTCCTCCACAGGTGCACCGTGTATCTATACACAGTCGGCGGTAAAGACAAAGTTGACCGTTATCGGAACAAATACCTTTACGGATACGGCAACCGCAGCCAATGTTGATACCAGCGGTGTTATTTATGCGGACGGCAAGTTGACCGTGACAAAAAATAGTACGGGTACGTTGCAGGTTACTTCTTCGATGAATGTTGGCTTGTATGCAACAAAGAACATCAATTTGAACGGCGGTACAATTGCGGTAAATACAGATGTAGACAGCACTTCAGATGCAGATGCCATTAAGACGAAAAAGACCTTGACTGTAGAGGGTGCAAGCGTAACGGTTGACGCTTCCGCAGATGGCTTGAAGTCCACAAAGGAACTGGTCAACATTGTTTCCGGTAATGTTGGCGTAAAGGCTGGAAATGATGCAATACAGGCTGCAACCGATATCAACATTTCTGGTGGTACAGTGGTTGCAGGCGGTGACCGTGGATTCCGGTTGAATGACGGCGGAAAGCTGAATATCACGGGCGGTGATGTATTGGCAACAGCAACCGATTATCAGATCACCAACAGCACCGACAGTCTGGCAACGGTTGACCTCAGCGGCTGTACGCAGGGTGTCATGATGCTGGACTTCGCAGCAGAGCAGGCAAAGAAACAGCCGATTACCGTACAGCAGAATGGTAACACTGTTTATGAAATGACCACGAATAAGAAGTGCAGCTATGCCCTTCTCAGCGGCAGCGGCTTGACGGCTTCTGGCAGCTATACCACAGCGGTAAATGGTGCTGCACAGGGACACACGCCATCCGGCAGTACTGCACAGGAGAGCAACTTTGTGATGAGCGGAACAGCAACTGAATTTTATCAGGTTGCAGCAACTGGAATGGTTGTCACACCAACAGATGATACTGCTGTTGCAACGATTTCTTACAGCAACAGTGGTGTACAGCTGTTGAATGCTTCGGGCAAGGATGTTTCCGCCTCGAATAGCAGCGGTATCGCTGTAGACGGCAGCACTGTAACACTGACGCAGCCGGCAACGGTAGATGTTACTGGGGAAAGCAGCAATGCTCGCATCGTGGTCAATGTAGATAAAACCACATATGCAAATGGCGTTGTAGAATTGTGCCTGAAAAATGCAACGCTCAGCAATGCAACCACAGCACCGATTTATGTAGAAGCAATTGGTGATGAAGTGGTACTGAACAGCTCCAGCGGAACTGTGAATACGATTTCAGATGGAACAAGCCATACCGATACTTATGTAGACAGCGATGGCGTTACCAACACCGTCAACGGTGCAGTGTTCTCTCGGGATGATATGAAGTTGAAAGGCTCTGGTAGCTTGACCATCAACGGCAATACAGAAGATGGTTTGGTCTGCAAGAATGACCTGAAACTGTATAACGGAACGATTACGGTTACTGCAAAGGACGATGCAATCCGAGGCAATGACAGCATTACCATCGGCAACGCCTCTGCAACGGATTACAAGAATCTGAACGTAACTGCAACTTCTACCGCAGGCGATGCCTTTAAGACAAAAGACACCGATACCACCAGCGGAAAGGGTTACTTGACCATTAACGGCGGTACGATTCAGGCAACTGCTTATGCAGATGCATTCCATTCTTCGCAGACGCTGACTGTCAACGGTGGGGACATCAATATTCAGACCACTTGTCCGGTTTCTAACAGCAATACTAGCGGTTGGGGCGGATTCCCAGGCGGTGGCGGAGATGGAAACTCCGATAAGACAGACATCAGTGCAAAGGGCTTGAAAGCAGGCTGCACCGATGATAACAATAATACCATTGCGGGCAATATTACGATTGCTGGCGGTACAATTACAATTGATTCCACAGATGACAGCGTACACGCAACCAACATTACCATGACAGGCGGTACAGTGACCGCAGCCACTGGCGATGATGGCATGCATGCCGATAACAAGCTGGACATTCAGGCAGGAATGGTAACCATTACGAAATCCTATGAAGGTCTGGAAGCCGTAGATTTACAGATTAATGGCGGTAATATTCATGTCAATGCTTCCGATGATGGCTTGAATGCCGCAGGCGGCAACGACAGCTCCGGCAACAATGGCAGTTGGGGCGGTGGCGGCTGGGGAGGCGGCATGAGCTCCTCCACTGGCACGCTCACTATCAACGATGGTTATCTGGTTGTTCGGGCAGAAGGTGACGGCTTGGACTCCAACGGTGACTTGATTATCAATGGCGGTACGGTTCTGGTTTATGGCCCAACAACTGGCGGCAACGGCATCTTCGACAAGGGCGATGGCAACTATAGCTTCCAGATTAACGGCGGTACTGTTTGGGGTTGCGGTACAAGTGATATGTTTGAGTCACCGAACAAAACTTATCTTTCCGGAACCGTTTCTGCAACCGCAGGGGCAACCTTTGCAGCAGCAGATGCTTCCGGCAATGTTTCCAGTATTATGACTGTTCCATCTGATATGAACATGAGCAATGCAATGTTGTTCTATTGCGGCAGCGATGTCAGCAGCGTGGGACTTTATAGCGGTGGCACTTATAGCGGCGGCACAATGAATGCCGATGGCTATGCAACTGGCGGAACACTGAGTGGTGGCAGCAGTGTTTCCAGTTCCAGCAGTGGCGGTGGGAATAACCGTCCGGGCGGACGCTGGTAAAGAATTCTTTTTTGCAAACTCGATTACCATCTAATATACTACTCCACAAAAAGCCGTCTTGTGCAGTTACGTACAGGACGGCTTTTTTGTATCATGAAAATGATAGAATCAGAAATGGGAACGAATACGAGAGCCGCAGCCTATTTTTTTTCCACAAACATCAAAAAAGCGGATGCTCCGTTTCAACAGGTTTTCAAAAACTTGTGGAAGGAACATCCGCTTTATTGTTTTATTTTTTCAGAATGCTTTTATTGACACTGATGCAAGAACTGCTCATGAATCCGCAAATCTGCATCTAATTCCGGATGGAATGCAACCGCAGTTTGGTTCTGATAACGAACTGCAACGATTCGTTCTTCTACTGTTGACAGCACTTCCACGCCGTCTTCCACCGCTGCAATATACGGAGCACGGATGAAGGTCATTGGAATGTCACCCAATCCGGCAAACGGTGCAACTGTGTGGAAACTGCCCAGCTGCCGCCCGTAAGCGTTCCGCTGTACTGTTACCGGCAACGTGCAGAAACACCGCCGTGCATCATTTGCAACTTCTTTTGCCAGCAAAATCAGCCCAGCACAGGTTGCCAGTACTGGCATACCGCCCTGAATCTGTTCCTGAATGGTCTGGAACATGTCCAGTTCTTTCAGTAATTTTCCCTGTACGGTACTTTCTCCGCCCGGCAGGATGATGCCATCATAGCTTTGCAGCACATCTGCTTTCTGTCGCAGTTCGACTGCTTCCGCTCCCAGTTCTTGTACCCGCTTTGCGTGTTCCGCAAAAGCACCCTGCACGGCAAGGACTGCTATTTTCATCGTTTACTTTCCTCTTTCTGCCATCAGCAGGGCAATTTCCTGTTCGTTGATTCCAACCATTGCTTCGCCCAGGTCTTCGGAAAGTTCTGCCAGCATTGCTGCATCGTTGTAGTTGGTAACAGCCTTTACGATTGCAGAGGCACGCTTTTCCGGATTACCGGACTTGAAGATACCAGAACCAACGAATACACCTTCTGCACCCAGCTGCATCATCAGAGCAGCGTCAGCCGGAGTTGCAACGCCACCAGCCGCAAAGTTGACAACTGGCAGTCTGCCATTTTCGTGTACATAGCAAACCAGATCATACGGAACTTGCAGCTGCTTTGCTGCTTCGTACAGTTCATCTGTCCGCATGGAAGTCAGCCGTGCGATTTCCTTGTTCATCATTCTCATGTGCCGAACAGCCTGTACAATATCGCCAGTGCCCGGTTCGCCCTTTGTCCGAATCATGGTTGCACCTTCTGCAATTCTCCGCAGAGCTTCGCCCAGATCCTTTGCACCGCAAACAAACGGAACTTTGAATGCAGTCTTGTCGATGTGGTGTACATCATCAGCCGGAGAGAGGACTTCGCTTTCGTCGATGTAGTCGATTTCGATTGCCTGCAAAATCTGTGCTTCTGCAAAATGACCGATTCTGCACTTTGCCATAACCGGAATGCTAACAGCATTCTGAATGCCCTTGATCATCTTCGGGTCGCTCATACGGGAAACGCCGCCAGCGGCACGAATGTCAGCCGGAATCCGTTCCAGTGCCATAACGGCACAAGCACCAGCTGCTTCTGCAATCTTTGCCTGTTCTGGTGTGGTAACGTCCATGATGACGCCGCCCTTGAGCATCTGAGCCAGTTCTCTGTTCAGTTTTACTTGTGTCTGGTTTTCCATGGTGAAAAATCTCCTTTTTTCTGATAAAATCCAAGCAAATCGTCTTTTTCATTGACGCATCTGCAAAAATTTGCTATACTCTAAGTATACCGCAAACTGACCTGTTGTAAATACTCAATTAAAACCATTTCAGTCAGGTCAGATGGAAAGAGAGGCGTTCGCATGCTCACCTATTCGTTTACGAATATCGGGTCAGAATCCCTATACCAACATCTCTATCAATGCATCCGAAATGACGTAGTTTCGGGCATTTTGCCGCCCGGAACAAAAATGCCATCCAAGCGTTCTTTTGCGTTGCATCTGGGTATTAGTGTTATGACAGTGGAGAGTGCTTATAGTCAGTTGGTAGCAGAGGGATATTTATATAGTTTGCCACGAAAGGGCTTTTATGTGGCAGATGTCCGCAGTCAGAAGCCACAAATTGCAGCAGATGTTGCCCTGTTTGTTCCGGAAGCTGCTCCGGTTTGGTTTGCCGATTTTGTCAGCAATCACACCGAACCAGATAACTTTCCATTTTCGATTTGGAATCGGCTGATGCGAAAATGTATGACACAGCATCAGCAGGATTTGATGCAGAATGCACCAGCAGGCGGACGGTCAGAGCTTCGGCAGGCAATCGCCAACCATCTATCAGCGTTTCGAGGAATGCAGGTTGCACCGGAACAAATCATCATCGGAGCAGGGACAGATTTTTTGTATGGATTATTGATACAGCTGTTGGGATATGACCGCCATTATGCAGCGGAAGACCCTGGTTATGCAAAAATTGCGAAGATTTACCGCAGCCATCAGGTCGCTTTTACGCCTGTACCAATTGACCAAAGCGGCGTATCGGTGGAAGCGTTGCAAGCATGTGGTGCAGATGTTGTGCACTGTTCGCCCTCCCATCACTATCCAACGGGAATTGTCATGCCAGTGAGTCGGCGGTATACGCTGTTGGGCTGGGCAACCGAGCAGAAAAACCGATATATCATTGAGGATGATTTCGACTCTGAATTTCGGATGACTGGAAAGCCGTTGCCGACCCTGCAAAGCATGGATACGACTGGACGTGTCATCTATATGAATACGTTCACCAAAAGTCTTTCTTCTACCATCCGAATTGGATATATGGTATTACCGCCGCCGCTGGCAGAGCGGTTTTATGAGAAACTGGGCTTTTATGCGTGTACGGTTTCCGGCTTTGAACAGCTAGTATTAGCACATTTTTTGGCAGAGGGCTATTTTGAAACGCATATCAACCGGATGCGAAACCGCTATCGGCAGAAACGGGATACCTTAATTTCCTGTCTGCGAGCAGCGATGCCGCCGGAGATGACAGAGATTCTAGAGGAGGAAGCCGGCTTGCATTTTCTGTTGCGGATTCAGACACAGGCAGATGATGCAGAGTTGGTGCAGCGTGTAGAGCGGCAAGGCTTGCATGTTGCATGTCTATCCTCGTATTATGCTCAACAGGAGCAGGCAGAAGCACATACTTTGGTGTTGAATTATTCCAATGTGCCAGAAGAGAAGATGCAGGAGGCAGCAGAGCGATTGCAGCGAGCCATTTTTTCATAAATATTAAGGTGGGACAAGCTGTCCCACCTTAATATTGAAATCTAAAAGCAGTGTTTTCAGTCACAAGCCGCAGGCAAATAAAAAGTTTTTTGATCCAGCAATTTTTCAAAAATGCTGGCGAGGTGTGGGCGAGTAGCCCACATTTGCGAAGCAAATTAGATTTTTGAGAATTGTTTTTCCTGCTGCAATTGCATTTTTTGAAGCTGTCAAATTCAAACAAAGTTGAATCATGAGAATCAAGGCTGTAAATTCAGACAAGGCAACGGGGCAATTGCAGCACGCTGGCAGGCAAAAGCAGGGGTGGAACCCCCCTTTTGCCGGACGCTGAAGACCGTTTTTCCTAAGAGAAGTTCTTCTAGGAATACCACCCGAATCCGGTTCGGCAAGGCTGGGGCACATCCCCAGCTTGCCTTGGGAATCGCAATTGCCCCTGAAACCTTATCTCTCATTGCAACCTTTCATTTTTGAAGGCAATTGCAATTCTTTCAATTTGCTCTTAGATTCCTATTGCTGCTTATTACCCACTCTTTGCAGGGGACAGCTGTCCCCTGCACCCCTCGCCGAACTGAGCCAGCTCGACCGCAGTTGCCTGCGGCTCGTTGCTTGCAGACAATCTCGTTTATCGGCTGTTTCCGCCGCCGCCAAATCCGCCGGAACTGCTGCCGCTGCTGCTGTGGCCGTCAGAACTGGAATGTTCCGATTCTACCTTGACACGAGAAACATGACGGGTGAGAAACTGGTCTTGTTTTGCCCCATATTGTACCTTTCCGGATGGGATGTAAATCCGTGCAGAAGGTTTCGATTTAAAGCGGTAGTGCGAATGAATAATGCCCATGGCAACCAGTGCAACCACCAACCCTACTAAAAAGCTAATGCCAAATGCAATCAGAGTTTGTTTTTGGGCTGCATATGCCGGCTTGCTGTCCGACCAAATAACCTGATTCGTTGCATCGTCCAAATACAGATATTGGTCATATTGGTTATCATAAACATAATAATGCTTTGGAATGCCCTCTTCATAGTAGGACTTTAATTCCTGACAGAAAATCTGAACCGCTGTATATGGGTCTTCTTCGCCCCGTTTCATGTGCGGATTCATCTCGCTGAAAATTTCTGAAACACGGTCATCACCGCCATTGGTGAAATAAAGCTGTGCAATCCCGTGTGTAGCAATAAAGTCGTGCGGTGCATAGTCCGTATCATCAATATATGAGCCATATAAATCCAGATACAGAGCAATACCATCTGTTTCTTTTTCATCACCAAATCGGTCTAAGTAGTCGGCAACGGCATATTCTCTTGCATCACTTTCACTGGAGAGTTTATTTGCACCCAGTCTGACACAAATGTTCATCTGTAGATCTACTGCCGTTTCATAAACCAGTTCATCCAGTTCAATGGCTTCTTCGCTGGTCAGAACATCCGCTTCATCGTAAACATAGCATTCACTGAGCTGCAAACCGGAATCCTCTGCACTTACAGATACTGGCTGTATGACAGCAGACAAGCTGCAAACCACAGCTGCCGTGGTCAGAATGGGTTGTATGATGGAAAATCGCATTACAAACTCCCTCCAATCAGACCGCCCAGCACCCCAATGACAACCATCAGAGCCGCACAGAACGTGAGTAACTTTGCCCAACTCAGCGGTGGCGTACCAGAAAGTTTTTTCGTCTGTCCGTTCATGGCAAAGTGATAGGTTTTTCCGCCATGCTGATAGGACATGAACCAGACGGGCAGCAATACATAGTCGTGCTGTAAGTTGGTCATATTGACATGTACCTGTTTATTTTTGATGCTGGTGTATTGGGTCAGGGTTTCATTGATGACTTGTTCGCTGGCAGTCTGGACTCTTGATTGAATCCGGGGAACAATCTTTTCCCAGTCCACATCGTATTTTTCTGCTAAAAAGCCGCTCAGATACTGCATAGAAAACGGCCGCATTTCCTGGACAGGGAATGGCTCAATGGCATCCATCAGGGCATCTTCGATTTTTGCTGCACCGTCTGCCGGAACACGTTCAAAGGGAATTTTTGCCTGACGGGAAACCGTGTATTCTGTAGTTTCAGTCACTTGATATTTTCCATCCCGCCAGGACTTGACAACCTGTCCGATACCAGACATGTTTGTATCTGCCAGACAGCTGGCAAGCCAGAACGGCACATATACGCCGCTCATCTTTTCCAGCTGCTGTTTGGAGCGGAAATCAGATGGCAGAAACCAGCGTTTCCGGCACCACGCCCGAAATTCTTTTTCTGCGGCATCTCGCTGCACGGCGAATGGCATCACGTATGCCGGCTTATAATTGCCCTTGAGCCGTCCGGCAAGCACAACTGGGTTATGGCAGTAGTAGCAGAATGTTGCAGAAGTGGTTTCATCTGCAATAATCTGTGCCCCGCAGGATGGGCATTCATAAAGACGGGTATGTTCTTCAAATGCCGCTTCATCGTTTTCATCTTTTAAGGTTTTTGCGTCTGCATCTGCCTCTTTTTGTGCCGTTTCGTTTTGGGTGTGATAGCGTTCTTCCATTTCTGCTTCTGTAAAGTCGCTGGCACAGTACGGGCAGGAAAACATCTGCTTTTCCGGATTGAAAACCAATTCGCCGCCGCAGTTGGGGCATTTATATTGTACGGTATTCACAAGGAATCCTCCTTCATTGGAATTGAGTTATCCTCTCGGCTTGCCGCATTCGGTACAGAACTTTCCGGTGTTTTCTGCTCCGCAGCTGCACTTCCATTTTCCGTCTGCTGGTCTTGGCTTGCCGCATTCCGTGCAGAATTTTCCGGTATTCTCTGCTCCGCAGCTACACTTCCATGCACCTGCTGGGGCTGGTTTTGGCTGACCGCATTCCGTACAGAACTTTCCGGTATTGGTTGCTCCACAGCTGCACTGCCAGCCGTTTGCCGGAGCAGCTTGCTGCTGCTGTGCCTGCATCTGCTGTTGCATCTGCATTTGCTGCAAGTTGGCAGCACTTGCTCCAGCCATGAAGTTTCCAGCACCCTGCATGCCCATGCCCATACCCATGAATGCCTGTGCAGCACCAGCGGTATTTGAGCCGGCAGCTTTCAGCCCTTCTGCAACTGCACCCTGTACATAGCCTTCCCGGATGGTGGCATCTGAGAGCATTGCCCCTTGATTTCGCATATTGATGAGTTTTTTGCTTTCTTCGTCATAGCTGATGCTGGCAATGCCGACCGAGCAAATTTCAACGCCACGCAGTTCATTCCAAGTTGCATCCAGTGCATCGCTCAGATACTTTGCCAGTTCTGCACTCTTAGAAGGCAGGCTGGAAATCCGAACACCATCCACAGACATCTTTCCGATGGCAGTTTGCAAAGCGGTCAAAAATTCTGCGTTAAACTGTTCGTTGATGTCGTTGAAGTCCACCCGTCCGGTGTTGCACATGCTGCTGTTTTCCATGTAGAACTTCAGCGGATCGGTAACTTTGATCGAATACGTGCCGTGGCAACGCAGGAACAGTTCTGCATTATAGAAGTTATCGAAATATTGCAGGGCATTCCGAGTACCGAAACGGATGCCACGGATTTCCGAGAGGTTGACGAAATAAGCCCGCTGGGATTTTCCCGGCTGACCGCCGAATTTAAACCGTTCAAATGTTTCCTTGACAGAAGCCTTCAGTTCCCCGTTGAAAAGAGAAGGGGACTGCGACATGAATACTTCATAGTAACCCTGTTCCGCAGTATAGTCAACGATTTTTCCGCCTTCTGTGAGGAATAGCATTTGATTTGCACCGACTTCAATGCGAGAACCATTTGAAATGATATCAGCATTGCCACGCCGGTGTTGTTTGCCGACCTGTTCGCCCTTGGTGAGAATGGTGGTAGGTGTCATATTTTCTGCCCGGATATAATCCAGCCACGAATCGGAAAGTGTGCCGCCAACGGCACCGACTGCTGCTCGAATAAGACCCATAAAAATAACCTTCTTTCTAATTGTATTGGAAAACGGTGTGTAAAATTCGTTTTCTGTCCAAAAAACAAAAATCTTGGATATAAAAATTATATCACAATTTTTTAAAAAAAGCAAGCACTTTTTTGGTGCAAATTTGTCAACTGTGACGGGAAATCTGGAAGAAAGAGAGATTGGTTTGGGATGTTTTCTTGCAGGAATAGTGAATCTGCACAATTTACAGGCAAAATTAGACTGATTATTTATGCAATAAAATATGTTGACAAAGTCGAAAAGATGTGATATAATAATAAAGCTGTCGCACGAGAGTGAAGATTGTGAAAAGAAACGGGAAAGAACCGGAAAAGCATGGATGGGAATGACCGATTCACAAAAATGAAATAAAGTTCATAAAACGTTTACTTGACATTTTCGCAAAAGTGTGATATACTAAATAAGTCGTCAGGACAGAGCACAGAAAAAAGAAACATTGGTTTCTCAAGTATTTTTCTTTTGCAGACGTTCCTGAAACGGACTACTGTGGGAGCTTAGCTCAGCTGGGAGAGCATCTGCCTTACAAGCAGAGGGTCACAGGTTCGAGCCCTGTAGCTCCCACCAAATTGGTCTGGTAGTTCAGTTGGTTAGAACGCTGCCCTGTCACGGCAGAGGTCGTGGGTTCGAATCCCATCCAGATCGCCAACGCCTCTGTAGCTCAGTCGGTAGAGCAGGGGACTGAAAATCCCCGTGTCATTGGTTCGATTCCGATCGGAGGCACCAAAGAATATGTTGTGTTATCTGCAGAAGCGGATGAGGAAGCTGCATATTCTTTTCTTGCGGATTTAGCTCATCTGGTAGAGCGCCACCTTGCCAAGGTGGAGGTAGCGAGTTCGAGCCTCGTAATCCGCTCCATTGCATTGTATTATCTCTTCCATTAGAAAGACCGTTGGCTTCCCCCTAACGGTTTTTCTTTTTGGAGGAGATTTTTTGTTTTTATGAGGGAATTTATAGAGGTTGTAGGAACGGAAATCGTTTTGATGTTGGTTGGAATAGAACGAGCCATAGGCAAATAAATTTTTCAATTTGGTTTCCAATTATGAGCCGCAGGCAAAAGCAGGGGTGGAACCCCCTTTTGCCGGACGCTGAAGACCGTTTTCCCTAAGAGAAGTTCTTCTAGGAATACCACCCGAATCCGGTTCGGCAAGGCTGGAGCACATCCCCAGCTTGCCTTGGGAATCGCAATTGCCCCTGAAACCTTGTATCTCATTGCAACCTTTCGATTTTTGAAGGCAATTGCAATTCTCTCTTAGATTTTACTTACGGATTCTTGTGCAGTTTCATTTGCTCCGCAAATGTGGGCTGCTCGCCCACACCTCGGCAGCATTTTTGAAAAACTGCTGCACCGAAAAACTTTTTCGTTGCCTGCGGCTCGAATTTTACAACCACCGTATCATGTTTTCAATGCATAAAAAAACCTCCCTTTTATGGGAGGCTTTTTTGTTATGATTCTGCGTGCATATTTGCAGTTGATTCTTCTGATACGCCAACTTCTGCTTTAATCTTTGCAATCCAATTCTCTTCAATCAACAAAACGGTAAATCGAACTGAATCATAAGTTACCACTGGCGTTTCCTCTGCATCCGGAATCCGTCCCAATAAGTCAACTAAAAATCCACTCATGGTATCGAATGTTTTTCCCTCCGGTAAGCCAACGCCTAACTTCGGCAGAACATCTTCCGGGTCAGCAGAACCCTGAATAATATACACATGGTCGGAAACCATTCGCAATTCCTGCTCCGCTTCTTCTTCATCATATTCATCTCGAATGCTGCCCACGATTTCTTCCAGAATGTCTTCTACGGTTACAATTCCAGCAGTTCCACCATATTCATCTACCGCAATCGCCATCTGGGCATTGTGTCGGGTCATATCAGTTAAAACATTCTTGCATTTTGCCGTTTCTGGGACATAGAGCACTTCTCGCATGAAATGTTGAATGTTGAAATGCTCCACGTGTTCCGCTCCGACCAACGCCAGTAAATCCTTGACAATCAGCACACCGATGATGTTATCAATGTTTTCCCGATAGACGGGCATTCTTGAATAGCTTTCGTTGACTGCCAGATAAACCACATCTTTAATTTTCGTGTTGATTTCAACCCCAACAATGTTTCTTCGATGGGTCATGACATCGGAAACATCCACATCATCGAATTCAAGGATGTTGTCAATCATTTCTTTCTGCTGGGTGGCAATTAGACCGTTTTCTGTTCCGGCATCTACAATAGAGAGAATTTCTTCTTCGGTCACAGTTTCTGCAACCGCATCTTTTCCGCAGGCAGCAGAAATTAAAGCGGCAATCACCGATTCAAGCGGCTTTAAAAGACAGAGCAGAAAAGAAAATGCTTTCTGATGGCTGGTCAGCCGCCGTTCTGGGTCTTTACAAACTCGCAGCGGAAGTGCTGCACTGAGAATAAAAATCAAGAGCGAACCAACTGCTGTTGTCGCTAACAAAATCGCTGCAAAGCCAGCGTTTGTAATCCAGTCCGGCAGGGAAAGCCGGAAAATCGGAGCAAGTCCACCGGCAAGCAAACAGGGAAATAATGCATGAAATAAAATCTGCTGAGCCGTTCCGGTGCGTTTCAGCAACTTCGGCTTTTTCAGGAGATTTTGCAAGGTTGGGGAAAACTGCGGCAGGGCAATGGTTTTCCACTTGGGACGCAGTTCTTTCAGGGCAGCAATGCCCGAAGCAATCCAAAGGTGTAAGAGCAACAGCAAAATCGCTGCTGCAAAAAATCCGAATATCCATAATCGGACGGTGTCCATAAAAAATCCTCATCTCTTTCTTTTGGTTGTGATGGTATTTGTGGGGGCTCGTTACGCAAAAAAAGAGCCGATACGCAAAAACGCTGCCGGCAGGCGGCAGCGTTCCGTTTCGGCAGTGTTTAGCGTTCTTCGCAGATCAGCTTGATTGCGGTTCGCTCTTCTCCATCAATTAAAATATTTGCAAATGCCGGGATGCAAACGAGGTCAACGCCAATCGGAGCGAGATAGCCTCTTGCAATGGCGATTGCCTTGACAGCCTGATTGGCTGCACCGGCACCAACGGCCTGTACTTCTACCATTTTCTTTTCACGGATGACACCGGCAATTGCACCGGCAACAGAGTTCGGGGATGAGTGGGATGATACTTTTAAGATTTCCATAGAAAAACGTCCTCCAGTCATAATAAATTTTCAATCCTTCATTGTTTTTTGCGGTTGTTTAGCGTAACGCATAACCATTATACAATAGCAGCAGCAAAAAAGCAAGCCCTTTCTTTAAAATTTGTGCATTACCGAAAAATTAGACGCTCGATTTTCGTACATTTGCCACAGGATGTATCTAATTCGAGCAGAACTCCGTTTCCAAAACAGGGAGCAGGAGCTTCGGTGAACCGCTGTGCAAAGCGGAAGCGGAAGCGGTCGAGGGCAGGCTTGACGGTAACACCAAGAATGGAATATTCACCGCCAGTCATACCAACATCGGTTAAATAGCCGGTGTGGTGGTTCAAGATGGCTTCGTCTGCGGTCTGTACATGGGTGTGCGTGCCGATGACAGCGGAAACCTTTCCGGTGAGAAAATGCCCCATTGCCTTTTTCTCTGCGGTTGCCTCTGCGTGAAAGTCTACAATGATGTTCTTTGTTGGCAGGGTCGGCAGAAATTCTTCTATCACGGTAAACGGATTGTCGAGGGGATCCATGTAAGCAGTGCCCATCAGATTGATGACAGCGACCTGATAAGGACCATTGTCCCAGATGGTGCAGCCGTGACCGGGGCAGCTGTCTGGAAAGTTCAGCGGACGTAAGACGGTTTCTTTCTCATAAATCGAGAGAGCCTCTCGCCGTTGAAAGCAGTGGTTTCCGGTTGTAATAATATCCGCACCAGCGGAAAATAATTGTTCCATGGAGTGCTTGGTGATGCCGTTGCCCTGAGCAGAATTTTCACCGTTGACAATGGTCAAATCCACTTGATGAGTTCGTTTCAGCTGGGGCAGCCGTTCCTGTAAAAAGCAGCAGCCGGAATTTCCGACCACGTCACCAATGAGTAAGATGTGCATAGTTGGGTTCTCCTATTCTATGGTTGGGGAAAATTGTTTGTAAGATTGTTGATAGGGGGGTTCGCATCGTAGAAAAAGATTGCGTTGATTTGAGTATAGCATAGCAGACAAATCGCTGTCAAGGGGGTTCTTGCAGGATTTTGTCAGCGGATGTTCAGGCATTTTTTTCTTTCAGTAGCCGTTCGCATAAATGGTCGTGACAGGTTTGTTCCAACGTATCATCCAGTGGCGGCAGCTGAACAGCCGTTCCCATTTTCCGTTCCAGACAAGTTTTTAAAATATAGTCGGATAGCTTTGGATTCTTGGAGAGCAATGGTCCATGCAGATAGGTTGCAATGACTGTTTTTTCACAGTAGCCCTCTTCTTGACACTGGAACTGATTGCCGTTTCCATATAAGACCGTTCCAAACGGGCTGGATACGTCATGTGTCTGTCCGCCATGGTTTTCAAATCCTACGACTTCCAGCGGTTCGCCAGTAAGCTGTGTGCGGATGATGATATTTCCAATGCAACGCTTTCGGCGACTGTGGGGGGCGATAGTGTAATAGTTGAATAAGCCCAGCCCAGGCAGTTCGTTGCCGTCTGCATCTCGATAAAATTTTCCCATCAGCTGATAACCGCCGCAAATCATCAGGAAAAATACACCATCTGCATAGGCTTGTTGCAAGCCTTTTTTACAGCGGAGCAGGTCAGAGGAGAGCATCCGCTGTTCCATATCTGCACCGCCGCCCAGATAAATCAAATCATAGTCGGAAAAGTTCGGAACGGGGTCGTTTAAACGGTAGTGGTCGCACACAAACGGGATTTGCCGCATCTGACAGCGGTAGCTTAAAATCTCCATGTTTCCACTGTCCCCGTAAAGGTCGAGAATGTCTGCATACATATGCAAGACTTTAATTGGTTTCATGTGCAGCACCTCCATGATGGGCAATCCACCGCTGTAAAGCGGAGCGAGTCGGCTGTACAGCGGTATAGTTGGCGATGACGAATTTTTTTCCTTGTGTGGTGTTGAGTTCTGCAACTGCTTCATCCAAGTCTGGACGAACAACAATATTTCGTGCATCATAACCGGAACATTTGATGCGAACGGCGATGTCATAAGCACGTGTGCCGGAGGTGACAACACGGGTGACATTGCGGAAGGTGCTGAAATTGATGTCCCAAATCCAAGAAACATCCAGTCCGTCTGCGATGTTGTCATTCAGAACAAATAACAGTTCTTTTTCGCCCTGCATTTCATTCATGACACGCAGCGTCATATTTGCTCCGACTGGATTTTTGGCAAGGTTCAAGGTTACATCGTTGCTGCCCATCTGGAACGCTTCCATACGTCCGTTGTTGACGGTGTAATGAGAGAGGACTTCTTGCAGAATATCCGAATCCATTTGATACCGCTTTGCAACGGCTGCAACCGCAGTCATATTATAGATATGATAGATGCTGTTCAGAGCAGTGGTATAGGTGCGATTGCCAATGCGGAACGAGGGAACATCTAAGTTCACATCTTCTGCAACTGTATCCGGTGTTTCTGTGCCGTATCCGCAGTTTGGACAGTGAAATTTTCCGATGTGGGAATACTGATAGTAATCATAGACCAGTTCGGTTGCACAGAACGGGCAGAACTTTCCTTCTCCGGCTTCAAATCGTTCCTGTGTGGCGAATGCGTACGGTTCGACATGAAAATATTTCACATTGTGGTTGTTGGGGTTTGCCCGTCCGAGCCGAGCTGTGTTTGGGTCATCGCCGTTGAGAATCAGCGTGCCGGTAAAGGTCTTGCAGAAATCGTTTACTTTCCGAATAAGGGTTTCGACTTCGCCGTTTCGGTCGAGCTGATCCCGGAAGAAGTTCAGAACGACTAATGTTTCCAGATGCAGTTGAGAATAGACAACCGGAACATGGGATTCATCTGTTTCTAAGATGAGGTAATCTGCTTTTACATTGCCCCGCCAGTCGCAGTTTTGCAGCAGCAGGGAGCAGATGCCTGTATCTAGATTGTTTCCGCTGTGGTTGGTGATGATATTTGCCCCTGTTTTTTCAAAGAGTTGTGCCACATAGTTGGTGACGGATGTTTTTCCGTTTGTACCAGTAACGGCGATAATAGGGCAGTCAACAGTAAATAGACTGACACAGCGGTGTTTTGTGAGTGTCCAGAGGACACAGCCCGGCAGATTTCCGGCATTCTTTCCGAGCAGCTTCAGGATTTTGACCATGAGCTTTCCGAAAAGAATCAATAGTGTTTTCATAGTGTTCCGATTCCTCCGATTTTTAGGTTCTTATTAAAATGATACCGTGGAACGGCAAAAAAGTCAATAGGGAATTCATAAATTCCATTTCAGGTGATTGGAAAATTTTTATGGAAAAAGACAAGAACGGTCAAATTTTTGGAGATGGCTGCCGAGATACGAGCCGCAGGCAACTGAAAAGTTTTTCGGTGCAGCAGTTTTTCAAAAATGCTGCCGAGGTGTGGGCGAGCAGCCCACATTTGCGAAGC
>ENA-ORIC01000571-ORIC01000571.1-human-gut-metagenome-genome-assembly--contig:-NODE-571-length-45683-cov-3.575297_pt1 | contig 45683 bp, 34 predicted proteins | sample MGYA00243023_ERZ508732 | MGnify/ENA primary metagenome ERZ508732 (study PRJEB26277, sample SAMN04329767) | human gut metagenome | biome: human-associated habitat | host: Homo sapiens | place: USA... | reverse complement strand
AAAGTGCTGCTGACAGTAACTTTATTGTTTTTGAGAACATAGAAGTCGGTATCAGCAGTCACAGCGCTGACTTCACGATAGTAAACATCAGTCGGGATGTTCGTGCCATCGCCCTTTGTCCAACCGTCTGCAATAGAATAAGTGACCTTGTCTGCAACGAATGTACCATTTTGCTCAACCTTCACAAACAGCCAACAAGCTTCAGATCCCGCCTTAACAATCACCTTCGGGTCTTTCTCTATATCAACACCGGGGATGATTTTCGCTTGTTTGTTATCAGGCTTTGTTTCTGTCAGCGTGATGTTGATATCTCCATACGTAAACGTATTAACCACCGGATCAGTCTTAGCCGTCAGCCAAGCCACCGACCCGCCGATGATACCGCCGATGATGAGTGTCAGCGCGACCGCCATGACAAGCACGCGTGCGCTTATGCCGTTAGAATTGCGTCTCATTTTTCAGTACCTCATTAGTTAAATTTTGCAGCAGCCCATGCAGCAGCTGCGTCTGCGAAACCGTCAGCCTGAATTGCATATGCAGTTACTGTGATCTTCGTATTCTCAGCGGTTACAGCATTCCACGATGTCTTTGTAGCTTCTGCATTGTTTGCGTTGTCCGCAATCTTGAAATTGCTAAACACGGTAAAACTCTTCTGCGCGTTCTCTCCATTAGTATAAGAACGGTAGTAAACATTATCAACGCCAGCAAGCTTTGTCCAACCATTTGTAGTTATCTGCGTAGCAATAGTCTTGTAACCGTCCGTGCCTTCCTCATTTGCTGCTTCAAAAGCAGAAATGCCATTTTCGACTTTTACGAAGATGTAGCAGTTCTCGCTACCATCAGTTACATGAACAGTCGGATCCTTGGTGTAGCTATGTCCAGGCATCAGCTTGTAGCTGTTAGCCTTTACTCTTTCAGCAGGAGTAACCGCAACTCCTGCGTCGTTCACTTTCGCTTCGTCAAGTGTGATAGCAACCTTACCAACCGTGAACGTATTGGTAACGGTATCCGTCGATGTCAGATACGCCATAGTCCCGAGCACCGAGACGGCGATCAGCGCTACCATGCAGAGCGCAAGGAGCATGATCTTGTTTCTTGTTTTCATCTTCATGAAAACCTCCTTAAAATAAATTTTATATAGGGAACCTTTCGGTGTTACCCTCACATCTTGCCAGCGCCCTTTCCGCGCCGATTCTTCATCCGGGCGAGAATCTTCTCCTCGTCCTTCGAGCCGATCGGCTTGTCCTTCAGGCGCTCCCGGACCGCGGCGATCTCCTCGTCGGTCAGAAGCCTCTCCGTAACCGCATCTATCTGCTCGTCCATCTCCGCGTCGGTCATCTCCCGCCCGCGCAGCTCATTCAGTCGGCTCCGCAGCATACTCCCGTTTTTGTCCTCCGAGAACACGTCCGGCAGAAACACCAGCAGCAGGAGCAGCGCGCCAATCGCGATAGCGATATACATCCCCGGCGGGTTCTGTATATAATTCGCCACATACCCGAGAAAAGGTATGCACATAACCGGCTCGCCGATCACATTCTTACAATGCACCGCCCCGCCGTCCGGCGAATCGTTCGCGTCCCCCTTCGTCCGGAACCGGATCACCTCCGGATCCTCCTCGTCAGGGATGACCTCAATCACCCTGTGCGTCGCCACCGTGTCCGCGTCGAGCATGAACGTTATAACATCCCCGACCTTGATGTCCGCGGCGTCAACCTTCTTCACGTAAATCAGCGACCCCGTCCCGTAAGCCGGCTCCATCGACCCCGACAGCACCGTGAACACCTGAAGCCCGATCAGCCTCACTCCCACGAGCAGCACGGCAAACAGAACCACCACAGCCACAAGCACGGTACTGACCACGCTCAGAATTCTCTTAGTTTTCGATTTCATATGTACTTTTCCGCTATTTCCTTTTCCAGTTTTTCACCAATCCAAGGAACGATACCATTATACCATTATATCATTCATCGTCCCATTTGTCAATAGATAAGTTATGAGTAATCAAATAAGTGTGATAAAACGACAATACACGCCGGGGCACGCCGCTTTCAGTCAAAACACCAGTCCCGACCGATCCTTCCGTCGAAATACTTCCCGATCGTCGACCGCGAGCTCTCGCTCGTCTCAATGAACGATATCTCGTCAAGGTTGAACAGAAAACACCCGCAATGCCCCCTGAACGTCTGAAAACATATAACCTTGATGTGCGCCCCGATCTCCACCGAATAATCCATCATCTCGAGCGTCTCCCCGTGAAGCGCCGCCCTCTCGCAGCACCTCAGCCACTTCATGTCGCTGTTATCAAACAGCAGACTGAACCGGATCCCGATCACCTCGTCGAGAGTCTTCTTCTCAAGTCTCGCAAACGCCTGGTTTCCGTACCGGAATATCCAGTCCACCGCCCGCCTCTCGTCGTCAAACACTATCTCAAGATCCGCGAAGGCGAACGGAAGCTTCTCAAAACTGTTATAGAACTCCCTGTACCCGGCGGCAATCATTTTCCCGCCGTCATCCGTGAGACTGTCGATGAGCCGCTTCTGCCGCTCCTTCAGACCGTCCGTTATTTCCTTCTTCTTTCACTTCGTATAATCAAGCGCCTCGCCGTTTCCGAGGTAACGCGGTCCGCCACGTTATAAATATCCTCAGCCGAAACGATACATCCACGATGTATCTTGATGAACCGGTCGCCGAGCTCACTCTCGAGCTCTCCGAGAGTCATGCGCACCCTGAAGACCTCCCCGTCACGCGCGTGTATCTCCGCGTAATTACCGAACATCGTGACGTAAAGAATCCTGTCCGGATCGAGCGCGCTTCTCTTTCCGTCGGCGACGATCATCATTTTTTCCCTGTCCCGCAATTCTTTCCGTTCCTTCAAACCCGAATATTCATTCATTATAAACATTATATCACAATTTACAAAAAAAGTCAACAGCAAGGACATAAAAAATCAGGACAATTTTCTGTCAGATTTGACTAATTAGCAAGTGCGGTCACGAAACGCGTTGCGTCAAATTAGTCTGCGATAAATATAATGTATTTTTTGTAAATCAGTGCGAAAAATCAATGAACGCATAATTGCCGTATTCTCTTTCTGTTTTCATAAAATTCATAAATTTCCGGGTATGATTACGCACAAAATGTACTTGCCATAATCTCCACGTTATGGTATAATTTTTACAGCAAAACAAAAGCGAACAAGCGGAGGATAAAGCGGAATGAAAACAGCACTACAGATCTACACGCTCAGAAACACCATCCTTAACGACACGCTCTCGCAGCTCACAGCACTGAAAAGCGCCGGATATGAAGGCGCGGAGCTCGTGAACTTCGGCGGCGACAGCGTCGGATTCCTCGCGGGTGAGATGAAGAGGGCGGGGCTTGAGGTCTTCTCGATCCACACCGATATAAACGAGGTCATCGCGGCGGACGAGAAGCGGCTTGAGTACTACGCATCGCTCGGCTGCACGGTCATGCCGATCGGCTGGCTTCCGGAGGAGCGCATCGCTGGCGGAAAACTCTATGGCGAAACGCTTGAGTTCATCGGAAAGTTCTCGACGCTCGCGAAAAAGCACGGAATACGGCTCGTCTACCACAATCACGATTTCGACCTCGAATACTTAAATGGGGAAAGAAAGCTTGATCGACTTTACGCTGACACCGCGCCGGATATCCTCGGAGCGGAGCTCGACACCTGCTGGATATACACAGCCGGTGCCGACCCGGAGGAATATGTCAGAAAATACGCCGGAAAATGCCCGGTGCTGCACCTCAAGGACTGCGTGAAGGAGGGCGGCAGGAAAGGGTTCCGCGCGCTCGGCGAGGGAGTCCTCGACTTCGCGCCGATAGTCAGAGCCGCGGAGAAAGGCGTAGAGTGGCTCTGCGTCGAGCAGGATGAGCCGTCGCCCGGAAAGACGCCGATGGAATGCGCGCTCATGAGCATCGGTCACCTGAAAACTCTGATATGAGCGCGCGGCCGTTTTATCAGAGCCCGCTCGCCGGGAACAAACCATATCAGATATCGCTCTCAAAATCCGCGCCGTTTCAAGCGCACTGGCACGGCGAAATTGAGATATTGTACGTGATTCGCGGAAGCGCCGATATTACAGCGGACGGCGAGAGCCTGCACCTGATTGAGGGTCAGGCGGCGTTCATAGGAAGCGCGGAGATACATTCGCTTGATAAGAACAATAATGACACGCTGCTGCTCGTCATCGAGGTCGGATACAAGCTGCTGGGCTCAGGATTCACGCTGTTCACCGGAATGACGTTCGAGGATCGGGTGGTAATGCTCGACAGTTACCCGCGGCTCGCCGGGATAATAAACGAGATCATATCACTGTATTCCGGCGCACCGCCGAAGGACGAGAAGGGGTGGACCGCGATGGAGTTCCGCGCGCGGTCGCTGCTCTTCTCCATGTCCGCGGAGATACTGCTGTCGGTCAGAATGCGCGGGCTCGGGGAGAGGTCGAGGAAGATACGCGACGATATGCTCTCGATGCAGCAGGCGCTTGATTATATAGACAAGAACTACCATGAGCAGATTGACGTCGTCCGCGCGGCGGAGATGTCCGGGTACGAGAAGACGAGGTTCTGCCAACTGTTCAAGCGCGCGGTCGGGGTCTCGTTCCACAAGTACCTCAACGACCGGCGGATTGAGGCGGCGAAGGAGCTCCTCTCGGGTTCGGAACTGCCGATACAGACGATAGCCGAGAAGACAGGTCTCCCGGAACCGAAGACATTCTCGCGTGTATTCCGCGCGTCGGAGAACATGACTCCGAGCGAATACAGACAGCTTCATGGTCAGCACAAATAATATATTAAATTAGGAAGGAACTTGACAAATGAAATCATCAAAGCGAAGACTCACAGCCGCCCTCTGTCTCACCGCGCTGATACTGATGTCGGCGTCCTGCGGGAACACGGAAACTCCCTTCGATACGACAACCGGTGATTCAGAGAGCGTCTCAGACACCACAGTCGAAACAACAGAAGAAAGAATATCCACAGGTCTCGAGCCGAGGGATTTCGACGGGTATGTGTTCAGGTTCTCGAATCCGTCGAATGTGACACAATCATGGAATCATATGCAGCTGACAGTAGAGGAAGCTGATGGCGATACATTGAACGACGCCATATATCAGCGCAATCGCGCAGTTGAGGAACGGCTCAACATAAGGATAACCGAATATGAAAGCTCTGTAGATAAGTCAGAGAACGACATGAAAACCAGTGTTCTCTCAGGAACTGACGAATTTGACGCGGCTTTTATAAGAGGAACAAAGATGAAGCAATACTATTCGCTCGGAGAAAACAAACTCTGCTTTGACTTTGTTACAGAAGTTCCCAACATAGATCTGTCAAAACCATGGTGGACGCAGAGCGCTAACGATTCGGTATCAATTGCCGGACAAATGCAGTTCATCGTCGGTGATATAAGCCTGTCATACTTTGATTCAGTCATGCCGGTCGCGATGAATCTGCGGATAGCGAACGCATATTCTTTGGAGAATCCGTACGAACTTGTCCATAACGGTAAATGGACAATGGATGTTATCGGAGACATGATCAAAAAAACATCATCTGATCTCAATGGTGACGGTGACGCCACATTCGGAGACCAATTCGGTATGTATGGCATGAGTGAAGAATACATCTCTCTCGCAATAGCAGCCGGGGCGAAAATGATCGATAAAGACGAGAATGACATTCCTTACCTTGCAATCGGCGACTCGAAATTTCAATCCGCGTTCGAAAAAGCCATCGCTGTTCTCAACCAGAAAGATGTCTTCGCGAATATCAGACTTCCGAAATACGACATCACTAAAACCACGCTCAGAGTATTCAGAGATGGGTATTCACTCTTTTTCAGTGATTGTCTTTACTGGTTGACAACATACCGCGATATGAATGACAACTTCGCGATACTCCCAAGAGCAAAATACGACGAAACCCAAGACAAGTATTATACATCCGTCCACGAAACCGGAGCGTGGCTCTGTGTTCCATTGACAGCGGATCCGGAACGAAGCGGTTATATTCTTGAAGAACTTGCCGCTGAATCACATTACAGCCTGATTCCCGCTTACTACGAAAACGTCCTGTTTCAGAAAACCGCGAGAGACGAAGCTTCTCACGAGATGCTTGATCTCATTTTTGAGACACGCGTAAGCGACCTTGGCGGTCTCTTTGATTTCGGTGGTGTTTACACCAAACTCAAAAAAATGGGGGAAAAAGGTGATACAGGTCTCCAATCTTTTGCTGACAGTATACGCTCCAAGGTAAATACTGAGATTCAGAAAATAATGGAATAAAACATATTATGGAGGATTTTTATGGAATTCTTATGCGGCGCAGCCCGCGAAAAGATCACACCTGTCATCGGAGCACACCTCTCAGGCTACAATCCTGACGTCGTGTCAACAAATGTTCACGATGATCTGACAGCGACTGCCGTTGCTTTCTCTGACGGCAATGAAACCATGCTGCTCATTTCGGCAACAGTGTGTGATATCAACACGGAGCTCGCCACAGAGCTCCGAGGAAAAATCTCAGAGAAATGCGGCGTTCCGTCCGAGAATATCATTCTCGCGGCGATCCACACGCATTCCGGACCGAATGTCTGTGGCAGCGAAGGTTGGGGAACGATAGATCATGAATACGTCAATACGATATTTCTGCCTTCGCTTCTGAAAGTATCATCAGATGCCGTTGCCGCAATGGTACCATCCGAACTCGGAAGCGCGTCCGGAAAAAGCGAAGTCGGAATCAACAGACGCCAACAGAATCGGGATGGAAGCATCAGTCTGGGGCAGAATCCCTGGGGTTTATACGATCCTACAATGACAGTCATCACCGTTCGTTCATTATCCGACAAGAGAGGTATCATCAACCTCATTCACTATGGCTGTCACTGTACAGCCTGCGGAATATCCGGTGACATAAGCCGTGATTGGGCTGGAGTTATGATTGATCGCCTTGAGGCAGCAACCGGAACGCTCACCGCTTTTATCAATGGCGCGGAAGGTGACGTTGGTCCTCGTCTGACGAATGGAAAAACCGTCGGTAATATATCGCTTGTAGAAGAGCACGGCGCATATGCCGCATTCGACGCAGTCCAAATCGCAAGACAAGTGAGGAGCTTTATAACGCCTGAAATACGATTTAAGCATGGCAATGTGAAACTACCGTATCAAGATCTTCCATCACTTGAAGAAGTTGTCAGTGAAATCAAAAGCATTGGCAATCCGTCGTCTCTTTGCAATATCGGTTACCTGAAATATCATCATCTGACCAGAGTCAAGGAAATTATCGAAAACAATCACGAGAATCTCCCTGACGCGTATGTCTACCCGACAATTACCGCAATTATCGGTAATATCGTGTTTCTTCCTTTTCCTTTTGAGATGTTTTCTGAGATATCATTGCGTCTCAGAGAATACTCAGGATATCAGAACACGCTTTGTCTGTCATGCGCAAACGGTTACAATTCCTACCTTCCAACGCAGGATCAACTTTGCCGTGGAGGTTATGAGGTAGACGCATTCCGTTATACCTCTGACTACGCACTCGCCGACAACACCGACGAAAACATAATAAACGAAACGCTCAGAATACTTGAATCATAAAGGAGAAGCATCATGTACAGAATAGGAAACGAAGAAATAGAAGCAGTCGCGAGAGTTATCAGGAGCGGAGCTCTTTTCAAGATCAACAGCGGCGCTCAGGAAGTCAGGCACTTCGAGGACGAACTCTGTGAGAAGTTCGGCACTACAAACGCCATCTGCATGACGAGCGGCAAGGCGGCGCTCATCTCGGCGCTCATCGGTATGGGCGTCGGACCGGGCGACGAGGTCATCGTCCCGGCGTACACGTATATCGCAACCGCGATAGCCGTCACCGCGACCGGCGCAATCCCCGTGCTAGCCGACTGCGACGAGACACTGACGATAGACCCGGAGGATATCGAGAGAAAGATATCCTCTCACACGAAAGCCATCATCCCGGTTCACATCCAGGGCTTCCCCTCCGCGATGGACAAAATCATGGAGATCGCGAAGAAACACGGCATCTTCGTCCTCGAGGACGCCTGCCAGTCGGACGGCGGCAGCTTTGGCGGAAAGAGGCTCGGAACCATCGGCGACGCCGGCGCGTACAGCTTCAACTTCTTCAAGATCATAACCTCCGGGGAAGGCGGCACGCTCGTCACCGACAACCGTGAAATCTATGAGCGTGCGCTCATCTACCACGACTCCTCCGCCATCGCGTATTTCGGCAACCAGCTTGAATCGATAGAGTCGGAGCAGTTCTGCGGTTTGGAGTTCAGAGTCTCCGAGATAACCGGAGCAATCCTCCGCGAACAGCTGAAGCGGCTCGACGGGATACTCTCCGATCTCGCGAAGAACTACTTCTACGTGAAGGAACGCCTGTCGGACAGATACACCTTCGCGCCGTCGCACGACGAGAAGGGCGACTGCCATACGACGCTCGCCTTCAGATTCGATACGGTTGAAGAAACGCTCGCGTTCAAGGAAAAGGCGGACGCCGCCGGATATGGCGCGACAAGACCGATAGACACCGGAAAGCACGTCTACACGAACTGGACGCCGATCATGCAGAAGCACGGCGCTCTCAACCCGGCGTTCGACCCGTTCAAGATGGAAGCGAACAAAAACCTCGCGCATAACTACACGCCGGATATGTGCGAGAAGACGCTCGACCTGCTTTCGCGCACCGCTTACATATCTGTGAACCCGGATTCGGACGAAAAGAGCCTCGACAACATGATAAAAGCGCTCAGATAAACGAAAGTCCCCGTTCCGCGCGGGACGGGGATTATTCATCATTTCTTCAGGATACGCTAAATCAATGTTTTCTTTATTTCAGCGGGATTCTGCTTTATCACGCCGAAGAGCTGATGCGGCAGGTACTTCTCCTCGAGATACGCGATGTCGTCCGGAGTCAGTCTGACGCTCAGCGCCCCTGCGGCGTCGTCGAAATATCCGGGCTTCGTCGCGCCGATTATAGGCGCCGTGACGCCATTCGCCCACAGCCACGCGAGCGCTATCTGTGACATCTTCACACCGTGTTTCTTCGCGAGCTCATCTACGCGGCGGACGATCTCCATGTCCTCTTCCTCGGTGCGGTCGTATTTGCCCATCGCGACCTTGTCGGTGCGGCTTCTCAGCGAGTCAGAGTCCCATGTCGGGCGGGTCAGGTGTCCGGCGGCGAGCGGGCTGTACGGGATCAGGGACACTCCCATCTGGCGGCAGATCGGGATCATCTCCCGTTCCTCCTCGCGGTTCAGCAGATTGTAGTGATCTTCCATCGCCTCGAATCTCGCGAAGCCGTTGTCGCGCGCCGCGAGCTGCATATTGTAGAACTGGTAGCCGAACATCGCCGAGGCGCCGAGCGCACGGACCTTTCCCGCCTTCACGAGCTTGTCGAGCGCTTCCATCGTCTCCTCGATCGGCGTGTCATAGTCAAAGCGGTGGATTATATAAAGATCGAGATAATCGGTTCCGAGGCGTTTCAGCGAGCCGTCGATCTCTCGCGCTATCGCGTCCTTTGACAGCCTTCCGGGATTATAGTACACCTTCGACGCGATGACGACCTTGTCCCGGGAAATATTCTTTTTCAGTGCTCTGCCGAGGTATTCCTCACTTGTGCCTTCCGAGTAGCAGTTGGCGGTGTCAAAGAAGTTGATTCCGAGGTCGAGCGCGCGCTTCACAAGCGCCTCAGTCTCGTTCTCGCCGAGCGTCCAGTCGTGCATTGTACCCGCCTTGCCGAAGCTCATGCAGCCGACCGCTAATTTTGATACTTCGATATCAGTTTTTCCGAGTTTTGCGTATTCCATTGCTCTTTTCCTCCTGTTATATTCTCACGCCTGAGCCGCCTTGTCGACGCAGGTAATCGCGTTAAGACTGCGCGGGTAGCCTATATACGGCACGCACTGTGATACGACGCGCTTCAGAAAATCGCTGTCGTTTCCGAGATTCATGTTTCCCTTCGCGTGCGCGACGAGCTGCGGCTCACAGCCGCCCTGCGCCATTATGAAGCAGAAAGTTATCATCTCGCGCTGTCTGAGGTCGAGCCCGCCGCGGGTGTAGAAATCGCCGAAGCAGTTGTCCGCGAGCCAGCGGTTGATATGCCCCTTCTTCCATGCCTCGCGCATATGCTCACCGAATATCTCCGCCTGTGCGTCGATGCCCTTTTCGAGCCGGTTTTCAGTGTTTGTCGTCGACTGTGGAGCGAGCGGGAGGGTCATTCCGGTGCTCTCGAAATACTCGTTCATCACTTTGAGAAACGGCAGCATCTTTCCGTAGCCGAGATAATCGGTCGACTGATAGACGCACTCCCTCACCATCACCGGCGTGACGCCGTTCTTTACCGCGTCCGGAAGCACCTCGCGGAAAGCGTCGACCCCGCCGCAGCCGATGAGAGAAGCAAGTATCGCGAGATACTTCACAGGAGCGTCAAGTCCCGCTCCCGGCTCATTCACGACCTCGTCATGCGCGAACCTGTCAAATATCCCCACGAACTCGGGGTCTGTATTCCGGATATTCATTTTTCTTCACTCCTGTTTTTTCCTTCATTATATTAAAGTGGCGTACAGGCACTTGTTTTTACGATATGATTATATCACACGCACTCCGGATCATAAAGTGGGTAATCGTTAATTTTGTGTGATGATAACAGCGTGGCGGAGAAAATTCCGGAAACTATTGCAATCCGGCGGAAAATATGGTATACTATAGGTATCACATTAATGAAAGGAATCTGTAATGTCAACCTTCACCTTCAAGAACGAGCATTTTCTGCTCGACGGCGAGCCTTTTCAGGTCATCAGCGGCGCCATGCACTACTGGCGCATAGTCCCCGAATACTGGGAGGACAGACTGAAAAAGCTCCGCGCCTGCGGCTTCAACACTGTCGAGACCTATGTCGCGTGGAACCTCCACGAGAGAAAAGAGGGCGTCTTCGATTTCTCCGGAAACCTCGACATAGTTAAATACATAGAAATCGCCGAGAGCCTCGGGCTCAAAGTGATCGTCCGTCCGGGACCGTACATCTGCTCCGAGTTCGACTTCGGCGGACTTCCGTCCTGGCTGCTCGCTTATCCGCAGATGCACCTCAGATGCAACGACCCGATGTACCTCGAAAAGGTCAGACCGTATTACCGCGAGCTTCTGACAAGAATCCGCCCGCATCTCTGCACGAACGGCGGCGGGATAATCATGGTTCAGATCGAAAACGAGTACGGCTCCTACGGCGACGACAAGGAATACCTGAGAGCGGTCGCCGGTATGTACCTCGAGTACGGCATCGACTGCCAGCTCTTCACCTCTGACGGTCCGTGCTACTGGATGCTGAACGGAGGAACACTGCCCGAATATCCGTGTGTCGCGAACTTCGGAAGCCGTCCCGCCGAGGCGTTCAGGCTGCTTTCGGATTTCCGCCCCGGACAGCCTTCGATGTGCGGAGAGTTCTGGGTCGGCTGGTTCGATCACTGGGGAGAGCAGCACCATACCCGCACCGCCGAGGAGACCGTGCGCGACCTCATCCCGATGCTCGACATGGGCGCGTCGGTAAACTTCTATATGTTCCACGGCGGCACAAACTTCGGATTCACTAACGGCGCGAACCACACCGGGACTGAGTATCAGCCGACGATCACGAGCTATGACTATTGTTCTCCTCTCTCCGAGTCCGGCGACATGACGAAGACCTTCTTCGCTGTCCGCGACGTCATCTCCGCGAGAACCGGCAAGACGCCGGAGCTCGATGTTTCTGACCCGAAAAAAGCGGCTTACGGCAGACTCGACCTGACGGAGCGCGCTCCGCTGTTCGACAACCTTTCCGCGATCGGACGCGTCACTCACAGCGCGGCTCCGCTGTCGATGGAAGAAGTCGGTCAGGACTTCGGATATATCATGTATTCGTCGACTGTCACCGGACCTGCCGAGGAGAGACCTCTCGTGCTCGAGCACGTTCACGACCGCGCGCTTGTCTTCATCGACGGAAAGCTCGCCGGAATCCGCGAGCGCACCGGGCGCATGGACGAGATAAAGTTCTCTCTCGCGAAAGGCGAGACAAAGAAGATAGACATATTCGTCGAAAACAGCGGCAGAGTCAACTATGGTCCGAAGCTCTTCGACAAGAAGGGCGTATTCGGCGGCATCCGTCTCGGTCAGCAGTATCATTTCGGCTGGGACATGACTTCGATGACGATGGACGATCTGTCCGGGCTTTACTACACGACCGACACGGCTTGTGATGGAAAGCCGGCGTTCCTGCGCGGAAATCTGAGCATCGCGGACACGCCCGCCGACACATTCATCCGCCTCGACGGGTTCCATCGCGGATTCGTCGTCGTGAACGGCTTCAACATCGGCCGCTACAACAACGACCGCGGACCGCAGAAGACGCTCTATGTCCCCGCTCCGCTTCTCCGCAAAGGTGAGAACGAGATCGTCGTGTTCGAGACTGACGGATATGACAAGCCGGTCGTCGAGTTCTTTGACGAGCCGGATCTCGGGTGAACAACATAAATCGAGGTTTTCTGTAAAAACAGAGTTTAACAAAAGGCTGTCGCGCTCCGGTACGGCAGCCTTTCTGTTTTTTTATTGTCACGCTGACAGGCTCAGCCGTCGCTTATCACGCTGACACCGTATCTCCTGAATACTTCAGCCGCGTCACTTGTGTCGCGATCGGTTGTCAATGGTTCGGGCAGAGTGTTTTTCATTCCGAGCGCGCTGTATCTCGACGCCGCGAGATGATGATATCTCAGCACCCTGACGCCGGTCACGCCGGGCGTCCTCGAGAGAAGCTCCGCTATCCTCGGCGTCTCTGTGTCATTCATCCCGACGACGAGCGGAAACCTGATCTCAATACGGCATCCCGCGCCGCTGAGGTACTTCAGATTATCAAGTATCTGTCTGTTGTCCTTCCCTGTGCATCTTCTGTGCACCTCCGGGTCGACCGCCTTTATGTCATAGAGGAAAGTATCAGTAAACCGCGATATCCGCTCCAGAACGCCGCGCCCGACATATCCGCAGGTGTCAATATCGACGCTTATGCTCTCGCCATGAAGCCGCTCCGCCAGAGCGAGCGCGAACTCCGTCTGCGTCAGACACTCGCCGCCGGACAGCGTCACGCCGCCATTCCCTTCCGCGAAAAACGGCGCGTCGAGCATTATCTCGTCGAGAAGTCCGCTGACTGTGTACCTCTTTCCGTACCCGACTGCCGCGCCGACAGGGCATACATCGGCGCACGCGAAGCAGGCACGACATTTTTCGTGATCAATGACCGCCTTTCCGTCAAGTGAAACCGCCCCCGACCGGCAGACCGCCGCGCAGCTCCCGCAGCCGATACACTTATCCCGGAACAATGCCGTCTGCGGTTGATAGGATATGCTCTCCGGGTTGTGGCACCATACGCATTTCAACGGACAGCCCTTGAAAAAGACCGTCGTCCTGAGACCGTCTCCGTCATGTATCTCCATGCGCTTTATGCCGGAAATCAGACCGGTGATTTCTTTTTCAACCATATTCACCCTTCTTTTTTCGACCTCGCGATGAACTCGTCCTTTTCCTTGTCGCTCAGGCTCGAGAAGAGCACATTCCATCCGCACAGTCTTACCTGCAAATCCGGATAATCGCCCGGACGCTTCCTTGCCGCCTCGAGCGTCTTCGTGTCGAGAATATTGTAGTGAACAGCGAAACCGCCGAGCCCGAAAAATGTCCTGAGAGTCGTCACAAGAGCGTCTGTCCCCCTCTCGCCCGCCACAGCCGAGGAGTGAAGGTCAAGGTCGGTTATCGAACCGTTCGGCGTAAGAGATGTGTCAATCGACGCCGCGGATATCAGATGAGCCGTGGCTCCGTTCCTGTCCGCGCCGAATGACGCGCTTGTGTTCTGCGATATTGTCTCTCCGGAGTGTCTTCCGTCAGCAGACGCCGCGGCGGCGCGCCCGAAGTCCCATCTCCAGTCAATCGAGAAAGTTCCAAGACGATAGACTCCGCCCTTAGCGTTCGGACGACCATCGACCGCTTTTCCGAGTATCCCGACAAGACGCGCCGCCAGCTCATCGGTCTTTTTGTCAGCCATGCCGTATTTCGGGAATCTGTTCTTCACGCGAAGGCGGAGCGTTTCGAAGCCTTTCCAGTCGTTTCTCAGTATGTCCGCGAGCTCGCCGGTCGTCAGCGTTCCGTCTTCAAAAACGAGCTTTCGCACAGCCGCGAGTGAATCCACAGCCGTTCCAAGCCCCAGAGCGTTTATCGACGAGTTGTTGTACTTTGCCGAGTAATCGCAGTAGAGATCCGCGCCGCGTTCAACCGACGACTCATATACCGACGACATGAACGGCTCCGAATGCAGGTATCTGTAGTTTCGCTCATAGTTATCCGTGATCTTCACGGCACAGTCGACGAAATACAGCAGCTGACGCGTGACCTCGTAGAAGAACTCCTCAAAATCCCTGAAATGTCCGTCGTTCTCAGGTCCGATCTGCTTTCCGGTCAGCATATCCCGCCCGCCGTTCATCGCCGTCTCGACCGCCTTCGGTATGCTCACGCGTGAGCTGCATGAGCAGGTGAGCTCTCCCCTCGCGCCGCACTCATAGCAGCCGACGACATGGTAGTCGCGCGCGTCGGACGGCTCCGCGCCGAGCTTTTCGAGGGATTCGACTATCTTATCGTCCGACATGAAGACGATTGAGTTCTTTCCCTCACGGACGCAGCGGCACGCGAGAGCGAGAAAGTCGTCCGGCGTGTCCTTCCGGCAGAGAATATGAAGTTTCGTGTTTATCGTCGGAACCACGCGGTACGCCTCGAGGATCACATATGACAGCTCATTCAGGAGTGATCCGCCGTCGGCTCCGCTGCCACCGAGCGCGAACGGGATATTTGACGGCGCTTTCAATGTGTCGATCTCACGGATAAAATTACGCATGATCCTGATTGCCGCGCCGCGCTCTTCTTTTATAAAATAGGTGTGGAGCAGGCTGTCAAGCCGTCCGAGAGAGCGGAGATATGTTCCGGAGACCTTATGCTGGAAGACATAGTACGCGATGATGACAGAACACGCCTCTGACAGTGTCTCCGGCGGTCTTTTCGCGATATTCCGGATTATTTCCGCGATATCCACGCGCCCGGCTTCGTCCGCCGCGTCTGCCGCTCTTGAGAGGAATCTCAGCGCCGCGTCCCAGACTCTGACGCAGGTGTCGTAGAAACGCGTCTTCGCGGGATCGCCGGAGCTTCCGGCTCTGTACTCAGTGAGCCTTTCCCGCAGACCGACGAAGCCGAGACGCAGGATGGTGTCCCACTCCGGCATTGTGTGCGAGAAGTCAAATACGCCGGAATAAGCGCGCGAATCCACGCCGTCAGCCAGCCCGTGAAGCATATCCGGCAGCGCGGCGGCGCGTCTGCTTAGCACCTCGTTCATTACGTAATCGGTGTCGACCGTGACGAAGAAGCTGTTTGCCTCAGTCAGCCTTATCTCACAATTCTCGAATATATGTATGATGTTAGCCGCGTCAGCGGTCAGGACATCCGGCTCACCCGGTATCACGGTGTGACCCGCAACATAGGCGCAGAGCTCTGATCTTGTCTCACTCATTTTCTTTTCCTCCTTATGCTTATCGTAATTAAAGTATACACCCGACGCGAAGATTTGTAAACAGTAATTATCAGTAGAATTATACTTTTCGATACTGTGATTTCCGGATTCGCTTGCAATCCTTGTTTTGATATGCTATAATAAGACCGTAATCAGACGGGAGCTATGCCGGACGGCGAAAGGAGCGCTTATGTGCGACGCTGACAAGAGTGCAAATAACGAACCATATGTTATAAAACTGATCGAAGTCATCCGGAACTCGATGGCACCGTACACAAAGCCGTTCACGGTCACGGGAAGGCACAGCGACGCTTATGTCTATATCCTCACCGGAACCTGCTTCTACGAGTTCGAAAACGACAGCTTCTCCGTGAAGGCAGGAGACATTCTCTACCTCGCGAACGACTCGACCTACAGAATGTCGGCCGGAGGGGAGGAGTACAGCTTCCTGTACTGCGACTTCAGATTCGCGGACGGCGGAAAAGGCGCGCGGCACAGCTTCGTCTGCACGCCGCACAGCACGACGGACGCGGAGAATCTTTTCAGGCGGATGTTCAGGATATACAACTCGGTCTCCGGCGAAAGGTTCAACTCCTGCATGGCGTGCATCTATGAAATTTCCGCTCTGATAGCCGACTCGCGTGAGAGCGGATATCTCGGCTCCGGAACGCGGAAGAAGATGACGGAGGCGAAGCTGTTCATTGAGCAGGGAGCCTTCGACCCGTCCTTCACCGTCTCCGGCGCCGCGGAGCGCTTCGGGATGAGCGAGGCGTATTTCAGGCGGCTGTTCCGCTCGGCGCATCATACTTCCCCATCGAATTATATCAGGTCGGTCCGCGTCGAGCGTGCTAAGAAGCTCCTCTCGTATCAGTTCGTCACCCTCACCGACTGCGCGGCTCAGTGCGGTTTTTCCTCAGTCCAGTATTTCACACGCGTATTCCGGGAGACGACGGGCATGACGCCGTCACAGTTCCGGAAAAAATGAAACAGTATTCTATTCTGAAAGGACAGAATTCATTATGAAAAACTCAAAAAAACGGCTCATTTCAGCATCCCTTCTTATCTGTCTTCTCCTCGCCTCCTGCGGCTCAGAAGGTAACTCTGGCGGAAACGAAACGACAGACGGCACATCGGAAAAGCAAGAGGATACGACAGTTGAAGAGCTCACAGACGGACTTGAAAACGTCGACTACGGCGGGGCGGAGTTCAACATCGTCTACAGCGCGGATCAGCTCGGAAACGCCTGGCCGTATGACGCTGAGACCGAGACCGGCGATCTGCTGAGCGACAGCGTCTATAAGCGCAATCACGCGGTTGGCGACAGATTCAACGTCTCTGTCTCGTACATAAACACCGGAGGAGTGTGGGATGAGGTCCCGAAAGCCCTAATGAAATCGGTCAACGCGGGGGATACAGAATACCACCTGGCAATCTCGCACACGTATTCGTCCGTTCCTGTTATGCTCGCCGGCGGATATCTCGCGGATTTTCTGACAATGCCCAATATCGACGTGTCAAAGCCGTGGTGGAACGCCTCGATAAAGGAGAATCTCTCGATCTGCGGCGTGCTCCCGATAGCAGTGTCCGATCTTGTGTACAGCTACGCCGACGTCATATATGTCAATCAGGACATGACAGAGAAGTTCGGACTTGAGAATCCGTATGACCTCGTCTATGACGGAAAGTGGACCTGGACAAAGCTCGCCGAAATCGGTCGCTTCCGACCTGAACAGCGACGGTGTTCCGTCAGACGGCGACATATTCGGCTACACGACTCCCGGAGAGACACCGTCGCTGATGTCGCGCATCGTGCAGTCGAACGGAATGCTGATGGCGAAATCAAACGGCGGCAGCGTCGAGCTGCTTCAGATGTCCGACCGGCTCCAGAACTCGTTCGAGCGCTACTATTCACTTCTCTACGACGGAATCAAGACCTACATCGGAACAGTTACGGGAGACAAGGAGAGCGTCACGGCGTTCGCCGAAGGGAACATCCTCTTCATGCACCAGACGACATTGCAGCTGCCGAAGCTCCGCGACACCGAGGTCAACTTCGGCATAGTCCCGCTTCCAAAATACGACGAGGCGCAGGAGAACTACAGCTCCATGCTCTCCTCGCAGATACTTCTCATACCAGGCAACCTCGACGATGAGACGAAGGAATTCGCCGGCAGGATAACCGAGGCTCTGTCATATGAGTCCTGGAAAACTGTCACCCCCGCGGTATACAACTCAATCTTCGAGAGCAAATACCTCCGCGACGCTACTTCCTACGAAATGTACCAGATGATACGCTCGTCCCTCGTCTGCGACTTCAACTGGAACTACGGAAACGGAAACGAGCTCACCACCATGGCAATATATCTTCTGAAAGAGAAGAAATCGACCGACGTCGCGTCCTATCTCGCGAAACACTCGGATAAGATCGCGAAATCATACGCGGAACTTGTCGAAAACGTGACGGAGATCTACGGATAATATATCCATATTAAAACAGCAGAGATGACCGTGCTTGCCGCGTCATCTCTGCCTTTATTTCACGCTTCCGGCTCGCCGCCATACGATCCCGGGTCAGGCTTTCCCGCGCGGAATTTTCCGGGAGTGACGCCGAAGTATTTTCTGAACGAGCACACGAAAGCCGCGTCAGACAGGAATCCCGCCGTCAGCGCCGCTTCCGTGACCGTAGCGCCGCTCCTCAGCATCGCCGCCGCTCGCTTCATGCGCAGTCCGCGCGAAAACTTTCCCGGCGTCATTCCGGTCTTTTCCCGGAAGAGCTTACTAAAATAGAACCTGTCGAGATTCACAAGACCGGCGAGCTCCCGCCCGGTCAGACCGGCTCCGCCATGATCGTTAACACAGGCGGAAATATACTCTATCGCGCGGTCAACTCTGCCGTCCCCTGTCGATCTCAGCCGCACCGTCCGTCCGATAAGTCCGAGAAGTATCTCAAGCGTCAGCTTCGCCTCACTGACCACCTCACGGCGCTCATACACAGTGAACAGCGCGGAAGCCGCGTCGCATATCGCCTTTATTCCCGGATATTCCCTGATATCAAGGTCAATCACACCGGAAATCATGAGCGGAGGATACGGAAAAAAGTCGAAATAGAGGTGATCGAAGCTCCCGCGGAGTTCCCATTTCCCGCGGCTCTCCGTAAATATATAAAGGTGCCCCGGCTCAAGCCTCATACCGTTATAGTATGCCTCCCCGTCGTAGACATAATACAGTTTATCGAGCCCCGGATCCATCGCCGGGCTCCATTCCGCGCCTATCCTCTTCCGACCGAAAACCAGAAATTCAATATTCTCATTCAAAGCAAAACACCAATCCGGATATATTTTCTCGCCAACACTGAGAATTGACTTTTCTCAGCAATTATGGTATAATCATTCTATCATAGAATCACCGCGATGTCAATATCTGAAAATAAAAAGGAATGGTCAGAAAAATGGATAACAGAGAATGGTTCAGAAACGCCAGGTTCGGAATGATGGTACACTGGGGTCTCTACTCGCTCCTCGCCGGTGAATACGACTCAAGACGCACGGACGTCAACGCCGAGTGGATTATGGCGACACACAAAATACCAATAAAGGTATACGAAAAGCTCACCCGCGCCTTCAACCCGGTATTCTTCGACCCGGAAGAATGGGTGCTCCTCGCGAAAAACGCCGGAATGAAATATCTTGTGATAACCGCGAAGCATCACGACGGCTTCGCGATGTACGCCTCCGAGGCGGACGATTACAACGTTGTCGACCGGACGCCGTTCGGCAGAGACGTGATCGCCGAGGTCGCCGACGCCTGCAGAAAGCATGATATGCGGCTCGGACTGTATTATTCGCAGGAAATCGACTGGCACGAGAAGGACGGCGGTCTGTTCTGCCGCAACTCATGGGATTTTCCGGACGAGAGCGGCTGGGATTTCTCGCGCTGCTTCGAGAAAAAGATAAAGCCGCAGGTAAAGGAACTCGTGACGAAATTCGACGACCTTCTGCTAATATGGTTCGACACGCCGAAGTGCATTACCCCCGGGCAGAGCGACGAGCTCTACAGGCTTGTCAAATCATATCAGCCCGATTGCCTGATCAACTCGCGCATCGGAAACGGCCGCGGCGATTACACATCCTGCAGCGACAACAAACTGCCGGAGGACACGAAGACCGGTCTCTGGGAATGCCCCTGTACGATGAATTCCTCATGGGGCTTCAAATATTACGACGATTCCTTCAAATCCGCGGAACAGATACTCGGAATAAAGGAATACCTGAACAGCCGCGGAGTCAACTATCTCCTGAACGTCGGTCCGGATAGTCTCGGAAGAATACCGGAGCCGTCAGTCAGGATTCTCCGCCGGTTATCCGGAAAATAAGAACGGACAGAGGTTTCCGCTTAAAAAGTGCGGAGGCCTCTGTCTGTTTCATATTCCTTCGTTCATTCGTTTTTCACGAGAAAATCTTCCTGTCCGTCCTCGCCGATCACCCTGATTTTCCGCTCGCCTGTCTTATCAAGCAGAGCGAGCCATCTCCCGCGCATATCCGGCTCTGACAGAACCGGAAGAAATCCGAGACGCAGATATAGCCGCACCGCGGGTATCCTCCAATCGTCGGTCGTCAGCCACAGCTCCGGGAAGCCTTTTTCATGGACATAACGCATGAGAGCGATCATGTTCGCCCTCCCAAGCCCCATGCCCCGGTATTTTTCATCAGTGCAGACCGCGTGAACTGTCGCGGAATCCGGCGTGTGCTCGCCGTACTGCACGCAGGCGCTCGACGCCATTCTCCTATCCGGGGCGATAACCAGAAAGAACCCGTCATCCGGCACCCGCGGATCGTCGTATACGGTGTGATACCACTTTACCATCGTCTCCCCGAAGGACGCGTCGCGCATACTTATCCATTGTTTTCTGAACTCGTCTTCAGTAAATACTTCATCTCCGCCGCGCCTGAAGCGGTAAAAGGCAAAGCCCTCCGGAAGCTCCGGCTCCGGAAGCTCCTCAGGTATCCATCTCATAAGAAGCTGACTCATATGCTACTCCTCCATGACGGTCACTTTACCGTCTGTCACGACCGGCAGTTCCGCTTTGTCTGTACTGTTGCCGGACAAAACCAGCTTTTCGGTATTTCTTACGGATATCGCGGCGCCGTTCTTAAACTCGTTGCCTGTGATCCGGATGAGTTTGTGCCGGACTTCACACGGCATCCCCCTGTCGACAAAAGCGCTTATCCCGCATCCGTCAAAAACATTCCCGCGTATCGTCACGTCCTTCGTCGGTCCGGACGCGTACCACCAGCTCATTATGTCATTGACGAGCAGTCCGGAACAGTTCTGCATCCGATTGTTCTCAAAAACAGTCTTCCCGGCGCTTCCGAGCCTCACCGCGCACGCGTTCTCGAAGAGACAGCCGGTGATATGCGTTTCCGGCGTGCGTTCCGGGTCCTCTATAAGGTCGCCCGGTCTCAGTCTCCCGCGTATGTCCTCGTCAAAATCCGCGTATATGAGATACGGGTCGTTTTCATACCGGGCGCTTTTCAGGGTTATCGCGTCCTTTTCGTTCATGCTCTTCCCGTCCGTGACAACGAGTCTGTCGCCGGGGCAGTAGGGGTTCATGAAGCTCTGTGACCTGTGACGCATCCGCAGGATCGCCTTTCGCGGAGCGGTTATGCGCTCGACGGTCGTATAATACCCATGGACGCTGACCGCGTCGTCCATCGTGTTTCTGACAACGCAGTTCTCTATCCTGACCCGCCCCGAGAAATTCGTCAGCAGTATTCCGTCCGCTGTCGTGGAAAAGCCCTTCGAGCGCGGGGATATCACACAGCTCTCAAGAGTGAGATCCCGGCAGCACTGACCGACGAATCCCATCCCGGCGCCGTTATGGATACTGACATTCCGGACGGTTATATTCTCCGACCTGTCGAAGAAAAACACGTCGTTGTCCCTCTGCTCGTCATAGCTCAGCAGTAATTCAGCGCCCGCGGTGAACCGGGGACTGAAACCGCTCCTGCCGTCACGGCGAAGAAACACTCCGCCGTCCGTCTCCTCGGCACGGCAGTAAAATACTTCCGCCGGAAGACTGTCATTATCGTAGAATATTTCTCCGGCGCTGAGATAACAGCAGTCCGTGTTCCCGCGCGTCCCCTGTTTCAGGAAGAATCTGCGCTCGCAGGTGGAAAACTCGTCATTTCCCGCGCGTATCAGCAGATTACCTTCTTCATTTGTCCGATAATCGTATTTCGCGCGGTCGATCGAAAGGCATATCCCATCCTCCCCGACAGTCTGAACATCGCAGATGACACAGCGCGGGAACGAGAAATCAACCGAAAAATTCTCAAGCGTGACCCCGACCGAATCCTGAACGATGAACGGGAATACGCGGTCATGAAATACGAACTCCGCGCCGCCGCCGTCGAGCGTAATATTCTTCTTCCGGAGTACAGGGAAAATCACCTTTTTGTCACTACTCTTGTTGCAGGACGGGCAGAAATAGCCGCTGAAAGCGTCATCCGCGGAAAAATCGTATATTCCCGGCTCAAAACGGATAACAGAGCCATCCGGAGCCGTCCGCAGCGCCTCGACGATTTCCCCGGTACGGTTTCTTCTGTCAGGACAGCGGCGCAGCAGCATCAGTCGTCACCTCGGCGAAATTTCCGAAAGTCAGCATCAGCGGGTAATCAGTTACCGGAATATGCGAAAGTACAATCTCTCCGTCCTCTCCGGTGATCATCCCGTCAAGCGCCCACACCTCTCCGGTCATGAGATCGGTAAGTCGTATCTCTCCCGGCAGATCGAAGCATCTCAGCGACACTGTCGACAGAAACTCCTCGGTCATGACGTCAGCCGCTTTCCAGTATACGAGCGCCTTCGCGCCGTTTTTCTCAAAGCCCTGCCAGATAATCCGGCTCGCGGGATCATACGGATCCTCGTCGCTTCTCCCGAACAGCGGTGTCCAGCTATTCTCGAAGAAAACGGCGAGCTCTGTCTTTTCGGCTCCGGAAAGAGCCGCGCAGATCGTTCTGAGCGCCGTGTACGAGAGTTTCGGCTCATATTCTCCGAGGGGAGTGCCGTCCGGCGCGAACTTCTCTCCGAGCACACCGAAAAAGCCGTAATAATCCTTGTTCACGGTTCCGTTCTCATTGATTATATTCTCGAAGATATCAACCGCCGTGAACCAGCTCGTGAATTCAACCTCAGTCTTCAGATCAATAAGCAGCTTCCTTGCCAGGAATTTCGCCTGTTTTCTTTCTGTCCACTCAGAACCGCAGAGCGCGCCGTTCCGCGAAAATGACGACTGCGTCCCGGTCTCGCCCTGTATCATACCGACCCGCGGGTCAAACGCGTCGAGCATCTTCCGTATCCCGCGCGCGAACTCCTCAATGCCGTGCTCTACACGATAACGATACTGATGGTACGTGACAAAATCAATGTCGCCCGGCGTGAGCTCCTTCAGGAAATCATGCAGATATGTCGTCGAGCCGGACGAGAAGAACGAACCGGCGAGCACCTTCGCATCCGGATCCGCCGCGCGTATCGCCGCGGACGTGCGCTTCGCGAACTTTCCGTACTCGGACGCGCTGACGCCGTGACGCCAGCAGTGCTGACCGTCGGGCTCGTTCCATATCTCGTACATTCTGACCTTTCCGCGGTATCTTCTGACGCATTCCGACACGTATCTGTCCCACGCCGCCGCTTCCTCCTCACTGAAAATCGGCGGTACGCCTATGGCGCCGCGGACATTCACCGCTTTCTCCGACCAGACCGGATTGCCGTAGCATAGGCATATCCACGGCTCCATCCCGCGCGATACGAGATTGTCGATTATATCGTCTATCCATTTCCAGTCGTATACGCCCTTCACTTTTTCTGTGCGCATCCAGCCGGACTGTATCCTGACATATTTGACGCCGGTCTCCGCCAGCGGGTCGTAAACCGGCGCCGGGTCGTACAGATATCTGTCGATCTTCTCAAGACCGATGCCGAAGCGCGAGTTTCTGATCTCACTGGAGTTTTTCGGTGTGATATGACCGACAAGTTTCATTCCATGAAGCATTTCCGTTCCTCTCATTTCATTCTCTGACAACAGCGCAGTCGGCTTCGCATATTCCGCAGCCTCGCAGCGTAACGGTCGGGATTTTTCCGCTCCCGCACGTATTTCCGACAAACCGCGTCCTGTCCGTCTGAAATCCCTTGAAGATGATATCCGTCGCAAAATGACAGTTTTCAATCTTTATACCGTCATGATAATACGGCGCCTTCTCTGTCACCCTGACCTCCGGGCAGGCGTTCACCGCCCCGCCGAACCGGCAGTTTCTCAGCGTCACGTCCCTGACCGGCCCGGACTCATACCAGTAAACCGAGTCGCCGGTGAAGATCACGCTGTCGCCGCTGTTCGCGAACGAGCAGTTCTCGATCAGCACCTTCCCGCGCGTCTGTATCCGCATTGTCCCGCGGAATCTGCCGAACTCGCAGTTTCTGACAGTGACGTCGGCGTTTCCGCTCAGGTTCTCGATGAGGTCTCCGGCATTGACGCCTGACGCGTCCTCCTCCGTGGTTATCCTGAACACGCGCTCGTCGTCCGGGTAGGGCTCACAGGTTTTTACAGTCAGCGTCAGCTTTTCCTCAATCGTCTGACCATTGAAAACCCCGATCCTCGTGCCGGGCATATAATTTTTCATCCGGTTCGTCATGCCTTTGCCCGGAGAGCGCGCCAGGATCATATCACCGCCGGCACTCTCAGCCACTGTGAAGTTGCCGTGTACATTCAGAGAGTCGTCGAGCATGGAATCCATCCGGCAGTCCTCGATCAGAATCTTACCATAGCAGCCAAAGGTGTGTATCGAGTCAGCGTTGTTCGTGACATAGCGCGGATGCGCCTCGTCCCTGTACATATCGAAGTGTCTGAAAGTAAGGTCGCGCGAGTGCATTCCGACAAAGCCCATCGCCGCGCCGTGCAGAATGCGGACATTCTCGAGCGTCACCACATCGCAGCCCGCGGCGGTGAACGTGTTCTTGTCGCGTATCTCGTGCGTGAAGGCGAGGTCGGTTCCAGCCCTCCAGTCAGACGGAAACCCGCCTGAGAGCGTGACCGTCTTGTCTCCGTGTCCGGTCACCCTCAGATGGTGTACCGGAAGAGGCGGGTTCGGGTGCGGGAATACCTCGTCGCCTATCAGCGCGAGCATCATCGACGATGTCGGCGTCCCGGTCTCCGGGTCGTACGGCTGCATCAGCAGATCGCCGTGATCGAGCCTGTTCTCCCAATACTCGCTGACAGCGACGAGATTTCCTTTGTCGACACGACATGGAAAATCATCCTTCAGACCGAGCTTCAGCCGGTCCTCTGAGACATCAAGAATATGCGCCTCCGTATAAAACGGACGGTCATAATCTATCGTGCAGTTCCTTATTGTGACATTCTCGCATCCGTCGAGAATGAACGGCACAATCTTTCCGTGAAAGACAAGCTCCGCCCCGCCGAAATCGAGCGTCACATCTTTCAGGTCTTTCAGGATGAACGCGGCGGTCAGAGGATCTTTTGCCGCTGACGATGGCGCGCGGTACTCCGGCTCGTTTGTCACGACACAGTCCTCCGGGCGAAAATCGTATCGCGGGAGGTCAGCCGTGTATGTATTGCCGCTTTCTATGACAATCCCTTTTGTGTATTTCTTTTCCATAGCAGTGTTCACTTTCGCTGTTAATCAATCCACTCCGACAGCTTTATCGGTCCGAACGCCGGGATCGCCATTCCGCCGCCGTCTGTTATCGTGCAGGCACAGGAGAGTCCGGCGCCATACCACAGGCTGACACTTTTCAGCTGCTCCGCGGTGAGCTCAGTCCTTATGCTGACCGTGTCGCCCTTCAGCGTCACGTTCGATATCCCGCGGTACGGGAACAGATACGGTGCTTCGTCCTCAGACGTGATCGAAAATCCCATCGGGTTGTCGCCATACGCCGTCAGGTCTCCGTCGAGATTTTTGTACTTCACGTTGATACAGCACCAGAAATATCTGACTTTGTCCGGCTCGACGCTTATCGACAGTATCTCCGGCGTTGGCTTCGCGTCATAGCCGCAGAGGTACGCCATTTCTCTGGCGGCGCGCTTTCCGACTCTTCTCTGCCCCTCAGCGCTCAGGTGTATCAGATCGTCGCGGGGGCAGTCCACCGCCGTGACCGTGCCGAGATACGGTATCTTGCCGCCGAGCGTCCTCTGCTTCTCGCGGATTGCCGTCCACTCCTTCGCACCCTGCTCGGATATTCCGTAGAGCGAATGTGAACCTATCTGCACCTGAACGAACGGAAGATCATCCTTCCCGAAGTCCCGGCGCATCGCTCCGACAAGCTCCTTCATATCGTCGTCGAACGACGCGATTCCGCCCTCAGACGTCTGACTCTCTCCCTGATACCAGAAAACGCCGCGGACATTGCTCCCGCACGCCCTGAAGCGGCGGACGAGCGACGGATAATACGCGTCCGGAGCGGTATTTCCGGGCTTCCATTCCGCGAGGCTCGCGCCGCCGAACGCGCACGCGATAAGCCCCTGCGGAACGCCCGTGTAATCCTTCATCCCGAGCGCGAAGAACAGCCCTGGTCCGACGCCGTCGGTCTGCTCTCCGGACGGAACAGCTTCCTTCCAGATTGAGTTCTTTCGGATATTCATGAACTTCTCCGCGATAGCTCTGTCGGCGTTCTTCCACTGCTCGCAGAGCTGCGCGCGGGCGAAGTCCCAGCTGTCGTCGAGGTAGAACGCCCGCACCGACATATCAGGGTTGCTCTCGTACGCGTATTCAGCGTCGGTCATGAGTCCGGCGCCCTCCATGTTAGACTGTCCGGCGAGAATCCAGACGTCGCCGACATAGATGTTGTCAAAGTCAACCTCGCCGTTTTTATCGCTTATCGTCAGCGTGTAAGGTCCGCCGACCGGTATACCGGTCAGCCGCCAGTTATCGCCCTCTCTCGTGAGGCTCACCGCTTTGCCGTCGTACTTCGCGGTGGGTTCCCCATCGCATTCGAGCGACAAAAGAATATCACACTCGTTCGTCGCGGTGCCGCGCTGCATGACCATTCCGTCATTGATGCCATTCAATATCTTCATAGTTCTGTCTTCCTTTACAGGTTTCGTGATTTTTGCCGCCTGAGGCGTCCCGGGCGCGGCGCTGTCATCACGTCTGACAGTGCCGGCAGCCGATTCACGCTTTCAGCCGTTTATGCCCATCTCCTCGAGGGATTTCGAAATGTTATCCTCGATCTTCTGCTTTGCCGACGCGAAATCGGACGCGAACTGGAGTTTTCCCTTATAGACGTTATCGCTCTGCTTTGTTATGAATTCAGTCGACCAACCGTAAATCACGCCCATGTCGGTATACTGCGTCTTCCGGATTATATCGAGCATCTCGATCGAATCGTCGTCGCGCACGCCCTTATAGCAGAGCGCGTCCTGAACGACCGGAATGCACTCCGTGAAGCTTGCCCACTCGAGATAATCAAGGCACGCGCCCACTGTTTCAGGATCGGCGACCGTCTTCGGTATGCTGAGCGCGAGAGTATACTGGCTCACTGTCGAATAGTACTGGGACTGCTTCTCGTCAAACTTCGGCAGCGGGATTATACCGTATTCGCTCGCCGCGGAACGCATCTTGTCGCCGAGCGAGTTTCCGAGCGCTCCCTGATAGAACATACCGCGCCCGGAGACAAAAGCCATCAGCGAGCTGTACTCCGCGGTATTGTACATGAAGCAGGAACCCTCATCGGACAGCATTCCCGCGAGCTTCTCAAAAGCGTTGACCGCTCCCTCGACGTTCGATACTATCGCCGGTATCCCGTCCTTGTCTCTCTCGACCACGAATCCTCCGGCTCCCTCGGAGATCGCGACGATGCCGCCGCTGTGCTGCACACAGAGTCCGTAGCTGCTTCTGCCCTCCGGATTCACCTTGAAGCTCTCGTCTCCGTTCAGGTTGATTGCGGGCTTCATGTACTCAGCCATCCGGTCAAGCGTCCATTTGCCGTCCCTCACGAGATCATACGGCATTTCAAGCCCGTACTTCGTCACAAGATCCTTGCTGAAATAGAGCGCGTCAGTCCATGTGTAGCCGTTCAGGTTCATATAGTCCACCGCGACATACAGCTTGTCGCCGCCGATGAGCGCGGATTTCGCGTAGGATGGGTTCCACCACTCGTCGTCAAAGTTAATCGCCCCGATGTCATGCAGATTCAGCACATACTTGCCGTCGGTCTCAGTGCCGAACGCGTATACGCAGCCGTAAACCGCGTCGTAGATATCGTCGTTCGCCATGACGGCGGTCGAGACAGCCTTGTGGAGCTGATCGACAGCCTCTTTTGTCACGGTGATCTTTATCCCGAGCTTTTCCTCGGCGTCGCGGTTCTTTCTGTAGACCTTGTCGGCGACCGTCTCACCGTTCATTGAGTCGTAGTCGATTATCTGGGACGCGCCCTGCCAATGATCGTCTACACAGTTGAGGAATCTGAACTCTCTGCCGTCGAGCTTTTTTATCTCATACGGGTATGAGACGTCCTTTGTCTCTTCCACTGTGGTTTCCGTATTCGGTTCGGTAGTGTCGCCGCCGGTCTCTCCTCCGCAGGATGTCATTAGCATTGACGCCATGATCGCAAGTGTCAGAATCCGGATTACTGTTGCCTTTTTCATCGTGTTTGCTCCCTTCAACAAATATTATATATTACTCTGACAATTCTGTCAACCATTAAGCGAAACTTTTTCAAGTTCCGCGAGAAGTCTTCCGTAATGAGCGTGTCTCTCCGCCATGGCGTCGCTCTCGGCATAAAAGCTGTCGAAGAACGGCGTCGTTCCGAAGAACCCGCTGTCGCGACGGTTTATCTCCTTTTCAAAGCGGGCGCGCGCGGATCTTATTGTTTTCTCCGCGACTTCGGTGTCGCCGAGCTTTCTGTATGCCTTTATCTTCACGATGTCGAGCTCAGGCAGCGCCATGTCCGAGAAGAAATCAGTCAGCAGAGAGGTTATCCATCCGAAACGCTCATTTGCCTGTTTCTCTCTTCCGAGCTTTTCGAGACAAAGTCCCTCGGCGTATCTCAGCGGCGCCTTCTTGGCGTCGTTCCACCAGCCGGCTCCGAGATTCTCCGGCAGAGTCTCCGCCTTCTCATACAGTCCGAGCGCCGTCTCATAAAGCCCTTCACCGAACGCCCTGTCAGCCAGCATCCTGTTCGCGAGAATCCACGCGTCCGCGACGGCGCCCTCGCCGCCCTCACAGGGGACATATTCGTGCCCCTCCATGATGGTTACGGCTCTGTCAGGCTCTCCCCGCCGGCAGAGCGCGACCGCGTACTCTGTGCAGATATCGTCCCGGATTCTCTTTCTGTTCATGAGCAGTTTTTCCGCGTCGCCGGTCGATGCCACGAGCCGGTTCTCCACCCGGAACAGTTCCCAAAGTACCTGATCGTCGTCCGGCATTCTTCCCGCCGCGGCTCTCAGTTTTTCGAGCGCCTCGTTCTTCCGCCCGAGCTTCCACAGGCAGACAGCAGCGCCCCTTGTTCCCTCCGGCAAACCGCTCTTCTCAAACATCGCGTGCGCCCGCGCGTACTCACGTCTGCCGCAGAGGAGACAGCCGAGCAGATATCCGGCATATGCGTCGCCGTTCCGGAACGCTGTCTCAAGCGCCTTTCTCTCGCACTCGCGGTGAGGGAAGACTCCGCATACATCCTTTGTCTCCGGTCTTTCCCCGAGCAGATACCAGACCATACAGGAGCAGCGCTTTCCGGACATTGTAAGACCGCGGAGCGCTTCCGCCGCCTCGTCCGCGAACCCGGCGCGTGACAGATCCTCAAAGATATCGATACAGGTCTGCGAAGGCTCATCCGACAGCCCATCATAGAACGCCCTTTTATCGTATTCTCCGCAGATTACCGCCGCGAAGCGGAGCGCCTGACTCATCGGGTATTCCCTCAGTTTTTCCCTGATATCCGTCTTTTCCCCGAGCCGGTTTCCAGCGAGAATACGGATGACGTCGGCGCTGACACCGGCGCGGGACTCCGAAGCGTGACGCTTCGCCGCAATGAAATCACCGCGCAGCCCTTCAAGCTCCGCTATTCTCACGAGCGCCGCGTCCTTCGTGTCCGCCGTGAAATATGCGCTCCAAAATGCCTCCTCCGCCTCGTCACGCCTGCCAAGCGCGAGAGCGATATTCCCACGGAGAAAGGCTGTCCTGCCGCTGACGGGTCTCATATCGCGCATAGTCTGTATCTCCCACGCGCGGGTTATGTTCCGGTAAGCGCTCTCAAAGTCCCCACGGCGCGCCATGCACTCCGCGAGCGACGCGTACGCCTCGAAGTTGTCGCCCGAGAGCGCGACCGCCTTTTCAAAATACCTCTCGGCATTCGCCGACGGGTCGCGGTAACCGACGACGTGCGTGCCGGTCAGGAACGCCTCCTCCGACGAGCGGCACTCATCCGGTGTCGGGAATCCCTCTATCACGGGCACGTTCTCGTCCTTCGGCGGCTTCATCGTCGTGTAGTCGACAAGCGTCTTTCCGGCGGACTTCACGACTATTCTCACTTCACCGACAATGTCTCCTGTGAGTTCAATAATATGATTGCACAACACGTCAAGCGACGTTTTCTCGCGGGAGATCTCTCTGTTTTCATCGCTCACGGTGATCTCACAGTCGGCGAAGCTCCCTGTCGGTCTGATCACCACACGATCGGAATGCACTGACACCGCCATATCGAGGTTCGCGAAGCACGGCACTCCCGTGTCGCTTATCGGGTACCAGTACTGCGAAAAGCGCTTCTCCTCATACGGCGCAAGCCACGAAAGATCCGGCTGATTGTCAGAATATGAGCCCGCCATAAGCTCAAGGTATGGTCCGTCGGTGTCGGTCAGCGCCTTCTCCCACGTCCTCGCGAGCTGATCGTACGCCCACGTGAACATCTTTTTCCCGGGTGAGATATGATGATCCGCGACATGGACAACTCCTCCGCCGGTGCTCTCGTCATAGCTTCCGAAATAATCATATCTGCTCGCCGCGGAGAAATACGACGTCGGGAACGGCGTGTTTCCATGTCTGCTGATATCTGTGTTCTCCGGTATTCTGTGCCCGTTGAACCAGCCGCCGGTCACCGGGTACGCCGTCGTGTTGCGTCTGTAGTGGAAGAACACGTGTCCGACGTCCTGCGGGAAGAATATCCTGAGGTCAGGTCCCGCCGGAACCGCCGCGTTCTCCCACCACAGGAATGAGCGTCGCTCCGGAGTGCGATTGTAAAGCCTGACGCGGGTCTCGAAATACGCCCTGTCGTCCCGGAGCGCGATGCCGACCGAACCTGTCATCCTGTCAAACACGTCGCTCGAGGTGAGCCACACGACCGACTCATGCTCATCTTCCTCTATCGTCACGTCAGTCGGAAGAAATGTCGACGGTCTGTGATGTGTCGGCCAGTTGAACTCTATCCCGCCGGATATCCAAGGTCCAAGGAGACCGATAAGCGCCGGTTTTATCACGTGCTGACGGTAAAGAAAATCCCTCCCGGTCGTCTTGTCCTCCGCGCTGAACACCCGACCTCCGTATTCCGGCAGAACCGTCACGCGGATGTAGTCATTCTCTATCACGACAGCGCGCAGCTCCCGCCGCTCCGGTTTATCAGAAGCCCTGACGTCAGCTGTCACCGCGTTCGGGTACGGATTGCCGCTCATCCGCTGATGGACGCGGTTCTCGGCGAAGACCGGCAGTTTCTCAGGCGCGCCGACCGGATATACCGGGATACTGATTGTAATGTCTTTTACACTGACCTTGTTCATTTGTGCGTTTTTTCCTTTCGGATTTTCTGTTTCTATATAGATTATAGCACATTCAGTCCGGGTCTGACTTCAAAAAATAACAGAGGTCAGATATTTTTTTTGAAGTACACTTGACATACCGGAAAACTTCGTGTACAATAGAAACAGATACGGGGGATAAAGATATGGAAATGCTTATATGCTCGGAGGCCGATTTCCGGAGCGGTCTCTGGTACTGCAAAGCCATGGAAGGAATCCGGAAGACCGCGTCAAAAAAAGGCGTGACAATCCGCGAGACCGATGAAAACATGATATTCGATCTGTCCGGAGAGGAGCTCTTCGGAAACAGAAACAGGCTCCTGACTGTCATCGGAGCCTCCGACCGGCTGATGGAACGGCTCATACCGGTCTGCCGCGCGAAGAGCATACGGATGCTCTTCCTGAACTACTCCCTGATCACGCCGTCACACGACTCAAGCATGGTGATCATGGACTACTACGACACAATGGACAGGATATTCAATTATTATTCGGCGTACGGAAGGACACACACCGCCCTTATCGGAGTCAACCCGGACTCGGCAACCGACAGACAGAAGTCGAAATATATGCTGGCACACGGGATGAACGATCACATATTCTATAATAATTCCGGCATCGCCGATTGTGTCGACAAATTTCTGAACAAACGCGGCTCGTATGATTCGATTATATACACAAATGACATCTTCATGCTCGCCGCGTCATCAATGCTGCGTGACGCCTGGGTTGAGGTGCCAAGTGAGATGTGGGCGATAAGCTTCAGTGACACGATGCTGGCGCCGATATTCAGCAGCCCGCTGTCTCCCGGGATATCGACATTCTCGGTCGACCACGAGGAACTCGGAAAGCAGTGCGCGGAGCTTTGGTATTATCTGTCAAAAAGCTCCGCCGACATAAACGCCGTTGTACGCGTCCGCGCGAATTTCTATCCGAGCGCTTCCACTGAATACAGGCATATGCCCGAGCATACACCGGAATCCGACGCCCCGCCGGAGCACACGTTCAACTTCTACTCCGACCAGACTGTCAGCGAGGTGACCGACCTCGAAAACTGTCTGACGCGCTGTGATGAGACTGATTTCAGGATACTCGACTGTCTCTCGAAAGGAGAGAGCCGCGTCGGCATCGCGATGAAGCTCTTTATCTCGGAAGGGACGCTCTACTACAGACTCAGACGGCTCTGCAAACTGTCCGATCAGAGAACAGTGAATGAGCTCACGCAACTTCTTCGGAAATATCTGTAAAAAATCGCCGCGCGCATCAGAATCAATGCGCGCGGCGTTCTTATTCAGATTTTCAGATCTTCCATTCCTGACTCTTCGTCTGAATATCGACCATATGCGTATAGATGCCGTTCTTCTTATACAGTTCGGCGGGGCTTCCCTGCTCGGCGACTACTCCGTCGGCGAGAACCACTATCTTGTCCGCTCCCGCGACCGTGCGCATACGGTGCGCTATCACGAGGACGGTCTTGTTCTTTATCAGTCTCGACAGAGCCGTCTGGATCAGCGTCTCGTTCTCGACGTCAAGGCTCGCGGTCGCCTCATCGAGGAGGATTATCGGCGCGTCCTTCAGGAAGGCGCGGGCTATAGATATTCTCTGACGCTCGCCGCCAGAGAGCTCACAGCCGTTCTCACCGATGTCCGTGTTCCATTTGTCGGGCAGCTTTTCGGCGAACTCCTCGCAGTTCGCGAGTCTCGCCGCGGCGAGAACCTCCTCGTCGGTCGCGCCCTTCTTTCCGAGGCGGATGTTCTCCATTATCGTGTTGTTGAACAGTGTCACGTCCTGGAAAACTATCGAATAGAGGCTCATCAGCTTCTCCGGGTCTGTCTTCCCGACATCCATTCCGCCAACCGTGATCTTTCCTTTCTGATTGTCCCAGAATCTCGCCGCGAGACGCGAAACCGTGGTCTTTCCGCCGCCGGACGGACCGACGAGCGCCGTGACCTCGCCCTGCTTTGCCGTGAACGAAACGTCCTTCAGGACTGTTTCGCCATCGTTATACGAGAATCCGACGCGATCGAAAACGATATCACAGCTGTCGTTCGTCAGCTCCTCGCTTCCCTGCTGAATCGGGTGTTCAAGAATCTCGTTCATCCGCGCGACGTTTGTACGCATAGCGATGATCGCCGCAAGATTCTGGAGCGCGCCCTGCATCGGGTCATAAAGTCTCGACGCGACAAGCAGGAACATGAACAGCGTCAGAACGTCAATGCTCCCGTTCACGAGAAGCACCGACCCTGTCAGCGCGACCGACGCGATTCCGAGCTTCAGCACCATTCCCGCCGATGTGACAAAGATCGCGGTCGTGAGCTCAGCCGAAATCGACTGGCGCTCGACGCCTCTTATTTTCTTTGAGAGCCCCGCGAGATATGTGTTCTCGGCGTTGTTCGCTTTGAGGTCGCGGACCGTCTCGATATACTCCTGAATGCCGTCGGCGCACGCCATCTTCGCCGCCATATTCTTCGCCTGAACGCTGTCCTGCACGCGGTAGCTGAGGAGCACAATAATAATCGACACCGGTATGACCCAGAGCGCCGCCAGCGCCATCCTCGGCTCAAAGAAGAACATTCCGAGCGAGATCAGAACAGTCGAGATAAGCGAGCCGAAAAGCCCCGGAATGAAGTGCGAGCAGGTCTTCTCAAGCACCTCGCAGTCGGACATTATCGTGCTCGTCATATCCGCGAGGTCGCGCTTGCCGAAAAAGGACAGCGGCAGTCTGCGGAGACGCTCCGCGAGGCTGAGGCGGCGTTTTCCGCTCTCCTCGTATGTAGTGAAATAGGTGTTGTTATACTGGAACCACGTCGTGAAAAGTATCAGCGCGAAAGCGATCACACAGCCGATGATATAGAACGGCGCTGTCCCCTCGAGGGTTCCCTTCGTCATGAGATCCGACACAAGCTTGTATAAAAGTCCCGTCGGAAGCATGAACGCGATATTCTGAAACGCGCAGGCAATAACGCCCTTGATGAGTCCTACAGCTCCCTCTTTCGATGAAGCGGTCGCTCTCTGAATGAATTTTATCATGGATCAGCCCTCCTTTGCGACTTTCCACTCGACCGACGCCTGATAGTCGGACCACATCTTCGCGAAGAGTCCTCCAGCCGCGCAGAGCTCGGCACGTGTTCCGCTCTCGGCGACCTTTCCGTCCTCGATGACGAATATCCGGTCGGCGTCCGCGACTGTCGACAGGCGGTGCGCTATCATGACGACCGTTCTGCCCTTCGCGAGCTCCGCGAAAGCCGCCAGTATCCTCGCCTCGTTGTCCGGGTCGGCGAACGCCGTCGCCTCGTCGAGGATTATCACTGGCGAATTCTTGAGGATAGCGCGCGCGATCGCGATACGCTGTCCCTCTCCGCCGGAGAGATATACGCCCTTCGTTCCGATCATCGTGTCGACGCCATCCGGGAATTTTCCGATTATGTCCCCGCACTGCGCCGCCTCGAGCGCCGCCATGACCTCTTCTTTCGTCGCGTCCGGTCTGCCCATTCTGACATTGTCGAGTATCGACGCCTTTATCAGGCGGCTGTTCTGAAAGACGAAGGACACCGTGTTCATAAGCTCGTCCTTCGCGATATTCCTGACGTCCGCGCCGCCTATCTTCACGCTTCCGCTGTTCACGTCGAAGAAGCGAGTGATCAGGCTCGCGAGAGTCGATTTTCCTCCTCCGGAAGGTCCGACGAGGGCGACGGTCTGTCCGACGCCAATCTTCATCGACACGCCCTTTATAACCTCGTTCTTCCCGTCATAGCTGAAATGAACGTCGTCAAGCTCAACGGAAGAATCCGCCGGGCTGACCGGGGTGTCACTGACGCTCATCGGAGCGGAGTTAAGGACAGAATCAATTCTGCCGAGCGCGTCTTCGACTATCATCTTGTTCTCGCTCATATACATGATCTTCGTCAATGTGAGCGAGATGACAGGAGTTATAACAATGTAGAAAACAAGATTCAGCAGGAACTCATTTGTGACCCCGCCGCTCGTGAACCACAGCGCGCCCGCGATCAGAAACGCGAAAACGCCGTTTATCGCCGCCGTGTAGAACATCATCGGCACACGGAGCTGCTTTGTGTACGAGACGACCCACTTCTCATACTCGTCAATCGCCCGCTTGAACTTTCTGAACGAGAAAACCGACTGTCCGAAGGTCTTGACGACCGGAATGCCGCGCACGTACTCGACCGCCTCGTTCGACATCGCCGCGAGCGCGTTTCCGTACTGACGCATCTTCTCCGCCATGCGCTTGCCGGTCATCGCGGACATTATCGCGAAGCCGAGAAAAACCGGAACAAGACTGAGCAGCCCGAGCCGCCAGTCGAACACGAACAGCAGAACCAGAAGCCCGATTGGCGTAGCGAGAGCGCCCGCCTTATCCGGAAGCTGGTGCGCGAGATAGGTCTCGGTCGCGCCGGTGCTGTCGCTTATTATCTTGCGCAGTTTTCCGCTTCCGAAGCTGTCGACAAAGCCGAGCGGGAGCTTCGCTATATGCTCCGTCACCTCGAGCCGCAGATTAGTCGCGACCCTGAACGCCGAAAGATGCGAGCACATGAGCGCGCCGATATATATAAGATACGAAAGAACAGCGAACACGACCGCCATCACGCCGCAACGCACAAGCCCGGTCGCCCTGCCGAAATCCGGCGCGACGTCGAGAACATCGTGTATTATACGCCATATGCAGATGAACGGCACGAGCGCCGTCAGCGCGCTGATGACAGACAGCACCCACGACGTGTAGGTCAGATACCTGTGCCGCCCGGCGTATCCCATCAGTCTTTTAAGATTTGACTCCTTTTTCAAAGGAAACACCCCTCCTGAAATAAAATGATTTATGATATGGAGATTCAACTCCAGATATCCGTTATATCGGTTAGCTTCGGCTAACTTATACTTAAAAATTACAGGGTCCTAAAACCCCATAATTTCCTTCCAGCCCGCGGTGTAGAACGCGCGGAGCTTCTTCAGGTATTCGGACGCCCGCTCATACGGCACGTCGTGTATAATCATCTCAAAGAAAGCGGAAAACATCCCGCTCACGAGAATATGCTCAAGCGTCGGGTCGAGCTCGTACTTCTCATACCCGAGCCCCTCCATCACCCGCGCGAACGAGTGCGTCGCGCTGACCTCCTCCGCGACCATGTCGTGAACCATGTTCTCATACCGGGTCCCCTCCGCGGAGCACAGAAGCAGTCTGAATACATCCAGGTCAGCGTAAGCGTATTCGAGCATTCGTCCAAGACACTCCCCCGAGAGCTTGCCCATGCTCTTCACCTGCTCCTCCGGCGGAAGCTTTGTGAACGCCTCCTGCGTCCCGCGGTACATCCCCATGAAGACCTCGTATTTCTCGCGGACGAGCGCGTCGAACAGCTCCTCCTTCGACGCGAAGTAGCCGTAGAACGCCCCGGTCGTGACGCCCGCGTCCTTCACGATATTCCGCAGTGACGCCGACTTGAAGCCTTTTTCAAGGAACTCCGTCTTCGCGGCGGACAGTATTCTCCCGAGGGTAGTATTTTCTTCGCCGCTCATACGCCGCCCCCCTTGTAACGCTGTTATATAGCACTGTTATATTATAGCACATACTCTCTTGTTTGTCAAGGGGTAAAATGAATTTTTTTGCCGTTCCATCTCCGCAGACCGCATGACAGCGTGACAAACATACAAACCGTGCACACCAAAGCACACGGGAACGCGCCGGAAACATCCGAAACGGACGAAAAACGGACGAAGCTCAGCGCGCCCGTAATACCGGGTAAATAATACGAAACAACTGCGGGAACGGCAAGCGCCGCGGACGATATGATAAGCGCGGCGACGCTCTCGGAGCAGAGCGCGGAGATTCCGGTGACAAACAGTACGGTCTCGAGATATCCGACAAATTGTATGATTTTTTCAATGACCGCGTATCCGAGAACGCTGATATCGAGCCCTGTGTAAGACATCTCCGGTATGCTCATTATCCCCGCGCCGAATCCCGATGTGCCGTAATTCAGACACAGGAATATCAGATCGACCACACAGAATACAAGATACACCATCGATGACATAACAGTCACAGCCGCGAGCTTCGCGCCGGATGTCTCCCGCCGCCCGCGCTTCGACGCGCGCAGTATGTATGAGAAACCGGAATCCCGCTCGGACGCGAATATCCGGCTCGCTATGAAAACGACAACCATCAGCGCCGGAATGTCCGCCGGGGACTTCATGAACAGAAGTATACCCCTGTCATATATGAACTCAACGCCGCTGTACTCGTCAGGAATGGACAAAATATAGTCCCTCCGCTCGACAAGCATTTCGCAGGCGCGCCCGCAATATTCCGCGTATGAGTAACGGCTCATGTGTTCAGCGTATTCGTCGCCGGACAGCTTGCCGTTCCGGTACGCGGTCATCACGGCGGAGTGCTCTGACAGGACGCTTTTTATGCGGCTCTCCTCTTCAGATATGTAAAGAAGGTTCTCCTCAGTCGGCGCCCCGGCGACCCTTCCAATGTATTCCCTGTAGACCTCTTCGGTCGAGCCTGACGGCTGTCTGTAATACACGGCCGATACGACACACCTGACCGCGAGCGCGGCGGCGAGGACATATATCCCACGACCTGAAATCAGCTGTTTATAGATTTCCGACACCGTCAGCGGCAGAAGACGCGCTCCGCTGACCCTCACTCCGCGTGACGTATTCTCCCTGACTGAGGCTTTCCGCGGACATAGATACATGGCGCAGACAGCCGCGGCGGACAGGAGCAGAAACGCCAGAATCACCGTGACCGTATAATCCGCGCAGAAGCCGAAAATCCGCAGACCGTGATACCTCTCGAACAGCGCGTTTATCCCGGAAAGCTCCTTCGGGCTGAATCTCCTCAGAAAATACAGCTCCGACGACTGCATGATCCCGCTCATATGCACGCCGGAACCGGAGATCAGAACAGTCAGAACAACGCAGGTGAGCTCGCTTCCCGTATACTGCCCGGCGACGGCAATCAACAGCGACAGGCACAGAAATATGAGTATCCGCAGAAGAATGAACACCACGAGATACTGCCATATAGTCATCCGATACCTGCAATATGTGAGCGCGCCGAGCGCCTGAACGGGTGCCGCCGGGTCGGAGAGACCGCTGACCAAACCCGCGGCGGCAAGCGGAGACAGAGAAAACACGACCGTAATTCCCGTCGAGAGCGACGCTATAGCCCTGAGCTTCGCGCTGACAGTTCTCCTCCCGCCGTTCTTCGATATTCCGATAAGCATATCCATCCGCGAGCGCGTGTCAACAGTGAAACACTGGCAGAACAGCGCGAGCGAGGCCGTCGTTATGAACAGAACCGGCGTCTCAAGCGAAAAGAACTCGTTCCACCCGACAACCGGCGAATCCGGCAGTTCGAGATCTGTCAGCCGGTCATAATGGTCAAGGACATTCAGATAGTAACTGTACAGATACGTGTTCTCCGGAGAGACATCGTCGAGCCGCTTCACCGAGTCATTCAGGAGAGACATTACGGCGCGGTGATATTCGTCTGTCGTGATACCGATTTCTCCGCCAGATTCCGCGGCGTGAAAGCTCCGGACGGCGAAGAAAAAGCTCAGAAGCATAAGTACGACCAGAAGAGCGATATTGAACGGCGTCAGCAGTTTCCTGTATTCTCCGGATGTCATGTTTTTACCGCCTTTCAGTCAAGCTTCATCCACTTTATCGTGTTATTCATTATGTTCACGCGCGCCGTCACACCGGTCACACGGAACCAGTTATTCCCGCCTTCGTCCATGAAACGGCAGTAATCGAGATACAGATTATCGCCCACCGGAAGATAATCCGCGAAAAACAGCTCGTCTTGCCCGTCGAAAACGAGCGATTCTTCAGACATTTCTTCCCGGTCAGTCCGGTATATTTTCGCGTTGTCATACGAGGTGCATTTCCCGCCGCGCGGAGACTCCCCGTACTCCTTCGGGTCGTAAGCCGTATAATATATGTATTTCCCGGTCAGATAGAAGCTGAGTATCCGGTCGGACGGCATACCAAGTCTTTCGCAGTTTCCCTCACTATCGATACGGCATATGTATCCGTCAATCAGTTCTTCCCCGGCGTGTCCGGTCATATATCCGGCGCGGACTAGTATATACGCAGCGGATTCATCTGTGTCATAGAAGAAATCAGAGATCTGATACTCACTTTCGTATTCGAACATTGTCTTTTCGTTTTCAAAATCAAGGTCAGTCTTAAACAGTCTGCCATTCGCGGAGTCAAGGAACCAGAATCTCCCGCCGTCAGCGAAAACAAATTCTCCGCGGCTGTAATCTCCGTACACGTTGTCGAGAACGCCCGCCTTTCCGGTGTTCAGGTCAAAGGAGCACAATCTCTCGGTGACTCTCTTGATGATCTTCCCGTCTGAGCTCTTCACGCGCTCTGTCTTCACGGTGCTGTAATAGATTTTATCCCCCGACATGAATCTCAGCCGCATTATTGAGGCGTCGTCACGCAGAAGCTCTCTCACAACGTCGTTCTTCACATCGATACGGCAGAGCGAGGTCATGATTGATGCTCCGTCGGCGATTGTTTTTATTCCGTACAGTATTCTGTCCGAGCCGGGATCGCTGATAATCTGCTCAATGTTCATATACTCGCATCCGCTTCCATCGAGGTGCGTGCAGAGCGGGTCCGGACACAACGCCGAACACTCGCCGGTCGACCCGCTGATATACGCATAGCCCGGCTCGTACGCGTCGCTGTCCGGATAGTAGAACTTCGCTGGATAATATATCCGGTCGCCGCTCAGGACATAACCGCCGAAAACGTTGACAATCCTCGAATCGTCAGAATCCGGACGCTCATACTTCTCTTCCGGTGAGAGCCATGACGCGCCGATATCGTCGTATTCATCGTCAGAGTTTTCGCCCACGCTCCCGCGGTACCTGTTTATCAGGTCAATTTCATCCTCGGTCGGTGTCCTGCCGCACGACGCGAGCGCCGCCATGAGGACAAGCGCCGCCGTGATAATTCTGTGCTTCAATGCCATCGCTCCTTCCGGTTTCTGATCTACAATTGTATTATATCATACTACAAAAGAAAAGTCAAGGCATTCACAAAAAAATGTCCTGACTTTATCATTTTTTATTTCGATTTGCCTGTATCTGTCTCCATGACAAACGGTCTGCGTCCGTGCGCCCATGAATCCGTATCGGACATATAATCCTCGTACTGACCCGCGATGAGACACAATTTACCGTCCCTCAGATAGTACGAGTGATACTCGGGCTCAGAGCCCCCGAATTGCCGGTGAAAATCCGCGCGGAGCTCATCCGGTGTGTGAAGTCCGGACAGCGTCGGATATTCCGACTCATCAAACGCGTCGAAATACGCATCGATCATAGCGCTGACATCCTCCGCCGTGTACAGCTCCGAGAGCGGAAGAAGTTCTCCGGTCTTCATGTCGAAAGTCAGCCCGGTCTCGCTCACGCTCTGCGCCGTCCCGCCGCCGGAATTCTGTCCGGTGAAGCGCACGCTCAGGATATCCTCATCCATCCGCGTCGTTTCATATCTGACCTCCGCAGTCAACGAATCCTGCGCGGCGGTGGAATCGCTGTCAATCCGTTCCGCGTAAAGCCCGCGGACATACTCGCGTATCTGCGTGTTTATCGCCCCGGCACTCTCACCGCTGATAACCGGATAAAGCGCCGTGATCTTTGTGTCCGCGTCCGGGCAGACTAAAACCGTCTCGCCCTCCGAAACGCCGTTCACCTCACAGTACAGCTTCTTTATGCTCTCTTTCTGAATGTCATATGTGTACCAGCCAGCGTCTTCATACCAGCCGGCGTTATCGCTGACATAGATTCTGACCCTGACCATGCTGTCATCGGACCACTCATCAAACTGAAAATGTGTGAAGTCGAGATCAGAGCCGTCAACATTCCAGACGAGTTTAACCCCTGAAAGCTGTTCCGTTGCACTGCTTGTCGGAAGCTTCACTACACCGGTCTTCCCGACAGTAAAAAGGTAACACGACGAATAATAGTGCCTGTACCTCTGCTCTATCACGACGCTCCGGCAGTCGTCCGACCAATGGGTAAATTCAGATATGTCTTCCAACACAAAATTAAATCCCATATTCTCCCCTGCGTCAGCGACAGTCTCTCCGGTTTCATTATCGACAAGACGCAGGTAATATTCTTTTCACGAAAACGGGTCGGCAAGTTCGAAAAACGACTTCACCGTCGCCTTAACAGCGTATTTTCCGTTCGGAGACACGACCGTGATATCGTATTTTTCCGGGTCGATCGCGTACTCCGCCGCCTTCGCGACGAAACAGCGCAGATTTCCTGACGTGTCCGAGCCGACAGACTCATATCTGTTCCCGATTTCGGAAAGATACGGCAGGGCGTCCGCCCCGAGCGCGACTATCCGGTCAAACTCCTCCGGGTGCGCGGCTATGGCGTCGGCTTCCGATACGATCTCACTGCCCGTCGGCGCTATCACGTCGAGGTTCTTTTCGATGGCGCTTCGGATATTGTCATCTGTCGGCGCGGCGGTGGTTGTGTCTGGCACGGGTTCTGTTGTTTCGGTTTTTGTTGTTTCGCTGTCATCCGTGGTGATTTCATCCGTGGTAATTTCTTCCGATATTCTTTCGTCTGATGTGCTCTCGTCCGCCGTCACGTCCGGAGATTCTCCGGCACACGATGAAAAAAGCAGTGATATTGCCGCGAGCAGTACCGCCAGCGTTCTTTTTGTTGACATAATCTCTCCCGTCCTTATCTGTCGAAATATAATATCGTTTATTCCGCGAGCCTTGTCTCGACACGGTTCTTTATTAGCTTCAGGACCTCGTCAAGATTTTTCGTCCCGGAAAAATAATAACTTGCCTCTTCCTCAATTATCGAAATACTCTCAGCGTCGGTAGTATAACAAACCTTCGCATTCTCGAGAATATCAAGAAGTGCTGCCTTGTCATCGTCGCTATAAGCTATGCAGTCCGTCTTCATCGGTTCCTCTTCGCTGAGTTCAAAAGCGTTTATGTTTATTCCGTAGTATTCCTTTCCGTTCGACGACTTCGAGTACCCTCCGTCAAACAGGAACTGCATCATCGAAAGTCGGTCAAACAGCGCGTTTATTCCGCTGTATGTAGCCGGGAAGGCGTTGCTGCCCTTTACGAGGTCCTGTTCCTCACACGTCGAATATCTCTCCGCCTGACAATCGAGCATATGACTGAGAAGCTTCCATGCCATTTTCTGATTTTTGCTCGAGCTAAGTATAGCAAGGCTATTGTACGGTCTCACTGACGCTGTGCCGATTCCCGGATATCCGATATATTCGAGGTCTTCCTTTGAGAAGTTAAGGTAACGATTAATCAGGAGCTGTGCCGGGTCGTAGACCTCGCTGATATCGAGAGCTATTGTTCCATCACGGAACAGATTCGGGTCGACGAATATCCACTCGACGCCATAGACTTTCGCGTCCTTGCAGAGCTTCATAAGTTCACCGAGACCAACAGTATCTATTGTGTTGTTATCGTAATCAACATACTGATTGAGCGTATTCGGAATAAGCTTCGCAAACAGCATATCTGCCTGTTTTGAAGTGTCTGTCAGATCGGTCACATATGTCAGATACTGTCCGTTCCCAAGGCTTGAGTTCAGCTTTATCAGGTCATCGACCGTCATCGGAGATTTAACGTTTCCCTTCGAACCTGCAACATTCGCGATTGCGAATGAGAATATCAGACGGTTAAGCTCACCCGTGTCGTTCTCGAATGGTTTTCTGACACACGGGAGCAGGTCATCTGTATCTTTTCCTCCGAGCTTATAGAGGTCAACAAACGCTCCGGATTTATTCAGAACCTCATAGCTCAGACCGCCGCCGAAGACTACCATGTCCGGTCCGTTTCCGGAAGAAATGTCTCTGAGAAGTACCTGATTCGCTGTTCGTGTTCCCTCGTCGGTATAATCAACTATTTCGACCGGACAACCGTAGTCACTGCGAATGAAGGACGCCGCGTAATCGAGTATTACTGCCGCTGAGGGGTTATTTGCCTTGTCGACAGCGATTTTCAGCGGTGTCGGCTTGCCGCCCTTGCCATATACCGATTCAGTTGTCACGAGCTCGATCTTGCCATACTTGTAGCCTTCTCCACCCGGATTGTGCAGCGCAACGAAGATAAGCTCCGGAGAATATATGGACATCGCCGCAACCTCGTCATAGCTCAGTCCGACGTCAAGCCAACTGAACAGCAAATCAGTGGTTGTGTCTCCCTCGTTTCTGCCGATAATGCCGTATTTGTCAACATAGTAATAGTCGAGACCTCCGCCAAACATCAGCTTTTTCGCGCCCTCACCGTGAATGAAGGTCGCGAGCGCCGGCACTTTCTTGCACTCGTCCGGGTTCGTCCAGTTCTGGTTGTCGATATCTATCGTCTGGAGGACATAGTTGAACATTCCATTGTTTTCAGAAAGGTCACTATTGTCCTCTCCATAGACATAATACACATTTCCATCGTTGTCGCGCATCAGAGAAAGTTCATCGTGCCAGCTCGGTATTTCGAGTGTGAAAAGATACTCAAACTCCGGAGATAAAACGTAAACATTATCGTAATCGGCTACATAGATGTATCCGTCTTTATCGGCAACATATCTGTGATTTTTGTTTGCGTATTCAGGAAGTTCCTTCGGTTGATCATATCTGCCTATCACATCACCGGAGCTGTTAATACGAAACAGGCATTGCGTTGTTGGAATAATGTAATCGTACTCTTCTATATTTTTTTCAAAATCCTCATAGTCTTCATTGCTTATATAAGTGCCCCAGTTGATGTAATCACCGTTCGGTAATGCGGTAAGCCTCCCGCCACCGAAATATTTGTAATTGTCATCATCGCTCAGGTTTCCAGAAACCGTATCGTAATCCATACTTTCAGGGTTATAAACATAGTATTTGCTAAACCTTCCCTGAATCATGAGTCTCCTATCAAATGTTTCGTTCGCAATATCAGCTGAAATACGAAAATGTTCATCGTTCTCGTCAGTTTCAGGCTCCAGATACGAGAACTTATACATCATCTTCCCCGCCCCCACGCTGTCAATGATAGCCATAGCGTCCGCGCGAGGAACCGTTCCCGACGTTTTCGCCGCCTGTACGTTCCCGGTGTCATTTTCTGTGCTGCCGCTGTCCTTGTCGCACGCGAACGTGAACATCATCGCGATCATCAGGACAAACGGGATTATCCTTCGTAAAACAGAGTTCTTTTTCATGCTGCTGCCCTCTCATTCCGGAAATTTTTGTTTCTGACCGTTTAGACGTCGACTTTTCGTTCAATGTTCCGGAAATCATAAAAAAATTCATTTTCTGAAAACAGACATGAAAGAAGCGGCTGCCCGCCGGAGCGTGACAGCCGTTATACTGATATTTACCTGAGATAGATCCTCTCCCCGGGCCTGCCTTTTCCCTCAATCACCGCGTCGCGTATCCGCATGACCTCAATCGTGTCCTTCGGGTCGAACGACGTCTTACCGGTGTCGAAGAAATTGCATATATCGCCGAGAAGGTTCACAAAATACTCCGAGTTGATATTGTGCGCCGCGGTCTTCCCGTCCGCACCGGTGACCTTCGCCGTGAAGCCGAGCGCCGGGGAAAACAGAAACTCCGCGCTCCTGCCGTCCGGGTAGGAAACCGTGATATGGTCGCCGTTTCCGATCGTCTCGAATATGAGCGAGCCCGCGCCCTTTCCGAGGCACTTCACCGCCATCTCTATCTGATGGATGATGTATTCCTCGATATTCGAGCCGCCGCCGGTTATAGACACCGCCCTAGCGTCGCCGTTATAAGCCGACAGTTCATCCGCGTACCTGAGCGCCGAACTCGAGAAGAATTTCACACCGTGATTCTTGGCTAGCGCGAATATCTTCTCCGCCGTCTCAAGGTCGGGCGCGAAAGTCTTGTCGATATACGGGCTGACGCCGCACTCAAACACCTTCTCAGCAAGACCGGGATGACGCTCCGGGTTTGACGGTGAGAGTATCAATACATGATCAGCCTTCTCACAGAGCTCCTTCACGCTCGCGCAGTGGACAGCGCCGTGCTTCGCGCACCACTCGTCGGTCGTGAGCTTTCCCGCGGGGGCGTCATCTTCCGCCCACACGTATCCGAGCTCATAGTCGGTGCCGAACTTCTTGTTAGCCGCCTCTATGAACGCTGGGTAATTCTCCGCGTGCCATTCGTCGATACAGAAATCAACGAATCCGAGCTTCTTCATCTGAAGTCGACCTCCTTCTTCGCGTCGGCGGAAGCGTAGAGC
>ENA-ORIC01000567-ORIC01000567.1-human-gut-metagenome-genome-assembly--contig:-NODE-567-length-45789-cov-3.643092_pt1 | contig 45789 bp, 39 predicted proteins | sample MGYA00243023_ERZ508732 | MGnify/ENA primary metagenome ERZ508732 (study PRJEB26277, sample SAMN04329767) | human gut metagenome | biome: human-associated habitat | host: Homo sapiens | place: USA... | reverse complement strand
TGGCGCGGGCATATGCCTTGTCCTCATGCACGATGAAGGAGAGCGCGTCCACCTGTTCACCGTTGGGCAGGTAGTCAAGGCGCACGAGCTTCGACGGCACATATTCCGAGAACTCATAGTCAAGCGAGGCATAGCCCTTGCTGCGGCTCTTGAGCGCGTCAAAGAAATCATAAATGATCTCGTTGAGCGGCAGGATATAGTGCAGCTCAACACGCTCGGTGTCGATATATTTCATGTCGATGAACGTGCCGCGCTTGTCCTGGCAAAGCTCCATGATGCCGCCGACAAACTCGGTGGGCGTAATAACCGATGCACGGACGACCGGTTCCGCCGCCTCGCGGATGGCATCGGGCGACGGGTAATTGGAGGGATTGTCGATCATACGGACGCTGCCGTCGTTCATGGTGATCTTATAGATAACGCCGGGCGCGGTGGTGATCAGATCAAGGTTGAACTCACGTTCCAGCCGTTCTTCAATGATCTCCATGTGCAAAAGCCCGAGGAAGCCGCAGCGGAAGCCGCAGCCGAGCGCCACCGAGGTCTCCGGCTCAAACAGGAGCGCCGCATCGTTGAGCTGGAGTTTTTCCAGCGCGTCGCGCAGATCGCCGTAGCGTGCGCCGTCCGCCGGGTAAATGCCCGCATAGACCATCGGGTTGACCTTCTTGAAGCCTGGCAGCGGCTCGGTTGCCCCGCCCTCCGCAAGCGTGATCGTATCGCCCACGCGGGTGTCGCCGACATACTTGATGCTTGCCGTGATGTAGCCAACCTCGCCCGCCGAGAGCGACGCGCGCTTTTGCAGCCCGAACGGCTCCATACTGCCGACCTCGACCACGTCGAACTCCGCGCCTGTGCTCATCAGCTTGATGCGGTCGCCCGCCTTGACCGTGCCGTCCTTGACGCGGACATAGACGACCACGCCGAGGTAGCTGTCGTAATACGAGTCGAAGATGAGGCATTTAAGCGGCGCGTTTTCGTCGCCCGTGGGCGCGGGAATGTCACTGATGATCTTATCCATGACATCGCCGATGTTCAGCCCGGTCTTCGCCGACACGGCGGGGCAGCCCTCGGCAACGATGCCGATGACATCCTCGATCTCGGCGCGCACCTTCTCCACGTCGGCGCTGGGCAGATCGATCTTGTTGATGACCGGGACGATCTCCAGGTTTGCATCCACAGCAAGGTAGGCATTTGCCAGCGTCTGCGCCTCGATGCCCTGCGTGGCGTCCACCACCAGCAGCGCGCCGTCGCAGGCGTTGAGGCTGCGGGAAACCTCATAGTTGAAGTCGACATGACCGGGCGTGTCGATCAGATTGAGCGTATAGACCTCGCCGTCCTTTGCGGTATAATCGAGTCGGACGGCGCGCGCCTTGATGGTGATGCCGCGCTCGCGTTCAAGATCCATGTTGTCGAGGAGCTGCTCCTCCATCTCGCGCGCCGAGACCGTGCGCGTATATTCGAGAATGCGGTCGGCAAGGGTGGACTTGCCATGGTCGATATGGGCAATGATTGAAAAATTGCGGATATGCTGTTGCTTGTCGCTCACGTTGAAAATCCTTTCGGAGATGAAATCTGCAATATTTATTATCAGTATACCAATTTTTCGCGCACAAATCAAGTAGGCGACGGAGAAATCCGCGCGGCTTTACGGAAAATGCGTCCCTGCGACGCTGTGCTGCACGGCAAGCCTTTTCTCATTTTTTGAAAAAGGGCTTGACAAAAAACGAAAAGTTGTGTATACTAACAGGGTACGTGACTGAAACACCATGCGTACAAGTGCAGAAGTACTCAAGTGGTGAAGAGGCGCCCCTGCTAAGGGTGTAGGTCGGGTAACCGGCGCGAGAGTTCAAATCTCTCCTTCTGCGCCAAAGAAACCCCGCATAAACACAAGGTTTATGCGGGGTTCGTCTTTTTAGGTAAAATGCAGAACGGGCGAAAGCGGGTCAAAATCGGTACAAAAAGTAGTCAGAAAAGCAGTCAAGGCAGCCGCAATGCGGCTGCCTCGACGTTTTTATTCAAACAGTTTATCGGCGTCGATGTCGGAAAGGTCGTTCCGGTAAGCGGTGTTCTCCATCTGATAGATGAGACGATCGCCGAGATATTTCTCGGCAGTGAGCAATACAGCATTTTCAAACGAAAAGCTGTAGACCTCCCGCACGCCGGATGCCGTGGTGAAATCGAAGGTAAACACATTCTCACCCGTACCGCGCGCCGGTGTCAGCGCCAGCGAATAGCCGGTGATGCCGCCGCCGTAATCCGACGTACCGCCTTCCCCGAGCGTGCCGATCAACGCCGTAAGGTCGCCGAGCGGCATGACACCCATGCGCTCGGCAAGCCGAATGCCATCCGGCGCGTCCGCGTCTGCTGCCGCAGCCGTGACTGTCTGATTGCGCGTATGGTCGATGATCTCCACACTGCCCTCCCGGCAGACCGCCGTGGACAAAGCAATATCGTCCCGCGTTTCCCGCACCCACCAGTCCGCATCGCGCACGACAACATCATAGCGTGTGGTGACCGATGCATTTCCGCTGCGGAGGGTAACGGTATAGGCACGGTAATATGCTGACGGGATCGGCATACTGCCGAGTGCCGCCGCATACTCCTCGCGTGCGATGGCAGGCGTCAGGATGGTTTCCGCCGCCTCGGGGGCAATAGCCGCCGTCTGCGCCGGGCGCGCCGTAGTCTCCGCCGCGCCAAACCAGGCAGACAGCGAGGCGGGCGGACGGATGACGCCGAGCGAATACATGCCAAGCAGTGCAAGCACGGCGAAAACAAGCACGACCGACAAAAGAAGGGTCACACCGCGGGCACTGTAAAAGGTCTTACTGCCGCCCGTCCGATCCGGTTTCCGATTCGTCTTCTTCACCTGTAGGCTCCTTTACCGGTTCTGCCGCGGCGGCATTTGCAGCCTTGGCAAGCTCCTTTTCTTCGGCTGCCGCCTCAGCGGCAGCCTCCTCGGGTGTGATGGAGGGAATCTCGCCGATCACATCCTCAAAGGTCTCGACCGGCGGCGCGACGCCCTCATCCTCATTGTAGATGCCGGAATGGATCCGCAGCTTCGGATTTCGCAGGATGAGAAAGGTCACAAAGAAGATGGCAAGTCCGACAACCAGCATCAGCGCGCCGCCGCGCGTAGACTGTCCGGTGAGCATCACGGCAGAGATACCGAGAATGGCGCAAACCGCATACAGGATGCGCACGCTCTGCTTCTGCCCGAAGCCCATGTCGATCAGTCTGTGATGCAGATGTCCGCGATCCGGTGCAAACGGGCTCTTGCCGTGCGCAAGCCGACGCACGACCGCAAAGAAGGTGTCGGCAAGCGGCAGCCCGAAAATGGACAGCGGGATAAAGAACGCGAGCACCATATCGCTCTTGAACACGCCGACGACCGAGAGGACCGACAGCGCATAACCGAGGAACAGTGCACCGGTATCGCCCATGAAAATGCGCGCCGGATTGGCGTTGAACGGCAGAAAGCCGAGGCAGGCGGCAGCGATCAGCGCCGTGATCAGGCAGTGCGCCACACTGCTGTCGGACAGCAGCATGGTGAGACAAAGCGAGATCGAGCTGATGGCGGAAACGCCGCAGGCAAGCCCGTCCAGCCCGTCAATGAAGTTGACCGCATTGGTCAGCCCCACGATCCAGAAAACCGTGATCGGAATCGCCCAGTTGCCGAAGGCAACGTACTTGCCGAAAAAGCAGATGTAGTCGATCGTCACGCCCTGCGAGACCGCAAAGAGCGCAGCTACAATCTGCACCGCCAGCTTAAGGAACGCATTGAGGCGATAGACATCATCCAGAATGCCGAGCAGCACCAACGCGCTGCCCCCGATCAGGATGGTAACCAGCTCCCTGTCCAGCCGACAGAAACCGATTGATGTAATGAGAAACGCAAGAAAGATCGCAAGTCCGCCGATGCGCGGAATAGGCTTGTGATGCATCCGTCTGCCGTCGGTGGGCACGTCGATCGCCTTGATCTTGATGGCGAGGACGCGCACAAGCGGCGTCAGCGTATAGGCAAGCAGCGCAGCGCAGATGAGCGCGCAGGCGCTGTAGATCAGTGTGCTGTTCATATTGCCCACCGCTTACTTCAGGGTCGTAAAGCCGACCTTGCGCTTGACCTTCGAGAGCGTCTTGCGCGCATAGTAGGCAGCCTCGTCCGCACCGTTTTTCATGACGGTCTCGAGATATGCCTTGTCCGCCATAAGGCGGTCAAACTCCTCGCGCACGGGTGCAAGCTCGTCTGCACAGACCTCACCGACCGCCGCCTTGAAATCACCGTAGCCCTTGCCGTCAAACTCGCGCTCGATTTCGTCAAAGGACTTGCCGGTGAAGCAGGAATAGATGGTCATGAGATTATTGATGCCGTCCTTGCCCTCGCCGAAGGCGACGCGGGTATCCGAATCGGTGACGGCGCGCTTGAATTTGCGCACGATGTCATCCTTTTTATCGAGAATGTAGACGACGGCGTTGACATTTTCGTCCGACTTGGACATTTTCTTTGTCGGATCGACAAGCGACATGATCTTCTTACCGCTCTTCGGGATATATCCCTCCGGGATGGTGAAGGTCTCGCCGTACACGCCGTTGAATCGGGTCGCAATGTCGCGGGTGATCTCGAGATGCTGCGACTGATCCACGCCAACCGGCACGAGGTCGGTCTGATACAACAGAATATCCGCCGCCATCAGCGAGGGGTACGTAAACAGCCCCGCGTTGACGTTGTCCGCGTGCTTCGCACTCTTGTCCTTGAACTGCGTCATACGCGACAGCTCGCCGAACATGGTATAGCAGTTGAGCACCCATGCGAGCTCGGCATGTGCGGGCACATGCGACTGTACATAAAGCGTATTTTTTTGCGGATCGAGACCGCATGCCATGTAAAGCGCCAGCGTCTCATAAGTGTGACGGCGCAGATCGGCAGGAACCTGCCGCACGGTGATAGCGTGCATGTCCGCTACGCAGTAAAAACACTTGTATTCGTCCGAAAACGTATCAAAATTGCGCAGTGCGCCGAGGTAATTTCCGATGGTGAGGTTGCCCGAGGGCTGCACACCGGAAAAGACCACTTTTTTTGTATCCAACATGAGAAACGGTTTCCTTTCGTATTGCATCAGGCTCTGTGCGCGTCGATGTATTCCCTTGCGCAGTCACCGAGAATCTCCACGCCGCGCACAATGTCCTCATCGGAGGGGGTGGAATAATTCAGGCGGAAAGAGGGGGATATGCCGCTTGAGTCGGAGAGGAATGTTGCCCCCGGCACAACAGCGACCTTGCGCCCGACCAGCACTTTGGCAAAATCAGCGCTGTCCATACCGCGCGGCAGCGTACACCAGACAAACAGACCGCCCTCGGGATGTGTAAACTCCACTTCCGCAGGCAGGCAGCTGCCGAGGCAATCCAGCATCAGTGCACACTTGCGCCCGTACAGGGCGCGGATCTCCGCGATGTGGGCATCGAGGTCATACTCGGTCATATACCGATAGCAGAGCATCTGAAAGAAGATGTTGGTGTGCACATCCTCGCTCTGCTTGGCGACGACCATCTTGGTGATAATCTCTTCGGGCGCGGTGACATAGCCGACGCGCATCCCGGAGGAAAGAATCTTGGAAAAAGACGAGCAATAGATCACGATACCGTCCTCGTCAAAGGACTTGATCGCGGGCACATCCTCACCGGCAAAGCGCAGCTCACCGTAAGGATTATCCTCAAGGATCACAACGCCGTACTTCTTGCAGAGGTCGTAGACTGCGCGGCGGCGCTCCGTCGGCGTGGTGATGCCGGACGGATTCTGAAAGCTCGGGATGATATAGAGCAGCTTTGCGTTGTCGTGACGGCGCAGCTTATCCTCCAGATCGCTCGGAACAATGCCCTCGTCGTCGCACTGCACGCCAACCGGCACAGCGCCGTTTGAGCGGAATGCGTTGAGCGCGCCGATGAAGCTCGGCTCCTCGCAGAGCACGACATCGCCCTCGTTGCAGAACGCCTTGCAGGCAAGCTCGATACCCTGCTGACCGCCCGAAACGACGATCGTGGAATCAAAGCCACGCCCGATTCCGAATTTTTTCTTCAGTCTGGCGGCGATCGCTTCACGCAGCGGCGGATAACCCTCGGTGATGCTGTATTGCAGCGCCGCCGTGGACTGCGTCCTGAAAATATCGGCGGAGAGCGCTGCCAGTGCCTCTACCGGGAAGGACTCGGGCGACGGATTGCCCGCCGCAAACGAAATGATGCTCGGGTCGGTCAGACTCTTGAAGATCTCCCGGATGGCAGACGGGCGCAGATTTGCCAGCTTGTCCGAAAATGAATAGTTCATGGTGTGTTCCTTCCGTCGGGCGGACGCTGCCGCCGAATTGCGTTATACCGGGATCTTGAAGATCAGCTTCTTTGAAGCGTCGGAATGAAGCTTGACCGACGGACGATGCGCATCGCGGGGCTCTAAGAATGCAAACGAGCCGGTCTCAAGCGCGATCTCACTGACGTTCGCGCCTGCCTTCGGCACGGGGTGGCTGACGTCCTTCTCGGCGTCGTACTCTGCATCCTCAACCTCATCAATCGGAAGGTAGCCCATGCTCTCATCGCCCTCGATCAGATACTGCAGGTCAATATACTTTCTGTGCGTCTCCCAGCGAGCCGCCTCACGGGTCTTGGGCGTGAAGGCATTGACGACAACGCGAACGCCGTCGGCGATGTCGTACTTGCCCACTTCCAGCGCGTGAATATCGGTCTTTGCAAGGTAGTCGCAGACGACCTTGATCTTCTCGTTATAGGGGATGTAGAGTTTCAGGTTTTCGATTCTGTCAGCAAACATGATATTCTCCTTCTGCGGCACTGCCGCAATCTGAATTTTTTACACCTATTATTATACGCACAAGTCCGCACTTTTGCAAGACTATTCTGCGGATTTTGCGGGCATGCGGGCATCAAGCACGCTGTACAGCGTGATGACGATCACGAGAAACGCGCCGCCGACCAGCGCAAAGGTTCCCGGCACGCCGCCGCCCGTGAGTGCGACCCACACGGGGTTGAGCAGCGGCTCGATCGCTGCAAGGACCGAACAGGTGACCATGCTGCACCGTTTGCTTGCCAATGCATACAGAATATACGGGATGCCGAGCTGCACCACGCCGAGCAGGGCAAGAATGCCGATGCCGGTCAGGCTCCACATATTCTCGGTGAATGCGGCAAACGGCAGACCGACCGCCGCGCAGAACACATGACCGAAGAGGATGCCGCTCATCTTCTCCTCACCCTTTGTGTTGCCGACCGCCACAAACATGCCGCCCATAAACGCGCCCGCCGTGATGCCGAGCAGGTTGCCGACGAGCTTGCCCGCGTCGAGACTGTCAAAGAAGAAGAGCGAGATGCCGCCGAGCGTCAGCAGCACCGTGACAACGTCCAGTGCACGCGGCTTTTTGTGCAGGAACAGAAACGAGAAAATCAGAATGAAGATCGGCGCGGTGTATTGCAGGACGATGGCGTTTGCCGCCGTGGTATACTTGTTTGCCACGACAAAGCAGATAAAATCGCCGCAAAGCAGAATGCCGCTGACGAGCGTATCGCGCGAAAAAATGATCTTTTGCTTTGTCAGCGCCATATAGGCAAGGACGGTCAGCGCCGCAAACAGCGAACGTCCGCCCGCGATGACAAAGCCGTTCATGTCGAGCAGTCCGATGAACACGCCCGCGATGCTCCAGAGCACCGCGCAGACGACCATCTGACAGATGCCGATATTGCGGGACTGCATATTTTCTTTTGTGTTTTCCATGAGTTTGGTCTCTTTCCTCTGCCTGAATGCAAGTACAGGTACGGAAAACCGCACCTGTACAAATCGGATGTCAATTATCGTTTTACTGCGGGAGCAAGGATCAGCCGCTCCAGCAGTCCCTGCGCGTGCAGGCAGCTCCGGATCAGCGCCTGCGCCTTCTTGCAGGAGCTGTCAAGCAGACGCGGCTTCTCCGCCATACGGTCGCCGATCACGTTGAAGCGCGGCGGGCGCGAGGTCATATTGTGCGTATCGCTCCCCAGCACGACCGGAACGCCCATCGAGGCGATGCGGTCCAGCAGCGGCAGCATCTGCCGCTCGGCAAGCGTCTCCGCCGTGATCTGAAAGATCACGCGCGGAATCGCGGCAAGGCTGCGAATCTGCTCGGTCGTCAGCCCGTAGCGCTCCACATGCGCGATGACCGGCGTGAGCGAGTATTTGAAGATTGTATTTTCGATCGCGGGTACCGTCCAAGCGCCGAACGGTCTGTCCGGCAGCTCCAGAAGAATCACGTTGGAGTCGCCGTAGCACATCCGGTTTGCCGATGCGTCGCACAGATTCTCATACAGCTGCACTTCCGCGCCGAGAATGACGCGCGTGTCGCCGTACAGCGTGTGCGCCTGCCGGTATGCAGCTTCCCTACGAGCAAGGAAAGCATCCATATTCTCGCGCCACGGATAAAAATGGGGGGTGGCGCAAATCGTCGCCACCCCCTGTTTTTTCAACAGCTCGCACATCTTTGCCGATTCATCCATGCGATCGGTTCCGTCGAAATCCATGCCGGGTAATAGGTGGCAATGAAAATCTATGTAACGGTCCGTCATTTCCGCGTCTTCCCTTCGCCTGCCTTTTCGGGGGCAGCGTTCTTCTTGCCGGAAGACTTCTTCGCACCGTAACCATAGCCATAGCCGTAACCGTAACCGTAGCCGCTGTCGCTGCGGCTGTAATGACTGTGATAGCGGTCGCCGCGATAGCGATAAGCATGGTATGTATAGCCGTAGGACTTATGCTGTTCCTTGACGTCCGTCAGGATTGCGCCGAGCACCTGACCGCCGACGCCCTTGATCAGTTCGACCGTCTTGGCGACCTCGTTATACACCGCATGATTCTGTCTTGCGATGATGATCGACTGCGGCGCGTTGAGCAGCAGCGACAGCGTATCCGAGACGAAGCCCGCCGGAGGAGAGTCCATGATGATAAACTCATACCGCGGACGCAGCGCGTCAAGCAGCTGATGCATCCGCTCCGAGCCGAGCAGCTCGGACGGGTTCGGCGGCGTCGGTCCTGCTGTGAGCAGATCAAGGTTCTCCTTGACATCGTGCTTGACCGCGTCGGCAAAAGAGGTCATGCCGGCAAGCACGTCGGAAAGCCCCGTGTTGTTCTCTTTCTCAAAGATCTTCTGCTGCGACGGATTGCGCATATCGCAGTCGATCAGCAATACCCGCGTACCGTTCTGTGCAAAGGAAAGCGCCAGGTTCGCGCTCGTCACGCTTTTGCCCGAGTTCGGCTCGGCACTCGTGACGACAAAAGCGTTGTCGTGTCCGGAGGACAGCGTGAACAGCAGAGAGGTACGGATATTCTTGTAGGTCTCAATGATGCGGAACGCCTTGCCGGGGCTCATGTTGCAGAACAGATCCGCTGAGCTGAGCTGTCGGTCAATTGTTTTGTTTCTGATAATCGCCATAGTAGCCGTAGCCCTCCTTTCCGCCGCCAAGTTCATGAATACTGGGAACTTCGCCGAGAACCGGAATACCGATCTTCGACACGAAGTCCGCCTCGTCCTTTACACGGTTGTCCGCAAGGTAGACCACAAGGACCAGAGCTGCGGCAAACACCATGCCAAGCAGCGCGCCGAGCAGCATCATGTTGCGTACATTCGGGAAACAGGGGTTGTACTCCGGCTTCGCTTCGCCGAGCGAATTGCAGCGCCCGCCCTCGAAAATGCTGCTGATCAGATCGGTCGAAACCTCGACCATCTTGTTGCAGATCAGCGCCGCCATCTTCGGATCGGCGCATTTGACTGAAATATTGATGACTTCGGTACTTACCTCCACCGTGGTGGTCAGTTTGTACGCGTCCAGATAAGCAAGATCAAAGTCCGGGTCGTTTGCGAGCCTTCTGCGGAGTTCCTCACTCGCGCGGGCACTGGTCATAATCACGCAATATGTATTAGCCATCGACTTTGCCGCCGACAGATCCGAAGCGGTGACCTTTTGAATGGTTGCCTCATCCACGTTGCTGATCAGAACCTGCGCCTTCGACTCATACTTCTTGGGCAGCATGAAGTTGGATATGGAAAAAGCAAGCAGCATCCCGACGACCGTAGAAATCAAAATTGCGGACAAATGCCGGCGGAGCGCCGCAAAAATGATCTGTGTATCGAGCTCTTGATTCATAAAAATTTTGTCGCACCTTTCTGCAAGCATAACTCTGTTATATTATATACGAACGGCGTCAAGAAGTCAATAGCTTTTGAAAATGGAATCGCATTCCTTTCTATATTTTTGAAATTTGTCGGTTCGACAGTAGTATTTTATACATTCGTGCGGGAAATGTGGGTTGAAACCGGGCAGCAAATATGGTACGATAAGGACAGATTTCCAGAAAAGCGAAAGGACCGCCGCCATGACCGAGAGACTTTACAATACAAACGCCTATACTGCCGCCTTTGATGCGCGCGTGCTTGCCTGCACCGCCCACGGGGACGGCTTTGCCATCGTGCTCGACCGCACGGCGTTTTTTCCCGAGGGCGGCGGTCAGGGCGGCGACCGCGGTCGCATCGGCGATGTCGAAGTCATCGACACGGTGGAGCGCGGCGGCGAGATCCTGCATCTTACACACACAGTGCTGCCTGTGGGTGAAGTGCTGCCTTGCAAGATCGACTTTGATCTGCGCTACGAACGGATGCAGTGCCACAGCGGCGAGCATATCGTTTCGGGACTGATACACCGCCTGTACGGCTATAATAATGTCGGTTTTCACCTCGGCGACGAGGAGATGACCGTAGACTATGACGGCGTACTCGACGAGGACGCGCAGCGCGCGGTGGAGCTTGCCGCCAACCGCGCCGTTTTTGAGAACCTTGCCATTCGCGCCTTCTTCCCCACCCCCGCCGAGGCGGCGGCGCTCGACTACCGCAGCAAGCTGGAGATCACCGAGGGGCTGCGCCTGGTCGAGATTCCCGGCTGCGACCTCTGCGCCTGCTGCGCGCCGCACGTTGCGCGCACCGGCGAGATCGGCATCATCAAGCTGCTGGATTCCATCCATTATAAAGGCGGCGTGCGCATCCGCATGCTCTGCGGTCTGCGCGCGCTGCGCGATTATCAGGCGAAGTTTGCGGCGGCGCGCCGCGTCTCCGCAGCCCTCTCCGCAAAGCAGAGCGAAATTCCCGCGGCGGTTGAACGATTATGCGGGTCCCTCGAGACCGCAAAGCGCGACGCAGCGGCGCTTCGCCGCGCGCTCGGCGACCGCATCGCGGCATCGCTCGGCGAGGCTGCGGGCGATCTCTGCGTATTTGAGCCGCTGCTTGACGTGGGTGCCATGCGCACGCTCGCGGCAGCCGGCGCAAAGAAATGCGGCGGTGTTTTTGCCGTGTTTGCCGGCAGCGACGCCGACGGCTACAACTATGTCGCGGCGTCCGACGCGATCGATATGAGGGACTATGCAAAACGGCTGAATCACGCGCTTGGCGGGCGCGGCGGCGGCAATGCGCAAATGATCTGCGGCAGTGTCACCGCGCCGCGAAGCGCGATCGACGCCTACTTCAAAAAAGAATAAAAGCCCCGGCGCATCGATGCAGCACGGCACTGCCGTGCTGCATCGTCCCGGCGGCAGACGGGAGGTACCCCTATGACCGAACTGAAGATCGAAGAACTGCTGGACATGATCGGGCGGCGCGACGTCCCCGCGATCAAAGCCTATTTTGCAGACCAGAACCCCATCGACATTGCAGAACTGCTCAGTGAAGACGCCGAGCTGCCGCTTGCCAAACTCTATCGGCTGCTGCCGAAGACGCTGGCTGCCGAGGTCTTTGTCGAGATGGACAGCGACACGCAGGCAAAGCTGATCGCCGAGCTTTCGGACAAGGAAATTGCCGAGACGATGTCCGAGCTGTTCTATGACGACGCTGCCGACCTCGTTGAGGAAATGCCCGCGACCGTGGTCAAGCGCATTCTGAAAAACACCGCGACCGAGGATCGCAGCGAGATCAACAAGCTGCTCAAATTCAAGGACGACAGCGCGGGCAGCATCATGACCACCGAGTTTGTGGAGCTGAAACGTGAAATGACCGTCGGCGAAGCGCTCGACCACATCCGCCGCGTCGCGCCCGACAAGGAGACGGTCTACACCTGCTATGTCACCGACGGAACGCGGCATCTGCTCGGGCTTGTCACGGCACTGGCGCTGCTGACCTCGCCGACCGACAAAAAGATCGGCGACCTGATGAATGAACACGTCATCTCAGCAAGAACGTCGGACGACCGCGAAGAGGTCGCCAAGACGCTGACGAAATACGACTTTCTTGCCCTGCCTGTTGTGGACAGCGAGGATCGCCTCGTCGGCATCGTCACCGTGGACGACGCGCTGGACGTCATCAGCGAAGAGACCGAGGAAGACTTTGCAAAGATGGCAGGTATGTCGCCGAGCGAAGCGCCCTATCTCAAGACCCCGGCGCTGCGGCTCTTCCGCGCGCGCATCCCGTGGCTGCTCCTGCTCATGGTGTCGGCGACCTTCACCGGCATGATCATCTCCGGCTTTGAGAACGCGCTTGCCAAGCAGGTGGTGCTCACCATGTTCATCCCGATGCTGATGGACACCGGCGGCAACAGCGGCTCGCAGAGCTCGGTCACCATCATCCGCGCGCTGTCGCTCGGCGACGTGCACTTCGGCGATATCCTGCGCGTGCTGCGCAAGGAGCTGACCACCGCCCTGCTCTGCGGCGTCACACTCGCCGCCGTCGCCTTCATCAAGCTGATGACGATCGACAATCTGCTCTCCGGCGGCGTCACGCTCACCGTGGCGCTCGTCGTCTCGCTCACCCTGCTCTGCACCGTCCTCGCCGCCAAATTCATCGGCGCGACGCTGCCGCTCATTGTGCACAAGATCGGGCTTGACCCCGCCGTCGCCGCCAGCCCGATGATCACCACCATCGTCGATGCCATCGCCCTGCTCGTCTACTTCGCGATCGCAACGGCACTCTTGGGGTTGTAGAACAGGAACGCAGGAAGCGCCCTTCCGAGTGCTTCCTGCGTTTTTATATGTGTATATAACATCCCGACTGCCTTCCGCAGTCTCCCGTTTGCCTGTCATGTGCAATTTTTCTTGCTTTTTATCTTCTGCCGTGGTATAGTATTGTTTTGGATTTTATAATATTCGGCAAGGTTTACAATGACAACTGTACTTCGGTTCTGCAAAAGCCACGTCGTGCTGTGCGTGGCAATACTGGCGGCGGCGATCAGCGCCTGCTTTGTGCCGCCGGACGCGGCATACCTCGGCTATTTTGACCTGCGCACCCTCTCCTGCCTGTTTCTGACGCTGGCGGTGGTAGCGGCGCTGCGCAACATCAAGTTCTTCACGATTCTGGCGCGCAAGATCGTCGCCGTGGCAGGTAATCTGCGCACGCTCGCGCTGGCGCTGGTGTACATCACCTTCATCGGCTCGATGCTGATCGCCAACGACATGGCGCTCATCACCTTTCTGCCGCTCGGCTACTTTGCGCTGACGGCTGCCAAGCAGGAAAAGCACATGGCGTACATCTTCATCCTGCAAAACATCTCCGCCAACCTCGGCGGCATGCTGACCCCGTTCGGCAACCCGCAGAATCTCTATCTCTACTCCTATTTTTCGATTCCGACCGGCGAGTTTACCGCCATTATGCTGCCGCCGTTCTGCCTCGCCGTGGCGATGCTGACGGTCTGCTGCCTGCTGCTGCCCGTCGAGCGGCTCGAGATCGACGGCGGCTTCCCCGAGCGGCTGAACCTGCGCCGCACGGCGCTCTACCTTGCGCTCTTCGCGTTCTCGATTTTGATCGTCTTCCGGGTCGTGCCGTTCTGGGTGGGGCTTATCCTGATTCCCGCCGTGCTGCTCTTTGCCGACCGCGACGCGCTGCTTGCTGTGGACTACCCGCTGCTCCTCACCTTTGTGATGTTCTTCATCTTTGCGGGCAACGCCTCGCGCATTGAAGTGCTGCATGACCTGCTCTCCGGCTGGCTTGCGAAGAGCACGCTGCTGGTCTCCACGCTCTCCTGCCAGTTCATCAGCAACGTGCCGTCGGCGATCCTGCTCTCGCGGTTCACGGACAACTACCGCGAGCTGCTGCTCGGCGTCAACATCGGCGGCACGGGCACGCTGATCGCATCGCTGGCAAGTCTGATCACCTACAGCGAGTTCAAGTTGCTCCGCCCCGGCGAGGGGAAGAAGTACCTCGGGCTGTTCACGCTGCTGAATGTGATCTTCCTCGCGGTGCTGACCGCCGCGGCGTATTGGTTCTTTCGGTGATGCAGGGGGATGCGTAAGCATCCGTCTGTGCAGTCTCATTCTGTGCTGCCGAGACGCCATTCTGACGAATGGCTACCCCTCATCTGTCGCTTACGCGCCACCTTCCCCCAAGGGGGAAGGCTTGGATAGTACGGTACAAGCTCTTTGCAAATCGGTAGGGGTCGGCGCCTCGACGACCCGTTTTTGTTTTGCGCGAGCGGGCGATTCGTGAATCGCCCTGCGGTACTCTACAGATTTTACGCTTACAGCATGATTCCATCCCATCAAAAAAGCACCCTTGCGGGTGCTTTTTTGTTTACTCCACATGCAGGACATAGAACTTGAGATAGGTCGTTTCCTCGGCAGCGAGGAGGGCGGGATGGTCGGGCGCCTGCGTCTTGACCTCGACCATGCGGACCGTGCGCCCGCTCTCGTAAGCCGCCTCACGGAGCATCTTCTCAAACAGCGGCGCGGTCATATAATGCGAGCAGGACGCCGTGACGAGAAAGCCGCCATGCTCAACCAGCTTCATGCCGAGGATGTTGATGTCCTTATACCCGCGGTATGCCGCCTTGACATCCGCCGCCGATTTGGTAAACGCGGGCGGATCCAGCACGACCACGTCAAACCGCTGTCCCTCGGCGCGATAGCGGCGGAGCACCTCAAACACGTCGCCGCATTCGGTCGTGATCCTGTCGGAAAGCCCATTCAATTCGGCGTTTGCGCGCACATCGGCAAGCGCCTTTTCAGAGATGTCGAGCGCGACAACCTCGCGCGCACCGCCCGCTGCGGCATTCAGCGCGAAGCCGCCGACATTGCAGAAGCAGTCGAGCACGCGCGCATCCTTCGCATAGCGGCGCAGAGCAAACCGATTCTCCTTCTGATCGAGAAAATAGCCGGTCTTCTGCCCGCCTTCGAGGTCGACGAGCATTTTCAGCCCGTTTTCCTCCACGATCACCGTCGGATCAAAGTCGCCGTAAAGCGCGCCTTTACGCAGCGGCAACCCCTCTTTTTCGCGCACGGCAACGTCGCTGCGCTCATAGATCCCGCGCGGCGCAAACAGCTCGCAGAGCGCCTCGACGATGACATCCTTGTTCTGCTCCATGCCGAGCGACAGGATCTGCACCGAAAGCAGATCATGGTACTTGTCCACGATCAACGCGGGCAGTCCGTCCGCCTCGCCGAACACCACACGGTAGCAGTCGGTGTACCCGAGGCGCAGGCGGTAATCGTTTGCCGCTTTGATGCGCGCCTTGAAAAACGACTTATCCGCCGCAGTGTCCGCATCGCGGATCATCACGCGCACCAGGATCTTGGACAGATGGTTGATATATCCCTTGCCGAGAAAGTTCCCGTCAAAATCATAGACTGCGGCAAGCTCGCCGTTCTTCCCCTTGCCCTCGATGCGGGCAACCTCGTTGGCATACACCCATGCGTGCCCCGCGCGGATGCGTTTATCCTCATTGCGTTTGAGATAGACCTGATACATAGTTTCCTCTTGATTCAACAAATATCCCCCCGGAAAGCGGGGGGATTTTCTGCATAAAAATTTACGCTCTTTCACAGAGCTCGGCTTCACCGGAAAGCAGCGGGAGCAGATCCTCACGCTGCAGCACAAAGGAGATCGAAAACTCATCCAGCAGCAGCTTTTCAATGTCGCGGAGCAGCCTGTCGTCTGCGGCACGCAGCTTTCTGCCGGCACCGCTGAGCGACATGCGGCGGCGGTAAAGCGAACGGAGCGTAGCAAGCAATGCCTCGGTATCGCCGCCGTCCAGCACCTGCCGCAGATGATTCTGCCGCGCGCGGTCGTCCTCGATCCACGCATCCTCATTCTCCGCCGTGCCGAGCAGCGCGCGCAGCTCGGCTGCCGGCTTGACGCGCCGCATCTTGGCGGTCAGCGTCGCACTGTCAATCGGAACATAGAAAACCGAACTGCCCGAATACGCGGGGCGCAGCACATAGTACTCCCTTGTATCCCCGCCGAAATCCTTCTCCGCGATCTCGCAGAGCGTACACAGCCCATGACTGCCGTAGATCACCGTATCGTTCAGCTCAAATTTTCCGTTCATGTTCCACCTTGCTTTCCCCCACGAAGCGCCGCCGCGCGCCGATAGCCGCGGCTGTTCATTCACTTCATATTATAATTATACCATAAATTCGTGCGAATTGGCATGGCGAAATCCCACAAAATTTTTCTGCGCATTTTGGGCATAAAGCCTACTTTTCGGCAGTTTTCAGCCATTCTTCAAGGTCGGAAAGCCTGTTTTCACCGAAAACGGCGATCCCCGCCGCTTTGAGCGCGGCGGCAGCAACGCCGTCCCCCGCCGTGAGCGTCCCCGAGAAGCTGCCGTCGTAAATCTCGCCGCTGCCGCAGGCGGGGCTGCGCGCCTTGAGCAGCGCGGCACGGCAGCCGAGTGCCTCGGCAAGGTGCAACGTCTCCGCCGCGCCGCGCCGGTAAGCATCTGTCCTGTCCGTGCCGTCCTTTGCAAGCACGCGGCCGCCGACGATCTCGCAGGGCGTGCGCGGCGTGGGCAAGCCGCCGTAAATTTCCGGGCAGACCGGGATCAGCGTATGCTTCGCGGCGAGCGCACGCACGGCGGCGCAGGGCTTTGCCCCGCCGTCATAGCGGCAGGCGCAGCCGAGCAGGCAGGCGCTGACGAGAAGGTTCATTCTGTCTCCTCCGCCGCCTTTTCGGCGTCCGCCTTTGCACGGCGCTGCGCCTCTTTCTTTGCCTTTTCTTCCTTGGCGCGCGCCTTCTCCGCCTGCGACACGCGCAGCCCCTCTTTGAGAAGCAGCTTGCCCGTGGAGAAGATGATGTCGCGCGTCTTCGCGTCCATCTTGCCGAGCGACAGGAGAAAATCGAGCTTATCCGACGCGATGTCGGTGAGGGTCTTGGCGTTGTTCGCCGTGAACACCTTGTAGATCGCTTCCACCATGTCGCGGCGCTGCTCTACCGTCATATCCGCGACCCATGCCTTGAGCGTCTTCTCGAGGCGCAGGCTCTCGGGTGTGAGCGCATCGGCGAGGATGAAATGATCACCGAGCACCTCCCAGGTATAGGGGTCATGCTGCCACACGCCGTCGCCGGTGCTCTTCACGATCTTGTCCACCTTGCCGTGCTCCAGCAGCAGACCGACGACCGAAGACTGCGGCACGACGGTCAGCACACGCGACGCGATGGCGACAAAGCCCTCGGTCTCCGTGATGCTCTTGCCGAAGCCGGGACCGTCGTTGTTGTAGACGGCGATAATGCGTTTTTGCAGGCGGCGCGGCAGATGCGACGCGGCATAGAGCGACAGGTTGCCGCCCTTGGAATGCCCGCCGATGCGGATCTTGCCGCGGATCGCCCGCGCCGCCGCCTCGGTGTATTGTGCGGCGAGCAGCTGTGCGGGCACACTGTCCATAAAGCCCATGTTGAAGTTCTCTTTCCAGCCGACAAGGGTATCGTCCGTGCCGCGGAACGAGATATAAAAGCTGCCGTCCCCGATCACGATACAGAGCGCGGCAAACTGCGTCTGCAATTTTTCGTCGATCGTGTTTTCAAAGCGCAGCAGCCGCATATCGCCGAAGCGGCGGCTTGCCGCCGCTTTCTCGAGCAGCCCCACCACCTCGCCCGGGATCAGCACGCCGAGCCGGTCGGCATGCGCCTTCGGATCGGCAAGATACCGTGCCGCAGCCTCGCGCAGCGTGACACTGCGGCGCAGACGGTCGTCGTCTGCGATGCTGACAAGGTCGATGAACGAAAGCTGCGTGAGGATCAGGTTGTCCACCTCGCAGAACGGCGCGCGCCGGTCGATCGCAAGATCGCCGCGCCAGTCAAGATAATCCAGAATGTTGCTCATGCTCTGCCTCCCGTTGCTCTGCGGCGCGCTTTGAATAGACGCAGCCGCAGTAATTCTGTCTGTATAAGCCGTATTCGCGCGAAAGCACGATTGAGCGCGCATAGCCGCCCTTCTTTTTGAAGTCGGAAAAGAGGTACGGCACGCCGCATGCCGCCGCCAGCTCGCCGCCGATGCGGTTCAGCGCCTCGGCGTCCTTGTGCGGGCTGATGGAGAGCGTGGTACAGAAGTAGTCAAACCCCTCCGCAGCGGCGATGCGCGCGGTCTCCGCAAGGCGCAGGCGGTAACACTTTTTGCAGCGTTCCCCGCCCTCGGGCAGATCCTCAAGTCCGCGTGCCATCCCGAAAAACGGCGTGGGATCGTAGGGCTCGGCACGTAAGACCACGCCTGCACCGCAGGGCGCCTCGGCGATGTACCGCGCAAGCTCCGCTGCGCGGAAGTCATACTCGGCGGCGGGGGCGATGTTCGGGTTATAGAACAGCACCGTGATGTCGAAATATGCGGCGAGATATTCGAGCGTATAGCTCGAACAGGGCGCGCAGCAGGCGTGCAGCAGCAGCCGCGGACGCGCTTTTGCCGCCGCAAGCTTTGCAAGCTCCGCGTCCAGTACACGCTGGTAGTTCGTCGTCATACGCTCACCTCTTTTCCTATGCGTGTTTTCTAATGCGTATTATAGCATTTTTTACGCGCCGTGGCAATCAAATTTTGCATTTTTTGCTTTACAAACGCACCCGCACGTGGTACACTGAGGAAAACGAAAAGAGGCGTTCTCATGTCCATCGAAAAAGTCAGAGCTTATTTTGAAAGTTGCGGCATCGCTGACCGCATCCGCGAGTTCACGGTGTCGAGCGCGACGGTCGAGCTTGCCGCAGCGGCGCTCGGCTGCGACGGCGCGCACATTGCCAAGACCATGTCGTTTATGACGCCGGACGGGGTTACCCTCGTCGTAGCGGCGGGCGACGCACGCATCGACAACCATAAATATAAAGATACGTTTCACACAAAGGCAAAGATGCTTGCGGCAGACGAGGTTGAAACCCTCGTCGGTCACCCGGTCGGCGGCGTCTGCCCCTTTGTGCCGAACGACGGCGTACATGTTTGTCTCGACGCATCGCTCCGCCGCTTTGACACCGTCTACCCCGCCTGCGGTTCGCCGTCCAGCGCTATCGGGCTGACGATTCCCGAGCTGGAGAAATACGCGGCGCAGCCCGTCGCATGGGTGGATGTCTGCAAAATTCCGGAATAGCATAAAAGAAGCACCCGGCGGGTGCTTCTTTTGCTCTATTCAATCATATAATCCCCGATTTCAAATGTGGCTGCTTTGCCATCCGGCTGGCGGATATAAAACAATTCGTCCGACAAAAAGCCGTAATCGGCGGGCACGATGTATCCGGTGTCATACAAGCGCGGAATCGGACGGCGGCGATCCACGAGGTAAATGCGCCCGGCATAGCCGAAGCCGCCCTTGTCCGTCCATGCAGCATAAACCGCATAGCAGCCGTCCGGCGACGCCTCGGCAGACGGATGCGTGCGGGCAATCCAAAGCGCGGCAAAGCAAAGTTCAACCGCCCACAACACGACAAATATCGCCGCTGCTGCCTGTAGCAGGCTTTTGTATCTCGGATTCATACGCCGCACCTATCGGACGCTCGCCTGCTTCACAACCTCATCGCCCACAAGAACCTGCACATGTGAATTGTCCATCCATTGCAGCCGCAGCTTCGCAGCGGTGCTCCAATTGCTGCAACTATATACCGTCGTTCCAATGCCATCCAACCGAAAAATGCCTTCACCGATCGTGCGTTTGCGAATACACACATATGCAGATCCGCCAACAGCACCGTAATCTTCCAGCGTTATATCTGCGATATGGGCATCATCGGGCGATGGCGTTTCTCCCCACCTGATTCTGCACGCCGAGGGCGAGAGTATAAAGAAGAGCGGCAGCCACAGCAAAAAGACCACCGTCGGCACGAGTGCAAGCAGCTTTGCGACATGCATCGCTACGGCGCGTATCGGGCGCACACATCTGCAAAAAATGAGGAAGGATGCAACAAGCAGCGCGAAAACGCCGAATGCAGCTGCGCCGACCACAACCGGCGTCTCAAAGAAAAGCGCAAGTGAAATCGGCAGCCGTCCGAGCACGCGCCAGCAGTAGCATGCCGCCGCAACCGGCAACAGCACGCCGCAGCGGCGCGTCGGCGCATCAAGCGCGGAACGCCTGACCAGAAACACGATCGCCGCAGTCAGGAGCAAAGCGCCGCCTAAAACCGTCAACGCCAACACAAGTTCATCCGAAATACGGTAGCCGAAGCGTTTCAGGACACGATACAGTTCCGCATCGACAATAAAGCAGATCATCCCGACTGTCGGTACAGAGCGCAGTGTGTTCATGGTTCTCTCCATCCTTTCCGTTTCCAATATAACACAAGATTTCTTGTATGTCAATATATTTTTATCGAAAAACAATATTTATGAAAGAAAGGGAAAAGGATAACGTGCAACGGGGCGTCGGGGCGCCACCCCCTGCTGAGTTGCCGATATTTCTTTGGTTTCCTTTGGGGGAAGGCTAAGATGCGTCGGGACGCCGAACACGACCGGGTTGCAAAAAATCTGCGCAAACCGAGGCAAAAGCGGGCGACCATCGGTCGCCCCTACGAATGTAATTTTGCATCCCCACACAATACAAAAAAAGCACCCATGCGGGTGCTTTTTTTGTATTCACTTAACTGAGCAATGCGCGGTCATTGGCGAACGCCTCGCCGCTGGTCTCGGAGAACTTGGCGATGAGGGCTTCAACCGTGAGGTTCTTCTTTTCTTCGCCGGAAACATCGAAAATGACACGACCGTTGTTCATCATGATGAGGCGGTTGCCGTAATAGATGGCGTCGCGCATGTTGTGCGTGACCATCATCGCGGTGAGGTGGTTCTCGCGGACGAGCTTGTCCGAGAGCTCCAGCACCTTGGCGGCGGTCTTCGGATCAAGCGCGGCGGTATGCTCATCGAGCAGAAGCAGCTTCGGCTTCTGAATCGTTGCCATCAGCAGTGTGAGCGCCTGACGCTGACCGCCGGAAAGCAGTCCGACCTTGGCGGTCATGCGGTCTTCAAGTCCGAGCCCGAGCCCGGTGAGCATCTTTCTGTACTCGGCGCGCTCTGCCTTGGTGATGCCCCACTTCAGCGTGCGCGGCTTGCCGCGGCGCGCCGCGATGGCGAGGTTCTCCTGAATCTCCATGTTGGCAGCCGTGCCGGTCATGGGGTCCTGGAAGACGCGCCCGATATACTTCGCGCGCTGGTGTTCGCCGAGGCGCGTGATGTCGGTGTCGTCGATCACGATGGGGCCCGCGTCGATACCCCAAACGCCCGCAATGGCGTTGAGCACGGTGGACTTGCCCGCACCGTTGCCGCCGATCACGGTGACAAAGTCGCCGTCGTTCAGCGTGAGGTTGACGCCGCAGAGCGCCTTTTTCTCATTGACCGTACCGGGGTTGAAGGTCTTGTAGACATCCGTCAGTTTAAGCATTTTCCTTTTCCCCCTTTGCAGCGGTTTTGCCCGCCTTCGGCGCGCGGAACATCTTGCCCTTCCAGTACGGAACGGAGAGGAACAGCGCGACGATCAGTGCCGTGATGAGTTTGAGGTCATTGGTATTGAGACCGAGCTGGAGCACGATCTGCAGCACGATATAGTAAATGACCGCGCCGACAGAGACCGCAAACAGCTTAAGCCCGAAATTGGTGAACAGCTTGCCGAAAATCACTTCGCCGATGATGACAGCGGCAAGACCGATGACGATCGCGCCGCGCCCCATGTTGACATCGCTCGAGCCCTGGTACTGCGAGAGCAGCGCGCCCGAAAGCGCGACCAGCCCGTTGGACAGCATCAGTCCGAGGACGATGTTGCTGTTTGTATTGATGCCCTGCGCGCGCGCCATGCGCGGATTGTTGCCCGTGGCGCGGAGCGAGCAGCCCTTCTCGGTGCCGAAGAACCAGTACAGCACGGCGATCACCGCAAGGGTGAAGACGATCAGCAGCGGCAGCGGATTGTCAAGCGTCAGCTCGCGCACATAGCGCTGCGACAGCAGCAGGTCATACTTATCCACGCTGACCGCCTGGTTTGCCTTGCCGCCCATGATGCGCAGATTGACCGAATAGAGGGCAAGCTGCGTCAGAATGCCGGCAAGGATCGCCGGAATGCCGCAGCGCGTGTGGAACAGTCCCGTGACAAGCCCGGCAAGCATGCCCGCAAGCGTGGCGCAGACGAGCGCCAGCCACGGATTCAGCCCCGTACGGATGAGAATGACGCAGACCGCTCCGCCGGTTGCCAACGAGCCGTCCACCGTCAGATCCGCGACGTCCAGAATGCGGAAGGTGATGTAAACGCCGATCGCCATGATGCCCCAGATGAGCCCCTGCGCGATCGCGCCCGGCATCGCATTGAATAGTGATGAAAAGAAATCCATTGTTCTCTCCTGACCGTCCTTACCCGGAAAAAGGCGGCATGCGCCGTCTTTTTCCGAAAGAACAGATTTTTACGAATTACTCGCCGATAGCGGTGTAGCCATCCAGCGGCTTGATGCCGAGGGCATCACAGGTTGCGGCATTGTACTTCTTGGTTGCATTGGTGTATTCAATCGCCATCGTGGAGATGTCCGCCTCGCCTGTGAGGATCTTGGCAGCCATCTTGCCGGTGGTCACGCCGAGGTCATAGTAGCTGATGGACAGCGTTGCCACGCCGCAGCCCGAGCAGATGCCCTCTTCGCCGCAGATGGCGGGAACCTTTGCGGGGATCAGCACGTTGGCGATCGCCTCGGTGTTGGCAGCCGCAGTGTTATCCGTGGGGATGTAGATGACGTCCGCATAGTCTGCGGCAGCCTGCGTCACGGCAGTGACATCGTTGGTGTCGGTGAAGGCAAATTCCTTCGACTCAATGCCCTTGTCGGCAAGGTACTTGGCAACCTCCTCGATCTGGTAGCGGGAGTTCGGCTCAGCCGAGCAGAACAGCAGACCGACCTTCTTGGTCTCGGGGAACCACTCGGTGATCATCGCAGCCTGTGCGGAAAGGTCCGCAAGGTCGGACGTGCCGGAAACGTTGCCGCCGACTGTGCCGTCAAAGTCGGCAAGGTCAAGCGCGACGCCGTATGCCGTGATGGACGTACCGAGGATCGGGATGTCCTTCGTCGCGGAAACAGCCGCGGTCAGTGCGGGAGTTGCGTTTGCCATGATGAGGTCGACCTTGTCGGAGACAAAGCCGTTGACGATGGTGGCGCAGTTGTTGGCTTCGCCGGAGGCGTTCTTATTCTGGAACTCGACCTTGCCGGGGAGCGCTTCGTTCAGCGCGTCCATAAAGCCCTGAGTTGCCGCATCGAGTGCGGCGTGCTGAACGAGCTGGCAGATGCCGACGACATACTTGTCCTTTGCCTTCTTCTCGCCGCAGCCGGCAAGTGTAAACGCAGACAGCACCATCAATGCCGCAAGCGCAAGGCAGATGATTCTCTTTTTCATGATTTTTTCCTCTTTCCCTGAATTTGATTATTTTAACCGGCAGCGCCGCCGGAAAAATACGGTAGAAAAACAAAAAATCTCTGTATCCTAAGATACAGAGACGACCTTGTCGTGTACCACTCTGCTTCGCCCCTGTCTTGCGGCAGAAACCTCAGCGGGCGCTCGTAAAAGCGTCCTCCGCTATGACGGGCGGCATCCGGCACAGCCTACTGACCGGGAACGGCGTTCGGTGTGCAGCTCCCGAAATGTATTTCCCATGCCTGCGTCTGCTGTCTTTCACCGCCCGACAGCTCTCTGCAAGTCCGCAAATGCAGGTACTTCTTTTCGATCATCGCTTTTCGTGTATTCGGTTTATGTTAGGGATTATAGCACCGCCAAAAAGGTTTGTCAAGGCTTTATCTTCAAAAAAATCCGACAAAAATTACAGGAAGAAACACCGTGTCGATTGGAAACTTTGCCGCAGGGCAAGTCCGACCGGCACGGTGCACCGTTTTCTCAATAATCCGCCATGGCGATATACTTCGCACCGTTTTCCGCGATGTATTCGCGGCGGCGGGCGACGTTGTCGCCGAGCATCAGCTCAAACATGTCGTCGGTGGCGGCAGCATCGGTGGGCGTAACCGCGATGAGGCGGCGGGTTGCCGGGTTCATCGTGGTGCGCCACATCATGTCCGGCTCGTTCTCACCGAGACCCTTGGAACGCTGAAGCGTGTACTTGATCTTCTTTTCCTCCAAGGTTTTAAGGATGTCCGCTTTTTCAAACTCGTTGTAGGCAAAATAAATCTCGTCCTTGGTGCTGATCTCAAACAGGGGCGACTCGGCAATGAAGACCTTGCCGCGCTCAATCAGCGTGGGCAGAAGCCGGTAGAACAGCGTGAGCAGCAGCGTGCGGATCTGGAAGCCGTCCTCGTCCGCATCGGTGCAGATGATGATCTTGCTCCAGCGGAGCGCGTCCGGGTCAAACAGCGCAAGATCGCCGCGCTCCTTGCCGCGAAACTCCACGCCGCAGCCGATGACGCGCAGCAGATCGACGATGATGTCGCTCTCGAAAATGCGCTTGGTGGACGCCTTCAGGCAGTTGAGCGTCTTGCCGCGCACCGGGATGATCGCCTGGAAGGTCGCATCGCGTCCCTGCTTGCAGGAGCTGCGCGCACTGTCGCCCTCGACGATGTACAGCTCGCGGACGGCAGGGTCCTTGGAGCGGCAGTTGTCGAATTTCTCCACGCGATTTGAGAGGTCGGTCGCGGAGGATTGCAGCTTCTTCTTGATGTCGCTGCGGGTCTGCTCCGCCGACTCGCGGGCGCGCTTGTTTGCCATAACCTGTCTTGCAAAGATCTCGCCGTCGGCGGGATGCTCGGCAAAATAAACCTCGAGATTGTGCTTGAGAAAGTCGGTCAGCGCATCCTTGATAAAGACGTTGGTAATGGCTTTCTTCGTCTGGTTCTCGTAGGAGGTCTGCGTGGAGAAGCTGTTGATAATGAGGATGAGGCAGTCCTCGATGTCGGCAAAGCCGATCTTGCTCTCGTTTTTTTTATAGGCGCCCGCCGCCTTCAGATACTTGTCCGCCGCGTAGACAAACGCGGTGCGCACCGCCTTGTCGGGCGAGCCGCCGTGCTCGAGAAAGCTGGAATTATGGTAATACTCGATGCGGTTGACCGTATTCGAGAAGCAGAAAGCGACTTCGGCACGCAGCTTGTAGTCGTCCTTGTCCTCGCGGTCGCGGCCGCTGCATTCCAGCGTCCAGAGCACCGGCTCGGTCAGCGCCGTGCCGTTTGCGATCTCGCGGATATAGTCGGCAATGCCGTTCTCGTAGACAAATTCCTCGGTGTCAAAGCCGCCGTCCTCCTTTTCATAGTGCAGGACGAATTTCAGCCCCTTGTTGACGACCGACTGCCGCTGCAGAGTGCCCTCGAAGAAGTCGCGCGGAATGGCAATGTCGGTGAACACGTCGAGGTCGGGACGCCAGCGGATGATTGTGCCGCGCTTTTTGCCCCGCTTTTCCAGCGGATGCGTCTCCAGTTCGCTTACGGGTTCACCCTTGGCGAATTTGATCGAATGCATTTCGCTGCCGTCGTAGGAATAAACCTCCATAAATTCGGAGGAATACTGCGTGGCGCAGGCGCCGAGACCGTTCAGCCCGAGCGAATAGCCGTAAGCTGCGCCGGCGTCGTTGTTGTTGTATTTACCGCCCGCATACAGCTCACAGTAGACCAGCTCCCAGTTGTAGCGCCCCTCGCGCTCGTTGTACCCGAGCGGGACGCCGCGTCCGAAGTCCTCGACCTGCAGGGTGTGGTCGCGCCAGACCGTGACGATGATCTCGTTGCCGTGCCCCTCGCGCGCTTCGTCCACGGAGTTGGACAGAATCTCAAAAAAAGAATGCTCGCAGCCTTCAAGACCGTCCGAGCCGAAGATGACTGCCGGACGCTTGCGCACGCGGTCCGCGCCCTTCAGCATGGAGATACTTTGGTTGTTATATGCGGCAGTATTTTTATCGCTCTGCGCCATATTGCCTCCCACAGTCCCATATATGGGACATTTGATGTTGTATACTCTTATCATGATACCACATCTATGATTTTTTGTCAATCGGCAAACGATATACGGTATGCCGTTGCGAAAGTTGAAATTTTCTGTTATACTAAGGATGTATTCTCGGATTCCGCTTACACGGGCACACGGACCGCGGAGGCACGTCCGTCTTATCCGACAAGATAAATTCTGCGCATTGTACATAAATCACACCGAAACGGCGAGAGCAAGCTCCCGCCGCTGCCCTTTTCCCGAAAGGAGTCGCCGTGAAAAAAGCCAACGAACTGAAAAAACTGCGGCGCGAAAACCGCGCCCTGCGCCGCCGCATCCGCGACCTGGAGCAGCGCGGCGCGCCCGCCGCCCCGGTCGAACACACAAGCGATGCGGCGGCATTTGACGCGAGCAACTACTTTTCCTATCTGCTGGCGCGGCTGCGGCAGAAAAGCCTGTTTGCACGCGCCGAGAAGATCACGCGCTATTTCCGCAGCTCGATCTGGGTCACGCGCCTGTTCCGCTACGGCATGCTCATCTATCAGTATTTGCAGGCGGGCGCTTTTGTACTCTTGTACACCGCGCTGTTCATCCTGATCATCCCGATCGTGCTGTCGCTCTCGCTGGCAACGCTGATCGTGACGCTGATCCTGCGCAAGAAAAACGCCGACCGCCTGATTGCCGCCTGTACCGAGCGTGGCGCCGACGTGCGCTTCCTGCTGTTTCCCACCAAGGAAGACTTTGACCCGGCGGCGATCCGTGCCGAGGCGGAAAAGACGCCGAAGGCAAGCGTGCTGGTCGTCTCCCCGTTCTTCTTCCGCCCCCGCGGCTTCGGCGAGCGCGAGGACATGTACGTCTGCTGGCGTGACGAGGGGGAGAACGCCGTGATCCTGCGCAAATACTTCTTCTTTTACCTGCGCCGCCGGATGCGGCACGCCGAATACTTTTCCATCACCGAGACCGTGCTTGAACAGCCGAAGGAGGACACCGAAACGCCATGCTGACCCTGCTCTACGGCACGCGCCATGCGCGCAAAGAGATCTATCGGCGCATCCGCCGCAACACAGACGGCGCGCGGCGCGCCTACCTCATCGTTCCCGATCAGAAAGCGCTGCTCGCCGAAAGTGAGCTTTCCGGCATACTGCCGCCCTGCGCTGCGCTCTATGCCGACGCAGTCGGCTTTTCACGCCTTGCCAACCTGGTCTGCCGCCGCTACGGCGGACTGACCTACAACTATGCAAACGACGGCGCCAAGGCGCTGTCCATGTACCGCGCCGTGCGGCGGCTGCGCCCGATGCTGAAGGTCTTTACGGGCGACATCAAACCGGCGACGCTCTCCTCGCTCTGCGCGCTCTACACCGAGTTCCGCGCGGCGGCGGTCACGCCGGACGACCTTGCCACGGCGGCAGACAGGCTGCCGTCCTCGCCGCTTGCGGACAAGCTGCGCGACCTTGCGCTGCTCTTCACCGCCTACAGCGGGCTTCTGCACGAGCATTTTACCGAACAGACCGACGACCTGGACACGCTCTGCGATCTGCTTGCGGCGCATGATTTCTTCGGGGGGGCAGCGGTCTACATTGATTCCTTTGTCAGCTTCACCAAGCAGGAGCTGACCGTCATTGAGCGGATGCTGTCGCGCGGCACGGACGTGACGATCGCCCTGCCCTACGCAAGGGGCGGCGGTGTGCATCTTCTGGAATGCGCTGACACGCGCAAGCGGCTGATCAAGCTCGCCGCGCGTCTCGGCTGCGCATTTGAAGAACAGTACACTGCGGACGCCGAGCCGAATCTCGACGACCCGCTTGAGTTTGCCAAGGCGCGCATCTGGGATTTCGCCGTGGCGGAATCCTTTGCGGGCAGCGTCGGCGACGCGCTCACGCTGGTGCGCTGCACCGACCGGCGCGAGGAAGCGCGGCTGTGCGCCTGCGAGATCTTCCGCGCCGTCTCGGACGGCGCCGCCTACAGCGACATTGCCGTCGTCATGCGGAACACCGCCGACTATGAAGGCATTCTCGACCGCTACCTTGCGCGCTGCGGCATTCCGCATTTCTTCTCGGTAAAAACCGATGCCGCGACCCTGCCGCTGACGCGGCTGATCCTCTCCGCCCTCTCCCTCATCGTGTGGGACTTCCGACTGGCGGACGTGACGGCGTACATCAAGACCGGGCTCTGCGGACTTTCGGACGACGCCTGCGACCTCTTTGAGGAATACATATCCCGCTGGAACATCAACGGTGCGCGCCGCTATCTGGACGGCGAGGATTTCACCATGGCGCGGGACGGCTACACCGCCGAGGCGGTGGACGCTTCGTCGCTTGCCGACATCAATGCAATCAAGCGGCAGTTTGCCGCGCCGCTTGCGCGCTTTGCCGACTCGCTTGCACACGCGGGGACGGTGCGCGACTTTACCGCCGCCGTCTTTGACTATCTGACCGACTGCGACATCAAAAATGCCTGCACGCGCCCCGAGATCGTGCGCTACTTCGGCGTGGACCGCACGGCAGATGCCATCCGTCTGTGGAACGTCACGATGGACGCGCTCGACACGCTGGTGGACGCGGCGGGCGACGAAACCGTCACAGCAGCGGAATACAGCACGCTGGTTGAGCTGCTGTTTTCCGGCATCGACATCGCCGAGATCCCGACCTCGATGGATCAGGTGATGCTCGGCAGCACCGACAACATCCGCATCGACCGCCGCAAATACGTGATCGTCCTCGGCGTCAACGAGGGCACTTTTCCCGCGCCGGTCGCCGAGAGCCCGACGCTCTGCGAGTCCGAACGGCGCACGCTTGCCGCCGTCGGCGTTGAACTGTCGCAGTCGCTGGAGCTGCGCTCGGCGCGCGAGCTCTACAGCTTTGTGCGCGTCCTCGACTTTGCCGACACGCGCGTGACCGTCACCTACCACACCACTGCGGCGGACGGCTCTGCCGCTTCCCCCTCCTTCGCCGTGGAGCGTCTGCTGCGCATCTTCGGCGACAGTCTGCTCACCTACGATTTTGCCGCGCTTGCGCCGATTGAACGGCTCTGCTGCACGGCGGCTGCCGTCGATGCGGCAGCCGCGGCAGGCGGCGCCTACGGCGATGCGCTCCGTGCGTCGCTTGCGAAGTTCGGGGTCGTCCTGCCGCCGCTTGACCGGGCGCATATCACGGGCAGCGCGGCGGCGCTGACCGAAAAGACGGCAGCCGCGCTTGCGGGCGACGTGCTCCGCCTGTCGCAGTCCCGACTTGACACCTACGGCGACTGCCATCTGAAATACTTCCTGCAATATATGCTGTCCCTCGAGGACGACGAGCCCTTCACCTTCAATCCCGCCGACACGGGCACTTATGTGCACAGCATTCTCGAACGCTTTGTGCGGGACACGCAGGCGGCGGGGCGGCGCATCGCCGACTACACGCCCGAGGAGCTGCACGCCGTTTCGGTGCGTCTGTGCACCGAAGAAAGCCGCCGCATCATGTGTGCGTCGGGTGGCGGCAATGCGCGGTTCATCAGCTTTTTCGAGCGCATGCAGAAGAACGTGGAGCTGATCCTCTCCGATCTCGTTGCCGAATTTGCCGAGAGCGACTGCGAACCGCTGCTCTGCGAATACAGGATCGGCATGGACGGCGGACACGCGCCGCTCGTGATTGACCTGCCGACCGGCGGATGCGCCTCGCTGCGCGGCATTGCCGACCGCATTGATATCTGCCGTGCGGACGGGAAGACCTATCTGCGCGTGGTAGACTACAAGACCGGCAAAAAGCTCTTCCGCGAGAGCGATCTCGAAAAGGGCAAGAACCTCCAGCTGCTGATCTACCTGTTCACGCTCTGCCGCGTGGCGGATGCTGCATTTCTCGATCTCGTCGGCGCCGAAAGCACCGATGCGCTTGTCCCCGCCGGTGCGACCTACTATGTGGTCAAGCCCCCGACGGTCAAACGCGACGCGCCCCCTGCGGCGGAGGCGGACATCCCCGCTGAGGCTGCCGGGATGCTCGGGCGCTCCGGCTTTATTCTCGACAGCGAGGCGCTCGGGCACATGATCGACCGCACCGAGAAAAAGGTATTCTCCAAAAGCCTCACCCGCAAGGACGCGGGCGAAATGGACGCGCTCTTTGACACGGTGCAGACGGCGATCGCAAAGCTGGCGGGCGACATGCGCGCGGGCAAAATCGACTGCGCGGGTACGGCGCGGGGCGCAAACGGCCCCTGCCGCTACTGCGACTATGCCGCGATCTGCCGCATGAATCCGACGAAAGGAGACGAGGACGATGCCTGAATTCACACGGGCGCAGACCCGCGCCATCGAAGAAGACGGTCGTACGCTGCTCATCAGCGCGGCGGCAGGCAGCGGCAAGACGACCACGCTGATCGAGCGCATCATCCGCTCGGTCTGCCGCAAAGATCACCCGATCCCGCTCGACCGTCTGCTGATCGTCACCTTCACGCGGGCGGCTGCCGCCGAGCTGCGTCTGCGCATCTCACGGGCGCTGACCGACGCGCTGGCGAAGAGCGGCAACGACCCGTTTCTCGCCCGTCAGGTCACGCTCCTGCCGAGCGCAAAGATCGGCACGATCGACAGCTTCTATCTCGATCTGGTGCGTCGGAATTATGCGGCGCTCGGGCTGTCGCCCGCCTTCCGCATCGCGGATGCCGGCGAGGCGGCGCTGATCGCGCGCGAGCAGATGGAGGCGCTGATCGACGATTGCTATGACGACCGTGCGGGCGACATCGCCGGCGGCGCAGACAGCTTTGCCGCGCTTGCCAACCTGCTCTGCGGCACGAAGGACGACAACCTTGCGGACATTCTGCTCTCGCTTGCCGAAAAGCTCGACGCCTATCCGCGCGGCGCGGCGGCGCTCTTTGACCGTGAGGACGAAATGCGCGTCTATGCCGCGGGCGACTTCTTTGCCTGCCCGCTCGGCGCGCGCATCGAGCGCGAGGTGCGCGATGTTTTTCTCTATATGAAGGAGCGCTACGCCTATGTGCTGGCGCTCATCCGCGCCGACGAAAAGCTCTCGCTTGCCTACGACCCCGCCTTCAGCGAGGACTACGCGGGCATTCTGTGCATGCTGAACGCACTGGACACCGGCTATGCAGCGGCGTTTGACGCCATCCGTTCTATCGGCTTTTCCCGTCTCGGCAGCTACCGGCAGAAGGACAATCCGCACCCGTCGCTCGCCTTTATCAAATCGGTGCGCGAGGACTACAAGGATACGGTCAAAGGCTTTCTCTCCGGCTGGTTTGCCACCGATGCCGCGACGCTTGCAGACTGCCTCTTTCGCACGGCGGATGCCGCGCACGCCATCGGCGGTCTGCTGTGCGAATACGAGCGGCGCGCGCGCCTTGAAAAGCAGCGCCGCGGCGTCTGCGACTTTGCGGACATCACGCGCTATGCCCTCTCCCTCTTAACCGATGCAGGCGACAATGACACACCGCTTGCCGACACGATGAAGGAAGCCTACGATGCGATCTACATCGACGAATACCAGGACGTCAACGCGGTGCAGGACCGCATTTTCCGCGCGATTGCAAAGCCGGACAACCGCTTCATGGTCGGCGACATCAAGCAGAGCATCTACGGGTTCCGCGGCGCGGAGGCGGCAATCTTCGCCGGGCTGCGCAGCAGTTTTGCCCCGATCGACGACGCCGCGCCCGGCGAGAGCGCCACGATCTTCATGAGCGAGAATTTCCGCTGTTCCCGCGAGGTGGTGGACTTCACCAATCTGCTTTTTGCACGCCTGATGCCCGCAATTTCACCCGAAACCGGCTACACCGAGGACGACGCGCTGATCTACGGCAAGCGCGGCGACCGTTTCCCTGTCCCGGTGCAGTTTTTCCTCTGTGAAAAGCCGCCGAAGGACGCTCCCGATGCGGGACGCCCCGTGGAGGCGGAGCGCATCGCAGACGAGATCGAGCAGCTGGTGCGCTACGGCGAAAAGCAGGACGGCTCCCGCATCCGCTACGGCGATGTGGCGCTGCTCTTCCGCTCGCTGAAAGGAACCGCCGCCGACTGCTCCGCCGTGCTGCGCGCCCGCGGCATCCCCGTGGAGACCGACGCGGGCGCAAACCTGCTCGACGCACCCGAGATTCAGATCCTCGTCTGCCTGCTTGAAACCATCGACAACCCGCGCCGCGACATCAGCCTTGCCGGTGCACTGCTCTCGCCGCTCTGCGGCGTCAGCTGCGACCGCCTTGCCCTGCTGCGCCGCCGCGCGGACGGCAAGCGTCTGTACGAAACGATCCGTGACTACCTTGCAGAAGACGATACGGAAGGTGCCGATGCGGACGACGACCGCGCGCGGCTTGCCGCGTTCTTCGCCGACCTTGCCCAGTTCCGCGCGATGGCGCGCTGCCTGCGCGCGCCGGAGCTGATCGAGGAGATCTGCGACCGCCTTGCCTATGTCGCCCGCGTCTGCGGCGCGGACAGGCTGCGCCGCGCCAATGTCGAGCGCCTTATCGAGGCGGCGCGCGGGGCGGCGTCCGGCGGACGCGGCAGTCTCTCCGACTTTCTGCGCTACCTCCGTCGCGTGGAAGCCGACGCAAAGACGCCGCTTGCCGCCGCAAAGCCGGACGGCAGCGCACAGGACGCGATTCACATCATGACCATCCACCAGTCCAAGGGACTGGAATACCCGGTTGTTTTTCTCGCCGATGCGGGAAAGACTTACAACACGCGCGATGCCGACGCGTCGCCGATCTACAGTGCGGCAGGTGGCTTCGGGCTGCGTCTGCGCGACGAGAGCGGCTTCTGCCTCTATGACAACCTCGTCCGCAAGTCGGTCTCACTCGCCGTCCGCGACCGGAACCGGGAGGAGGAGCTGCGCCTTCTTTATGTAGCGTTGACCCGCGCCCGTGAGCGACTGTACATCACCGCAACGCTGCCCGATCCGGAGAAGGCAATCGCCCTCGCCGAGATCGAGAGCCGCTTTACCTCCCCCTATGTGCTGCGCGACAAGCAGGATTTTCTCTCGCTTGCGCTGATTGCCTCACGCGGGGAGCACGCCTTTGTCGAGACGCACACCGTGCGCCCAGGGAAGCGTCACGGCGACGCTGCCGTGCAGGAAAAAACGCCGGCGGCATCCGCTCCCGCACCGGACGCCGCCGCGCTCCGCGCGCTGAGTGCGCGGCTGTCCTTCCGCTACCCGCACGAAGCGCGGACGAAGATTCCCGCCAAGATCGCGGTCTCGCTGCTCTACCCCGACATTCTGGACGACACGCTGTCGGCATTGCCGATCGACGAGGACCATCTCCCGCCGATGAAGGAGACGCCGCGTTTCCTCGCCGATCGCCAGAGCGATGCGGCGCGGCGCGGCACGGCGACCCACCTCTTTATGCAGTTCTTCGACTTTGCCTATGCCGCAAAGAACGGTGCTGCGGCAGAGCTGCGCCGCCTGTGCGACGCGCGTTTTCTGACGCCGGAGGGCGCGGCGCTGGTCAACCTTCCCGAGGTGGAGACCTTCCTGCGTTCCCCGCTCTTTGCGAAAATGCGTGCGGCAAAGCGGATTTTCCGCGAGCAGCGCTTCAACCTGCGGCTGTGCGCCGCCGACTTTGCGACCGACCGCGATCTGCGGGCGGCGCTTGCCGACGAGCACATTCTGGTGCAGGGGGTCATCGACTGTTTCTTCTACGACGAAAAGGGCAATATTATCCTTGTGGACTACAAGACCGACCGTCTGCACGGCGGTCGGGCAGAGGCGGAGCAGGAACTCCGCCAAAAGCATGCGCGGCAGCTCGGCTATTACGCCAAGGCAGTCGAGGCGCTCTGCGGCAAGCCGCCCGCATGCGTTCTGCTCTATTCGCTCGCCCTCGGCGGCACGGTTGCCCTGTAAAACGGTGTATTTTTCGGAAATGCACCGCACAGGCAGCGCAATTCCGCACGGATTTTGTCAAAATGACGGTTGCTTTTATCCGTCAGGCGGCGTATAATAGAAATGTTAAAAAAGCTATTCAGATATTGAGGTATGCTGATGAACAACGAGAAACGCGCAATGCTGACCGAAAAGGCAAAGCTGGTTCGCCGCGGCATCATCGAAAGCACGCACAGCGCGGGATGCGGACATCCCGGCGGCTCGCTTTCGGTTGCCGACATTGTGACCTATCTGTATTTTGCCGAAATGCACATCGACCCGAAGAATCCCGCCATGCCGGATCGCGACCGTTTTGTCCTCTCCAAGGGGCATGCCGCACCCGCCCTCTATGCGGCGCTGGCAAACCGCGGTTACTTTCCCGTCGAGGATCTGAAGACGCTCCGCAAGACCGGCAGCTATCTGCAGGGACATCCCGACATGAAGGGCGTGCCCGGCGTGGACATGTCCACCGGCTCGCTCGGGCTCGGCTTCTCCGCCGCCTGCGGCATCGCGCTGGCGGGCAAGTGCACCAACGCATCCTATCGCGTATACTGCGCGCTCGGCGACGGCGAGAGCGAGGAGGGGCAGGTCTGGGAGGCGGCGATGTTTGCCGCGCACTACGGGCTGGACAACCTGACCGTGTTCCTCGACTTCAACGGTCTCCAGATTGACGGCAAGATCACCGACGTCATCGATCCGACGCCCTTTGACGAGAAGTTCCGCGCCTTCGGCTGGAATGTCATCGTGATCGACGGGCACAGCTTTGACGAGATCGAGGCTGCCGTCGAGGCGGCAAAGGCATACAAGGGCAAGCCGACCGTGATCATCGCGCATACTGTCAAGGGCAAGGGCGTGTCCTTTATGGAAAATCAGGTCGGCTGGCACGGCAAGGCTCCGAACGACGAGCAGTATGCCGTGGCAATGGCAGAGCTTTGAGGAGGGCATGACAATGGCAGATAAGAAAGCAACCCGCGAGGCTTACGGCGACGCGCTCGTCGAGTTCGGCGCGGCATACAAGAATCTTGTCGTCCTCGATGCGGACCTCGCCGAGGCGACCAAGACCTGCAAGTTCAAGGCGGCATACCCGGACAGATTCTTCGACTGCGGCATTGCCGAGGGCAATATGATGGGCGTCGCGGCAGGACTTGCCGCATCGGGCATGATCCCGTTTGCCTCCAGCTTTGCAATGTTTGCGGCAGGCAGAGCCTTTGAGCAGATCCGCAACTGCATCGGCTACCCGCACCTCAATGTCAAGATCGGCGCCACGCATGCCGGCATCACGGTCGGCGAGGACGGCGCAACCCACCAGTGCAACGAAGACATCGCGCTGATGCGTACCATCCCCGGCATGACGATCCTCAACCCCGCAGACGCCGTGGAGGCGCGCGCCGCCGTCAAGGCTGCGATCGAGATGAAGGGTCCGGTCTACCTGCGCTTCGGCAGATATGCCGTGCCGGTCATCAACGACGAAAACTACCGCTTTGAGATCGGGCGCGGCGTGGAGCTGCGCGACGGCAAGGACGTTTCGATCGTCGCCACCGGACTGACCGTCTCGATGGCGCTTGAGGCAGCCGAACTGCTCGCCGCCGATGGAATCAGCGCCCGCGTCATCAACATCCACACGATCAAGCCGATCGATGAGGGTCTGCTGGTCAAGGCGGCAAAGGAGACCGGCGCTATCGTCACCGCTGAAGAGCACAGCATCATCGGCGGACTCGGCGGTGCGGTCTGCGAGGTTCTGGCAGAAAAGATGCCCGTGCCGGTGCGCCGCGTCGGCGTCAACGACAAATTCGGCAAGAGCGGGCAGGTGCCTGATCTGCTCAATGCCTACGGTCTGACCGCAGCGCACATCGCCGAGGTCGCCCGCGAACTGGTCGCCGCAAAGAAATAAAACACATGAAAAAAGCCGATCCTGCGATCGGCTTTTTGTTATTCGGTTTGCTCACTCATCGGTCTCGGAGAAATTCTCCTTGCCGACGCCGCAGAGCGGACACTCAAAATCCTCGGGGACATCTTCCCACGCCGTGCCCGGCGCAATGCCTCCCTCGGGATAACCCTCTTCTTCATCGTAGATCCAACCGCAGGCATCACATACATACTTCATCTTTCTCTACCCTCCTGTCCGTGTGTGATTTTCTGCATATCCCGCGCATGGCGGGTCCACCGACAAAACGTCGGATGCATACAAAAATTTTCTCTTGCATTTTCGCCGCAATTCATATAGAATGATTTCGTACATTCAAAGTCGGAGGCTCTTATGCAAATCTCGATTTTCATTCTCGAGCTGATCGGCACGGTCGCCTTTGCCGTTTCGGGCGCGATGGTCGCGCTGAAAAAGCACATGGACATCTTCGGCGTGGCGATCCTCGGACTGACCACAGCGGTCGGCGGCGGCGCGCTGCGCGACATTCTGCTGGGCAATACCCCGCCGGTCATGTTCCGTGAGCCGGTCTACGCCCTGCTTGCCATCTTTGTCTCCATCGTGGTCTTCATCCCGCAGGTGCGGCATCTGCTGACGCACAATCACGCGCTCTATGACCGCATGATGCTGGTGATGGACTCGCTCGGGCTCGGCATCTTCACCGTGGTGGGCATCAACACTGCCTATGAGCTGTCCAACGACTATACGTTCTTTCTGCTCGTCTTCGTCGGCACGATCACCGGCGTCGGCGGCGGCGTGCTCCGCGATGTGATGGCGGGAGACACGCCCTACATCTTCGTCAAGCATGTCTACGCCTGTGCATCGGCGGTCGGCGCAGTCCTCTGCGCCGCACTCTATGTACCGCTCGGCAAAGCGCCCGCCATGTTCCTCGGCGCCTTGACCGTCATTATTATACGCCTGCTTGCTGCACATTACAAGTGGAGTTTACCACATAGCCGCGAAAAATAATCGCCTTTTTCTTTCGCAAAATAGACAAAAAGAATGCCGATGTCGGAAACATCGGCATTCTTTTTGTTTTCGCAAACGGTTTACTTCGTGTTGTCGCCGAAGCGCTTGATCTTCTGCGTTGTAGTCTTTTCCAGCGGCTCCTGCAAAATCTCGACGACCTTGATGTGCTTGTAGTTCGGCATCTGCGCGTTGACCGTCTGGACAACGGCGCGCACCTCGCTCTGCACTTCGTCGGCGCTCGGCACATGCCCGAGCTTTTCGCGCAGGGCGGTTGCATTCGGATAGATCTTCGCCTTGACGCAGGGGTCGTCACCGCGTTTTGCTTCGATCACAAGCGCCTCGCCGATGCTGTCAAACTGCGCAAGGCGGGTCTCCAGCTCCTCGGGGTAAATGTTCTTGCCGTTCGCCGTGACGATCACGTTCTTGCTTCTGCCGCAGATAAAGAGTGCGCCGCGCTCATCGATGCGCCCGAGATCGCCGGTGTGGAACCAGCCGTCCCGCAGCACCGCATCGGTCGCCGCAGGATCGTTATAATAGCCGAGCATCACGTTGTCGCCGCGGGCGACGATCTCACCCACGCCTTCGTCGTTCGGCTCGTCAATGCGGATCGTTACGCCGGGCAGCGGGACGCCGACCGACTCGGGATCATAGAAGAAATCGTTGTTGCAGGCAAGCAGCGGCGCCGTCTCGGTCAAGCCGTAGCCCTGATAGAGCGTGAAGCCGAGAGCGTTGAAGTCGAGCGCAAGCTCCGCATCCAGCTTTGCCGCACCGAGGATGAAGGTGTGCAGTTTGCCGCCGAGCGATTTTTTCACCCTGGCGCAGATCGCATAGCGGACAAAGAACGGCACCTTGGCAAGTGCCGCCGCCAGCGGCTCGGTCTCAAACAGCGTCTTGTACTTCTCGGGGCAGCCCGCGATCACCGATGCGCGGATGCGCTTGTGCAGTGCGACCAGCAACGCAGGCACGACCGTGAGCACGGTCGGCTGATACTCTGCCGCGTTCTTGGCGATCTTGGTCAGTCCGTCGCAATACGCGATGCAGACGCCGCTGGACAGCGCATAGAGACAGTTCATGGTGCTTTCATACGTATGGTGCAGCGGCAGGATGGACAGCGTCTTGTCGCCCGCAGCAAAATGGATCACCCGCATGGAATAGTAGATGACCGAGCAGATGTTGTACTGCGACAGGCAGACGCCCTTGGAGTTGCCGGTCGTGCCGGAGGTGAACAGCAGGATCTGCATCGCGTCCCGCGGGATCTCCAGTGCGTTGACCGCGGCAAAATCGGTGCGGTGATCGGGCTGAGACATCGCAGCGATCTCGGAAAAGAAATAGGGCTGTACCGATGCGCCGAGCGTGGGATACAGCTTTTTCGCCGCCTCCTCATCGAAGCAGATGGCGGCGCACCCCGCCGCGTTCATGAAGTCCCGGACATCCGCCGCGGACAGCTCCTTATCCAGCGGCACGGCAACGCCGACCGTTGCGGCGGCGACATAGGCAAGCACCCATTCAAAGCGGTTTTTGCCGATGACGGCAATATGTTTGCCCGCAAGCCCGGCGCGCAGAAACGCGCTGCACAGCGCATAAAAACGGTCGCGCAGTTCGACAAAAGATATATAGGTATACTTCCCCTCGGCGACGCGCAGCTGAAACGCGGGACGGCGACCGTAGGCAGTCGCCATGCCGTTCATCAGCTCGCGGAAATCCGCATACCGGGGCGCTTTGTAAATCTGCATTTGCATTTTTCCGTTGCCTCCTTGACAAATCGGTTTTTGCGTGTATAATTATTATATCAACATATTGTCGGAAAATCAACAACCAATCTGTTTTGGAATGCTGTGTATTCGACAGTTGTACATAATCTGTACGAAAATTCACAAAAGATACACGGAGGCTCCCGCATGGCAGAAAACAGACGCGTGCGCATGACCAAAAAGATCATCAAAGATGCACTGCTTGAATTGCTTGATAAAAAACCGCTCGATAAAATCACCGTGACCGACATCTGCAACACGGCGGATCTGAACCGCTCGACCTTCTACGCCCACTATGAGGACGCGGCACAGGTGCTGCGCGAGATTGAGTCCGACGTCATGCAGCAGCTGTCGGTGGACTCGGACTTTCTCACCGAGGGCAACGGCGATCGCTTCTTCAATATGCTGACCGATTTCTTCCGCTATGTGAAAGAGAACGAAAAGCTGTTCCGCATTCTGCTTCTGAAGACCGGGCGGGTCAACTTCAACCAGCGTCTTGCCTCCACCATCATGGGTAAGTATCACAAGCAGAACCTCATCCGCGATTCGCTGATCGAGCGCTACCAGTACATCTATTGCGTCAACGGCGCGTTGGAATTGCTGAAGGAGTGGGTCAGCAGCGGATTTCCCATCGACGAACGCAAATTTGCCGAGATCATCATGCGCATGTCCATGCAGGCAAGCAGCCTCGATAACATGGAGCTGTAATATAAAGATTTCAGATAACCGGGCGGCGTGACAGCCGCCCGGTTTTTTCACGTCCAAGTTTTCCCCCTTGGGGGAAGATCCCGCCCGCGGCGGGGGATGAGGGGTAGCCATTCTTCAGAATGGCGTCTCTGCAGCACAAAACGAGGCTGCCCAGACGGACGCTTACGCGTCCTACCCCTCATCCGTCAACTTCGTCAGGATGTTTTTCGGTTTCGCTCGCGAAATCGTCGGTGTTCAGCCGACGAAGAAAAACGCCGCGAGACGCATTGCGTCTCGTACAGCTCTCCCCCAAGGGGAAAGCCTATATCACAGCCCCCGGACTCGCCGGATTCGGATGCAGAAGCCGCGCTTGCCGATGCAGCCTTATTTTCATAAGGCAAATCGGCAAACGCGGCTAAAAAAAGAGCGCCTGCCTGCGGCAAGCGCTCTTTTTCGGTCTGCGCCGAAGGCGGCAGTCCTATTTTCAGAACATGGGGACGACTGCGCCCTCATAATGCTCATTGATGAACTTCTTGATGGTCTCGCTCTTGAGAACCTCGGCAAGGGCAAGCACACCTTCGTTCTTCTCGTTGCCTTCCTTGACGACGAGGACGTTTGCAAAGGTCTCGGCTGCCTCGGAGTCCGCTGCCTCAACGGCGATCGCGTCCTTCACCTTCAGACCTGCTGCGAGTGCATAGTTGCCGTTGATAACGGCGACTGCAACGTCATCGAGCACGGTCGGGAGCAGCGCTGCTTCCATCTCGACGATCTCAAAGTTCTTGGGATTTTTGGTGATATCCACCTTGGTTGCGTTCAGACCGACGCCGTCCTTCAGCGTGATCAGACCCTGTGCGGCAAGCAGCTGCAGTGCGCGGGCCTCGTTGGTTGCATCGTTCGGAACAGCAATCTTTGCACCGTCCGGCAGATCTGCCAGCGACTTCACCGTGCCGGCATAGATGCCGAAGGGCTCATAGTGGATCGCAGCGACCGAAACAAGGTGCGTGCCGCGGCTTGCGTTGAACTCGTTCAGATAAGGGGTGTGCTGGAAGTAGTTTGCATCGACTTCGCCGTCCTCGGTTGCCGTGTTCGGGATAACATAGTCATCAACAACGGTGATCTGGAGGTCGTAGCCCTTTTCAGCCATCAGCGGCTTGCACTGCTCGAGAATCTCGGCGTGGGGTGCGGAGGTTGCAGCGACCTTGAGCACTTTGGTCTCGGTCTGGGTCTTGCCGCAGGATGCGAAGCCTACGCAAAGAAGTGCGGCAACAAGGATGAGGGAAAGCAGCTTTTTCATGGTTTTGGTCTCCTTAAAAATAATTTTTTGTTTTTATATAAATGGGTTTGTGCGCTTATTTGCGGATGCGCTTGTCGCTCTTCTTGGCAACAGCGCTGAGAACCTCCTGCATGATCTGCACCAGCAGGATAATGAGCAGCGATGCGGCATACATCATGGTTGCATTGGAGCGGTAGATGCCGTACTGAATGGCAAGCTGACCGAGCCCGCCGCCGCCGACAAGATAGGTCATCGGGGTGTAGCCGAGGATGGTAGTGATGGCGATTGCCGAGCCGACGAGCAGCGACGGCTTTGCCTCGGGAATCAGCACCTTGCAGATGATCTGAAAATTGTTTGACCCCATCGACTGCGCCGCCTCGATGACGCCGCTGTCTACCTCGCGGAGCGAGGACTCGATCATGCGGGCAACAAACGGCGCCGCCGCGATCACAAGGTACACAATGAACGCCTGGTTGCCGAGCTTGCTGCCGACCATCGCCTTGGCGACCGGCTGCGTCAGGATCAGCAGAATGATGAACGGGATCGAACGCAGGACGTTGACGATCACGCCGACGACCGAGTTGACCGCCTTGTTCGGGAAGAGGCTGCCGGACGTTGTACCATACAGCAGAACGCCGAGCGGGATGCCGATGACATAGGCGAGCAGCGTGGACACGACTGTGACATAAAGGGTGTCCCACACGCCCTGTGTGAGCATTTGAATCAACTGATCAGTTGCCATCCGTATACACCTCCTCGGAGAATGCAAGCCCCGTGTGCTGCATATAATCCAGCACGCGCGCCTGTGCGCTTTCGTCAGCGGGAAGCTGAAGCACCATCTGCCCGTACACCTTGCCGTCGAGCGACTTGGTGTTTGCGAAGACGATGTTGACCGCCGCGCGGCACTCCAGCGTCATCTTGGAGATGATCGGCTCTGCGGTGTCGCTGCCGTCGAAGGTCACGCGGATGCAGCGCGAGCCGAGCACGCTCTCGACGCCTTCGCCGCCCTGCGGCATGATCAGCCGACGGGCAATGGCGGATTTCGGTCGGAGGAAGACTTCGCTGACGAGCCCCTCCTCTGCAATCTCGGAAGCGTCGATGACTGCCACGCGGTTGCAGATCTTTTCAATGACGCGCATCTCGTGCGTGATGACCACGATCGTGACGCCGAGGCGCTGATTGATCTCTCTGAGCAGATCGAGGATCTGCACGGTGGTCGTCGGGTCGAGGGCGCTGGTCGCCTCATCACAGAGCAGCACATGCGGCTCGGTGGCAAGGGCGCGGGCAATGGCGACACGCTGCTTCTGCCCGCCGGAAAGCTGAGACGGATAAGATCTTTCTTTGTCGGCAAGGCCGACCATATCGAGCAGCTCCCGTGCCCGCTTGACTGCCTGTGCCCGTTTGACACCGGCGATCTCGAGCGGAAAAGTGATGTTATCAAGCGCGGTGCGCTGCGAAAGCAGATTGAAGCCCTGGAAGATCATCCCGATCTTCTGCCGCGCCGCGAGCAGCTCGCGCCGCGAGAGCGAGAGCATCGATTTGCCGTCCACCAGCACGTCGCCCTCGGTGGGGACCTCCAGGAGATTGATGCATCGCACAAGGGTGGACTTTCCCGCACCGGAAAGTCCGATGATACCGAAGATGTCCCCGTCGTTGATCGTCAGGTTGATGTTCTTCACCGCCGTGAAGTCACCTTCGGCGCCGTGATAGGTCTTCGCCAGATTTCGGATCTCGATCATAGCCGTTCCTTTCACTGATTGCGATTTTTACAAAAAGAAGCGGAAAACCTCTCGGCTTTCCGCTTTACATACACAGAAAAAGAATACCGCGAGATCTATTTTGCGTGACAAAGGCTGCGCATAGACATCATGCCCATGCACATGCACATCATTGCCATTGCAAAATAACCAAGCATTGTTTTTCTCCGTTTCTTTGTTGATGTGTCGATTATACGCCCGCCGCCGCAAAATGTCAATAGAAAATTCACATATTGGTGAAATTACGGTGTTTTGCGGCAAAATGCGGCATAAGACACGCCGTTTTTTGTGCGGATTAGCCCACTTTTACAGTAGGATGATCCCCGCGTCGGCGCATTTCTGCTCCATCTCCTCGGGCCAGACCGAGGACTGCACCTCGCCGATGTGCGCCTTTTCCAGCATCAGCATGCAGAGGCGCGACTGCCCGATACCGCCGCCGATGGTCAGCGGCAGCGTGCCGTTTGCGATCATCTGATGGTAAGTATACTTCATTCTGTCCTCGCATCCGGCAGCCGCCAGCTGCGCCGCCAGCGACTTCTCGTCCACGCGGATGCCCATGGAGCTGAGTTCGATCGCGCAGTTCAGCACATCGCTCCACATGAGCAGATCGCCGTTGAGCGCCCAGTCGTCATAGTCGGGGGCTCTGCCGTCATGGCGTGAGCCGTCGCGCAGCTTGCCGCCGATCTGCATGATGAAGACGGTCTTATGCTCCTTCACGATGCGGTTCTCGCGTGCATGCGGGTCAAGGTCGGGATAGAGGTCCGCCAGTTCCTGCGAGGTAATAAAGAAGGGCGTCTCACAGGTCATGTGCGTCAGCTGCGGGTAGCTTGCCTTGACGGTCAGGTGCGTGGCGCAGATGGCGCGGACGATGCTCGTCACCGTGGCGCGGAGATAATCCTCCGTGCGCTGGTCGCGCGTGATGATCTTCTCCCAGTCCCACTGGTCGACATAGATGGAATGCAGATTGTCCGCATCGTCGTCGCGGCGGATCGCGCTCATATCGGTGTAAAGTCCCTTGCCGACGCGGAAGTTATAGCGCATCAGCGCCATGCGCTTCCACTTTGCCAGCGACTGCACGACCTCTGCCTCGCCGCCGATCTCCTTCATCGTGAAGTGCACCTTGCGCTCCACACCGTTCAGATCGTCGTTGATGCCGCTGTCGGCACGGACGATGACCGGCGCGGTGACGCGCTCCAGATTGAGCGCCGCGGCAAGCACGCGCTCAAAGGTGTCCTTGACGATCTTGATGGCGCGCTGCGTCTCGAAAATGTCCAGTACGGGGCGATAGCCCGCGGGGAAAATCATGTTTTGCATCTTTCTACACTCCAATGCCGGAAAAACTGGGATAATCATAGCACATCAGAAGCGGTTTTGCAAGAGGTTCGCGGTGAAAAAAGGGCGGGCTGCCACAGACAGCCCGCTTTTGTTTCGTTTATACAAGCAGCTTTGCGGCGATATAGGTCAGCCATGCGGCAGCATAGGCAACGGCAAGGTTGAAGGCGACGACGGCAGCGGTCCGCCGCGCGCCGCATTCGCGGCGGAGCACCGCAGCCGTGGCGGCGCAGGGCGTATACAGCAGCGAGAAGACCAGAAAAGATGCTGCCGAGGCGGGCGTGAACAGGGCACGCACCGCCTCGCCCGTCGGCAGTCCCCCAGCCAGTACGCCGAAGGTGGAGAGAATGGTCTCCTTGGCAAAAAAACCGAGCAGCAGTGCGGATACCGCCGTCGCATTGCCGAAGCCGAGCGGCGCAAGCGGCGCCGCGCACAGGCTGCCGACACGATAGAGAAAGCTGTCCGTCGGCAACGATACAAAACCATGCGGTCCGAGATTTTCAAGCAGCCAGACCGCCGACGCCGCGAGAAAGATCAACGTGCCCGCGCGGAAAAGGAAGTCGCGGCATTTCTCCCACGCGGCGGCAAGGAGCGTGCGCGGATGCGGCAGCCGATAGGGCGGCAGTTCCATGACAAAGGCTTCCGACGGCTGTCCGCCGATGCGCGTCAGCACCGCCGCGGCAAGCAGCGCCGCCGCAAGTCCGAGCCCGTAAAGCAGCAAAAGCGGCAGAATACCCGCCGCGGGAAATAACGCAGCCGTGATGAGTGCAAAAACGGGCACGCGCGCCGGACAGCAGACAAAGGGCAGACAAAAATACAGCACCCAACGCTCACGCGGCGAGGCGACGCGCGCCGCCATCACGGCGGGAACCGTGCAGCCGAAGCCGACGCAAAGCGGGAAGAAGGCTCTGCCGGACAGCCCGAGCCGCGAAAGGAGCGGATCGCAGAGAAACGCCATGCGCGCCGCAAGTCCGCTGTCCTCAAAGACCGACAGGCAGAAAAACAGCAGCGCGACCTGCGGCAGAAAGCCGAGCACACCGAGCACGCCTGCGCACACGCCGTCCAGCAGGAAAGACGCGAGATGCGGCTCCACCGCAAAGTGCGCGCAAAACGACGCGAGCGGGGCGCGGATGCAGGCATCCAGCAGCGCGTCAAATCCCGCTTTCAGCGTCATGCCGACACCGCCGAAAGAGAGATACAGCGCGGCAGCGACCGAGAGCAGCACGAGCGGCAGCCCGACATACGGGCGCAGGACGATGCGGTCGATCCGGTCGTCCCGACTTTCGCACTGCGTTGTCGCGATCGACGCTGCGGCGACCGCTCGCGGGTCAAAGCCGCCGCGCGGAACCGGCGCATGCCGCGCACCGGCAAGCAAGGCGTCGATCCCCTCTCCGCGCCGTGCCGAGATCGGGAACGCGGGCAATCCGGTCAGCTGTGTGAGTGTATGGACGTCGATCCGCACGCCGCGCCGCGCAAGCTCATCTGCCATATTCAGCGCCAGCACCATCGGGCGGTGCAGCGACGCCAGCGCGGCGGTGAGATGCAGGCTGCGTTCGAGCGCGGCGGCATCAATGATCTGCAAAATCACGCCTTCGGTCCTCATCAGCGCGTCGACGGCGGCGCGCTCGTCCGCGCTGTGCGGCGTGAGCGCATACATACCGGGCAGATCCGTCACCGAAAAGTTCTCGCCGCCGCGCACAAAGTGCCCTTCCCCCGCATCGACGCTCACACCTGCAAAATTGCCCGTGCGCCGATGCGCGCCGCACAGGCGGTTAAACAGCGTACTCTTGCCCGAATTGGGATTGCCGCACAGAATCAGCCTTGTCAGCTCCGCTCACCTCCACCTCAAGCGCCGCGCGGCGGCTCATTGCGATGCGCACGCCGGATACACGAACAACGCAGCCGTACCGCGCGGCAAAAACCACCTCGACCGCCGCACCGCGCACAAAACCGAGGCTCTCCAGATACCGGCTGCGCGCCGCGTCGGCAGGCAGCGCCGCAATGCGGCGGCGCGCGCCGCGCGCGAGCCCGAAAATGCACATATTTCGTCACTCTTTTCCGAAAAAGTCTTGTATTGCTGCATAAAGATATGTATAATAAGAAGATGATATGTAAAATTTGATGCGAAAGGAAGGGTGGCTTCGGTGAATGACCTGCTCGGCGCGGCACTGCG
>ENA-ORIC01000564-ORIC01000564.1-human-gut-metagenome-genome-assembly--contig:-NODE-564-length-45952-cov-3.885755_pt1 | contig 45952 bp, 31 predicted proteins | sample MGYA00243023_ERZ508732 | MGnify/ENA primary metagenome ERZ508732 (study PRJEB26277, sample SAMN04329767) | human gut metagenome | biome: human-associated habitat | host: Homo sapiens | place: USA... | reverse complement strand
GGTCCGGCGGAGATATAGTACTTGATGAATTCCCAGGCTCCTTCAGGGAACGCGCAGTCCTTCGTTATCGAGAACGCCAGATCATACATAAGTGCCGTTCCGCTTCCTTTTTCTGTCGGAGCGCCAATAAGAGTTATGTCTCTGTCTCCGAACATCGCGAAACGATCTTCCATATAACCCTGTGTCTCACCAAGTGATATCTTCCCGAGAACAACGTCCCCGTCGAGATAATTCTCGGTCGCGAGATATCCGTCTACAGCCTTTACAGGAGCACGCTTACAGGTCTCGAGGAGTTTTTTGAATTCCTTCCCGAAATCGCACTTCTCTTTGTTGTAGTCAACATAATCACTGACGATATACGGAAGTATCGTTTTGAACAGCTCATACTGCGGGTCGGAAGCTGAATCAACCTTCATCAGGTACTGCCCGCTCTCGAGAGAATCGACAAGCTCCGCGAACTCGTCAACCGTCCATGAAGTCTTGTCTCCGATGACGTCGGTCAGACCGGCTAATGTCTCAAAGCTGAAATTCGTCACGATATAAGGAAGTTTTCCCTTCACCTCAAACGGCTCGAGAACACACGGCAGGAACGCGTCTCGCGTGTAGGTCTCATCCTTATCCATGAACTTATACAAATCCATGAACGCGCCGGTTTTCAGGAACGGGTCAGCCGTGATCGAACCACCGAACAAAACCATATCCGGCATCTCGCCTGAGATTATGTCTCGGTAGAGCTTATCGTTCGCAGTCGACACATCATCGGATGAGTAGGGGATGAGCTTGATTCGGTAGTCGTCGCTTGTGCGGTTGAAGCGGCTCACGATATTGAGAAGATTCCGCGTCGCCTTCGCGCGGGTGTCGTTTGTTTTTGATTCATCGTAGGCTATTGTTATGACGTCGCGCTGGGATTCGTAGGGTTCTTCTGTGCGATTGACTATTATGAAATAGGACTCAAATGTGTACTCGTCAATATAAGTCAGCACAAATCTGTCCAGCGACTCGAAATAGATATTCATAGAGAAAGTGCCGGTAATATCGATATCAAGCCAGTTCAGTATCTGGTCATAGCCTTCTTCACCGACAGTCTCGCGGTTTATTCCGTAGATCGTTTTGAAATACGCTTCTTTATCAGAAAACGCCACAAGACTTCCCTCTCCGAAATCCTGACGGAACTTTGTCGGCTTGTATTCTTTCCCACTCACAAGGTCATCGTAACGGCAGAATTCGTAGCGCCTGAAACCATATTCGATATCAGTGCCGCAGAATACAGCACAGATATTGCCGTTCATGTCCTCTCTGACAGAATCGAAATTCAGATTTCCCGCCGCGTATGCCGGGCAGGCGTCCTTCATTGACACCGAGCTCTTCACTTCTCCAGTCGGGGTCATGGCAACGATATACGCGTCTCCTCTGCCGCTGTAATCCGCGATATACAAATATATCGTCTTATCGGAAGAGAAGAACATATTGCCATAATAAAGGTTCACATCAGCGTCGCCGATGGTCTCGTCAATGTCATACAGAAGTTTCGAGTATGTCATTATCCCGTTGCTGTCGTAGTTTGTCAGATACCAATGATTGTATGGATATTTAAGGTTCGCATCATATTTGATTGGAGTGCCATCATAATGTCTGTTCAGATACTTTTCAAGGCATACATATGTTCCATCATTCAAAAAGCCAAGCAGCTCCGTCGATGCAGAGGACGCTCTGAAATCCTCATATACAGGGTCATCTACCCAGAGTTCTTTTCTTGACATTGAATTTATTTTATAATCAAACAGATACAAAATCGTTGATTGTGATTCTATATAAGTTCCATCGTCCGAAGTAATATCTTCTTTTCCATCATAGAACCAAAGTCCATCATTTGTGAAATGGGTTGAAAATGTTATCTCGTCCCTCTTTATGCTTGTACTGGTCCATACAGACTTATATTTTTCATCTGCGTTGATGAATTCGGCTGTGTAATAGTACAGCGGGTTCTCACGCTCCGTTTTCTGAGTACAGGAAAACAGTGAAAAAACGGATAGTATCATTGTGCCAACAAATAACGCAGCAAATAGTTTTCTTCTCATATATAACCTCATATATAAGTCAGGGCTGCCGCGCCATTGTGCGACAGCCCATAATTAATTCGGCAGATCAACTATTAGACGGAACGCCCCAGCAATATATGCACCGAGTTTGCCCTTCCGGAACAACGTGATGCCATACCTCGCCAACGTATGACCGCTCTCCTTCATAGGAGTAACCGCAAAGAGTGCACGTAAAAACTTCACGGTTATAAACCCAGTAGTGGCATTCGTTGTGCGGCGTGGTGTCCTGCTCTTCTTCTCCGACCAATGCCAATGAGAAAACGTGTTTACACATCAGTCGTGTCTCCGCCGAGTCAGCGGCGATCTGTACCCCACATATCAGGGTAAGGACAAGGATAAGCGCGAGGGAAAGTAATCTTTTTTTCATAAGATCCTCCATTTTGCTACATCGATTGTTCGAATTGCCGACCAGTCAGGAGAACGCGCGCTTTTCCTTCCAACCGAATTCCGCCGATCTCGATTCGTCGTCCCTGTCTTATATTATATACTATTTTTCTCCGTTTGTCAATTGACATATCATCTAATGTCAGTGTTATTTTTTTGTGTACTATTACCGTAACAAGAACCGAAAAGACCGTCCTCATCGAACGGTCTTTGTGCAATTATTCATGTATCCTCGTATTAACCCTGTCAGTAATGAACTTCACGGTATCGTCAATATTTCTCACCCCGGAGAAATAAGCTGACGCTTCCTCGAGGATTATCGACAACACTGCGTCGTCCTTCGACGCGACTCTCCGGCAGTCGTCGAACATCGCCCGCAGCTGCTCCGCGTCATTCTCGCTGAAGTATACCGGGACATATCCAAGCTGTTTGTGATAGTAGTTGTTCATCCCATTGGCTCTGTCCTGTATATGCAGTGTCAGCTCGTTCGTGCTGATCTTCGTTCCGATCCATCTGCTGAGAGATATTCCCTCGTCCCCGTTGTCAAGCCTTGTCGGCGTCGTGTTGAAGTAGAACACCATCGTGTCGAGCACCGTGAACATCTCCTCTTCCGTCTCCTTCGTCGGAATGAAGCCGTCCGCGAAATACACCGTCTGCGGCATTTCGATGAAATTCTCCCACTGTCCCGGTCCGGCGGAGATATAGTACTTGATGAATTCCCAGGCTCCTTCAGGGAACGCGCAGTCCTTCGTTATCGAGAACGCGAGGTCATACATAAGCGCCGTACCGCTCCCCTTTTTCGTCGGAGCACCAATCAATGTTATGTCCTTATCCCCGAACATCGCGAACCGGTCGTCCATATATCCACTCGTCTCACCGAGCGATATCTTCCCGAGAACAACGTCACCGTCGAGATAATTCTCAGTCGCGAGATATCCGTCGACCGCCTTAACAGGAGCACGCTTACAGGTCTCGAGGAGCTTCTTGAATTCCTTCCCGAAATCGCACTTCTCTTTGTTGTAGTCAACATAGTCACTGACGATATACGGAAGTATCGTTTTGAACAGCTCATACTGCGGGTCGGAAGCTGAATCAACCTTCATCAGGTACTGCCCGTTTTCGAGGGAATCGACCAGTTCAGCGAACTCGTCGACCGTCCATGAAGTCTTGTCTCCGATGACGTCAGTCAGTCCGGCTAATGTCTCAAAGCTGAAATTCGTCACGATATAAGGAAGTTTTCCCTTCACCTCGAACGGCTCGAGAACACACGGCAGGAACGCGTCTCGCGTGTAAGTCTCATCTTTATCCATGAACTTATACAAATCCATAAACGCGCCGGTTTTCAGGAACGGGTCAGCCGTGATCGAACCACCGAACAAAACCATATCCGGCATCTCGCCTGAGATTATGTCTCGGTAGAGCTTATCGTTCGCAGTCGACACATCATCGGATGAGTAGGGGATGAGCTTGATTCGGTAGTCGTCGCTTGTGCGGTTGAAGCGGCTCACGATATTGAGAAGATTCCGCGTCGCCTTCGCGCGGGTGTCGTTTGTTTTTGATTCATCGTAGGCTATTGTTATGACGTCCCGCTGGGATTCGTAGGGCTCTTCCGTGCGGGTTACTATTATGAAATAGGATTCGAACGTGTACTCGTCAGTAAATGTCAGGACGAATCTGTTCAGTGATTCAAAGTAGATATCTGAGCATCCGGAAATATCAACATCAAGCCAGTTCAGTATCTGATCATAACCATTTTCCCCGACAGTCTCACGATCCAGTCCGTACACCGTGCTGAAATACGCCTCTTTGTCAGAGAAAGCGACAAGCAATCCGTATCCGAAATCCTGACGGAACTTTACAGGTTTATATTCATTTCCATTCGCGAGGTCGTCATATCGGCAGAACTCAAAATGATTATACCCATCGTCCGGATTAAACCGCTCAAAGACCACGCAGATATTTCCGTTCATGTCCTCTCTGACAGAATTAAACGTGATATTTCCGGACGCGTAATCAGGGCACACATCTTTCAGACGAACAGAGTTCTTTACTTCGCCCGTGGGCGTCATGGCGACTACATATGAATCGCCACCGGAGTAATAATCCTGTGAAAAAATATATACCGTTCCATCGGACGAAAGAAACGCGCTATCGAAATACAGCGTTGTATCGGAACTGCCAATTGTCTCGTCAATATCATAAAGCAGCTTCGAATATGTCATTATTCCGTCACTGTTGTAGTTTGTCAGATACCAGTGATTATAAGGATAATTTGCGTTCAAATCAGTATTGATACTTTCCCCGTCAAAGTGCAGGTTAAGATATTTCTGGATAAAGACATATGATCCATCGTCAAGCGTTCCGAGAAAAGCTAAGTCGTCAGACCTGGGCTGAGCCTTAATTCCACTCTCTGGCAAAAGGACTTTGAATTCGGTTCTTGACATATTCCCGCTTTTGTAATCAAACGTGAGCAGTACTGTGGGCGATACAGCAAGTGTCCCCTCAAGAACTCTATCATTCCAGATACCGGCATTGTTAAAATGGCCAAAACCTACTAATCTTCCGATTTTTGTCTCTTTATTTTTTAGTACAGAATTTATCTTTTCATCTGCTTCGATGAATTCCGCCATGTAATAGTATAACTGTTCCTTACGTTCGTTTTTTTTAGAGCATGAAACTGTTAGTGACAAAAAAATGATTGTTGCCAAAATCACCGCTAAAGTTTTTTTCATAATTTTATACCAGACTGGGTACGAATACCCAAAGATATCCGTACCCATCCTCATTCTTACTGCCGATTAAAGATATCCACGGCAATAGTAGCAGCGTACAAAGCCATCGCTACCGACCTTTGGAAGATGCTCATAGCGCTCTGTAATATAAATACGGTCAGCTTCAGGATGCTCCACCGCAGGACACAATTCGCAGGTCTTGATGATGCCCTCATAGACTGTTATGTGGCAGTACTCAGAACCATGCTCATCATATTGACCGTAAGTGATAGCCCACTGATGGTTGCACAGTAGGCATGTCTCCGCCGAGTCAGCGGCGATCTGTACCCCGCAAATCAGGGTAAGGACAAGGATAAGCGCGAGGGAAATGAACTTTTTCATTTTTACCGCCGTGTTTCTTCTTATCATGTTTCGAATTGCCGACCAGCCAGGAGAACGTGCACTTTCTCTCCCTACCGAATTCCGCCGATCTCGATTCGTCGTCCCTGTCTTATATTATATACTATTTTTCTCCGTTTGTCAATTGACATATCATTCAATTCACATATCACTTTTTTGTTCACCATCGCCAAATACTTAACACAAAAAGACCGCTTTTCACAAAACGGTCTTTGTGCAATTATTTGAGAATCACCGAGAAAACCCTCGCCTTTTCAGCCCCGTACGCGCTCTCCGGCACGAGCTTCAGGCGCTTCACTCTGAGCGGTTCTTCGTATCTCCAGAGACATTTGTAGTTATCCTTCACTTCCGCGATCAGCCGGAACTCTCCGTCGCCCTCGTCGGCGTACAGTCTGAAATCCTTCACGAGCGTCGACGGCAGACCGACGAGATCCTCGCCTCTCCTCGTGTTGCACCTCATCGGGTATCTGTCCATCCCGTTCGGGCGGTTCTTTCCGAGGTAGTGCTCTCCATTTATGTCGCTGTCGAACACAAACCCGACCGATTTCACCTCTCTGCTTTCCGGGAGCGAAACGACAATCTCCGAGCCGAACGGAACCTCGAGCAGATGCTCCTCCTCCCCGTTCCCGCGGTCAAAACCGTCGTACAGCACAGAAGCGTCCTCCCCGCCGACCTCAGCCGTTATTCCCTCCATCACCGGAGTCAGCGCCCGGTGCGTGAACGGCAGGTAGCAGTCGTCCTCCATCAGCGTCTGTCTGAGCTCGCCGACAAATCCCTTCTCGTAAACCCCCGCCGGGTCGATACCCTCTCTGAGCGCGATAGCCGCCGCGGTTCCCATAGCCTGCCCGAGCGTCGCGCAGGTAGCCATGACGCGGCAGGAGGACATAGCCGTATGCGTACAGGAAATATTCCGCCCGGAGAACATCAGATTCTCTATATTCTTCGAATACAGGCACCGATAGGGAATCCCGAACGGCGAAGGAGCCGGATGGAAGATAGTCGGAGCCTCGGTCGTGTCGAATCCCGCCGGGTGATGGTCGTCCATAGACCATCCGCCGTAAGCGATAAGATCGTCGAAACGCCCGCCGTCCCTGACCTCGTTCTGGGTCAGAATGTGCGCGCCGACATACCTGCGGCTCTCGCGCTTTCCGGGCAGGAAACCGACCCACTCGAGCTCCCAGTTCTTCGAGTCGAACCGCCCGGAATTCTTATAATAATCCCAGACGCCGAAGGTTATCGGAAGCAGCCTGTCGCGCAGCTTCTCGGTGTCCCCGATAGCGTCGTCCATGCCGCCGAGCTCTATCCACCAGAAGTTGTCGTTCACGAACTGCCTCGGGTTATTGATATTCACACGGTGCCCGATAGTCTCGTCGGTGAACTTCACCGCCCAGTCCGGCGCCTTGAACGGAATCTCGCGGTCGGTCTCCCTGACCTGCAACAGACAGGACATACCCATTGTGTGGTTGTCCGACACAACCGGCGCGATGTCCTCGCCGAACTCGTCGCGGGACTCCCGCCCCATCCTGAACTCCGCGCCGGTGATAGGCGCGAGGACGCTGTCTCCGGAGCAATCCGCGAAGATCTTCGCCGTCACCGTGTGGAACTTCTGCGTCGTCGTCTGCCAGCCGGTCACCGACTTAACGCGGTTCCCGTCCATCTCACAGGCGAGACAGGAGCAGTTGAGTATCAGGTCGATGTTCGGCTCGTTCTTGATCAGCTCATATGTAACGCTGTCCCAGATCGAGAAGTTGAGTGTCGGGTTGCGTCTGAGGTTCATCAGCGCCAGTTCCTCGACGATGCCGCTCTCGTGGTTGTTCCTTCCGTGCGCGCCGCGTATCCACATCCTTATCTCTCCGGAAGCGTTTCCGCCGACGACCGGGCGGTCGTTCATCAGTACGACCTTAGCGCCGTGTCTCGCCGCCGCGACCGCCGCGAACATCCCCGCCGCGCCCGCGCCGACGATACAGAGGTCCGCCTCGTGACGTATCGTTTCAAAGCCCGTTATCTCACTCTTGTGTATCATTTTATCATTGTGCAGAATTTTCGTGTTCCCAACCGGGAATACCGTTTCCGCCCTTCCTTTCATGGAATATTCATATATATAGTATAGCGCCGGATGCCTGTATTGTCAAGAGAAATCGCGATTTATTTTCATTCGCCGCGGATTTTATTAACATTGTCTTGATTTTCCGGCACGTGATCTTAGAAATTCAGCAGAGATCAGCCGCCTTTCCTTCTCCTGTACATATTCCTGTATGCGGTCGGCGTCATACCGACGATTTTCCGGAAGACGTCCGAGAAGTAGTTCGCGTCGCTGTACCCGACCGCGAACGCCACGGCGCTTACAGGCTCATCCGCGGAGGTCAGCAGCTCCTTCGCGTGCCTCACACGGACTAAATTTATATAAGCGCTGACCGACATACCGCTCTTTTTCTTGAAGATGTGGTTTATATACGACTCGCTGCAACTCACGCTCTTCGCGATTCTCGCGACGCTCAGGCGCTCGTTGTAGCACGCCTCGATCTCGGCGACCATCAAGCGGTAGGTGTAGTTCCCGGAGCCGCGAAGCTCGGGGATGAAATGGAAGCTTCCGATGAGGTCGGCGGCGGGGGTCAGCAGGTCGCGGAGCGTCTCCGGGTCGGGGCGCTTGTCCGAGAGCCCGGCGAGCGCCTCGTCATACCCGTCCGGAAAGCTCTCAATAAGCCGCGCCGCCGTCCGGCGTGTTCTCTCGCGGTCGGTCGAGTAACCGGTCACGCTGACAAACCCGATCGCTTTCCCGCCGTTCAGCACCGGGAGGACGAACTCCTCGACGCCGAAGAAGCACCTCCCGAAAAAACCGTCCCTCCCCTTGTCGCCGAGCTCGCAGAATCTCGCCGTAACCATCCGCTGACACGCCCTGCACCTTTTCCACCGGCTTTTGTCTGACTTAATCAGCATACAGTACGGAAGCATATGGCAGTTGTACTTGTAAAAGCTCTCGAGGTAGGTGACAAGGTATGCGTTAGGCGTGTGAACCGACACGTGCAGACCGAAGAGCTTCTCTATCCGCCCGAGGTATTTCCCGACGCCGTCAAGCGAGCGCTCGAGGTTTTTCATCTCTTTATCGTCCATCCTTTTCCCATCCTTCGTGTGAGTTTCCTTCATTATTATATGTAGTGCGCGCGTGCTTCTCAGCATCGGGGTGGTCGCCGCGGTGCCGGAACTCGCCTGGCGCCATGCCCATGTATTTTCTGAACGTCCGTGTGAAATACGCGGCGTCCGAGAAGCCGCTTTTCTCCGCCGCCTCGCTGCATCTCATCCCGGAATCGATGAGCCGGCACGCCTCGCGCACCCTCAGCCGGTTCACCATCTCGGTGAAGGTCGTACCGCTCGCGCGGCGGATCAGGCGGCAGATGTGGGATTTCGAGTACCCGTACTCACCCGCGAGCGCGTCGAGGGATATCGTCATATATTCGTTCTGTATCCGGGAAATGATGGTCGGCGCGAGGTCGTCCGGTCTGAAGGTCTCGGTCGAGAGAATTGTCCGTCCGACGGAAAACTTCGCGAGGGTCGTAAGAAATACCGCGAGATATGCCGTCTGCTCCGACTGCGCGTCCTGCCACTCGTTTTCTGTGAACGCCGAGATGAGCCGCGCGCCCGCCTCGCATATCTCCGGGCAGCCGCGGATTATCATGTATTTGTGCTGTTCCCCGGCGGGGTCGGCTCTGAAGAAATCGACCGCGTCCCCACCGTGGAAATGCCGGAAGAACTCCTGAACGAATCCCTCCCTGACGCAGAAGTTGACAAGCACGCTGTCCCCCGGCACGTAAGGCAGATGGAACACGCCCGGAGTAATCACGCAGACGTCGCCCTCGCGCAGCTTCTCCGACTTCTCCTCGATGAAGTTCTCACCACTGCCGATGAACATGAACATTATCTCGAAAAACTCGTGCGAGTGATATGTGTGCGCCGAGAATCTCGAGTGCCGCTGGAACATGATGTCACCCCACGCGTCGTCCCAGTGATTGACATATTCATTGTCACACCGGTCAAATCTCTGCTCGGCGAGCGAGCCGGGCTTTCCGTTCAGCCACGCGATCTCGAGCGGAGTGTACTTCATCATGTATTCACGCAGCTCATCAGTCTTCATTATGCCGCCCCTTTCCGTTTTCCGCCTTTTCACTCTATATTATACACCATATGTCAAAATAATGCAAGGATTTTCGAAATATTGTCTCTTGAAAATTCTGTCGGAACAGTGTATAATGTTAGTATCGATATTTATGTCTGGAGGAAATACTATGGACAAGAACCTCTCCGACGTGCTTCGCGGCACGCCGGACAATTACATTCTGCCGTTCTACTGGCAGCTCGGGAACCACCGGGACAAGCTGCGGGAGCAGATAGCCGAAATCGCCTCCTGCGGCGTCGGCGCGCTGTGCGTCGAGTCGAGACCGCACAAGGAGTTCGCGAAGGACGGCTGGTGGGCGGATATGGACATCATCCTCGACGAGTGCGAGAAGCGCGGGATGAAGGTCTGGGTCCTCGACGACGACCACTTCCCGACCGGTCACGCGAACGGTATGATAAAGGAAAAATACCCGGAGAGACGCCGGTGGGCGATGGTCGAGGAGCACCTCGACGTAGTGGGACCGATGTCCGACGCGTCGATACTTCTCCGCCGTAAGGAGGACGCGGACAACATCCTGATCGGCGCGTATATGTACGCCCGTGAAGAGTTCGAAGAAACGCTTTCCGGCGATCCGGTCGACGTTTCGTCCGGAATCAGGGGAGACTATCTCTATCTCGACATACCGGAGGGCGTCCACCGCGTGTTCACGATATGGAAGTCCCGCTCCGGAATCGGCAACGCCGAGTATGTCGATATGCTCTCGGACGAGTCGACCGACGTCATGATCGAGGCGGTCTACGAGCCGCACTATCAGCGTTACGCGAAGTATTTCGGGAACACTCTCGCGGGCTTCTTCTCTGACGAGCCGAATTTCGGAAACGTTTTTTCCGGTGATCACACGAATGATTTCGGGTTCTACATCAAGACGGTCGGTCTTCCCGCGCTCGCTCTGCCGTGGCATGAGGACGTCCTAAAAATGATGGAAAAAGAGCTCGGATATAACCCGAAGCCGTATTTAGCGTCGCTCTGGTTCCCGATGGAAAACTTCGCGCCGAAGGTGCGCCTCGCGTACATGAACGCGGTGACAAGGCTCTGGCGCGAGAGATTCTCGTTCAAGCTCGGCAACTGGTGCCGCGCGCACGGCGTTCTGTATATAGGCCACATAATCGAGGATCAGAACTCGCACGCCAGACTCGGTCACAGCGGCGGTCACTATTTCCGCTCGCTCGAGGGTCAGGACATGGGCGGCGTCGACATTGTCCTTCATCAGGTCATACCGGGAATGGAGAGCGTCGACCACACCGCGTCAAGCGCCGGAAACGAGTGCAACGGAATCTTCTACAATTATGTACTCGCGAAGCTCGCCGCGTCGCTCGGTGAGCTCTACCCGCAGATGAAGGGCAGAGCGATGTGCGAGGTCTTCGGCGCTTACGGCTGGGCGGAAAGCGTCAGTGTCATGAAGTGGCTTACCGATTTTCTGCTCGTGCGCGGAGTGAACCATTTCGTACCGCACGCGTTCAGCCCGGTCTATCCGAACCCGGACTGCCCGCCGCACTTCGGCGCGGAGGGACACGACCCGCAGTTCGACGGGTTCAGGCATCTGATGCGCGCCCTCAACAAGGAGACACACCTGCTCTTCGGCGGAACGCACATTGCAGACGCCGCGATACTCTACCACGCCGAGGCGGAGTGGATGAACTGCGACTTCATTAATCACAAGAACAGATATATGCTGACGGAGGCGCCGGCGAAGGTGCTCTATGACGATCAGCTCGATTTCGACATTGTCCCGATAGATTATCTCGAAAAAGCGACGGTCGAGAACGAAAGAATGGTCATTAACGGCGTGTCCTTCGGCTGTCTTATCGTCCCGTACGCCGCGCTCCTTCCGGACGCGTTCTACACGCAGGCGAGAAGACTCGCGGACGCCGGGCTCCGCGTCTGGTTTATCGACAAAAAGCCGGACGACTGCCCGAAGGATCTCATCTGTGATGTCGTGCCGCTCGACAGGCTGAACTCGGAGATGCGCGCCGAGGGTCTGTATGATATTTTGCTCACCGGCAACCACGAGCTCCTCCGCGTGTTCCACACAAAGCGCGGAAAGGCGGACGTCTTCATGTTCTTCAACGAGTCGGCCGCGAAGAGAACAGACACGGTAGTCTCGACCGGAATTTCCGGAAAGTACGTGTCGCTCGACCTGCTCGGAGACAACAGCTTCGCCGGAGAGAGCGGGAACGGGGACATAAGGATAACCCTCGAGCCCGGAGAATCACGGATTGTTGTCTTTGACCCTGAGCTTGAAAGCGAGCTCCCGTCCGAGACAAAGTGGCACGAGATAAAAACGCTCGACGGCGAGTATGGCATATCACTTGCCGAATCGGACAATCTTGATGATTTCAAGCCGTACAAAAGAACGTCAAAGCTGAAAAACATCACCGCTCCCGACGAAATGCCGGACTTCTCCGGAAAGATGAAGTACAAGACGACGTTCAGCGTGACCGGCAGCCGCCGTCTGCGCCTCGATCTCGGAAGAGTCGGAGAGACCGCGCGGGTTTATGTGAACGGAAAGCTCGTAGGCGACCGCGTGACGGCTCCGTACTCGTATGATATCACCGATTACGTGCGTGAGGGCGAAAACGAACTCGTGGTCATCGTCTCGAACACCCTCGCGAACCGCGTGAAGGATCACTTCTCGACATATATGCAGATACCGCCGTCCGGACTTCTCGGACCGGTGAAGCTTCTCACAGCCGAATAAAAAATCACCGGAGGTCAGACGACCTCCGGCATTTTTGTCAGAGAAGGAAAAGAAATGTAGCCGCGAACGCGAGCAGAGTTCCCGCGAGCGAGAGTTTGCTCTGCCTCTCCCCGAAGAACACCCTCCCGACAGCAGCCGACAGGATGACTGTCCCGCCGGTGATCATCGGGTACTGCACCGACGCCGGCATATCCGACGCCGCCGCGACGAGCTGACAGAGGTAGGACGAGCCGTTGAGCGCGCCGCAGACGAGCGGCATGAGGATGACTTTCCAGACGGGAAAATCCTTCGCGAGTTCGGGCGGCTTTTTGTCTCTCAGGCACAGAAAGAACAGGGTGACGGCGCTTGCGATGCCGTTTATTCCGTTGGTGAGTACTACGAAGCTTGTCGCGTCGACGGTTTGTCTGACTGTCTCGATCTGGTGGATTTTCGAGGTGATCGAGACGAAGCCGTTGAGGATGAAGACGGTGACGCAGAGAATGATAAATAGTCTGCTGTTCTTTTTGTCCTTTTTTTCGCCGAGACAGGGGAGGACGAGCGAGAGGGTCAGCAGGGCGACACCGGTGAATCGCGCCGCGAGACTGACTATTCCCGTTCCATCCGCGTCGCCGAGAAAGAGCATTCCGTAGATGAACGGCAGGAGCATCCCGCCGAGCATCAGGAACATCATGTAGACCGAGTAGCTGCCGATGGAGAAGACCTTGAAGCCGATGAGGTTATACCCGAGACAGAGTCCGGCGACCGCCGCCGCGCAAACGAGCGAGAACGGCGTTATCTGAACCCTGCCCCCGCCGACGGCGAAGAAGATGACGCTGACGAATAAACCGGTCAGCGCGGTATACAACAGCGAGGTCTTTATCCCCGCCCCGTTCGATTTCTGCCAGAGCTTGTTCAGAGCGAACATTCCGGACATTAAGAGGACGGAGATTAATAAGAGGAAGTAGTTGATCAAGAGGGGTGCCTTTCTATCCGCGGGATTTTAATGCTTCGACCTGCTCGAGAGCGTCGGAGATGATTTTGTCTGCTTTCTTTACGATTTTTTCGGTCTGGGACGCGACATTGTCTTTGTTTGCCATGACCATTTCATAATACTTGTTCCTGATGTCAGCCTGCCAGACGGTGTCTCCTAGGTCGAGAGTTCTGTTTTTCTGGATTATCTCGAGCATCTCGAGGGAATCTTCGTCGCGTATTCCTTTCTGTGTTATCGCGTTTTCGTAGATCGCGGGAATTACATAGTTCTTCGATTCGACCGCGAGAGCTTCAAGGATAATGCTTGTTCTCTCAAGGTCTGTCGTGCAAGAGAGAGCGACATTTGTCCACGCGTCGAGTATTCTCGAAAAATACTCGGTTTGCTTTTCGTCATACTTCGGAAGCGGGACGATACCGAAGTCATTCTCCATTTCGCGAAGATCGAGACAAAATCCGAAGTCCATCATCTTGAACAGCGAGTATCCGTTGGCAAAGGATTCTCTTCCTGTGATGCGCGACTCTTCAGCCGCCTTGATCGCCTTGAACGTGTTGAGGAAATTCCCCTTTGTATTTACAAAGCTGTTGACCTGCTTCACGATCGAATAGAATTTTTCGTTTCCATTCGCCGCGAAGTAAGGAATATCTTTATTGTCTTTTTCTACAGTCTTGACGTCGGAGGAAACCCAGACGCTCGGGAGAAACATATCGAGCTCACCGATGAATCCGAATCTGTCCTCATTCAGCTTGAACTCGCCGTCGCCGTTGAGATCGCTAACTGCTTTCTCGGCGTAACCGAACAGCTTGTCATACGTCCATGTCCCATCCCTGACCAGCGTATACGGTGATTCAAGTCCGAGGTCGTCAAGTATTTTTTTATTGAAGAACACCGCCTGAACGCTCGTCATCGCGTGCTCGCACTCGTCACTGTACGCGAGTATCGCCTGACCGTCAATAGTCAGAGCCTCATTCAGGTACTGAATATACCAAGGCTTCGTCATATCGATATAAGGCAGCATATCCGGCGTAGCGGCAAGACCCTCGAGCGCCACGGCGAAGGCGTCTCGCTGAATCAGACGGCACAGATCGAAGTCGTCGCTCTGCGCGAGGGCGCTCTTCTTGAACGCCTCGGTCGTCTCCCAGTAGTTCATATATGAAGTCTGCTCAAAGTTGATGTTGTACCGGCTCTCGATGATGCTGTTCCGCTTGTAATAGGCGTCATTGACGATATCTCCGTCTTCCTCGGTGACGTCGGTCGGGAACTGGTCCATCGTCAGAACCCTGAACGTATACCCTTCGTAGTCCTTCTCCGGAAGATAATCTGCGTACCATAGACCGTTCTTCTTGTTCGGTTCATCCGGAATCGTCTCTTCTGTAGTGGCTCCGCTTGTGTCAGCGGAAGTGGTAGTATCGCCGTTGCTATTTCCACATCCGACAAGAACCTGTGCCATAAGGAGCGCCGCAAGAACCAATGAAAGCGTTTTCTTTGTCATTAGTGTACCACCTTTCGATTTTTATGGATTTTATTTCACTCTGTAGAAGAATATCTTCGCCAAATGCTTCTCCGGCATCCGTACCCTGAACGCTTCTCCGCCCTTCTGTTCGGTCGTCTCATCCGTGTCAGCGTCGGTGAAGATATAGGTCTTGTCATTTTCAAGTCCTCTGAGCGTGAACTCGCACTCAGTGTACGGAGCCGCGTCGCGTCTGAAAACCTGAACTATGCCGTCGCCATTTTCCGGTCTGTTGAACTGAGCCGCTGACCAGACGTCCTCCTTGTCCGAGACCTCTGTCAGCGGATAGAAGTCCTCCGAGAAGTACGGCTGAACCTTTCTCGCTTCCCCGACGTACTTTTTCAGCCAGGCGAGCTTTTCCGGGTCGCCGCCGAAGTCGTTTCTCTGGGAATAGCAGTAGTTCGTCGTCATCGAGCCGTCATACGCGCTTCTCATGCGATAGGTGTCATAAAGACGTCCCGATCCGGAGCCGGAATACGGCATCCAGAGATTGAACGAGATATGGTGCGCCTGCACGCCGCAGACCGGGAAATTCGCCGGACACTCAAGGTCGCTCCTCCAGAGCGGAATCGAGCGGCGAAGCATCTCAATGTCTATACGCCGTCCCCCGGACGCGCAGTTGTCGATGATCAGGTGAGGAAACCTCCCGAGCAGGGCGTCCCATAGCCTGTAGAGACCGTTTATGTGTTTTATCTCGTGTATCCCGCGCCTGTCCTCCGCGTCATTGTGCCGCCAGTAGCCGAGCGGCGAAAAATTGAAGTCCTGCCGGTAGCAGTCAATCCCTATGCTTTCGATAAGCCCGGAAAGCGTCCCGAATATGTATTTCCACGCGTCCTCGTTTCCAAGGTCAAGGAGATTGTTCCATGGCTCCGGGTTCCCGTCGCCGAGGAAATACTCCGGGTGCTCCTTTATCGTCGGGGTGCCGGTGACGACACGCTCCGGCTCGAACCAGAGGATGAGCTTCATCCCGGCGTCATGCACAGCCTTCGAAAAATCCTTCAGACCGTCAGGATGAACCAGCGGACTGACTTCCCAGTCGCCTGTGTGGCTTCCCCAGTCGCCCTCAAACTCGTCAGGCGTCGGTTTCGTGTCATGTCCGTACCATCCCGCGTCCATCCAGACGTGGGTGAACGGTATCCCGCTGTCGCGCAGCACGTTAACACGGCGGACAGCCTCATCAGTCGTCATGCCGCCCCAGATGCTTGCCGCGACAGGTCCGTACTTGTCACGCCCCTCCGCGCCTATGAGTGAGAAATGCTTCTTCACAAGGCGCCTCCACTTGTTCTGTGAGTCGATGAAGTCTCCGTCGTAAGCCATCACGACCGCAGAGGACGTGCGGAAGTATTCGCCCGGGAGCACACGGAAATTTGTGTCCTCGATCTTCGAGCGGAGAGTTATCTCGTCGTTCCCTCTCTTCGTCTCAAAGTTCCACTGACCCGTCCATCCGACGGCATAGATGTAGCCGTGCCCGTTCTTATGTATATTGAAGAAAGGCGCCTGACCGTCGCAGGAGCGGCCGCCGACACACGCGAATCTTTTTGAGTTTCCCGGATACAGGAAATTCACATAGCTGTTATCGCGGTGCTCGTCAGGATTCGACGAAAACTCGTAAACATTCCATGTCGAGCCCATCGGCGCGTATATCTTCGTCGCGCTCTTTCTGTCCGGAATATAGGCGCTGTAGCGGTAATTCTCCTCATGCTCCATCGGCAGCGTAACCTCGCAGTCCCAGAGCTCCGAAATAATCCCGCTCGCCTCGCTCCCGTTGTTCTCAAACCTGTTGACAACCTCAAAAGCGTCGAATTCCGGTATGATCCGCAGTGTGTTCGTGACCCGGAGCCCGCCTTTCAGCTCGTAGGTTGTAGTGATGACGTTCCCTGTCTCTTCGGTCTTCTTCCCGACGACCGCCTTTTCAAACGGCTCCCCGTCGTAGAGAAAGCTCAGAAGCGTCCTGTCTCTCAGAATTTCTGTCATTTTATGATACCTCCAAATAAATATATTTTACGAAAACGTTTTCTTAAAGCCTGTGAATTATCTGAAATACCCTGAGGTATTTCAGATATAGAACGAAAGATTGCTCTGCAAAACAAGCTCAGGCTTGATATGCACGCTCCGCGACATCCCCTCCCGCATTCCGTCGAGGAGCTCGATTACAGCGCGCCTTGCCTGTTCCCGCTGGTTCTGATAAATAATCGCCGACATACTGCCATTCCGCAGACATTCCGCCGTCCGGTCGTAAACGTCGACCCCGATGACCCGCACCTTCCCCGCGAGCCCCCTCTCCTCGAGCGCCGCACAGACACCCGGCGAGACATACGACGAGACAAATATCCCGTCGAGCTCCGGATACCTCTCGCACAGCCCGAGAGTCAGGCTCTTCGCCTTCTCGATGCTGTCGAAGCTGTCGACCACGTCAACGAGATTCATCCCGCGCGCCATCGTCTCGTCCCTGAAGCCCTCGAAGTTCTTCCGGTGAATATCCGCCTGCCGGCTGCCCGCGATCATCGCGACGTTCCGGACGTTCCCGTACAGCGACAGAAACTCCGCCGCCATCCGTCCGACCATCCGCTCGTCAACCGTAACGCTCGGGCATATCTCCGGGTCAAGCACCGACTGGAGTGCCACCTTCGGAATCTTCAGCGGAGAAATGAACTTCCGGCAGATATCAAGGTCGATAACCGGAATGAAAATAAGCCCGTTGATCCTGTCCCGGATGTCCTCAAGCCCGTCGAGGAACCCCTCGACACCATTGACCATATAGTCGAACGTCCGCATCTGATACCTGAACCCATACTCGCCATACTCGTCGAGAGTCTCGGTCAGCCCGTCAATAATCGGCTTCATGACCTCGACCGGATTTTTCGGGACAATTATTCCGATGCTCTTGTTCTTCCCGGCGAGCAGCTGTGCCGCTCGGTTCGGTCTGTAGCCGAGGCGGCGAGCGGCTTCCTCTATGCGTTTCACAGTCTCGGGACTTATAGCCCCGGTGCCGTTGAGCGCCTTGCTCGCCGTTGATATAGCGACCCCCGCCTCAGCGGCGACCTCTGAAATAGTAGCCCGCGCCATTCTGTCCTCCGGTAAAAATCCTGATGAAATCGTTTTCTTGACAGGCGTAACGAACGAAAACGTTTTTCTTGATTCAAGTATAGCACATATTTTTCCGCTTGTCAAGAGTTTTCCCGAATTTTCCTTCGCAATTTTTTTATTTTCCCGCACCGCTTGACAATTCCGCGCAATTATGGTAAAATTATGTTGATAAACAAACCGAAAGGAAGAAACTCAAAATGGCAAAATTCTGTACCGAATGCGGCGCTCCGCTCAAAGAGGGCGCGACCTTCTGTTCCGCGTGCGGAGCGAAGGCTCCCGCCGAAAAGAAGCCCGAAGCGACTCCGGAGACACCGGCAGCGCCACAGCCCGTATATCAGACGCAGCAGACATACACACCGTCAGCTCCCGCCGCCCAGCCGGTCAGCACGGCGTACTATTTCTGGATGATGCTCCTCTTCGCGGTCCCGGTCATAGGTCTCATCGTGTGCCTTGTCACCGCCTTCTCGGGCGAGGACGCCAGCCGGAAGAACTTCTCCCGCGCGGTGCTCATCTGGATTGTCGTCGGCGCCGTCCTCGCGGTTGTCGCGGTCGTAGCACTCGCGCTGCTCAGCAACGCGGTCATGCCAATAATACGAAGCTCGTTTGAAGGAATTATGTGAAACCAAAAGAAAGCAGGAACGGATATCCCGCCCCTGCTTTTTTCTTTGTGATGCGCTGAATAAATCGGATTTTCGCAGCCCACCCGGATTTATGGGCTTTTCCCGTGAAAACAGCCTTAAGTCAGTGTTTCCTTTTTTTACCCGAGAACGACCTTGTGGAAGACTTTCTTGCCCTTCTTTATCTTGACGCCTTCCTTGAGTCTCGCCTTTTCGACGACAAGATCGACGGCGGAGACCTTCTCCCCGTCGAGAGCGACGCCGCCCTGCTGGATGAGACGTCTCGCCTCGCCCTTGCTCGCCGCGAGACCGCACTTCAGCATGAGGTCCGCGATGCCGATTCCGTCAGCGGGCACATCCTCGTCGGCAAGCTCGGTCGTCGGCATATGCGTGTCGTCCCCTTCTCCGGAGAACAGCGCGCGGGAAGCCTCGAGCGCCTTCTTCGCCTCTTCCTCGCCGTGAACGAGGGTTGTGAGCTCGGTCGCGAGCAGCTCCTTCTTCTCATTGACGCGCGAAGGATCCCAGTGCTCGATCTCCTCGATCTGCTCAATCGGGAGGAAGGTCAGCATCCTGATGCACTTCATCACGTCCGCGTCGTCGACGTTTCTCCAGTACTGGTAGAAATCGAACGGCGAGGTCTTGTTCGGGTCGAGCCAGACGGCGTTTCCGGCGGTCTTGCCCATCTTCTTGCCCTGCGAGTCGGTTAGGAGGGTTATCGTCATCGCGTGCGCGTCCTTGCCGAGTTTGCGGCGGATGAGCTCTGTGCCGCCGAGCATATTCGACCACTGGTCGTCGCCGCCGAACTCAAGGTTGCATCCGACCGTCTTGAAGAGATGATAGAAGTCGTATGACTGCATGATCATGTAGTTGAACTCGAGGAAGGACAGACCCTTCTCCATTCTCTGCTTGTAGCACTCGGCGCGGAGCATATTGTTGACCGAGAAGCAGGCTCCGACCTCACGGAGCAGTTCGATGTAGTTGAGCTTCAGGAGCCAGTCGGCGTTGTTCATCATTCTCGCCTTGCCCTCGCCGAACTCGATGAATCTCGACATCTGACGACGGAAGCACTCCGCGTTGTGGTCGATATCCTCCTTGGTGAGCATCTTTCTCATATCGGTGCGTCCGGACGGGTCGCCGATCATGGTCGTACCGCCGCCGATCAGGGCGATAGGCTTGTTTCCGGCCATCTGGAGGCGCTTCATCAGGGTGAGCGCCATGAAATGTCCGGCGGTCAGGCTGTCCGCCGTGCAGTCAAAGCCGATGTAGAAGGTCGCGCCGCCGTTGTTGACAAGGTCGCGCACCTGCTCTTCGTCTGTCACCTGCGCGATAAGACCGCGCGCTTTGAGTTCTTCGTAGATCTTCATTTTCATAATTCCTTTCACATACCGGCACATAAAGCCGAAAAAAGTCCCCTGTCCCATAAAAAGGACAGAGGACGAACGCACAGAAAAGTGCGGCGGGCTTCGCGGTACCACCTCATGTTCGGAGACGTCTCGCGGCGGCTCCCTCATCGCGTATCTGGCAGTCGCCGCGGAAAGCCGTCCGTTCAACCATAAGGCTGTCGTCGCGCCGACCGTGAGACATGTCATCACACGCCGCGCTGTATCGGGCGCGCCCGGGATTTCCTACTATTTATTTTCAGAACCCTGCTCGGGAATGTATTCGCATGATCCCCGCCGTGGTCCTTTCACCGCCCGGACCCTCTCTGCGCGGCAAAGAGAAAAAGCTACTTCTTTCCGTCATCGCGTTTCAACTATTACTACCATTATACCACACCGCGCCGCGAAAAGCAAGGGGTTCACAGTTTTTTTACAACTATTGACTCATTTTGCCTTGAGTAAACACTGACCAAATCGGGTTTTCGCAGAAAAAAGGCTTGGATTTATGGGCTTTTTTCTGCGAAAACGACCTTAAATCAGTGTTTACTTCGAGAGAGCGTCTTTAACGGCGTTCATGATGCCCTTAGAGCTGTATGTCGCGCCGGACACGACGTCGACGCTGTACGACTGCTTGTCGATGATGCTGTCCGTGACCTTCTTCTCCGCCTGCTCGAAGTACCACGGGTCCTCTTCCTCCGACTTCGCGTCGATCGAGACGATCTTTCCGCCCTCGATCTTCACCGTGACCGTAATGTCGCCGTCGTAGCCGTAAGCCGTGCCGGTGTAGCTGCCGTCCTTGTAGCCGGTCGACGAAGCGGTCGTTTCGGGGGCTTTTGTGGTCTCCGGCGCTTTCGTTGTCTCGGGGGCCTTCGTCGTTTCCGGAGCCTTTGTGGTCTCGGGAGCGGCTGTCGTTCCGGCAGTTGTTTCTGGCGTCTTTTCGGTTTCGGGAGCTGTTGTGTCTGATGTTTCAGGGGCTTTTGTGGTCACTGACGAAGCGGTTGTCTCCGGGGCTTTTGTCGTCTCTCCGTGCTTTTTGGTTTCCGGTGATTTTGTCGTTTCGGCGTCGGTCGTCTCGGTCGTGGTTGTCTCCGGCTCGCCTGTTGTCGTGTCGTCGGTCCGCGGCTCATCCGTGGTGGTGTCGGGCAGGTCGGATCCGGTCGTATCGGAATCTGTCTCTGGAACCGTATCCACCGTCTCCTCCGGAATCACGTCCCCGGTGCTCTCCGGGGCGCCGATGTCCTCAGGCTCCTTCGCCGCGCTCTTCGCGGGGGACATGACTATGAAAACGACGATCACAGCCGCAAGCGCCGCCACACAGCCGACGACAGAATGCCCGCGGCGCTTGTCCGGCTTCTTCTTCGAGAGCGCCTTCGCGATTCGCATTCCCGCGTAGCCGAGAAAAACGACGCTGTACGCGGCAACGCTTATCCGCGCCGGCATCCTCCCCGCCCTCGCCTGCGAGCTCAGAAGTATCATCACATGGACATACATGAGCCCGTAGAAGGCGTAGGCGAGCCGCTGGATACGTTTCCATGTCTTCGCCTTCATCTTCTTCCTGACGCTCTTAAATGACATCACGGTGAGCGGAAGCATGATGAGGAGCATTATTATGGATATCGTCCCTGCCGCGAGCTGCGTGGGCTTCATCGAGAACGGAGAGGTGAACATCCTGACGAAATACGTCCGCCCGAAGCCGATGTTGTGCCCGAGGGTCAGTATAGCCGTGAAGATCGACAGCTCGCCCCTGACCGGCATAAGAGCTTTCACGGGCTTCGAACCGTTCGGCAGAGCTCCGAGCCACATGATGACGACCCAGAACCCGGAGGCAAGCGCGCCGCGGCTGAACAGCCCGATCACATAATTCCTGACGAACGGCGAAGCCCACGAGAAGTCCATGACCGACACGAGCGCCGTTATGACCGCCGCCGCGATATAAAACGGCGCCGGATGCTTTTTGAGAGGACCGCGGAGAAGATACGAGAGCGCCGCCGCGATCAGAACCGAAATGATAAAGAGCATCTGTTTCTTTTCCTTTTCTATTCATGAAAAGCCGCCGGAGGGCGCCGCGACGAATATCGCTGCCCTCCGGCGTACCCGTTTTTATTTTATTACGATCTTACAGTCCGAGCATACCGACGAGCAGAATGTCGATGATGCCGGGATAGCTCTTCTTCACGGCTATCTCGCCGTTCTTGACATTGATCTCAAAGGTAACAGTCTGGGTGTAGCCGGTCGCAGTGACTGTGACGGTGTGAGTTCCGTCAGCGAAAATCGCGTTCTCGCCCTTCTTTGCGGTGAGGTCGAGACGACCATCGGAGCCGACAATCTTCACGGCGCGCTTGCCGGAAGCGGCGTAGGACGTTTCGTCAACGGTCACGGTAGCAATCTTCGAGAGAAATTCAGCGAAATCAGCCGCGTCTGCGCCCTTGGCGGTGACGATCTTCTCACCGTCGAACTCTGCGGGCATATTATTGGTGGTGAGCGTGAAGGACGCGCTGACCGACGCGTACTTGCCGCCCTTGTCGGTCACGGTGAGCGTGTAAGCTCCCGGAGCGGCGTTTGTGTAGGAGAGAACGCCGTCAGCGACCGAAGCCTCAAGCCCGTCGACAGAATACTCAAAGTCATAATCCTCCGGGAAACCGGTCATCGTGACCGCGGTCTTGCCGGCGGTGATGTCCGCGTCAGCGATAGTGAGCGTGTTCTCAAACTTCTCAGGGACATAGATATCCGCCTTAACGGTGTGGTATCCGGTCTCGGTTATGTAAACGATTTCAGAAATGGTCTTGCCCGGGAGGGTAGCGTAATTCTCATACGCGAGCGCGTTTCCGTGAGCTTCCTTCGTGTTGAAGCCGGAGGACCACGCTATCTTGTCGCGCCAGATGTTCTCGAGGTGGCGCATAGCGTAAACGCCGCCGTCGGTCGTCTTCAGGAGCACGCCGTAGATGGTTCCGAGAGAGGACTTGCCGTTCGCGTTGTCAAGCCCCTTCGCGTCGATCTGGTAGTCGCCGTAGCGGGAGCTGTCCCTGAGGGTGAGAACGATATTGTCAACGTCCTCGGACGCGCCCTCGACCGCGGAGAAAATCACCTCGCCGTCGACAACGGAGACGGTCTTGTACGCCTCGGGAACGCTGTCCGTCTCGGTGAACGAATACTTTTCATCTATCGAAGCAACGGCGTCCTTCGGAACAGCGACAGGGTAAACGACGCCGTCGATGACTCCGCCCTTCTCTGCCTCGTGCGAATAGGTTCCGCCGACGAGGTTCTCGTTCTTCCACTTAGAGGCGGTAGCCGACGTCACGACGTCAACGTCATAATCAACGCCCTCGCCGCGGTAGAACTCCGCGTAGGGGATCGTCATCGTTCCGTAGACCATCTCAGTCGTGTCGTCAGCCGCGACGGCGACCGGAAGCGCGCCCGCGACCATCAGCGCCGCGAGAGCGATCGAAAGTTTCTTTTCAGCCTTCATTCTGTTTGTTTCCCTTCATTCATCAACATTTTGCCGTCAGCCTCGCCGCGCGAAAAGTTACCCTCTGCTAACCAAGTGCCTGAAAAACAGACCCTCCGCCGGGTCTTTCATCACGTTAGCTACCGCTAACTACAATAATTATACCATCACAGGCTCGTTTTGTCAAGTACCGCGCGGGGAAAAACCAAATTTCAGCGTTTTTATTACTCCGCGCCCCTCCGCGGGTGATTTTTTTGCCAAAAAAACGGAGACGCCCGTCCGGACATCTCCGTTTTTCTTTTTCAGGCGGTCTCACGACACCTCGTCCGTGACAGCGGGACCGATACCCCGGACCTTTCATGGAGCCGCGCATAGCAGCCCCCGCGCTTCATCCGAACGATACGCACCTGCCGTAAGTTCCGCGCCCCGGGAACCTTATCAGTTGTCGGCTCTCTGCTGCTTCATCTCAGCGTAGCACTCGCTGCAATAGACAGGTCTGTCGCTGGTGGGCTGGAACGGGACCTTAGCTTCCTTGCCGCATCTCGCGCAGGTTGTGGTGTAAAGCTCTCTTGCCGGCTTCGCGGTATTCTTTCTCGCGTCGCGGCAAGCCTTACATCTCTGCGGCTTGTTCTGGAAGCCTTTCTCTGCATAGAATTCCTGCTCGCCTGCGGTAAATACGAACTCAGCGCCGCAATCCTTACAGATCAATTTTTCGTCCTGGTACATTGTTTTTTCCTCGCTTGTGTATAAAGAAATTTTTTGCCCTCGACGGATTCCAACCGACACCTTTGATACATAAAATGGCACAACGCTCTCTGTTAAGCTATACGGGCATATATGACGGAACATATATATGTTCCGTTATTCACTTTTCTGCGGCTCGCCGGACTCCTTCCGGCTGCGGTTTTTCCTCGCGACACTCTCGTTTTTGCCGTGCGTCGGCGCGGCGCGCTTTTTCGGCTTCGGCGTAATTTTCCCGCTGAGCTTCTCCTTTATCCTGACCTTCGCGTTATACACCGACTTCACCGGGCGTCCGAGCTCCGACGAGATCTCGGCGCAGCTCTTTCCCGCGCGGATCATCGAGTACACCTTCCGCTCGTACGCGGACAGCAGCCCCGGCTCCTCAGCCCTTGCGGAGAGAGCCTCAAGCTCGCCGGAACGACCGTCGGACGACCCGCCGTAGTTCCCGGTCTTCTCGTTCTCGCGCGCCCTCTGCTCGGCCCTGAGCCGTCTCGCGCGCTCCCTCGCCCTGCTCCTCAGACAATTCGTCAGACAGATCTTGAGGTAGAGTCCGAAGGTGACCTCGCCCTGCTTCTGGTCAAAGGTATTCGCCACGCGGTGAAGCGTCATCAGCATCTCCTGCATGAGGTCCGGCAGCTCGTCCGGAGAAAGACGTCCGCCGTCGATGAACTCCGACGCGAGCTTATACATCAGCGGCTGATACCGCCTCGCCAGCTCCGCGAAGCCGTCGTCGCTGTTCATCTTTGTCAGGTGAATGAGCTGTTTCTCGGTTTTCGTTATCATATCCGAATTATTTTTCAACCCGCACCCCCGCTCATTCTGAGCCTACTATTATTATACCATTATTTAAAAAAATGTCAATAGGTTTTGAACGATTCTTATCCCGCAATCGTCCGACGTTTATTGACAATACACATCATATATAAGTCCGTTTTATGCACAATAACGGAACTTTTCCACATTTTCGCAAAAACCGCCGTTATCGTGCATAATTTGAACACCTGTATTTTGTGCACATATCACAATATCAAATTCAGAATACCCATGAAGACGCCCTCGTGACATGGTACACGACGAAATTCTTTATTAAAAATTGTTCCGTATCAATCGAGAAGATAATTAATATCTCCGGTCAGCAGAGAAATGATCCCCCGGTAGACGACCTCCGGCTTGCGGTCGAAGTTCGTCATCATCCGGTCGAGCTGATATTTCGAGTCGACGACAACCTTCAGCTCCATCACCGGACCGCCCTTCTCTATTATCTCGCACTTCAGATCGTATCTTCCGTCCTCTCTCGCCTCGCCCCGGCACTTCACATCCGACCCGCGCGACTTGAACGAAAGGAGCCGCATCGCGCTGCGGAGACTCTTCTCGCGTATCATACCGAGAATGTTCGACTGCAGCTGCTCGGCGACGAGCCTGCCGTTCGGCGTTATCCTGTAGAGGTCGTTCGGCTCCGCGTGAACGATCTCGATGTTGCCGCAGTCGACGAGCTCCGCGAAGCACTCCGCGAAATCGAAATACCCGACGAAGTCATCCTGCACGACAATATCGCTTATCGTGTTGAAATCCAGCGGATACCCGACACTGCCGAGAAGATATAGTATGAATATCTTGATATCGTTCTTATCCTTGAGCGGTGCCTGCATGACTTCCCTCCTGTTATTCAAAGCGGGCAAATGCCGCAGCATCTGCCCGCAAAGATGTTTGATTTTACTCAGCGGCGGCAGCCGTGGTTTCAGCCGTGGTTTCAGCCGCGGTGGTCTCGATGTAGCTTCTCCAGTCCTTCATCTTGAGCTTGTCGAAGTTCCTGAAGCCGTAGTAAGTGGTCTTGATGCCCGAGAGCACGCCGGAATTGTAGACATACGCATCCTGGTTGAAGATAACCGGGATTATCGGCATCTCTTCCATGAGGATCTTCTCTGCGTCGTGCAGGTAGCTCGAGCGAGCGGCGCGGTCGGTTTCGGCGTAAGCCTTCTCGATCAGATCGTTGTAAGCGTCGTTCGACCAGCCCGGGACGTACGGGACAGCGTCGTAATTTTCGTTTTCAAGGTCAATGCCCTTGCCGGAGAAGTCCGGATCGAACACGGCGAGAGCGGAGAAAGCGTCGGTGGAAAGGGACTGATAGTCAACAGCGATAACGTCATAGTTGCCCTTCTCGTACGCAGCCTTATAGGAAGACGCGTCGAGAGCGTCAATCGTCACCGAGTAGCCCATGCCCTCCCATACGCTCTTCGCGTACTCGGCGAGAGCGACGTCGGAGGCGTTGTCGCGGACGGTAAGAGTGAATCTGCCGCTGCCGCTGCCGGAAGAAGCGGAAGTCGAAATGAGGTCGCCGCCGTTGGCGCGGAAGCTGTCGCCGACCGACTTGTCATAGACAGTGGACGGAACAAGACCGGTAGCCGGCTTTGCGAAGGTCACGATCTCAGCCATCTTGTTTCTGTCGAGAGCCTGAGACATAGCGACACGGGTCGACGCGTCCTTGAAGGTCGAGTTCGTGGTGTTGAACATATAGCAGTGAGTCGAGAGCAGATCCTGAACGGTCGCCTCGGACGCGTAGGAAGCGCGCTTCGAGAGACCGATCTCACCGAGGTAGAAGATGTTTCCGTTCTCGTAATCGGTGGTCTGCTCGTCCTCGTTCTTCGAGAAATCGACAAGCAGTCTGTACGGAAGGACGTACTTGTCAAGCGCGTCGTTCTCGGTATCGCGGTAGTAATAAACGTTGCGGTCGAGCTGAAGCACCTTGCCCGCCTTGAGGTCCTTTATAGCGAACGGACCGTTGGTGCACAGAGAAGTGACCGCCTTACCGAAGGAACCCATCTCCTTCTCGTAACGTGTGACGATGTCCTCTCTCAGCGGAACGAGAGCGAGGCAGGCGAGATTCTCGAGGAATCTGTCATAATCGATCTTCTGCTCGAACTGAACCTCGATGACGGTGTTGTCGACAGCCGCGACTCCGAGGTCGTCGACAGAGTTGTCGCCGTTCTTGACGTCGCGCGCGTTCTTTATGTCAAAGAGAAGGGCCGCCGCGGAACATGTGAAATCCGGGTTCAGGATGCGCTTCCACGCGTAGACGAAATCGTCTGCGGAGACGGCGCGTCCGTCGCTCCACTTCGAGTCCTTTATGGTGATTTCCATCTTGTACTCGTTCTTGTCGGGTTTCTCGATGATCTTGTAGCTCTTCATCATCGCGTTCTCGACCTTGCCCTTGTCGTTTATGCGGGTAAGACCCTCATAGATGAGACCGAGCACCTTTACGGCACTGTCGTCTGTGTACGCGAGCGCGGGGTCGTAGTCAGAGATCTCGTTTCCGATATACACGTTGACGATCGCTCCCTTTTCGTCCCCCTTGAGCGTAGAGCCGCAGCCGGCGAGCGAGGTTGCGAGCACGGCGGCCAGCAGCAGCATTGATATGATCTTCTTCATGATAAGTGTGACTCCTCCTGAAATTTTGCCCGTGAGGGCAGGATGGTGCTTTACGAAATAAAGCCGGGCAGGTTTTCCGGGTCACGTTCCGACCCTCCGGTCATGGCTCTATTAGGATATTACATATATTATATCATTTCTTTCTTATATAATCAATCACCAAAATGCAAAAAATCCAAAGATTTATACTATTGCACAACATTGCAATTTTGTTTTGTGCATTCTTCACACAGAAAATTGCCATTAGTATACTATCACATCCATATGATTCCATTTTTCTTCCCGTTTGGCCCCAAAAATCCCCGTTTGAATAGTTAGGGAATAAAACTATCGCCATCCGGGCAGAATTCTATTGCGCAATTTGCACAAAGGAACAGGAAGGTTTATCAATGCCCCATAAAGGAAAAAAGTTTACAGATCACTGTCACAAGCGTTCTTTCCCCGCCGTCCGCACCGACCTCGCCGCCGAGCTCGACCTGACCGACCGAGACGGCGTCGACGAGAGGACGGAAACCCGGAGCGGCTTCGGCGTCTCGACGATTAGGATAAGAACGAAAGCCGCCGCCGAACGCCTCGGAAAGCCGACCGGCGAATATATAACGATAGACATCGGAAAAATCTGGCTCGAGGGCGACGAGCGCGTATCCGCCGCCGCGGGAATCATCGCGGGAAAGCTCGCGAGGCTCGCGGAGGAGATGTGCGGCGAGATTCCCGAAAGGATACTGATAGCCGGACTCGGAAACCGGCATATAACCGCTGACGCGCTCGGCGACGAGGTTGTAGGGATGATAACCGTGACAAGGCACGTAAAGGCTGACCGCGAGCTCTTCGGCCTTCTCGGCGGCCGTGAGATCTCCGCCATCGCGCCGGGCGTACTCGGCGAGACCGGCATCGAGACCGCGAAGCTCGTCGCGGGAGCCGTGAGGGCGGCGAAACCGCAGATAGTGGTAGCGGTGGACGCCCTCGCCGCGCGCTCGACCGACCGGCTCGCGACGACGGTTCAGCTCGGAAGCTCCGGGATAAGCCCCGGCTCCGGAATCGGCGGCAGAAGGCTCGCGATAAACGAGGAAACTCTCGGCGTGCCTGTCATAGCCCTCGGGGTCCCGACCGTCGTCGACTCGTCGACTCTCGTCACAGACGCGCTCGAAAAGGCGGGAATGGCCGGAATTCCGGAGGAGCTGCGCCATGTCCTCGAGAGCGGAAGGAGCTTCTTCGTGACGCCGAAGGAGACCGACACGATAATAAAGGAGTTAGCGGAGCTGTCGGCAAGGGCGATAACGCTCGCCTTCTCCGGCTGATCTTCAGCTATGAATATTCCGCCGCGCCGTCGAATAGACTTGTCTCAGTATCTCTTTTTTCGTGAAAACAGGAACGCGAACAAAAAGGATGGTGGCATATGGACGAGTCTTTCGTAAAATACACGGCGTCGCGGCACAGACCGCGGATACTCAGGCGGGCGCTGTCCGCCGTCACGGCGATAACGGGCGGGCTTATACTGACGGCGGCGTGCGCGGCGGGCGTCAGACAGGCGGCGAAGTCGTTCTCGGTGACGAACATCGCGAAGAGGTGCTTTCCATACCCGGAGAGCAGCGCGGGCGACGACGCGGAGCCGGGAGAAGCGGCGGGCGAGCTCGCCGAGGAGATCGCGCGAAGCCTTCTCTCGTCGGCTTTCTTCGGCAGCGACGCGCTGTATTTCGACCTCGCCGGCGAGAACACCGGCACGCTTGAGCTCTCGCCGAAGCCATCCCCGGTCGCCGGAACGGAGGCTCCGGACGACCCGCTCGATATGCCGTCAATATCCGGCGCGCCGTCCGGCGGAGATATCATACCGGAAGGATATAACATCTACGCGTTCGACCGCGCGTCGGTCCTGTCCGGCGAGGTCGGTCTCGTCCCTTATGATATGTCGTCTAAAAAGACCGGCATGAAGTACAGCAACGCGACAAAGATAGATATGTCGGAGGTCAGGGCTCCGGACGATTACCCGATAAAGGCGTCCCTGCCTGAAAGCATTCAGGTCTCATCCGGAAATATGAGCGTCACGCCGCTCGTCCTGATCGTCCATACGCACGGAACCGAAGCCTTTGCTCCGGAGGGCGTCACGTCGGTGAAGCGCGGCACGAGTATGCGCTCGTCCGACATTTCGGAGAACATCGTGGCGGTCGGGAGCGTCATGGCGGACATACTGAACTCCTCCGGAATACCGACCATTCACTGCGAGACGATGCACGACATAGACTCCTACCGCGAGTCATATTCCCTCTCCGCCGACACGGTGAGGCGTTATCTCGCGAAATACCCGTCGATAAAATATGTCTTCGACGTCCACCGCGACGCCATCGTGACGAGCGGCGGCGACTACGTGAAGGCTGTCTGCGAAGCGGGCGGAAGGCTTTCCGCGCAGGTGATGCTCCTCGTCGGGACGAACGAAAAGGGCGCCGACCATCCGGACTGGACGACCAACCTCGCCGTCGCCGAGGAATGGCAGAGACGCGCCGAGAATGATTCCCCCGGTCTCATGCGCCCGATAAACCTGCGCGGCGCGTCATTCAACGAACAGCTGGCGCCAGGCTCGCTGCTGATCGAGGTCGGGAGCGCCGGAAACACGCTGTCCGAGGCGAAATACGCCGCGGAGAGGCTTACATATTCCCTCGTCGGGATGATACGCGACAACGCGGAATAGCTACATACCGGTCTGAACCGGATAATTCCCGCGAGGTGAAAAAAGATGTTCAAACTGATAATGAAAGCGATCCGCCGCGCCGTGTGCGATCTTGTCGTACTGTCGGTGCTGTTCACCGCCCTTCCGGTCGCGGTCGGGAGGATGTACCCGGAGAGCGGCGCGGAGAAATTCTCGATTGTCGCGTATGAAAAGGAGACCTGCGGCGGCGCCGTACTGCGCGTCTGCGGAATACCGATAAAGCTCGGCGAGAGCGGCGAGCGGGTGGTTGAGACATTTCGCTCACTGCTCGACTCGGTGTCGCAGGCAAAGCCGGTAGCAATCGGAGAAAACGTTGAATAAGCGCAAAAGAACGGGGCTGTCAGTCAGTCCCGTTCTTTATTTATATCAGCCGCGGTTTATTTATCAGCCGCTACAGCCGCCAGATCGTCGTACACGAAATCCGGTCTGTCCTCCGGCTTCGCGTTCCCGACGTCCTTCATAGTCGTCTCGCCGGTCAGGACGAGCACGGCGGTGACGCCGTGACGCTTACCGAGGGCGATGTCGGTGTAGAGCCGGTCGCCGAAGACGCACATCTCGTCCTTTCCGACGCCGGTCGCCTCGGAGATCATCTCTATCGTCTCGGCGTAAGGCTTCCCGAAATATGTCGGAGTTACGCCGGTCGAGGCGGTCACGAGCGCCGCGATCGCCCCGCTGTCGGGGATGAACCCGTTCTCGGTCGGGCAGTTGAAGTCCGGGTGGGTCGAGAGATATTCCGCGCCCTCACGGATATAACGGCACGCCGCCTCGAGCTTTTCATACGTCAGCGTCGTGTCAAAGCTCGTGACGACGATGTCCGCGCCGCCCTTCGTGTCCGCGAGCGGAATTCCCGCCGCCCCGAACTGCCCCTCGAGGTCCGGTGTTCCGACGAGATATACGCGCTTCCCCGCCCTGTGGCGCTTCAGGAACTCTATCGTGACGTCGCCCGAGGTCATGATCTCGCGCCGCTCGGGTTCGAATCCGAGCCTTGTCAGCTTGTCCATATAGAACTCGGGCGAGTGGGAGGCGTTGTTCGTGAAGAAGAGCACGCGCTTTCCCGACTTTCTCAGCGACTTTATGAAATCGACCGCCGCCGGGAAGACCCGCGCGCCGAGATATATCGTCCCGTCCATGTCGAAGATGTAGAGCTGCTTGTTTTCAAGCGTTCTGTTCATTTCGTGAGCGCCGCGCCGATAACGGTGCCGAACTGAGCGTTTTCCGGTATGATGAAGTTCAGGTTGAACATCGAATTCAGTGCCGGGAAGATCTCGTTCGCCTTTCTGAGAGTTGTAAGATTGCCTGTGAGGACGATATCCTTGAGATCAAAGTTTCTCGCCGCGAACATCGCGACCATCGCTATCGTCTCGAAGACCATGTTTATGATGCCGAGCGCTATATCCGACTTTGTCGCGAGGTCGCTGATATTTCCGAAGTTGGACGCCGTCATCTTGTCCGGCGCGCCGGGGAGGATGTCCTTCTTCGAGATGTTGCCGATGCGCCAGTCGATCTTGTCGAGGTCGCCGGAGTCGGCGAGCGACTGTATGTGCGCGACGTCGTCCATGCCGAGCATCTTCTTCGAGAGTCCGACGAGGGTGCCGCCGCCGACGCCGGTGCCGCCGAGGTATTCGATCTTGCCGCCGCGCTTCGCGTGGATCAGCGCCGTTCCGGTACCGAGGCTGACAACGATAGCCTCGTCGAGCCCGGAGAGATAAAGCCCGCCGCGACCTATGCACTCGAACTCGGACTCGTGCTTGCATTCAAGACCGTAGATCGGCTTGTTTATCTTCGCCGAGCCGACGCCGGTCACTTTTATTATTTCTATGTCGGAGAGCTCGATTCCGTTCTGGTCGGTGAATTTTCCGAACGCGCCGTAGAGCGCCGTTATCGGGTCGGTCGCGCGGACGAAGATCGGGTCGATGAGCCGCTTGCCGCCGATCGTGTTCTCAAAGCCGACGATCTTCGTTGTGCTCCCGCCGACGTCTATTCCTATCACTACACTCATTTATATGTCTTCCTTTCGGGGTAATCGCATGGATACAATCATATTATACACTGTTTCGCTCTGCTTTTCAACTGTCATAATATACAATTTTTGCCGTTGTTCCGCTTCCTCTGTCATATCATACAGTTTTTTCTCCTCAATTTGTGCATATATCCGAAGATGAGATATTTCGGTCTCATATCTTGACAACACGTTCGTTTGATGGTATAATGATGTTACAGTCATCTGAACGCGTTATATGATATCTGAAAGGAATAATCTCATGAGACCAAAGCTTCCGGAAGAAAACTCTGACATCAGCAAATATCTGAACCGTAAATTCGCGAAAACCTGTCTTATAACCCTCGCCGTCGCCGCCGGCGTATCGCTGCTTGAAATCACCGTCATGTACCGGTACTTCGTCGAACGTCTCGGCGAGGTGAACGCCGTGCTTATCTGGATAATCCTGTCGGTCTGGCCGTTCTTCGCCCTCGGCGGGCACAGGTATCTGCTCGACACACCGTTCGAGGGGAAGGTGCTGAAGGTCGATTACACGTCCGCCGTCGAGACGAACACAAAGTTCAACTACAGCAGGGTAATGGTGCAGAAGCATTTCGTCGAGCTGACCGTCGAGGAGAAAAGCGGCAGACTGCGCTCGATGAAGATAAAGCTCGACAACGTTCGTCTCACCCTCCCGATAAACGAGGGCGACATAGTCCGCCACTACCGCGGGCTCCCCTATCCGCTCGTCGTCGGAAAGCCGACGCTGATCTGCCCGTTCTGCGGGTGCGACAACCCGCGGGACGCGAAGAATTGCCTTGTCTGCAAGCATTCGATAGTTCACGACTGAAACAAAGACCGATGGGAACCATGTCTCATCGGTCTTTTGCTTGTGTCAGTTCTTGGGAAACACTGAACAAATCGGGTTTTCGCGGGAAAAGTCTTGGATTTATGGGCTTTTTCCCGCGAAAACAACCTTAAATCAGTGTTTCCTTGTCAGCCGTTCCGCCGCCGGTTCCGGATCCCGCGGTTCCGTCGGTGAAGCCTCCGCCGGACATTCCTATCCGGCGCATCTCCTCCGCCCTGTCGCGTCGGCGCTTCTTCGAGCGCTTCGCGAGCGAGATTATCAGGATGAGTACGACGAGCGCCAGCGCGCCGATCACGACCCAGACCCACCACGCGGCGATTGTCGTCGCGACGGCGAGCTCGAACGAGCTCTCTCCGGTCGAGAACTTCATGTAGCTGCCCTCGGTTGTCGTGTCGAGACGCTCCCAGCTCCGCGCTCCGCTCTCACGGATGTAGAGACGGAGATTTTCCTTCCCCTCCGGAATGAGGTAGCGAACGGTGTGCGTGTCCGCGCCGTCGTCCGGCAGGGTGACGCTCCACTGCTCAAGCAGCTCGCGCGCGAAGTACGCGGGAGGAAGCTCGCCGCGTGTGAATGAGCCGAAGAACTCACCGACAACCGAGATGTAATTGTCCACAAGTCTGTCGAAACCCGACCGGTCTGACGCCATCGGCTGCGCGTCGAGCGTGTCGGACGAGTCGAAGTCGCCCTCGACGAAGAAGACCGGACGCTCCGAGCGCTTCTCGGTGCTCGGAACCGACGTCGTGTAGCCGACATATACCGCCTCGACGTTCGTGTCGAAGACGAGGTCTGAAAGATCGGTGACGCTCCAGTAAGCAAGACAGCCGTCCTTCGCGGGTATCTCCGGGAAGATATCGTCGCCGAAGGAATCGCCGTAACCAAAAGTCACGGTCCTGAGCGTCTCGCCGTCCGCCGTGAATTTCAGCGTGAAGGAGCGGAAATCCTCCGGGATGTTCTTCTCCTTCAGGAGATCGGCGTAAGCTATACCCTCAGCCTTGCCGTTCTCGCTGAGCCTGTCGAGCCCACGGAGGGTGTCCGACACATATCTGTTGCCGGTGAACGTTCCAGCGTCACAGCCCGCCACAGCGCCCGAGAAGGGCTTGTCACCGTCGATCGCGACGATAGTGCGGCAGCCTGTCACGACGAGGTCGGAGCCGGTGAGGTCGTTCGTGTTTCCAGAGCCGACGACGCCGCCGACATATGAGCTTCCGGAAAGCGTGCACTTCGCGAAGGAATCTCGTATCTTCGAGCTTGACATCCCGGCGATGCCGCCGACGTAGTCTCCGCTCTCGCTCGAGATATTGCCGTAGTTTTCACATGATATGATGACGCCGAGATCCATGCGTCCGCAGATTCCGCCCGCGTTGTCCTTCTTCGAGATGACCTCGCCGCGGTTCACGCACTCGCGAACAACGGCTCTCGTCTCATATACGCGGTTCAGCACCGAGCCGCCGCTCGTCAGGTCATCCTCCGGGTCGAGATCGAACTCTATCGCCATAGAACCGACGATTCCGCCGACGTTGAGATCGCCGCGGACCTCGCCCTCGTTCGTGTTTTTCTCGAGCTTGCCGTCGGTCGTGGAATCGATCTCCTCGTCGGACACGTCGCTGTAGATGTTGTCGATCGACGCGTCGCGCGTGCTGTTGAATATGTCCGCGACCGTGTCTGAGAGCTCGCTGAACTTCGCGTTTATATTCCGCAGGTCCTCTGCAAGCGTTCCGGAAACGCTCTTCGCCTCGCTGACAAGGCTCTGGAGCTGATTTGTGAGAGAGGTCAGGTTCGCGTAGACGTTGTTTGTCGACGCCTTGAGCGCCGTTCCGGGCGACTTCACCTGTATCGGCTCGACGCCCGCGAGATATGCGAACAGGTCGTTCATCTCGTCGAAGCACCCGCTCATGAGGTCGGATGCCTTTTTGAACCCGTTCACCGAATCCGAGAGCTTACCCGAAGCCTCGGTGAGCTTGTCGCCCGCCGATGCGAGGGTGCCGCAGGCGTCGCCTATTTCGTTTACGGCAGTCTTTATCGAGCTGTCCGCGGTGAGTATCTTCTTCATCCCGGCGATCAGCTCGTCGAGACCCTTACGCGAGAGCCCGGTGTCGACCGACACGCTCTCTCTGAACTCGTCGACGCCCTTCGCTATTTCCGATATTCCGGAGGACAGCCCGGAGACCGCTGACGCGACGTCCGAGACAGCCGCCGCCACTCTGTCGCCCCAGATGAACATTCTGTCGAGGGTCTTTGACATATCGCTGACGGTGTGCCCGATCTCGGTTATGATCGACGCGATATTGTTAAGCGCGTCGCTGATACGCTGGAGCGCCGCGCGTATCTTCGCGGTGTCCTTTATCGCGACCGAGCGGTACAGCTCGTCGATTCCGTCGCCGAGCAGCTTCAGCGCCGCCGACAGTTTGTCGTTCGAGGCGCGCAGGAGGTCTATCGATTTTCTGAGATCGTCGAAGCCCTCGAGGGTCAGCTTTACCCCACCCTTTATATCCGCCGGTGTGAAGGTCAGCGAGCCAGCGAGCTTTCCGAATCCGACCGCTATCACCGACAAAGAGTCGCCCGCGTCCGACGCGGAGGACTTCATGTCGGAGAGCGCGCTCTTCAGAGCCTCGTGCCACTCCGGCGTCCACGAGCCGGGGAGCGCCGCGAGAACGTCGCCTGCCGCCTTGCCCATCGCCTTCATAGCCGTCGAGAACTGCGCGAAGCCGTCGGAGATGGTCGTCACAGCCTTGTTCGCCGCTTCCTTGTCGACGCCGAGCGACGGGGTCAGCATCGAGAGACCGTCGTGGATCTTCTTCATGCCCGCCTTCGCGGTGTCCGCCGCCTCCGAGAATCCTTTCATGGCGGACGATATGCCGTCGAGCGCCGAGGTGATGTCGTCTATCGCTTTCCGGAATCCTTCCGGGTCGGCGATTATCGCGTCAGAGATATCGCGCAGCGCCTTGTTTATCGCGGAGAACTCGCGTCCGAGCGCGCTTATCTCCTCGCCGAGACGGTTCATGTCCGAGACGGCGTCGTCTGTCCAGCCCGCGTTCCTGAAGACGCGTATCATCTGCTGCACCGAGTCGGCGAGCACCTCGGACGCCGCGGACAGCTCCTTCGCGCCGGAGGATATCTTGTCGAGCGCGTTTCTCATCGCTGTCTCGTCGATCGAGACCGAGTTCCTGAGATCCTCGACGCCGCTGACCATCGTCTTCGCGCCGGAGGATATTCTGTCAACGGCGTCGGTCGCGGCGGCGCTCGCGTCCTCGAGGGTTCTCAGAGCGTCCGCGCCGAGAGCCGTCGCCTCCTCCATGCTGTCCACCGCGCTCTCAAGACTGTCGAGAGCGCCGGTCACAGCGTCGCAGACGCCGCCGAAGCTGTCCGATATGTTCGCGAGCCTGCCCGCCGCGTCGGTCGCGACGCCGGAAAGGCGGTTGACCTCGGACACAGCGTCGTCCGCCAGCTTCCCGGCGTCGTTTGTCAGCTTCTGCACTGAATTCTTCGTGCTCGAGACGGTCCCGTTCACACTTGACAGCTCGTTGAGTATCCTGTCGGAGCCGTCCGACGCGTCGCTTATCGCCTTGTCGACGAGGTTCGAGAGCTCGTCGAGCTGCGTCTTCAGTTTTGAGATGTTGTCCTCCGAGAGGTTCAGAGTGACATTCGGCTCGAACTGTCCGACGATGCCGCCGGTGTCCTTGCGTCCGTCGACCTTTCCGGCGTTCACGCAGTTCGCCGCGTAGCCGGTGAGCCTTCCGGCGATTCCTCCGACATTGTATCCGATGTGGCTGTAGCCTATGTTCCCCTCGTTGCGGCAGGACAGTATCATTCCGTCCGAATAGCCCGCGATGCCGCCGGTGTCGGTCGAGATATTCATCGTCCCGAGCAGCTTCGAGCTTGAGATGTCGCGTATCGAGCCGATCTCGATGTCGTCGAGCTTCAGCTTCCAGTCGACGCTGTCGGTGTTGACCTCCGCGCGGTTCACGCAGTCGACCGCGCTTCCGGCGTTGTTTCCGATGACGCCGCCGGTCATGCTCTCTCCGGTGACTTTTCCGTCGGAGGAGCAGCCGTAGACCTCGCCGTTCGTACCGTTCTTGCCGACGACGCCGCCGACAGAGGTCTTCGCGCGGACGTTTCCGGTGAAGGTGCAGCGCAGAACGAGTCCGTCGTTCTGTCCGACGACTCCGCCGACATTCTCGCGCTGCCCGCTGGGGGTCACGACTCCGCGGACGTTTATGTCCTTGACCGACGCTCCCTCGGCGACACGGCTGAACAGCCCCGCCGGGGAGTATCCGCCGTCTATGACAAGACCGCTTATGGTGTGCTCCCCGCCGTCAAAGCTCCCCGCGAAATACGGTATCGGCTCGAAATTCGCCCCGGCAAGTGAGATATCATCCGTAACGACAACGCGCAGTCCCTCCGAGCGGCTGTCGAGCGAGCAGTACTCTGAAAGCGCCGTGAGCGCCTCCGCGCTGTCGACGATGAACCTGCCCCCGGTATCGAAGTGTGAGCCGTCAGACGCCATCACGATGCCGTCTGTCGCGCCCGCGCTCTCTGTGCTCCCGGAGTCGTCCGCGAGAGCCGTCAGCCCCGCCGGAAAAGCGATCATGCAGGCGAGAAGCAGGCTCAGCGTCCTGTTAAGATATGCTTTTTTCATTATTCTTCTCCTCCTTCTCCGCCGTTATCATTATTGTTATCTTTGTTATCTTTGTTATCGTTGTTTCCGTCATCCGTATCGTCCGCCGATGTCTCGTCGGCTGTTGATTCCACGACGCTTCCGGTTATCTGCTGCGGTGCCGATGACACGGTATCCCCGCTGTCCGCGTCGCGGACGTTTCCGGAGATCACGCTGAGATCGACGTCTCCGTCGACTACGGCGTTCACGACGCCGTTGATGGTTCCGTGGATCTCGCCGCGCACGATGCCGCTGATGACGACCTTTCTGCCGGTCGACTCATGTCTCGGGATCGGGTTCTTCACGGAGAAGGACGTCTTGTCGATAACCCTCTCGCCGATGAGCAGCAGCTGCGGCAGGATGAACATGACGATGAATATCGAGATGATGGTTCCGCGCCCGAGGCTCTGACCGATGCCGACGATAGCCGCGTTCGAGGTCATCTGACCGATGAGTATTCCCGCCGCCGCCATCATCGAGCCGGACGTGATTATCGTCGGGAACGCGAAGTTCAGCGTGTCGATTATGGCGTCGCGCTTCGGCATTGTGTCCTTGACCTCGAGGAACCGGCTCGAGATGACAATAGCGTAGTCGATGTTAGCGCCCATCTGTATCGAGCTGACGATCAGGTAGGACAGGAAGAACAAGGGCGAGTCGATAATCGTCGGCACCGCGAAGTTTATCCATATACTTCCCTGAATGACGATGATAAGGAGTATCGGCATACCTACCGACTTGAAGGTTCCGAGCAGAACGACGAGAACTATCAGTATCGAGAGGACGCTGACGACCACGTTGTCCTCCGCGAAGGACTTCTTGAAGTCGTACTCGTTCGTCGAGTTGCCGACGACATAGATATCGTCTGTGTCATCCGGATAATATTTGTCCGCGATCTCATGTATCTTGTCGAGGAACTCATAGGTCTTGTCGCCGCTCTCCGGCAGGGTCAGGTAGACGAGCATACGGTCGTAGTTCTCGCCCCTGAGCTGCTTCTTCGCGGCGCTCATCTGTATATAGGCGTTGTCAAGGGTGTCCATCAGCTCGTCGTCAAGCGTGACATAGCCCTCCTGAACCTCGTCGTAGAGGAACATGAACATATCAATCAGCGCAACGCTGTAGTTCGACAGTCCGCCGACGATCTTCCCGTAAGCCGCGCCGTCGACCGCGTAAGCGCCGTAGAGCAGCTCCGCGACCTCATAGTCGATATCGAGAAGCTCCGAGAACTGTCTCGGCGTCAGCCTGTCAGTCAGCATATAACCGCCCATCGCCTCGACGTTTGCAAGACCAAGAGTGGAGTCGACCTCGTCATAGGTCTCAAGCTCCGCGAGCAGCTTTCCTTCCTTTTCCGAGTCATGACCCGGGACGACGAGAGCCACCATGTTAGTGCTCTCGAAGGTGTCGTCTATCATCTGCTGCGCGATCTGCGTTTCGTTGTGGAGAGGTGTCTCGATGCTGCTCATTCCGTAGGCATAAGGGCAGTCGCTCGAAAAACCGTAAGCCACGATGACGAGAACGAGGAACACCGGAGGCACTACAAATCTTGAGAAGTAGTCCCATTTACCGACGAAATTGATCTTCGGCACGAAGCTCTTGTGCTTCGTTTTGTCCATAGCGTTTCCGAAGAGGATAAGCAGTCCCGGCATCAGGAAGAAGACCGAGAACAGCGAGAAAAAGATCGACTTTATCAGGCAGAGACCCATATCGCCGCCGATCTTGAACTTCATGAACATCATCGCGACAAGTCCGCCGATGGTGGTCAGGCTGCTCGCGCAGATCTCCGGGATAGCCTTGCTGAGCGCGACGACCGCCGCGTCGCGTATCGACAGGGTCCTGTGCTCGACCTTGAAGCGGTTGCAGTAGATTATGGCGTAGTCGACCGACAGCGCGAGCTGAAGCACGATCGTGACCGAGTTCGAGATGAACGAGATCTTGCCGCACATATAGTTCGTGCCCATATTGATTATCGCCGCCGAAAGGAAAGTGATTATCAGCACCGGCACCTCGGCGAAGGTCTCGGAGGTCAGTATCAGCACCGACACGACGACAATCGCGACTATGACGATGATGACCTTCATCTCGTTCGCGATGGTTACCGAGTCGTCCTGCCCGATTGTCGAGGAAATGAAGATATCCTGACCGGAAAGCGCTTCCTTCACCTCGTCGAGCTTCTTTACGCACTGCTCGTCGTCCTCCGGGTAATCGAAGGTTATGTCAAACAGCGCCGACGAGTTCGCGTAGTGCTGCGCCGTGTCGTCGAAGGACAGGCTCTGCACGCCTTTTATTTCCGACACCTTTTCCGAAAGCGTCTTCGCGTCGTCGTATGTTATGTTCGCGATCATAACCTTCGCGGTCCCGAACGTGACGAACTCGTCATCCATCAGCGTCAGACCCTGCTTTGTCTCGGAGTCGTCCGGCAGGTAGAACGTGAGGTCATTCTCGACCTCGACCCAGTTTCTCGAGACCGCCGAGAACACCGTGAGAATAACGAAGATGAGGAATATCAGGTTCCGCTTGTCGACGATGAAACCGGCTACCTTCATCATACCGCCGTTTTCCTTCTTGTTTTCCTCAGCCATTCTTCATTCCTCCCTTCACTCCGTTTCTTATCTTTCCGATGAGGCAGAGCCCCGGCCTTCCGACCGCGTGATATGTGCCTTTTTCGGTGACGAAATCGAGATCGGCGCTTTTTTTGTCAATCTTTCCCTTCGCCGTGTAGCTCATCGAGTACCCGAGCGTGCGCATCAGCCCGCTGAACTCGACAAGTCCGTGCTCGAACCTGCCGGACAGGATATCCGTCGTGTGGGCGAACATCATGAGAGTCCCGCCGACGCCTTTCTCCCCGACGTCGAGAGTGAGTTCCCCGTGCCGCACGCCGTGCGGCACGCTCATCTCGAGTCTGTAGGTGTATTGCTTTTCCAAGATCTCAGACCTTTCTTAATAAATTCTTTGTTGACAAATGACGTTATATATGATAAACTATATCCAGGAATTTTGCAAGAGTCAGTTTCACGATTTCTGTGAGATAAGAGACACTTGACCATTATGTGTTTCCGAACCGGAGAAAAAATATGGAACAAAAAACAGACCTCAGGATACTGCGCACCTACCGTTCACTGAATGAGGCTTTCACCGGACTGATGGAAGAGAAGCGCTTTGAGGACATAACAGTCGGGGAGCTCTGTGAAAGGGCGATGATCCGCCGCACGACGTTCTACAAGCACTTCGCCGACAAATACGAATATTTCACATTCTATATAAAAGAGATGCGGGAGAGCTTCGAGAGCTCGCTCGCGCCCGACATTGCCGCGTATCACGCCGACAGCTATTTCATAAGTATGGGCAGGGAGCTCTACAACTTTATTTCAGAGCACAAAAAATTCGTCGAAAACATGATGGAGAGCAATATGCTCTCCTCCCTCCTCGACCTTCTGTACGACCTGATAAAGCGCGACCTGACCGAGCTGATCCTCGACGAATACCGCCGCCGCGGCGAAAAGCCTAAGCGCGCCGACTGTGAGATGACCGCCGCGTTCTATTCCGGCGGGCTCATCTACACGATGCGATGGTGGCAGGAAAGCGGAATCGACGTCACCGAAGAGGAATTCTGCGCCGCGCTGAACCGTCTTCTCGGCCCCGCCCTGAGCGGCGGAATACCCGGTATGACGGACGGGAAATAAAAAGGCCGCCGCGAAAAGCGGCAGCCGTATGATCAATCGTCATCAATAATATAGAACTCGTTCCCCGCGAACTCCTCACGCACGGTCGTATCCGAGGTCATCGGCAGAGACAGCGCCGGGGACTTCCCGTACATACCGAGCTCCCCGCCGGCGCTCTGAAGGAACGTGTTCCCACTGAGTACCGGAAGCCAGCCCTCCTCCGCGGCGCAGATATGTATCAGCTTATATGCCGAGAGGCAGAGCGTATTGTCCTCAATGACGAAGCTGTCGGACAGCGCCGTGTTCCTGCTGTCCCAGCTCTTGATGAGCGCCGGAGTTGATTTATCCGGCCGTCCGTTTCCGAAACCGTAACCGGAATATCCGAGGAAATTCCCCTTTATAAGGACATCCTCCATATACCTTGTAGCCGCGTCGTTCTCCGGAGCGCCGAGGAAATACTCGACGGCGTAGGTACAGTTCGTTATCACGTTATCCGTATACCTTATCCGGCGCATGAAGCACTCGTCGGTCCCGCCCTTGTACTGATGCGTGACTCCCGCGTCGTATATCTCGCGGATAATGCAGTGGTCGACGGTGTAATCCTCGCACCCGCCCCATATCTCGACGCCGTTACCGAACCTGACCGGTCTGCCCTCGGTATAATACTGCACCGAACCGCCTATATACTCAATGACGCAGTTTGTGACACTGAGCCCCTTAGCGGTTCCGCTCCCGACGCCGTGCGCGCCGCCGTAACGTATCGTCAGGTTATCGATATGAACGTCGTCCCCGCAGACCTGAACGACATTCCTCCGCGGCAGAAACTCTATCTCCGAAAACCTCTCGGACGGATCGCGCTCAGAGCACAGATACACATACCCGCGCCCCTCGTCGTCCTCGCCCGAGCACATCTCGTCCCCGCCGATACTTATCCGCCCGCCGAGGTCATGCCAGAACGTCAGATCCTCCTCAAGACTCCGGAACCCATAAAACCGTCTTCCACTGACATTATCAACCGGCTCGCCGCCCGCGTAATTCAGAGTCACCTTCTCAGCCCGACGCGCCCCGCCGTCAAAGAAAATCCCGCCGACGTCAGAAGCGATCGGCTCACTGTACCGCCAGACATTCTCCGAAACCATGTCCCACGCGCCAATCACAGCCCCGTCAAACGGCGACCCGTAAATACAGGGCTTCTCCCCGGAACCATAAGCCGAATAAGTCACCCCGTCCCGCGCCGCGAGTCCGCCGCGCCAGACACCGCCGCGCTCAAACAGCACAGTATCCCCGCGCCCGACTCCATGCGCGTCCGCCGCCCCGGACGTTCTCCAAGCATTCCCGGGACTTCTGCCGTCAGCCTGGTCATCTCCGTCGGGCGAGACATAATATACCGTTCCGGATGGGTTGACCCCGTCGGCGGACAGTATTTCTTTTTCAAGGCGGATCCTCTCGGACTTTATGTCGTCGAGCAGTACAGAAGTTGCGCACATCAGCATATCAATTTCCTCCCCACGCGTTGTTATATATAATATAACATACAAAAAGACAAAATGCAAGCCTTTTTTTGAAAAAAACAAAAAATTCACGGAGGTATAAATGAAAGATCAGCCGCTCTACAAAGCGCTGTCGGATGAAATCCGCTCCGCCATCCTCGACGGCCGCCTCTCCCCCGGCGACAAACTCCCCTCAAAACGCGCCATGGCAGCTGAAAAAAAGCTCTCAATCATCACAGTCGCAGGCGCCTACGACCTCCTCGTCGACGAAGGCTTCATAGAAAGCACCGAACGCCGCGGTTACTTCGTCTCAAAATCAGCCGTCTCCCGCCCGCCCGCCCCGCCTCCCGCCCCAAAGAAACAGGCAAAACCCGAACCCCGCCCGAAATTCGACTTCCGCTCCGCCTCAGCCGCCGCCGAAGGCTTCCCCTTCTACACCTGGGCAAAGCTCGTCCGCGAAACCATCTCCGAAAAGGACACAAGACTCCTCTCCGCCATCGACCCCAAAGGCGTCCCCGAACTCCGCGAAGAAATCTCCCGCCGCCTCTCCCTCTCCCGCGGCATAATCTGCTCGCCGGAACAGATCATAATCGGCGCCGGCTCAGAATACCTCATAGGTCTCGTCTATCAGCTACTCGGCAAAGGCAAATGCGCCGTAGAAGATCCCGGCTTCACCAAAGCCGCCAAAATCTACGCCTGTCTCGGCGCCGCCCCCACCTTCATCCCCACCGACTCCGAAGGCATCCGCGTCGACCTCATAACCGCCGCCCCCGACATAAACATCGTCCATGTCACCCCGTCCCACAGCTTCCCCCTCGGCACCGTCATGTCAATGTCCCGCCGCTCCGAGCTGATATCATGGAGACGCGCCGTCCCCGGACGATATATAGTCGAGGACGACTTCGACAGCGAGTTCCGGTACGAGGGCAGGTGCCCGTCGAGCCTCTTCGCGCTCGACTCGGACGGCGTCATATACATGAACACCTTCACCCGCACCCTCGCCCCGTCGATGCGTATCGGCTACATAGTCCTCCCCCCGTCGCTCGCCGAGCGCTACGAGAAGCACTTCTCGTTCTACTCCTCGACCGTTCCCGCGATCGAGCAGTACGTCCTCGCGAGGTTCATGAAGGACGGCTCGCTCGAACGCCACATCAACCGCATGCGCCGCATCTACCGCCGCCGCCGCGACGCCCTCATCGAATCAATCTCAAAGCTCGGCGGCGACGTGGAAATCCTCGGCAAGGAAGCGGGCGTCCACCTCCTCGTCCGTCTCCCCGAGCGCCTTCCCGAGACAGAAGTGCTGAAAAAAGCCGCGTCTCTCGGCGTCTCGCTCGCCGGAGTGAGCGAATACCGCCGCGAAGGAAGCCCGTCCGACCCGCTCTACACGAACGCCCTCGTCATGAACTTCGCCGGGATAGGTGAGGACGACATCAGAAAGGCGGTATCCCTTCTCGCGGAAGCATTGTAATACAAAAGCGCCCCTGCCAAAAGACAGGAGCGCTGAATTTTATAATGTGGCACATTACCTATGGATACACTGAATAATTCGTGTTTTCGCAGAAAAAAGGCTTGGATTTATGGGATTTTTTCTGCGAAAACAACCTTAAATCAGTGTTTCCATATAACGCGGCACGGCAATTATGACATGGTACAATATTAACAATATACACGACACTTGTAGGGGCGACCATTGGTCGCCCGCTCACAGGTCGACAATAATCTTAAACGTTAAACCTGAACAGAACTATATCCCCGTCCTTGATAACGTAATCCTTACCCTCGCTGCGGATAAGTCCCTTCTCCTTCGCGGCGTTCATGCTGCCGCAGGCGATGAGCTCGTCGAAGCCGATGACCTCGGCGCGGATGAATCCACGCTCGAAATCGGAATGTATTTTTCCGGCGGCCTGCGGAGCCTTCGTGCCCTTGACGATGGTCCACGCGCGGACCTCCTTCGGTCCGGCGGTCAGGTAGCTGATGAGTCCGAGGAGCGCGTAGCTTGCCTTGATGAGGCGGTCAAGACCGCTTTCCTTTATTCCGAGGTCCTTTAAGAATTCGGTCTTCTCCTCGCCGTCGAGCTGAGCGATCTCCGCCTCTATTCCGGCGCAGATCGGCATTATCTGGGACTTTTCCTCAGCCGCGTAAGCCGCGAGCTTCTGGTATCCGGCGTTGTCCGACATATCGCTTCCGATCTCGTCCTCCGAGATGTTCGCCGCGTAGATGACCGGCTTCATCGAGAGGAGCTGGCAGTCCTGCATGATCGCGAGCTCGTCCTCGGTGTAGTCGAGCGAGCGGGCGTTCTTTCCGTCCGAAAGAGCCGCGTAGACTCTCTCGAGCAGTTCGAGCTCACCGCCGAGCGTCTTGTCGCCCTTCATGGACTTTTTGACGCGGTCGATGCGTCTCTCGAGCATTTCCATGTCCGAGAAGATGAGCTCCATGTTGATCGTCTCGAGGTCGCGCATCGGATCGATCGAGCCGTCGACGTGGATGATGTTCGGGTCCTCGAAGCAGCGCACGACGTGGATTATGGCGTCGCACTCGCGGATGTGCGAGAGAAACTTGTTGCCGAGACCCTCGCCCTTGGACGCGCCTTTGACGAGTCCGGCGATGTCGACGAACTCAACGACGGCGGGAGTGTACTTCTCCGGGTGATACATTTCAGCGAGGACGTCGAGGCGGCTGTCCGGAACGGCGACGACGCCGACGTTCGGGTCTATCGTGCAGAACGGATAGTTCGCGGACTCCGCTCCCGCGTTTGTTATTGCGTTGAAAAGGGTGCTCTTGCCGACGTTCGGCAGACCAACGATACCTAATTTCATATATACTCATTCTCCTTCGATTTTTCCTTGATTTGCAAGGTTTTTCGGGTTTTGGCGTTTCGGCTACTACGCCATTTTTACGCCATTTTCGCATTGAGTTTTATGTCAGAAAACCCTTTTGACTCAAACTGCCG
>ENA-ORIC01000560-ORIC01000560.1-human-gut-metagenome-genome-assembly--contig:-NODE-560-length-46218-cov-4.058235_pt1 | contig 46218 bp, 56 predicted proteins | sample MGYA00243023_ERZ508732 | MGnify/ENA primary metagenome ERZ508732 (study PRJEB26277, sample SAMN04329767) | human gut metagenome | biome: human-associated habitat | host: Homo sapiens | place: USA... | reverse complement strand
TGTCTCGCCCTCTATGCCGCTCACGTCATCGTCGTCGACCGGCGTCAGGACAAGGGACAGCTCCGGCGTGTCAACTATCAGATCGTCGCCGTCGGTCGTCAGTCCGCGCCCGTAAAAGCCGATGACGCCCCGGCTCCCGGCGAGGTATTCGCTCGTCTCCTCTCCGTCGGGCGAGAGAAGTATCAGAACTATCCCGGCGATCATCAGGAGAATTATTCCGGAGAGCACACAGACGAGCACGCAGAGCACCTTATTCTGCTTCATCAGTCCACCGCCGATACAAGCACTATCGCGGCGAGCACGTAAAGCACACCGAGCAGAGCGACAAGTCCGGAGATTATCGCGAGCGCGACCCTCGCCCCGCCGCGGAGCTTTAAAAGCGACAGGATAAGCCCGATGATGCCTATAACGGCGAGAACCGCCGCCATCCAGACCTTCATATCACAACTCCCCCGTTCACTGTGCGTCGATGAGGAGCCATATCTCCTCGCCGTCGGTCAGGTTTCCGTCTTCCCATCTGAGCCCTTCGACATACGAGGCGTCTTCGTCGAGAAGGAAATCCGAGTCGGCGTCGCTCCACCTGTAGATGTAGAGATATTCAGAGCCGGTGTCGTCGGACCACGGAATGAGAATATCAGTGTGCCCGTTCTTGTCGACGTCGGCGAATATCAGACCCTCGGTCGATTTTGAAAGGTCAGTCAGCGGAGCGGGAAGGTCGAAGGACGCGTAGGTCTCAGGCGAATCCTCGGTGCCGTTGTCTATGACGGCGTAGAAGTATTTCTCCCCCAGCTCATATGCGAGCGGGACGTCGTTTCCGTCATCATTCACGGTCGTGAACGACCAAGCGCGCCATGTGTGCCAGTCGCCGCCGACCTCATCGTCAGCCGGAGTATCGCCGCAGGACGCGAGAAGAGCGGTCGACGCCGCGAGAATCATTGTTATAAGAAGTTTTTTCATGGTATATGTCCTTTCTTGATTATTTGTTTATGTCGAGATTAATCTTCACGTCGTCGCGTTTTATGGCGTCCGCCTCGAAGAAGGGCTGCGCGCCGTAGTGCGCCGCGGACGCGATAAGGCTCGCGGGAAATCTCACGCGGAGCTGATTGAATGCCGAGACGTTCATGTTGTACACCCGTCTCGCCGCCTGAAGATGATCCTCCGCGTCGAGGATCGCGTCCTCGAGCACGCGGTAGTTCTCGCTCGAGCGCAGCTCCGGGTACGCCTCGGCGATCACGCGGAGAGATTCCGACGCGCCGTCGAGCTTCCGGCTGCAATCCGCCTTCTCGGCGACGCTCATGCCCTGCCGCAGCTCTATCGTTTTCTGTATCGTGTCGACCTCGTGCTTCGCGTATGCCCTGACGACGTCCATCATCTTTGTCAGTGTGTCATAGCGCTTTGTCAGCGCGACGTCTATCCCGGAGTCCGCCTCCTTTATCCGGACGAGCATTGTCCTGAACTCGTTCGACGTGCTGACGAGCCAGACGACTATCGCGGCGGCGATTATCGCGATTCCGATAAGAACGTAACCTGTCGTGTTCATGATATATCCTCCTGAATATTATTGGTCCGATTTTCCCGCGCCGTCAGCACCGGATGACTTCGCGCGGTTCTTTATGATGGCGCTTATGTAGATGTTGTCGACGACGGATAAGATGTCCTGCATCTCGGTCTTTATCCGCTCGCGCTGTTCGTTTATCGTGCGGGTCCCGGTCTCGTTTGCCTCGAGCGTGTCGCCGTTCGCGAGGGTTATGTACAGCTTATCGTTCCTGAACGCCGCCTCGAGCGGACATTTCAGCTTTTCGGACGCGTTTATGAAGCCCTCGAGCACCGGCGGGGTCAGTATCCTGAGTGCCGATACCGCGTCCTTCGCGTCTATTCTGAACAGCTTGTTGAACGCGTCCGACTCTGTAAGGATGTCATTTTTTCCGGGCTTTCCGGAGCGCCGCCTGACCGCGACCGGCTCGTCGGAGAACGCGTCGAAGTCCATCATCATCAGCGTTCCGGAGAAGACGACCACCTTTTCGGTCGTTGTGACCCCGCCGTTCTCCGGGTCGCCCATGACCTCACGCTCGTCAAGCATCGTGACGTTCGACTGCGTGAAGGACAAATCCCTGTATTTCGCCTTTATGAGGTCGTTTCCGCTGCACTCGGTGTGGGCCGGGAAGAGCCTTGACGCGAGGATGTCGGGATACGGGATCGATTCGGTCGGTCTGTAGTCGAGGTCGCTCAGGAATTCCTCAAGCGCGGGCTTTACGACCGCGTCCTTGAAGGACAGTTTGTAATCGTCGACCATAGGCTTTATCGTCACCTTGTAGATCAGCGCGATTACGGCGAGCACTATGACAGCGACGACACCGATCATCGCCGCCCCGCTTATAAACGCGACGGCGCACGCTATCGACGTCAGACCCTCGAGAAGCTTTATGATATTTCCGATAGTCTGCGCCTTTATGCGTTTTCTCTCGAGCTCACCCGTGCCGTCCGCGTCCGCCTCGGCGAGAGCCCTGAACTGCACGCGCGCCCGCACGATGCCGAGTATCGCCGTGGTCAGCAGTGAGAGCGCGCCGAACACGAGGGCGTAAACGATAATCGCGAGCACCGCGCCGATGAACGACGGTGAATTATCGAAAAACAGCAGAGCGTTCATCGCGGGCAGCAGCGCGACGAAGGCGATCACGACGCGCGACAGCTTGAGAAGCGGCGAGTCACTGTCGAGCGCGAACATTTTTCTGAACATCTGAGAATTGTCCTTTCTTAATTTCTGATACAATTATACCACAAAAAAACGCCCTCCGGACGAAACTGCCTTTTTTGTCAGGTTCGTCCGGAGAACATGATATTCAGTTGTCTGCCGAAATCTCCAGAGAAACAGTGATCTGAGGTTGTTTTGGCAATAAAAAGCCCATAAATCCAAGGCTTTTTATTGCCAAAACCCGATCTGTTCACTGTATCTCCAGACAGTATCCCTCGCCGCGGAACTGCGTGATAAACACCCCGTGACCCTCGTCGAGCTTCGCGCGGAGCCGCGACATCTGCTTCCAGAGCGCGCCGCAGTCGTCCGTGAGCGGCTGTTTCCACACCGTCTCGTAGAGGTATTCGTTCGAGAGTATCTTCCCCTCGCCGCGCACAAGGAGCAGCAGCAGCGCGAACTGCTTCGGCGTCAGATACAGATCCTCCCCGCGGAGGAACGCCTGCGACGAGAGTATGTCGAGCTTCAGCGCGCCGCGCTCTCTGATATCTCCGGACCGCTCGGCGCGGTTCATCCCGGAGCGCCGCATCAGAGCATTCACTCTCGCGAGCAGAACCTCATAGTCATACGGCTTCGGCAGATAATCATCGCCGCCCGCCGACAGTCCGCGCACGACGTCTGGATTGCTCCCGAGACCGGTCAGGATGAGCACCGGCATCCCGGAGAACGCCGGGTTGGGCGAGGCGCGGAGCTCCGAGAGAAGGTCGAGCCCGTTCCCGTCCGGAAGCATGAGATCGAGGATCATGAGACGCGGCGTCTCTTCCCCGATAATTTCTTTCGCGCCCGCGATCGTTTCCGCGGCGGCGCAGGTGTATCCCGCCTTTTCGAGAAAATAGCGGTTTCCGTCAAGTATGTGTCTGTTGTCCTCGACGAGGAGTATGTCTTTCATATGGTTCCTTCCTTAATGGTCAGACCTGACCGGCGTAGACCGGCACGGTGAAGGTTATCGCGGCGCCGCCTTCGGGCTGGTTTTCCGCTGTTACGGTTCCGCCGTTCGCCTCGATTATCATTTTCACGATATACAGCCCGTAGCCGGTTCCGCCGCTCCCTGAGACGCCGCGCGCGAAGATGTCGGGCAGGAGCTTTTCCGGTATGCCCTCGCCGGTGTCGGAGACGGTCGTTTTTATCATGCCGCCGTCACGGACGGCTTTTATTTGTATTTCGCCTCCGGAGGTGTGCCGGTTCGCGTTCTCGAAAAGGTTCGACAGGACCTCGGCGAACAGGTCCGGGTCGCAGAATACCGGTGGAAGCCCGGGCTCGGTCAAGTCGGTGAGGGAATTGTTTTTCTTCGCCGTCAGGGTAGACCACGCCTGCACCGTGTGGCGTATCAGGGCAGAGTAGTCGGTTTTCTGCCTTGAGACGCTTTCCCTGACCGACGCGAGGCTTAAAAGACCGTTCACGAGTCTCGCGAGGCGCATTATTTCGTCCTGTGCTCCGGCGAGGAGTTCTTTCGTTTCCGGGGAGCTTTCGCCCGCCATGTCTGCGGCGCGCTGGATGTCTACCGAGACGACGGTCAGCGGGGTGCGCATTTCGTGCGACATATCGGCGAGCATCGCGGTTTTGCGGCGGTTCATCTCGGCAAGCAGGAGGTTGCGCTCGTCGAGGACCTTCTGCTGTTTTTTGTACAGCCGCAGGAGAAAGTATACGGTCGAGCCGAGTACGAGCGCGACGACGGCGAAGCCTGCGTAGACGTCCGAGAGGTACGCGGCTTCGCTCTCAAGAGGGGTGATGAGCGACGGGCGGAGATACGCCGTGAAGATGCAGGCGGAGTAGACGGCGAGTTCGAGCCCGGCGAAAATGAACATCTTTGCCCCGTCGAGCATGCAGACGGTGAAGATTACGGCGAAGAGAAAGAAGCAGGGCATTCCGCTTCTGTATCCGCCGCCGATGAAGAACATCACGGGGAAGGTGATGAGGAAGACGGTGATGGCGGTGAGGGTGTAGCCGAGCTGGCATCTGCCGCTTATGTTGGTGAGGGCGGTGAGGAGCAGCGCGCCGGTTCCGGCGGCGGCGTTCATGAGTGCCATCATGGCGGTTCCGCCCTGAAAGACCGTGATTATTGCCATCATGTAGCTGATGATGATCCCGCCGAGGGCGAGCATGTTGAATATCCTGAGCCTGAATTCGAGCTTTTCGTCGAACAGCCTGCTTATAAGTAGTTTTATCATGACCCCTCCTTTGGTTTATCTCTGATAATATTGTACCGCAGAATTGCGGCAATGTCAAGAGTATAAAGCTTTTGAAAGGGGTGCAGGGGGAAACTTTTCTCCGAAAAGTTTCCCCCTGCGTTACTTACACATGGCAGTATTTGTCTTTTTTGCTCTCGGGAATGATTCTGAACTCAACCGTTCCCGTGAATCTCTTGTGTGTGAATCCGTCGTCGAACTGCCAGCCTGCTTCGAGGGTGATTTCTGCTTTTGCGCCTTCGGGGAGGGTGACGGAGTAGAGGATTTCGTCGTCGTCGCGTTTCCAGCTGATTCTGACTTCGCCGGCAGGAGCGTTGTAGGTGGCTTCGGCGTGGTCGAGGGCGGCGATGAATTTCGGCGCGAGGAGGAATTCGTTGGGGTTTCTTCTGTAGGGGTTGACGTTCAGACCGATGAGGTTCTTCATGAACCATGAGATGTAGTCGCAGAAGAAGTGGTGGTTGCGGGAGTTCGGGGCGTCATCTACACGGCGGAAGTCTTCCCAGATCGAGGTGGCGCCGTTTGCTATCTGGTAGCCGTAGGACGGGAATTCTTCTTTGGTGATCATTTTGTAGGCGAGGTCGGTGTGACCGTAGGCGGAGAGGACGTGGAAGATGACTCTGAGACCGAGGATGCCGCAGTCGAAGGAGTCGTTTTCGCCATGGATGAGGTCGATGAGCTTTTCGACGGCGCGCGGCTTCTCGGCGTCGGAGAAGATGTCGTAGAAGACTGCCATTGCCTGAGTTGTCTGGCATCTGCCGAGGGCGGTCGCGGTGCTGTGGTCGATGAGGTGGAGTCTCGCGGCGGCGCGGAGTTCTCCGGCGACGGTTTCCGCGAAGGTCTGCTGTACCTTCATGCCCATTGCTTCATACATTCTGGCGGCTTTGTCGCAGATGTCTATGCAGATGACGGTGTCGGTGAATTCGAGCGGGGCTATGTAGTGTCCGTCGCGCGCGGTCGGGCACCAGTCGCCGAGACCTATGTGTATGAGTCCGTTTTCGTCGCGGCGGGTCGTTATGTAGTTTATGTAGCGGAGCATATTTGCCGCACACTCGCGCATTATCGTCTGATCGCCGGTGTAGATCCACGTGAAATACGGAATGTTGAAGAGGACGATGTCCCACGCGGGTCCGTTGCCCCACTCATAGCCCCATCCGGAGGTCGGGATGATTCCGGGCAGTTCGCCGGAGAGCTTCATCGACTTGCAGATGTTGCGGAGCCATTCGCGCCAGTTGCGCTCGGGGGTGAGCGCCATCGCCATCTGCTCCGCCGAGAGAGCCGCGTCTCCGGTCCAGCCGTTCTTTTCGCGGTGCGGGCAGTCGGTCGGGAAGTGGAAGAAGTTCGCGCAGTCGGAGACTATTGCCGCGTCCCACAGCTTGTTCGCCATCTCGTCCGAGCAGCGGAAGGTTGAGCGCGCTTTGAGGCTTGTGTTCATGACGACGTACGTCAGAAGGTCGGGGGTCGCCTGCGCCTCGTCGATACCGGTGACAAGGACATACTCGAAGCCGTGATATGTGAAGGACGGCATCCATGTCTCGTCTCCGCCGCGGCAGATATATATGTCGCGGTGATTGTATCTCCTCGGCAGGAAGGGCATTCCGCGCATATCGAGCCCGCCGTCCTCAGCCAGCGTCTCCCCGAACTGGAGAACGATCTTCTGACCCGGGCGCGCGTTCTTGATATGGAGACGGCAGAGTCCGGCGGCGTTCACGCCGAAATCGTAGATGAAACCATTCTCAGGCTTCTCGTCCTCGGGATACTCAAACATTATCTCGTCGGAGAGCGGAGCGAGCAGCGCCTGCTTCCATTCGAAGTTCTTCGAGATTCTGCCGGGCTTTATCGAGACAGGCTTAATCTCACGCGTCGGGAGGATCGGGTCGCAGTCGCAGATACGGCACTCTCCGCGCGGGGTTTCGGCGGGGATCGTCTCTCTCCACGCGGACGCGTCGAAGCCCGGCTTGTTCCAGCCCGGAATTTCACGTCTCGCGTCATAGAACTCGCCGATACGCAGATCGTCAAGGTAAACGGGAGACTCGGTGCAGACAAAGCCGTCAGCCGCGTCGAACTCAGTCTTCGCGCCGTCCTCTGAGACAGACTCGAAGGTCAGCGCGAATTTCGGCGCGCTTCTGAATCTCGCCTTCTCGAACTCCCAGACCTGACCGCCGAAGCAGTCGATCATGCCGTTTCCGAGCTGTACGCCGATGACGTTCTCGCCCTCGGTGAGGTACGGCGTCAGGTCGTAATTGTCATAGTAGAGGATATCGTCCGGGTTCGCGATGTAGGACGAGAGCAGCCCGCGGGTGATCCGCTGTCCGTTTATGAAGAGCTCATAGAACCCGAGCCCGCAGATCGTCACCTCGGCGGACGAGACCTTTCCGGGTGTGAACGACTTTCTGAAATACGGCGAGGGAATCTGCTTCTCGAAAGTCGAGTACTCGCGGGTCGCCGAGACGAATCTTGTTGAAAATTTCATGTTCTGGTTTCCTTTCTGAATGGACATGATTTATAATTACATTATACATGACCATCGGTCGTTTGTCAAGCACCACGAGAAAAAAGATAATTCTGATAACGGATTTCGACAAATAATGACCGGTTTTTGACAACAATCGCGGAGCCGGAAACGAAAAAGGAGCCGCGGACGGCTCCCTCGTGATTATTCGGTTTTCGCTTCAGCGGTCTCTGGTTTCGCTTCTTCCGGCGCCATGACGCCGGTTCTCGCGCTCGAGAACATACGCGAGAGAACATAGAGACCGATCGCCGCCTCAGCCGCGCGCACGAGATAACTGTCGGTGTCGCCGATCAGCAGCTTCGACGGGAAGAGCAGCTCCGGAATCGTCGCGGTCAGCAGCATCACGACCGCCACCGGCGCCGACGCGTAGAACAGCGCCGCCGACGTACGACCAAGCTGAAAACGCGACTCAGACAGGAAATACACCATTCCCGCGAGAAGCGCGAGCTCGTGCATCGTTTTTCCCGGGCTCGTCGTCAGGAGCGAAGTGTCGAAATAAGTATTTATTAGATCTGTCGCCATGAACGCCGTCGGGAAGAAGGACGCGATTGTCATCGCCGCAGGGGATCTGTCACCACTTTTGACGTTCGCGAGGAAATACAGTACCGAGCCGAGACCGAAGACTATCGTCAGTATCCCGATTGCGTCGGCGGAAGCTTTTTTAGTCACGATATTCATGACCGAGATGATGATGTCCGCCGCGATGAGAAACGCGGATATACAGGACGCGAACACCGTGAGATCGCCGACCTTCGGGCTTTCGGGCACCCCGAGCTTCTTTCTCTTCACGAGCGGAACCGCGATGAAGGCGAGGCAGACGAGCGCTAGGATGATGTGATAAACCGTCGACAGAACGCTGCCGCGCTTGTAGACGCCGTATTTCACGTCGAGGCTGGTCAGCGTGAGGATCACACGCACCGCTATCGAGACGAGTGCCGCGACGACAGCAGCCGCGGACAGAATGAACGCCCGTGATTTCTTTTCCATAATAATAATATATACCGCCCGGAGCGTGCCGGGACTTCCTTTCAGATACATTCGATAAAATAAGACACTGATATTATAAACCATACCTGTGAACGTGATGTTAAAATTCGCCGCGTTTTATAATAATTTCCCGGCTGTGCCTGCCCGGAAATCCGGAAAATTACTGAAAAAGAATAAGATTGGTAATAGTGCACAAAAAATGAGCTGAAAGTTTGACAAAGATTTTCACGGATAAAGGGGACAAATTTGTTCCGGGGTATTGATTTTTTCGCGGGTTTGGTGTATAATATAGGAGTTGACGTGCGTTTTATGGTGAAAGGTTGCAGCACATCACTGAGCGGTTCTGCCGCGCGGCGATACGCTGGGAATTTCCACCGGAGTATGTCCGATATTTAACCGGGCGTTGTCAATTCGGAGTCCTGCACCGGATATTTTGAAAGCTCTCTTCCGTAGAATCTACGGATTTTATGATTGGGGCAAAGAAACACCCGACGCAGTGTTCCGAAATAAACCGCCCTCCAAGTCAAAGTAAGGAGGCAAAAACAATGGCAGTCAAGGAAAAAATCAGAATTCGTCTGAAAAGCTACGACAGCACCCTGGTCGATCAGGCAGCTGAGAAGATCGTTGAGACCGCAAAGCGCAATGACGCGGCAGTTTCCGGTCCGATTCCGCTCCCGACCGAAAAGGAGATCATCACGATCCTTCGTGCGGTCCACAAGTACAAGGACAGCCGCGAGCAGTTCGAAATGAGAACTCATAAGAGACTGATCGACGTGCTGAAGCCCTCGCAGAAGACAGTCGAAGCTCTGATGGGACTCGAATTACCCGCCGGCGTCGAGATCGAGATCAAGCTTTAATCTCACGCGGCAAACCAAGGTCATGTTGGCGTACAGGCTTCATTAAAACCTGAATCTAAAGCGTCAACCAATAATCATGGGAGGAAAACAAAATGAAAAAAGGCATTATCGGAAAGAAAGTCGGTATGACCCAGATCTTTGACGAGATCGGAAACGTCATTCCGGTAACTGTTATCGAGGCTGGTCCCTGCGTCGTCGTCCAGAAGAAGACGGTCGACAACGACGGCTACGATGCAGTGCAGCTCGGCTTCGGCGGCGCTAAGGAAAAGCACCTCACGAAGGCTGATCTCGGCCACTTCAAGAAGGCCGGATGCGAGAACAAGAAGCATCTGAAGGAATTCCGTCTTGAGGACGCCGCTTCGATGAATGTCGGTGACACGATTACCGCCGATACCTTCGCCGCTGGCGAGAAGGTCGATGTAACCGGTACATCCAAGGGTCACGGATATTCGGGCGCCGTCAAGAGATGGGGTCATCACATTCTTCGCATGACTCACGGTACCGGTCCTATCCACCGTCAGGTCGGTTCCATGGGCGCGAACTCCACTCCTTCGAGAGTGTTCAAGAACAAGAAGATGGCAGGTCAGTACGGTAACGTCAAGTCTACCGTTCTGAACCTCGAAGTTGTCAAAGTAGACGCGGAAAAGAATCTCATCGCGGTCAAGGGCGCAGTTCCCGGATCCCGCGGCAACATCGTATTCCTCCGCGACTCTGTAAAAGCATAAGCGGAAGGAGGAAATCACTATGCCTAACATGAAGGTTATGGATATGGCCGGCAAGGAAGTCGGCGAGATCACCTTATCTGACGCCGTATTCGGCAGAGAGGTAAACGGTGCGGTTCTCCATATCGCTGTAAAGTCGTACCTCGCAAATCAGAGACAGGGCACTCAGTCCACAAAGACCCGTACCGAGGTCTCCGGCGGCGGAAAGAAGCCGTGGAAGCAGAAGGGCACCGGTCACGCAAGACAGGGTTCGACCCGTTCTCCTCAGTGGACTCACGGCGGCGTGGCTCTCGGCCCGAAGCCCAGAAGCTACCGCTTCGAGATAAACAAGAAGGTCAAGAGAATCGCTCTTCAGAGCGCGTTCTCCTCTAAGGTCGAGACCGGCGACATGATCGTCGTCGACGCTATCAAGACCGAGGAGTACAAGACCAAGACCATGGCTAATATGCTGAAGGCTCTCGGCAGCGACAAGAAGGCTCTCGTGGTCCTCGCTGACAACGATGCCAAGGTCGTTAAGAGCATGGCAAATATCCCCGGTGTAAAGACCGCACTTGTCAACACGGTCAACGTGTATGACGTCCTTAACTGCGATAAGTTCATCGTGGTCAAGAGCGCGGCAGAAAAAATGGAGGAGGTGTACGCATAATGAAAACGGTGCACGATATCATTGTAAAGCCGATCATTACCGAAGACAGCATGGCGAGAACCGCTGACAAGAAATACACCTTCGAGGTAATGTCCGGAGCAACGAAGCCCGAGATCGCTAAGGCGGTCGAGGAGCTGTTCAAGGTCGACGTATTATGCGTCAACACTGTCAGCATGAAGAAGAAGCCGAAGAGACTCGGATATCATCAGGGTTATACCTCTGAATGGAAAAAGGCTATCGTCACTCTGAAGCCGGATTCCAAGCCGATCGAGTTCTTCGAAGGCATGATGTAATCGAGGAGGAGTGAAAAATGTCTACTACTTTCAAGCCCACGACTCCGTCGAGAAGACACATGAGCGACCCGTCCTTCGCTGAGATCACAAAGTTCAGCCCTGAGAAGAAGCTCACTGTCATTCTCAAGAAGACCGCCGGACGCAACAGCTACGGCAAGATCACCGTCCGTCACATCGGCGGCGGCAACAAGAAGAAGTACAGAATCATCGATTTCAAGCGCATGGAGGCTGGAAAGCCCGCTACCGTCATCGGAATCGAGTACGATCCTAACAGAACCGCGTATATCGCTCTCATTGAGTATGAGAACGGTGAGAGAAGCTACATTCTGGCTCCTGCGGGTCTGAAGGACGGCGACGTCATTTACTCCGGCGCTGATTCTGATATAAAGACCGGCAACTCGCTTCCTATCGCGAATATCCCGGTTGGTACCTTCATCCACAACATTGAGCTTTATCCGGGCAAGGGCGCACAGCTCGTCCGCTCCGCTGGCGCTGCCGCACAGCTGATGGCTAAGGAGAACGGAATGGCTCAGGTCAGACTTCCTTCCGGTGAAGTCCGCCTCGTCAGACTTGACTGTGTCGCGACGATCGGTCAGGTCGGCAATATCGAACACGAGAACGTAAAGCTCGGCAAGGCCGGCAAGACCCGTCACAGAGGCATCCGTCCTCATGTCCGCGGTTCGGTCATGAACCCGTGCGACCACCCGCATGGTGGTGGTGAGGGCCGCGCTCCTATCGGTCGTCCGTCTCCTGTAACTCCTTGGGGCAAGCCTACCAACGGTTATAAGACGAGAAACAAGAAGGCACGCACCAATAAGTTCATCGTGAAGTCCAGAAACGGCAAGTAAGAGAGAAGGAGGCACCATTAAATGAGCAGAAGTCTTAAAAAAGGACCTTTCGTCGAAAAGAAGCTCTTTGACAGAATCGAAGCCATGAACGAGAAGAACGAGAAGAAGGTTCTGAAGACATGGTCGCGCGCTTCTACGATCTTCCCGGAATTCGTCGGTCACACGATCGCCGTTCACGACGGTCACAAGCACGTTCCGGTATATGTTACCGAGGATATGGTCGGGCATAAGCTCGGCGAGTTCGCTCCCACGAGGACCTTCAAGGGCCACGCCGGATCCAAGACCTCGAACAACGGCAACTGATCTAAGAATTCTAAAACTGAACCCGCCGCTGGCCGTCATGGTGTGACGGCACAGACCGGCGCATCGCTTTTAGCGAAGGGAGGATAACGAAACAATGGAAGCAAGAGAAGCCAAGGCATACCTCAAGTATGTCAGAATATCTCCTCGCAAGGTGAAGGTCGTTCTCGATCTCATCAGAGGCAAGGACGCAGCTACCGCTATGGGTATCATAAAGAACACCCCGAAGAGCGCGTCCGAATATCTCGAGAAGCTGCTTAAGAGCGCGGTCGCCAACGCCGAGAACAACTTCGGCATGGACGCGTCCAAGCTTTATGTTTCCGAATGCTTTGTCTGCCCGGGACCGACTCTCAAGCGCATCATGCCGAGAGCACAGGGAAGAGCATTCAGAATACTCAAGAGAACCAGCCACATCACCCTGGCAGTCAAGGAAAAAGAATAATCCGAAAAGGAGGTCAATGCCAAAATGGGTCAGAAAGTCAATCCCCACGGTTTACGTGTGGGCGTTATAAAGAACTGGGATTCCAGATGGTACGTCCGTGACGAAGAATTCAGCGACACGCTCGTTTCCGACTACAATCTCAGAAAGTATCTCAAAGAGAAGCTCCAGGCAGCCGGCGTTCCGAAGATCGAGATCGAGCGCGACAGCCAGAAGGTAAGAGTCTTCATTCACTGCGCAAAGCCCGGCACCATCATCGGTAAGGGCGGCACGGAGATCGAGAAGCTCAGACTCGAGATCGAGCAGATCGTCAAGAAGCCGGTTTCGGTCAACGTCGTCGAGGTAAGAAGCCCCGACCTCAACGCTCAGCTCGTCGCTGAGAACATCGCGAGCCAGCTCGAGCGCCGTATCGGTTTCAGACGCGCTATGAAGCAGTGCATCGGCAGAACCATCAAGCTCGGCGCGAAGGGCATCAAGATCAGCTGCGGCGGCCGTCTCGGCGGCGCGGAAATCGCTCGTACCGAGCACTACCATGAGGGTACCATTCCGCTTCAGACTCTCCGCGCAGACATCGACTACGGTTTCGCAGAGGCAAACACCACCTACGGTAAGATCGGCATAAAGGTCTGGATCTACAAGGGTGAGGTCCTCAACGGCGCGAAGGCAAGAGTTGAAGTCGAGCAGCCGAAGGCTCCGAGAGCAAACGACAGAAACGACAGAGGCGACAGACGTGATCGCCGTGACCGTCGTCCGCGCGGTGACAGACCGGCGCGCCGCGACAACAATTCCGACAGAAAGGAGCAGTAATCACCATGTTAATGCCTAAGAGAGTGAAATACAGACGCGTACAGCGCGGAAGAATGAAGGGCAAGGCTTCCCGCGGTAACGTCATAAGCAACGGCACCTATGGTCTTGTTGCTCTTGAGCCGGCATGGATCACCAGCAACCAGATCGAGGCGGCTCGTATCGCAATGACCCGTTACATCAAGCGTGGCGGTCAGGTCTGGATAAAGATCTTCCCGGACAAGCCGGTAACCGAAAAGCCGGCTGAGACCCGAATGGGTTCCGGTAAAGGTTCGCCTGAGTACTGGGTCGCAGTCGTCAAGCCGGGCAGAGTACTGTTCGAGATGGACGGCATCGATGAGGCTACCGCGCGTGAGGCAATGCGTCTCGCGGGCCACAAGCTTCCGATAAAGACCAAGTTCATGATGAAAGAAACCGCAGAAGCAGCGACAAGCGAAGGGGAGGAATAAGCCGTGAAAGCAAAAGAGTTACGGGATATGACCGGCGATGAGCTCAACGCTAAGCTGAAAGAGCTCAAGAACGAGCTTTTCAATCTCCGCTTCCAGCACGCGATCAATCAGCTTGACAACCCCCACAAGATCGTGGACGTCAAGAAAGACATCGCTCGCGTAATGACGATTCTTCAAGAGAAGAATGCGTAAGTTAAGGAAGGAGAAAAGTCATGAGTGAAGCAGCAGAGCGCAACCTCAGAAAGACCCGTCAGGGCGTCGTCGTCAGCGATAAGATGGACAAGACCCGCGTGGTCGCTATCCTTGACAACGTGAAGCACCCTGTCTATGGCAAGGTCGTCAAGCGTACCGTCAAGATCCATGTCCGCGACGAGAAGAACGAGACCTGCATCGGCGATAAGGTAAGCGTTATGGAAACAAGACCTCTCTCCAAGACTGTGAGATGGCGTCTTGTCGAGATAGTCGAAAAGGCAAAATAATTAGGCTTATAAATAAGTAGGCACGTCGTTGCGTGCCGAAGCAAGGAGGATAAGCACAGTGATACAGCAACAGACACTTATGAAGGTTGCCGATAACACCGGTGCAAAGGAGCTCATGTGCATCCGAGTCATCGGCGGCACTGCTCGCAGATACGCCAACATCGGCGATATCGTGATTTGCGCTGTTAAAAAAGCAACGCCCGGCGGCGTTGTCAAGAAGGGCGAGGTCGTCAAGGCTGTCGTTGTGAGAAGCGTCAAGGGTCTGAGAAGAGCCGACGGTTCCTACATCAAGTTTGACGAGAACGCCGCGGTAATCATCAAGGACGATAAGACCCCGAAGGGAACCCGTATTTTTGGCCCGGTGGCAAGAGAGCTTCGCGAAGGCGACTACCTGAAGATCCTCTCCCTCGCTCCCGAAGTATTATAATAGGAGGTATCTTAAAATGAATAAACAGGTTCACGTTAAGAAAGACGATACCGTTATTGTAATTTCCGGCGACGACAAGGGCAAGAAGGGCAAGGTCCTCGAGGTCTCCCCGAAGGAAGGCAAGGTAATCGTTCAGGGAATCAACATCGTGACGAAGCACGCAAAGCCGCGCCGTCAGGGCGAGCAGGGCGGAATCGTCAAGGTTGAGGGCGCTATGTACGCCGACAAGGTTCAGCTCTACTGCGCAAAGTGCGGCAAGGGCGTCCGTGCCAAGACCAAGATGGACGGCGACAAGAAAGTCCGCGTTTGCGCAAAATGCGGCGAAAATCTGTGAGTGGAGGAGAAATAGATCATGGCAAGACTGAAAGATTTATACAAGAATGACGTTGCTCCCGCGCTCATGAAGAAGTTCGCTTACAAGAGCCCGATGCAGATCCCGAAGCTCGACAAGATCGTGGTCAACGTCGGTACCGGCGACGCCAAGGACAACGCGAAGGTCATCGACACCGTTATCTCCGAGATCACTATGATCACCGGACAGAAGGCGGTTCCGACCTACGCAAAGAAGTCGGTCGCTAACTTCAAGCTCCGTCAGGGCATGAAGATCGGCGTGAAGGTAACTCTTCGCGGCGACAGAATGTATGAGTTCATGGACAGACTCTTCAACTTCTCTCTCCCGAGAGTCCGTGACTTCAAGGGTATCAACCCGAACGCTTTCGACGGCCGCGGCAACTATTCGCTCGGTCTGAAGGAGCAGCTGATCTTCCCGGAAATCGAGTACGATAAGATCGAGAAGATCCGTGGTATGGACATCGCGTTCGTAACCACCGCCAACACCGATGAGGAAGCAAGAGAGCTGCTCACTCTGATGGGCGCTCCCTTCGCAAAGTAAGGAGAAGACAAATGGCAAAGAAATCAATGATTCTGAAGCAGCAGAAGCCGCAGAAATTCTCCACCCGTGAATACAACCGCTGCAAGATCTGCGGTCGTCCGCACGCGTACCTCAGAAAGTACGGAATCTGCCGTATCTGCTTCCGTGAGCTCGCATACAAGGGCGAGATCCCGGGTGTCAGGAAGGCTTCCTGGTAATTCGTCGGTAAAGCCGGCTGATTACAGGCGACGTGAGATCGCCTGAATAAAAAATCGCTCCAATCTTACCGGAAGGAAGAAGCAGATATCGCTCCGGCGGCATCTGCTGTCTTAACCACCGGTTGCAGGCCGGGTGACACCGGCAGCAAGGGTTATAGCGTACTTGCATAAAGGAGGATAAAACAATGCAAATCTCTGACGTTATCGCGGATATGCTCACAAGAATCCGCAACGCAAACGACGCCAAGCATCAGACCGTCGACGTTCCGGCTTCCAACATGAAGAAGTCGATCGCCGATATACTCGTGAACGAGGGCTACATCAAGTCCTATCAGGTCATTGAGGACGGCAAGCAGGGCGTTATCCGTATCACCCTGAAGTATGGCCAGAACAAGTCCAAGGTCATCAAGGGTCTTCGCCGTGTTTCCAAGCCCGGTCTCCGCATCTACTCGAACTGCGAGGATATGCCGAAGGTCATGAACGGACTCGGAATCGCAATCATCTCTACCTCCAAGGGCATCATGACCGACAAGGCGGCTCGCGCCAACAATGTCGGCGGTGAAGTTCTCGCCTTTGTATGGTAATCGGCAGGAGGAGAATATAATGTCTAGAATAGGAAGAAAGCCGATCGCCATTCCCGCAGGTGTCGATGTCACCATCGCGGACGGAAACGTTGTCACCGTCAAGGGACCGAAGGGTACCCTCACCGAGACCTTCAACGGCCGTATGACCATCACGAAGGAAGGCAACGAGATTCACGTCACCCGTCCCACCGACGAGAAGGAAGATCGCGCGATTCACGGACTCACCCGTACTCTTATCCACAATATGGTCGAGGGCGTAACGAACGGCTTCTCCAAGAAGCTCGAGATCAACGGTGTCGGTTATCGTGCCCAGAAGGCAGGAAAGACCCTCACTCTCAACCTCGGTTATTCGCACGTTATCACCTTCGACGAGTTCGACGACATCAAGTTTGATGTTCCGTCGCAGACCGAGATCATCGTTTCGGGCATCAACAAGCAGACTGTCGGTCAGATTGCCGCTCAGATCCGCGAGAAGAGACCGCCTGAGCCCTACCTCGGAAAAGGTATCAGATACACTGGCGAGCATATTCGCCGCAAGGCCGGTAAGACCGGTAAGTAATGAAAGGAGTGGACTTGCATGGTATCGAGAAAGGACAGTAATATACAGCGCCTTAAGAGACACAAGAGAGTCAGAGCCAAGATTTCCGGCACTGAAGCTCGTCCGCGTCTCTGCGTATATCGTTCGCTCAACAACATCTCGGCTCAGGTTATCGATGATGTTAAGGGCGTGACTCTTGCAGCCGCTACCTCCCAGGAAAAGTCTTTCGGCGGTAATGGCGGAAACAAGGAAGCCGCAAAGCAGGTCGGCAAGCTGATTGCCGAGCGCGCAGCGGCAAAGGGTATCACCGAGGTCGTCTTCGACCGCGGCGGATACGTTTACCACGGTCGTGTATTGGAGCTTGCGGAAGGCGCAAGAGAAGGCGGACTCAAGTTCTGAGTCCGGCAAAACCGAAGCGAGGGACATTTATTGTCTTTCGCTCTGGTTAAGACCAGTTTATACACGGTTTGAATGAATTTTCATCCAAATTTAATAACAGAGAGGAAAACAGGTTATAATCGACAGAGATTATTATAAAAACCTGTGTGGCAAACAAAAATGGCAAAACAGAATTTTGATCCGGCAACTCTCGATCTTCAGGAAACCGCCGTTGCGATAAAGCGCGTTTCGAAGACCGTCAAGGGCGGCCGCGTCATGAGATTCACCGCGCTGATGGTCGTCGGCGACGGCAACGGTCACGTAGGCTACGGCCTCGGTAAGGCTGCCGAAGTTCCGGACGCTATCCGCAAGGGTATCGAGGACGCAAAGAAGAACATGATCGAGGTTTCCCTCAAGGGCAGCACCATCCCGCACGAAGTGCTCGGCATCTACGGCGCAGGTAAGGTCCTTCTGAAGCCGGCTGCTCCCGGTACCGGTGTCATCGCCGGCGGCGCAGTCCGTGCGGTCGTTGAGAAGGCGGGCATTGGCAACATCAGAACCAAGTGCCTCCGTTCCAACAACCCGGTCAACGTCATCAAAGCTACGTTCGAGGGTCTGAAGTCGCTCCGCACCGCTGAAGAGGTCGCGGCTATGCGCGGAATCAGCGTCGAGAACGTCACGAAATAAGGAGGCTTTATAAGATGGCAAACGCAAAGATCACACTTGTAAAGAGCCTTATCGGAGCAAAGCCCAATCAGAAGGCTACCGCGGCTTCCCTCGGCCTCAAGAAGGTCGGCGACGTCGCAATTCATGCCGATAATGAAGTTCTCGGCGGCAAGGTTAAGGTTATTTCTCACCTTGTAAAGAAGGAAGAGGCGTAAGCCCCAAAGGCTTCGCGAGTCTTAAATTCAAAAGCAACTTAAATTTCTATATAAGGAGGAAAAACCAATGAAGCTCCATGAACTTTCGCCCGCAGCAGGCTCGGTAACTCCGGCTTGGCGCAAGGGCAGAGGCACCGGCTCCGGCAACGGCAAGACCGCCGGTAAGGGTCATAAGGGTCAGAACGCTCGCTCCGGCGGCGGTGTAAGACCCGGTTTCGAGGGCGGTCAGATCCCGCTTTACAGAAAACTTCCGAAGAGAGGCTTCCATAACAAGTTCGCAAAGAACTATGCTATCGTGAACGTTTCGGCGCTTAACGTCTTCGAAGACGGCGCGACCGTTAACCTCGCAGCTCTTATGGAAAAGGGCATTATTCGTAACGCGTATGATGGACTCAAAGTGTTAGGCAACGGAGAAATCGCAAAGAAGCTTACCGTTGAAGCATCGGTCTTTTCAGCAACTGCGAAAGAAAAGATAGAAGCAGCGGGCGGAAAGACCGAGGTGATCTAAGTTGTTCAAAACACTTAGAAACGCTTTCTCGCTTCCCGAGCTTCGCAAGAAGATTCTCTATGTCATCTTCATCATCGTTCTGTATCGTATAGGCGCGGCAATACCGATCCCGTACATCAACGCTTCGATGATGGATACGATAAAGGGTCTCGGAAACGGTTCCATCCTTCAGTACATGAGTATACTGTCGGGTACCGCGTTCTCCCGTGCGACACTGTTCGCACTCTCCATCTCCCCGTATATCAACGCGTCGATCATCATCCAGCTCCTCTGCACCGCCATTCCCGCACTCGAGAATATGGCGAAGGAAGAGGACGGCAGGAACAAGATCACGCAGATCACCCGTTATGTGACCGTCGGTCTCGCGCTTATCACGGCTTACGGTTACTACATGATGCTCCGTAATTACGGTCTTATTATCAATAAGAGCGTATTCTCGGCTATCGTTATCATCGCTTGCTACACCGCAGGCTCCTGCCTTATCATGTGGCTCGGCGAGAAGATCAACGAGAATGGCATCGGAAACGGTATTTCAATCATCCTTTTCGTCAACATTGTATCCTCGATACCTTCTGTTTTCGGTATGCTTATCAGCTACTTCAAGAACGGCATCGGCGGAATCATCACCGCAATCGTCACTATCATCATCGCGGTCTTCATGGTTGTGTTCATCATATTCATGACCAACTCTGAAAGACGTCTGCCGATCCAGTACGCTAAGCGCGTCGTCGGCAGAAAGATGTACGGCGGTCAGAGCTCCACTCTCCCGCTGAAGCTGAACATGGCCGGCGTCATGCCGATCATCTTCGCGAACTCCATTCTGGCGCTTCCGAGCACCATCGCGATGTTCTTCCCGACTCCTAAAGAGGGCACCTTCTGGTATGGTTTCCAGAGCCTGTTCTCCTATACGTCGTGGCTGTACGCCGTGGTGTTCATGGTGCTGATAGTCTTCTTCTCCTACTTCTACATCGCGATCTCGTTCAACCCGATCGAGGTGTCAAACAACCTGAAGAAGAACGGCGGCTTCATCCCCGGAATCCGCCCCGGCAAGCCGACTGCCGATTACATCACGAAGGTCCTCAATAAGGTAACTCTTATGGGCGCATTCTTCCTCGGTGTCATCGCGGTTCTTCCGCTTGCCGCAAATATCATCTCGGGCAACAGAATCTCCGGCATCGCTTTCGCGGGCACTTCGATCATAATCGTGGTCGGCGTCGCGCTCGAGACCGCTCGTGAGATCGAGGCTCAGATGACCATGCGTCACTACAAGGGCTTCCTTGAATAAGATCGATTACTTCCGCTTCGGTGAGACCGGTAACCCGGCTTCACCGTCCGGGAGACCGATCGCAACTTAAAACATGGAGAATTGATTAATGAACATGATTTTCCTTGGCGCACCCGGCGCCGGCAAAGGCACTCAGGCTGAGATCGTTTCCGAAAAGTACTCGATCCCCGCTGTTTCCACGGGCGCGATCATCCGAGAAGCAATCAAGAATCAGACCGAAATGGGCAAGGCTGCAAGGGAGTACACCGAAAAAGGCGCGCTCGTCCCGGACGAGGTCGTCATCGGGATCATCAAGGACCGTCTCGCGGCGGATGACTGCAAGAACGGCTTCATCCTTGACGGTTTCCCCCGCACCGTTCCTCAGGCGGAAGCGCTTGATAAGATGGGCGTGAACATCGACCTTGTCATCGACATTGAAGTTCCGGACGAAAAGATAATCGAGAGAATGACCGGCAGACGCGTCTGCGCTAAGTGCGGTGCTTCCTATCACACGGTTTACAACCCGTCGAAGGATTCGAAGAACTGCGACAAGTGCGGCGAGGAGCTGACCATCCGCAAGGATGACGCTCCGGAGGTCGTCAAGTCCCGTCTCGCAACCTACCACGAACAGACAGAGCCGCTCAAGGAGTACTACTCGAAGACCGGCAAGCTCGCGGTGGTGGTCGGACAGGAAGAGGTCGCCGATACTACGGCGCTCACTCTCGGTCTCATCGAAGAGAAAAAAGGCAGTAAATAATGATATCGGTTAAAAACTCTGATCAGATAAAACTGATGAAGGAGGCCGGCAGGATCACCGGTGAGTCGATTCTGCTCGCGGCCGAGGCCATCCGCCCCGGCGTTACCACGAAGCAGCTCGATACCATCATCAGACGGCATATCGAGAGTCAGGGCGCAAAGCCCTCCTTCCTCGGTTACGGCGGATTCCCCGGAAGCGCCTGCATCAGTATCAACGATCAGGTGATTCACGGTATCCCCGGTCCCCGCGTCATCGACGAGGGAGACATTGTCAAGATCGACGTCGGAGCTTTCTATAAGGGCTTCCACGGCGACAGCGCGAACACTTTCCCCTGCGGAAGGATAAGCGCCGAGGCACAGCGCCTCATTGACGTAACGAAAGAGAGCTTCTGGAAGGGCATCGCCGAGGCGAAGCCAGGAAACCGTGTCGGCGATATAGGTCACGCGGTTCAGTCCTATGTTGAGGAGAACGGCTTCTCCGTTGTCAGACGCTATGTCGGACACGGAGTCGGCGAGGAGCTTCACATGGAGCCGGATGTTCCGAATTTCGGTACGAAGGGACGCGGAGTACGGCTTTACGCCGGAATGACCATCGCGGTCGAGCCTATGGTTAACATCGGTGGACCGGATGTCAGAGAGCTTCGCGACAAGTGGACGGTGGTCACTGAGGACGGGACGCTGTCGGCTCACTACGAGCATTCGATAGCGATCACGAACGACGGACCTATCGTTCTGACAAAAGTCGATTGAACAGGAGGGATTATTCTGCCGAAGGACGACGTTGTAGAATTCGAGGGTACGGTAATTGAGGCACTGCCTAACGCCGTATTCAAGGTGGAGCTGTCCAATGGGCATATCATCACTGCCCACATATCCGGTAAGCTCCGTATGAACTATATCAAGATCCTCCCCGGAGACAAGGTCACGGTTGAAGTCAGCGTGTATGACCTTACGAAGGGCAGGATAACCTGGAGAGCGAAGTAATCTCCGGGGCCGTATACGAAATCACGTATTGTGAGAAAGGCATGGTGAACACAATGAAAGTGAAACCGTCCGTTAAGAAGATCTGCGAGAAATGCAAGATCATCAAGAGAAAAGGTCACGTTATGGTCATCTGCGAAAACCCGAAGCACAAGCAGAGACAGGGCTGAGTTTTCAGCACGACAACCACAACCAACTAACTAAAAGGGGTGAATTAACGAATGGCACGTATTGCCGGTGTTGATATTCCAAACAACAAGAGAGTTGAAATCGCTCTCACCTACATTTACGGTATCGGACTCAAGAGCTCGAAGGACATTCTGAAGATTACCGGGATCGATCCCGATAAGAGAGCGAAGGATCTCACCGAGGAAGAGACCGCGAAGCTCAGAGAAGAGATCGAAAAGAACTACCACGTTGAAGGTGACCTCCGCCGTGACGTCGCTCTCAACATCAAGCGCATGATCGAGATCAACTGCTACCGCGGAATCAGACACAGAAAGGGTCTGCCCGTAAGAGGCCAGAGGACCAAGACCAACGCGCGCACCAGAAAGGGTCCCGCAAAGACCATCGCGAATAAGAAGAAGTAAGGAGTGACTAAAGATGGCTAAAGTACAGGCTGCTGCAGCTAAAAAGGTAGTCAAGAAACGCCGTGAGCGCAAGAACATCGAAAAGGGTTCGGCTCATATCCGCGCTACCTTCAACAATACGATCGTTACCATTACCGACGTAGCAGGAAATGCCGTGTCGTGGGCTTCCGCCGGAGAGCTTGGTTTCAAGGGCTCCAGAAAATCCACTCCTTACGCGGCTCAGATGGCTGCTGAAACGGCTGCCAAGGCTGCTATGGATCACGGTATGAAGACTGTTGAGGTTTTCGTCAAGGGTCCCGGCGCAGGACGCGAATCCGCAATCCGCGCGCTTCAGGCGACCGGTCTTGACATCAGCCTCATCAAGGACGTGACGCCGATACCTCACAACGGCTGCCGTCCGCCTAAACGCCGCCGCGTTTAACTCTGACAGGAGGATAAAAGAATCATGGCTAAAAACAACCAGCCTATCGCAAAGCGCTGCAAGACTCTCGGAATCTCTCCGGCAGTCATGGGTTACGACAAGAAGAACACCACCCGCAACAGCGCGGCTAAGCCCCGTAAGAAGGGTGAGTACGCAACTCAGCTTCAGGAGAAGCAGAAGGCAAAGTTCATCTACGGCGTCATGGAGAAGCAGTTCCACAACTACTATCTCAAGGCCGAGAAGATGGCCGGCAAGACCGGTGAGAACCTTCTCTCGCTTCTTGAGCGCCGCCTCGACAACGTCGTCTTCCGTATGGGACTCGCAAAGACCCGCCGCGAAGCACGTCTTCTCGTGAGCCACGCTCATTACACCGTCAACGGCAAGAAGTGCAACATTCCGTCCTACCTCGTTTCGGTCGGCGACGTTATCGCAGTCAGCGAGAACAGCCGCGGATCCGAGAAGTTCAAGGGTCTCATCGAGGGCATGGATTCGGTTATCGCACCGAAGTGGCTTGAGCTTGACAAGGCGAATGGCGCAGCGAAGGTCACCGCGCTCCCTGTGCGCGACGACATCGACTTCCCGTTCGAAGAGCAGCTCATCGTCGAATTGTATTCCAAGTAATAACAGCCTCCTATATACCCAGTACACAAAGGCTGTGTTTATAATCAAAGGAGGGTTATTGAATGATAGAAATAGAGAAGCCCAATATTGCGACCGTTAATCTGAGCGAAGACGGCAAGAGCGGTAAGTTCATTATCGAGCCTCTGGAGCGCGGATACGGAATAACTCTCGGAAATTCGCTGAGAAGAGTACTTTTAAGCTCACTTCCGGGCGTTGCGGTGGTAAGCATCAAGATCGACGGCGTTCTGCACGAGATATCCACGATCCCGGGTGTCAAGGAAGACGTCACCGAGATCGTCCTCAATGTCAAGGGCATAACGGCTAAGCTGCATACCAGCGGACCCAAGACGGTTACTATCGACGTCAACGGACAGGCGAACGTTACCGCGGGCGATATCAAGCAGGATGCGGACATCGAAATCCTCAACCCTGAGCATCATATCGCGACAGTCAGCGAGGGAACCCGCTTCTACATGGAGCTGACCTTCGATCACGGCAGAGGATATGTCTCTCAGGAGAAGAACAAGCAGAATAACCCCTCTGTGATCGGACTGATCTATACCGATTCGATATACACGCCCGTATACAATGTGAACTATACGGTCGAGAATACCCGCGTCGGAAGCAACACCGATTACGACAAGCTTACGCTTGAGGTATTGACTAACGGTACAATTTCGGCTAAGGAAGCTATCTCACTTGGCGCCAAGATACTCAACGAGCATCTCAACCTCTTTGTCGATCTTTCGGATGAGGCAAAGAAGGCGGAAATCATGGTTGAGCGCGAAGAGACAATCAAGGAAAAAGTTCTTGAGATGACCATTGAGGAGCTTGACATGTCGGTCAGAAGCTTCAACTGCTTGAAGCGCGCCGGCATCGATACGGTTGAAGATCTTACCAACCGCACCGAGGAGGACATGATAAAGGTCCGCAACCTCGGAAAGAAATCGCTCGAAGAGGTAATTCAGAAGTTACACTCTCTCGGCCTTGATCTGAAGAAGGAAGAGGAATAATTCCGATAAGGCGATGGTCGGCGACGATGTCGTCTGACCGCGCCCGGAATCGTTTGCTCGCCCGACATACTTTACTGATCCACAAAAGGAGGGAATTCCAATGCCCGGAACCAGAAAGCTCGGCAGAACCACCGCGCACAGAAAAGCAATGCTCAGAGGCATGGTGACTTATCTGCTTGAGAACGGTTGTATAGAGACCACCCTTACACGTGCTAAGGAGGTCCGCAGCCTCGCAGAGAAGATGATCACTCTCGGCAAGGAAAATACACTCGCATCCCGCCGCGAGGCTCTTGCCTTCATCACGAAGGAAGACGTCGTAAAGAAGCTGTTTGACGTGATCGCTCCCGATTACGCAGACATAAACGGCGGTTACACCCAGATATACAAGCTCGGTCCGCGCCGCGGCGACGCAGCTGAGATGGCTCTCATCAAGCTGACCAAGTTTGACAATATCAAGAAGCCGGAAGAAAAGTCCGCTAAGAAGGCAGACAAGGCGCCGGCAGCGGCTGACGCTGAATAAGCGAAAGCTCACCGAGATGACCGTTCTATGAGTTATCATTGATCGGATCGCTTGAAAAAACATACCCGTTGTCCCAAAAGACCGGAGCCGCAAGGCGCAGGTCTCCGGACGGCGGGTTTTGTTTTTATCATTCAAGGTGGAAGATTCCGGAGGTTTCCGCGTCTTTATAAGTGAAGGGGTGAGAGGACTTTATGAAACGTGTTCTGATACTCTGTATGACGGTCGTTTTCATGCTCACCGTGTCGTGCGGCAACAGAAAGACGCTGTCTGTGCGGGACGAATATTTCTTCAGAAACGCGGAGGGGTTTCCGCTCGGAGAAGTCGATACCGGCTGCCCTTATAAAGTGAATTACCGCTCCGGAGCTGTCACGCCTGTCTGCGTCGATCCGCTCTGCGGGCATGACGATGGCGGATGTCCGTTCTATGAGGCGGAGCAGTGCGTGCCGTCCGGGAACACGATGTTCTTCATCCGCGGGGAGATGTCTGTCGACAAAAATACAGGGGAGCGCTCCGGGAAGGTCGCGCTCTGCGCGTATGATATGCTGAACGGAGACACGAAGGAAATCGGAGCGTTTGAGGACGCGCTGTCAATCATCGCGGCGGCGGAGGGCAGAGTGTATTTCTACAGGCTCATTCCGGATGGCGACGGAGTTTCCGCGAAATATCATTTCTATTATGCCGACGGTAGGAAAATACGCGAGATGCCGATGAAAGATGAATACTGTTCCAATGACACCGGATCCTCTGATCTTCCGGAGATCTTCGCGGTCGACGGTGAAAGGATATACTGGTACGGCGCGGCGGAGGACGGGATGGCTTTCTGGTCGACAGACCTTGACGGGAAAGACAGGCGCGAGCTTGATATAACGGTTCCGCAGGCTATGAACGGGCAGTTTTCGGACGGTTATTCATATTACACGATAAAGCGTCCGTCGGAAGCAAACGACGCTTATGGGCGGCTGTTGTCGCAGAATACAAACGAGCTCTGGCGGGTCAGAATCGACGGCGGAGAACCGGAAAAGCTCTCGGATAATATCGCGCAGTTCATCGTTTCCGGCGGGAAGATTTATTATACCGTCGCGGAAAAAGAGCCGGAGACTATCATGGTTCACGGCGACACGTATTACGATCTCTGCGGCGGGAAGATATACCGCATGAACACCGACGGAAGCGGTGCTGAGCTTATCGCTGACACGGAATTTGATTTCGCGTACCTTTACGGTGTATTCGGCGGTGTGCTTGACGACGGGGAGGAGACGTATATCGCTCTGATGTTCAGCGGATTTATCGAAAACGATTACTACGAAGAAGGATATGATTACAATGTCTCGCCGGATACGCTTATATATGAGGTCTCCGGCGGCAGAACCGTGAAGTGTGTAATGCCGGACAGGAGGTGAACGCCATGGAGGACAGCGGCATAATCGCGCTGTTCTGGAAGCGTGACGAAAGGGCTATCAGCGAATTCGAGAACAAATATAAGAAGCTCTGCCACACGGTGGCGTATGGCATCACCGGCAATCACGGGAGCGCGGAGGAATGCGTGAGCGACACGTCACTCCGGATGTGGAACAGCATCCCGCCGGAAAAGCCGGTCTCACTTAAGGCTTACGCCGTGAAGATCGTTCGGAACCTCGCGATAAGCGTCTTCCGCGCGGAGCACGCTGTGAAGCGCTCGGCTGTCATGGTTGAGCTTGAGGAATGCGAGAGCGAGACCGCGGTCATCGACGAAGGCGGGGAGCTTAAGGAGATACTGGACGATTTCCTTGAGACGCTCGACAGAACGTCAGCCAGAGTGTTTCTTCGGCGCTATCTGTTCTCCGAGCAGGTGAAAAAGATCGCCGCGGATCTCGGAATGAGCGAGAACAAGGTGTCGAAAATACTCATGAAGACAAGAAAAAACCTGAGAGAGTACCTCGCGGAAAGGGGGATCAGCGTATGAGCAGGCGAAGGATAACGGCGGACGATATCATAGTGTCGCTCGGAAATATCGACGAAAAATGGTACGACGCGGCGCTCGACATGACGCCGGTCAGGCAGACTGAGCAAAAGCGTTTTGTCGGGTATGAGATGACAAAGCTGCTCGGCAAGAAGTTCTTCTGGGCGTTCGTTCTGGTGCTTCTCATCGCCAACACACTGACCGCGTGGTATACGGCGGGCAGGACGCCGGCGGCGGAGGAGCCTTCGGACACGATATCAGCCTTCTTTGAGGCGTATTTTGAAGAGCCGGAGAAGATGGACGCGTATTATGAGGAAATACAGCGCTTCAACGCTGAGCAGGACCGCCTTGTCATTGAGGCGTTGCACAGGGGAGAGCTCGATTTTGAGCCGGAGACACTCCCGAGTGTCTGGTCGGACGATGAGAATTACAGCGACCGCAGGCTGTTCGATAAGCTCTACAGCGCGTTGAACGCCGCGGCGGATTACCCGGACGTCATGCGGCAGGTCATAGAGCGCGCGGAGTCAAACCTCAATGAGTTCGTCATGATGGGCATACCGGAGGACTCCTTCACCTATCGCTACCAGACAAAGGTGATACGGCTCTACGAGTCGGTCCGCGACAACGTGCGCATCGGCGTCGAGTATACGCGCGGATGGGGCGAGTATTTCGATTATGATATCGTCAATATCTATATCTTCTTCCTCGTCCTGATGCTCGGCAGTCTTGTCTTCGCGGAGGAGAAGCAGGTCGGGTTTCTTCCGGTTCTGCGCGTTTCGAAGAACGGGCGCGGGCGGACGGCGGCGGCTAAGATACTGACTTCACTCATTCTGACATGGGTATTGACGCTCGTGTTCACCGCGACGACCTTCGCCGTGTACGGACTGCGGCTCGGGTATTCATCGCCGTACAACGCCTTGCAGGCGCTCTCAGAGTTCACTCTGTCGCCGTATCAGCTGACGATCGGCGGATATTTCGCGGTAAGCGTCGGAGTGAAGCTCATCGTGTTCTCGGTATTCGTGCTTATTGTGATGGCGCTCTCGACGCTGTTCTATAACTATATTCTCATCTATATTTCGGGTCTCGGGATATTCGGGCTCAGCTTCTTACTTTACACGCTGAAGTATATCGACCCGTCGAATCCGCTGAAGAACCTGAATTTCGTCGCCGTCGCGGCGGTCGACCCGCTGTTCTCGAGATACCGCGCCGTCAGCTTCTTCGGGAACGTCCTCGGGTACGTGCCTTGTATGCTGACTGTGTATATGATAATTGCCGCTGCTGCCGTGGGAATCACCGTGCTCTTCTTTGTCAGGTCGGCGGCGGAGATCAGACCGGTTTTCATCGACTTTGCGGTGTCGTCTGTCATGACGGCGCTCACGGGAGTCAGGGCAAGGATCAGGAGCGCGTTCCGGAACGGAAGGCGCAGGGGGCGCGTCTACTCGATGTCGCTCTTCGCCGCGGAGAGCTACAAGACGCTCATTTCATCGCGGTTTATTATCGTCGCGGTTCTTCTCCTGATAGTCAAGTGCTCGTATTCGCTGAATGTCAACGCCGCGCCGAGGAGCTACTCCGACACGGTATACAAGGAGTACATGACGACGCTCGAGGGACCGCTCACCGACGAGAAGCTCGACTGGCTTGAAGATGAGCGCGGAAAGATAAACGACATTCTCGGAAAACAGAAACAGATGCAGCTGGCGTATGTGAACGACGAGATATCGTTTGACGACTACAGGGATTATCTCGACGATTACAATTACGCGTTCTCGCGCTCGGAGCTTTTAAGCGTTATCGAGGATCACGCGGCGTACCTTGAGATGAAGAAGGAAAGCGGCGTCGACGCGTGGTTCATGTACGACACTGGCTGGAAGAAGCTCTATTCGGGGGACGCGGATCTGTTTCTCTACACCTGCATTTTGCTGCTTCTCACCGGATCGTTCGCGTCCGAGTATATCTCCCGCTCGTCGTCCGGAGGGTTCGCCGCGATACTCCGTGCCACTAAGAACGGGCGGAAGAAGACGTTTTACGCGAAGCTCATCTCGGCGGTCACGGTGTCCGGTGTGATCGCGGTACTGTTCGGCGCGGTCGACGTCGCGGTGATATTCCGGAACTTCGATATGCCGTCCGCGGCGGCTCCGCTTGCCTCTGTGCGGATGTTTTCGGCGGTCGGCGGGGGGATCAGCGTCGGGGGGTATCTCGCGCTGTTCCTGACGCTGAGGCTTGCCGGGGCGCTCATCATGTCGGTGCTCGTCTGTGCGCTGTCGGAGCTGCTTTGCAGGTATATACCGGTGCTCGGCACCTGTGTCATTCTGACGCTGCTTCCGGCGCTGTTCGCTTACTTCGGGCTTCCGGCGGCGGATAAGGTGAACTTTCTCACGCTGCTCGCGGGGACGCCGCTGTATCTTGAATCGGTAAGCGCGTCGCTGTTCGGCTGCGGGTGGGCGATGATGGCGGTCTGGATAGGCGCGGCGGCGGTCATAGTGCTGGCTCTGCTCGCGCCGGCTAAGAAAATGTTTGTCAAAGGCTGATTAATGGAGGAATGATTCATGAAGAAAATTATCGCTCTGGCACTTACTCTTACGCTCGCTCTTCTTTTCTCGTGCGGTAAAAAGGACGCTGAATCGCCATACAAGGACTATCTGCTGTTCGTCGGGAAGGATCAGGGCGCGAGCACCATCATGAAGCTGAACGTTCACAGCGGCAGTATCTCGCCGCTCTGTCAGGATCCGCTCTGCCGCCACACGCAGGACAGCGGCTGTCACTTCTTCGGCTTGGCTTCCGGTAGATCAATATATCAGTATGATGGAAAACTGTATTTCTGGCGCAGCTACCCGGGAGATATCGGTGTCGTGCATTGCATCATCAGGTACGACCCGGAAGAGCAGAGCGAGAAGTCGCTGTATGAGTTCGCGGGCGGCGGCAGAATGGGCTTCAGCCTCGGTTATTTCTGGCGCAGCTACGAGGACGAGAACGGCGATAAGATCAGCCTGCGGGTAGATCTCGCCGCAGAAAAGCTCGAAACGCTCGACGAAAATTATCAAAGACCGATCGGGCAGTACGGAAAGCAGTATTTTTATCCGATATATGACCTTGGCGGGCAGTATGGTGAATACCTCACGCACGGCTTCGCGCTCGGTGATTCTGATGGCAATATTTCAAAAAAATACGCGGAAGACAAGATAATTCAGCTCGTCTGCACAGACAAGATTGAAGACGACGTTGTCCTGTTCTACTGTCCGAAGCAGGGGGACGACGGCAGGTATGACCTCGAAGACCAGACCCTCTGGGCGTGCGACCTTAAAACCGGGGAGGAATGGCTCGTCAACGACAACATCGGCGACGTGTACTTCCTGCGCGACGGCGACATCATTTATTTTGCGAACTGGATAGACGATCCTCCCGTTGTCGGCTTTGACAGGAACGACAACAAGGAAAGATACAACAGAACCGGAGGAAAGATCTGGCGGCAGAATATCCGGACGGGCGAAGAGACGCTGTACCTTGAAACCGGACACTGTCTGAGCGCGATGGATATCCCCTCGGTCGACGGAAAACTTCTCTTCGAGTACACCGACACGGATTACGATGATTACAACGAAATTGACAATAAGCATGTTGGAATATGGTACGATTACAAGGAAACGCGCGGCTGGGTGATAATCGACCCGGCGGACGGGAGCTTCATCGACGTTGTGAATACGGCGGATATCTACTCGCGGCGGTGATATGAAAAAACGGAGGGTATTGTCCATGAAGTCAGTTATGAATGTGGTTAATCTCATCGCGGTTATATGTTCCGCGCTGCTAGTGATATCCTGCGATGACAGCGGACTCCATTATATCGAGAGAGACAGGGAAAAAGAAACTGGCAACGCGGAGTTCAGTTACACAGAAAACTCCGACGAACCGGTTTCCTTCGGCACACAGACGATCGGGACGGTGAAATACTACGACGGTTATGTTTATATCGTAAGCGATACTCTCTATCGCGTCAACATCTCTACAGGGAACGTAACGACCGTCTGCCAGGATCCGATCTGTGTTCACGACAGCGAGAACTGCCCGCTTTACGGGATCGGCGGTTCATCCATATATTATCTGAGCGATGACGGCAGCGTCTGTTTCCCGGGCTCGCGGGGATTCGTGCGGTATGACGCCGCGAAGATGAAAACGGTGCTGCTCGACGACTACGACGGCGCGACATTCCGGTCGTTCGGCCCCGAGATATACTGCGGTGATTACTGTATATACGATGGCTTCGAGTATGACGCCGAAAAGGATGAAGCCACATACGGCGTCAGACGCGCTGACCTCAAAAACGGCGGAAGTTCATTTTTCGGAGGAACGACCGGTGCTGACGGGAAATATGTGACTCTTACGGCTCAGCCGTGGTTCAATATCGGAGACAGACTCTATTTTGAGGATGGAGAGAATTTCTTCTCGCTTGACAAGGAAGGCGGAGACCGTAGGGATTTGTTCGCCAAAAAGAGCGGAGGCCGTATATTCACGGATGGGGAATTTATATACTATCAGGAAACCGATGATTTCACAAACATCTGGCGCCGCGGACTTGAAGGCGGTGAGGCGGAGATTGTCGTCCGGGATTTTTACAGTCCGGGCACGTATATGCTCACTGACGAGTACATCTATTACATGAAGCCGGACGGAGACGATGTTGTTCTCGGAAAAGCTGATATCCGCGGTTACGCGTCGTCTGAAGTCGAGATAACTCCGCTCGTCATCTGCCGGAGCCGCCACGACGGAAGCGGCGAGGAACGCCTCGCTTTGGTGACAGACATCGAAAAAGGTCTTTCCCCGCTCGGATGGATAGTCGTCGGAAATTATTTTTACTGCGAGTACTCGTACTGGGAAGACGCGGACGGCGACGGAATATTCACCGACGGCGACAACAAATACTCGACGATGATTACATCCGGCGGCGCGGTATGCAGGCTCATGCGTGTCGATCTCACGACCGGGGACATATATATATTCAGTATCACAGGCTGAAAAGGAGGTATCACAATGCGCCTGTCAATAAAGAACATCACGAAGCGTTATGGCGACAACCTCGCGCTCGACAATTTCACCGCGGAGTTCGAGCCGGGTATATACGCTCTGCTCGGTCCGAACGGTTCGGGCAAATCCACTCTCATGAACATCATCACCGACAACCTTAAAGCTGACTCCGGGCAGATAACCTGCGACGGTGAGGACACCCTCGCGATGGGCGAGCGTTTCCGCGAGAAGATCGGCTTCATGCCGCAGTATCCGGGGCTGTACCCGAACTTCACGGTCGAGCGCTTCATGTGGTACATGGCGGCGCTCAAGGGTCTGACGAAGGAGCAGGCGAAGCGCGAGATACCTCCGATTCTCGCCGCCGTCGAGCTTGACGACATTCCCGGACGGCGCATCGGAGCGCTTTCCGGCGGAATGAAGCAGCGCTTGACTCTCGCTCAGGCGGTTCTCGGAGACAGCAGGAGGGGGCTCCCGGAGCTCCTCATACTCGACGAGCCTACCGCCGGTCTTGACCCGAAGCAGAGAATAACAATACGCAATTATATCTCGAAGATCGCGTTCAACAAGACTGTGATAATCGCGACTCACGTAGTGTCTGACATCGAGTTCATAGCGAAAGACATAATCATGCTGAAGAAGGGCGTTATAGTCGAAAACGCGCCTCCGCATGAGCTGACGAAAAAGATAGAAGGAAAGATATGGCTCCTTCCGTGCGATGAGACAGAAGTTCAGGGCTTGCAGGATGTTTTCCGCGTGACGAATATCTCACGCGACGACCGGAGCGGGAAAGTCCTTCTGCGGGTGATCTCGGATGAGCGCCCTGGAGAAGAAGCCGTAAGCGCCGCTCCCACGCTTGAAGATCACTATCTCTGGGTTTTTGGTGAAACGTCCTCACATATCCCGGCAAATTGACGATTGACAATCCGCGCGGTATGGTGTATAATTATTTCATGACCACGAAAGGAAAGTGCGTGTATGAAATATGATTGGCTGCACCGCGAGAGAATGCTCATCGGTGACGAAGCGGTGGAGAGACTTAAAAACAGCGGCGTCATGATATTCGGCGTCGGCGGCGTCGGCGGATTTGTTCTCGAGGGGCTTGTAAGAGCGGGTGTCGGACGGATAGTCGTCGTCGACAACGACACGGTAGCCGAGACGAACCTGAACCGCCAGATAATCGCTGACATAACGACTGTCGGCAGGAGCAAGACCGAGGTCGCCTGCGAAAGAGCAAAAAAAATAAACCCTGAGATAAATATCTCAGGACTTGAGGTATTTGCCGACGCAGGAAATATCGACAGTCTGATCGACGGCGCGTCGCCTGACTTCATAATTGACGCTATTGACACAGTTACCGCGAAGATCGCGATAATCAAAGCCGCGAAGGCACGAAACATCCCGATCATCTCGTCTATGGGTACCGGAGCGAAGCTCGATCCGACGAAATTCAGAATATGCGATATCTCTAAGACACACACCTGTCCGCTCGCGAAAGTCATGCGTCTGAAGCTGCGCGAGAACGGAATAAATCACTGTGATGTCCTCTTCTCGGACGAGCTGCCTGTGAAGGCGCTGACCGCGAGCGAGCTTGAAGGGAAGACCGTGCGCAATATTCCGGGATCGATTTCCTTCGTTCCGTCGGTCGCCGGACTCATTATCGCGGGAGAGGTCGTGCGCAGGCTCTCCGCGGCGGGGGAGACCGATGAGCGGTAATAACGTCACTTTCAGATGGCTCGTCGTGATACTTCTCGTCATACTTTTCGTCAGCGCGGCTGCCGCCGCCGTCGTGTGTCTGTGCGTGAATATCTCCGCGACGGAATATACGGACGCCGGCGACTACGGGCGATGGCTCGGAGTTGCCGGACGTGACGGCTCGCTCTGGTATTTCCCGGACGAGATACCGGACGGCGCGGAGGACGTGAAGTTCATTTTCCGGATGCCGTTCATCAGGGGCAGGGAATTTCTCGAACTGTCCTTCCGGACATCCTCGGAAAAGCTCGGCGAATATAACGCTCATTTCGCGAACACGGCGGCAAGGCGCACCGCTACCGACCACGTCACCGAATATATGATACGCGAACCTGCGGAAACTGTGAAACACGGACGCACGGACAAAGTCGTGATCGACGAGGAACACGGACGGATAACCTTCCGATACGAAAAATGGTAAATAAAAAGACCATGCCGGATGGCATGATCTTTTTTATTAAACTCAGAATTACTTGAGTTCGACAGAAGCGCCAGCCTCGGTGAGCTTGGTCTTGATTGCTTCTGCGTCTTCCTTGGAAGCGCCTTCCTTGATCGGCTTCGGAGCGCTCTCAACGAGGTCCTTAGCGTCCTTGAGGCCGAGACCGGTGAGTTCACGGACGACCTTGATAACAGCGAGCTTGTTTGCGCCTGCGCCGGTAAGGATAACGTCGAACTCGGTCTTCTCCTCTGCGGCTGCTGCTGCCGGAGCTGCGCCGCCTGCTACTGCTACAGGAGCAGCGGATACACCGAACTCCTCCTCGAGTGCCTTTACAAGGTCAGCGAGCTCAAGGATGGTAAGGGTCTTGATTTCTTCTAAGATCTGGGTAGTCTTCTCGTTTGCCATTTTAGTAAACCTCCTGAATTATGGTAAGATTCGCTTATGCGATCCTGTTATGCTTCTGCGGGAGCCTCTGCTCCGCCGTTTTCCTTGTCGATCTTCGCCTGAAGCACGTAAGCGAGACCGTAAAGCGATTTCTGGAGCGAACCGAGCATCTTTCCGATGAGTATCGGCTTCGGCGGGATAGCCGCCAGCTCCTCGACGCCTGCCTTGTCAAGAACCTCTCCGTCAACGAAGCCGCCCTTGAGCTCGAAGGACTCGATCTTGTCGGCGTATTCCTTAAGGATCTTCGCCGGTGCGACCGGATCTTCATTCGAGACAGCGATAGCGGTCATGCCCTCGAGAACCTTCTTGAGATCGCCGTATCCGGCATTCTCACAAGCTCTTCCGGTCATGGTGTTCTTGTAGACCGCGTAGTCAACTCCTGCCTTGCGCAGAGCCGCACGCATCGCGGTGTCGTCCGCGACGGTGATGCCGGAATAGTTGACGATAACGCCCGCAGTAGCACTCTTTATCTTATCGGTAAGTTCTGCTACGGCCTGCTGCTTCGCTGCTAAAATCTTTTCACTTGGCATAATTTTCACCTCCCGGGGTTGTGTCCCCGACTCCGGTAAGACGCAAGTCATGACCCTTGCCGGAAACAAAAGAAAAATCCGTCCTCCCGAGACGACCCGGACTGACAGATTCGCAAAAAACCCCCAAAGGAGCGATATTCCGAAACGATCATCCTCGGCAGGACTTACATGATCTCACGACCATACCTGCTGTCTTGGGATTCAACCTCTATAGTATACCACACATCTCCCGTTTTGTCAAGAGCTTTTTCAAAAAAACTCAAATTTTTTTGCGCCGCGAAATTCAGCGAAAAATCACGAAATAATACGAACAAGCGAGATATAGCGAGCGGAACCGCGAAAAACCGCTATTTCTTAAATACGTTTGACTATCTTTGACTTTGACATTCACTGACGTTTGGTGTATAATATTATCACAAGGTCAGAGATAGTCAAAGACGAGGATGACCGTGGATCAACGCCAAAGGCGTGAAAGGAATGATCATAAGATGCTCATATCAGACAGCGTCGCGAAGCTCATCGAGGAACTCCTCCGCGAGGGCGGCGGGCAAGTCGAGGTACGCAGGAGCGACCTCGCCGACAGGGTCGGCTGCGCGCCGAGCCAGATAAATTACGTCATAACCTCGAGGTTCACGCCGGAGCGCGGGTATCTCATCGAGTCAAGACGCGGCGGCGGCGGTTATATCCGGATCGTCAAGAAACAGATTCCGAACGACCAGTACCTGATGCACTGCTTCTGCGCGATAGGCAATGAGCTTGACGAGGGCGGCGCCCTCGCGATACTCAAAAACCTCGCCGACAGCGGAGTTGTTCCGCCGGCGAGCGCGCAGGTCGCCGCGGCGGCGATAAGCGCGAAGGCGCTCAGCGCGGTTCCGCAGGAGAAGAAAAAAATGATCCGCGCGGACATATTCCGACAGCTTATACTGTCGTTCATGAAGTAAAATATAATCAGCAAATAAAAACCGGGCTCCGTCCGTGAAAAAGATCCGGCGGAACTCATTATGAAAGGAATTGATCCTGTATGTTATGTCAAAAATGCAAGAAGAACGAAGCTACCGTATATTATAAGGAAAACATCAACGGTCACGTGACCGAGTACAACCTCTGCCCCGAATGCGCCGCCGAGCTTGAGAAGAACGGCGTCCTTCATCTGGACAGCCGTGCCGAGGATCTCTTCGGCGAGAGGATGTTTGATTTCTCACCGCTTATCTCCGGGTTTTTCGGAGGCGCGCTCGGCGCCGGGAAGACCGAGAAGCGCTGCCCGGTCTGCGGGTCGACCTTCGCCGACATCGCGAAGACGGGGCATATAGGCTGCCCGGAGTGCTACAACGTGTTCGAGAAGGAGCTCTCCTCCACAGTGAACCAGCTTCACGGCGCAGCGAAACCGACCGGACGCAGCCCGAAGCGCTTCGGTGAGAAGCACCAGAGGGAAGAGAAGATAGCGGCTCTCAAAGCCGAACTCCAGAAGGCGATAGGCGAGCAGGCTTTCGAGCACGCCGCCGAGCTCCGCGACGAGATAAAGGCGCTCGAAAACGAGTCTGCTGAATGCTGCTGCAAGAGGCCCGCCGAGGCTCCGGCTACAGAAGCAAAGACCGAAGCGGAGAACACGACCGACGCCTGCTGTCACGAAGAAAATAAAGACAGCGGAACCGAAAACGCCTGAAACTAAGGGCGAGCGCTTTTAACGGCGCTTAATGAAAGGACAATGATCAAATATGGCATGGTATAATGAATCCGGCGCCGAGAACGACGTCGTTATAAGCTCCCGCGTGCGTTTCGCGCGCAATATCGCGGGCTATCCGTTCGGCTCGAAGCTCACCGACGCGGCGAGAAGCGAAATAATAGAGAAGGTTACGAAAGCTCTCGCCCCTGCGGGACTTGAGACAGTTGACCTTGTCGCGGAATCTCCGCTCGAGGCGGCGTCCCTCGCCGAGAAGCGTCTGATCACTTCCGAGTTCGCGGACGAAAAGGCTCCTCACACGCTCCTTGTGGATAAGGACGAGAAGTCGACCGTTATGATCGGCGGTGAGGATCACGTCAGAATCCAGACGTTCGCCGCTGGACTGGCGCTGAAGGACGCGTATGACCGCGCGGTCGCGCTCGATGATCTTCTTGACGAGGGCACCGAGATCGCGTACTCCGAGACCCGCGGATACCTGACGCAGAACCCGACCGACCTCGGCACCGGTATGCGCGCCTCGCTTGTGGTTCATCTGCCCGCGATGACGATGGCGCGTCAGATAGGCTCCGCGGCGCGCGGACTCTCGAAGCTCGGCGTGTCGATGAGGGCGTTCATCGGCGAGAACGGCGAGTCAGCGGGCTCGCTTTATCAGATCTCCAACACAGTGACAATGGGCATGACCGAGGATGAGATTCTCGAAAAGCTGACGAGCGTCGCCGGACAGCTCGCCGAGTCGGAGAGAAAGCTCCGCGGCACCCTCAAGAGCGACAGCTTCGCGCGTCTCTGCGACAGGGTGATGCGCGCCGGAGGCGTTCTCTCGAGCGCGTACATGATGTCGGGCGGAGAGTTCATGGGGCTCTGGAGCGACGTCAGACTCGGCGTGTCGCTCGGGATACTGACTGAACCGTCTCTGACAAGGCTTGACGAGCTGCTCGTCGCCGCTATGCCGGCAAATCTGCTTGTCGCGGCGGGAAACAGGACGGAGGTCGCCTCATCGGAACTCGAGATCATGCGCGCCAAGACGGTCAGAAGCATGATCGGCGGCGTGAAGGTCAGCGAATAAAGACATTTTATGATCTTCTTGTCTTCCGACAACGATTTTGCTCCGCAAAACCGATTATAAAATGTAAGCAATAAATAATACATAACGGTCCGGGACGAAGACGCGGAAACGTCATCGCCCCGATCGCTGTCTCATAAACAAGCAGACATGAGGCCGCCGCGGACACGGCAGCCCCGGCAGGAAGGAACCCGCGCCGTAAGCCGCAGCCTGAAACATGGGCGAGCACGGCGGGAAAGGTCATCATATGCCAAAGAGTTTCACCAACAAAGCAACGAACGTTCTCAATAAATCCCTTTATCTCGCGTCCGAGCTCGGACACACCTATATCGGCAGCGAGCATCTTCTGCTCGCGCTGACGTCCGAAAAGGACAGCGTCGCCGCGAAGCTTCTCGAGGCGCGCGGCGTCGGATTCGACAATACCCGCGACGCAATCTGCCGCCGGGTCGGCGCGGGAGAGCGCACGAGGATCACTCCGCGCGACATGACCCCGCGCACGAAGAGAATAATCGAGAACGCCGCGATACAGTCCTCGCGCTTCGGTCAGACCTATATCGGCACCGAGCACCTTCTTCTCGCCATCGCGGCGGAGAGCGACAGCATCGCGGTCGTGATACTTGATGAGCTCGGCGTTTCCGCGTCTGATATCGCGAACGATGTGTATAACTTCCTCGGCAGCGTCGGCGGCGAGGACACCGAGGATCAGACCCCGGACGAGAAGCAGCCGAAGGCGTCCGCCGCGCTGAAGGACTGCCCGGCTCTCGCGCAGTACGGGCGCGATCTCACCGAAATGGCAAGAGAGGGCAAGCTCGACCCGATAATCGGCCGTGAGAGCGAGACCGAGAGAGTCATCCAGATACTCTCCCGCCGCACGAAGAACAATCCCTGCCTGATAGGAGAGCCCGGCGTCGGCAAGACCGCCGTCGTTGAGGGACTCGCGGAGCGTATCGCCGAGGGAAGCGTCCCCGAAACGCTCATCGGCAGGACTATCGTCACTCTCGATATCTCCTCGATGATAGCCGGCGCGAAATACCGCGGCGAGTTTGAGGAGCGCATGAAGACGGTCATGGCGGAGGTCAGGAAGAACCCGTCAATCATTCTCTTCATCGACGAGATTCACACGATAATCGGCGCCGGTGCCGCCGAGGGCGCGGTCGACGCCGCGAACATCATAAAGCCCGCCCTCGCGCGCGGCGAAATGCAGCTGATCGGCGCGACGACGATCTCCGAGTACCGCCGCCACATCGAGAAGGACGCGGCTCTCGAGCGCCGTTTCCAGTCGGTCATGGTCGGCGAGCCGAGCGAGGAGGAAGCGATAAGGATCCTCGAGGGTTTGCGCGACCGCTACGAGTCGCACCACAAGGTGAAGATCACCGACGAGGCGATAGACGCCGCCGTGAAGCTCTCGGTGCGCTATATAAACGACAGGTATCTGCCCGACAAGGCGATAGACCTGATAGACGAGGCTGCGTCAAAGAAGCGTATAGCCGCCCACACCTCTCCTCCGGATCTCAGAGAGGCGGAGGACAAGGTGAAAGCTCTCCGCGCCGACAAGGAGGAAGCAATCAAGTCGCAGGACTTCGAGCTCGCCGCGTCGCTCCGTGACGAGGAGAAACAGCTCGAGAAAGAATGCGAGGCGAAGAAGACCGCGTGGCAGAACTCGAGATCGGGTCTCTCGCTCTCGATCGGCGCCGACGACATCGCGGATATCGTCACCGCGTGGACCGGAATTCCGGTGAAGAAGCTCGCGAGCGAGGAATCGACGAAGCTCCTGAATCTCGAGAATATCCTGAAGGAGCGGATAATCGGTCAGGATGAGGCGGTATCAGCTGTCGCGAAGGCGATACGCCGCGGAAGGATAGGGCTCAAGGACCCTAAGCGTCCGATGGGCTCGTTCATCTTCCTCGGCCCGACCGGCGTCGGCAAGACCGAGCTCACGAAGGTTCTCGCGGAGGTGCTGTTCGGCGACGAGAACGCGATGATCCGCGTCGATATGTCGGAGTATATGGAGAAGCAGTCGGTATCCAAGATGATCGGCTCGCCTCCCGGCTATGTCGGGTATGACGAGGGCGGTCAGCTGACCGAGAAGATACGACGTCACCCGTATTCTGTCGTTCTGTTTGACGAGATCGAGAAGGCGCACCCCGACGTGTTCAATATTCTCCTCCAGATACTCGAGGACGGCATACTGACCGACGCTCAGGGAAGACGTGTCGATTTCAAGAACACGATCATCATCATGACCTCGAACGTCGGCGCGTCGGGCATCACCGAGCCGAAGCGTCTCGGCTTCACCTCGGTCTCCGAGGCGGCGGACGCGGCGGCGATGAAGGCGAACGTCATGGGCGCTCTGCGCGAGACGTTCAGACCGGAATTTCTCAACCGTATCGACGAGATCGTGATCTTCAACAAGCTGACAAGCGAGGATATAAAGAAGATCGCGTCAGTGATGCTCTCCGAGGTCGGACACCGCATTGAGGGTCTCGGCGTTCACATCCGCTTTGACGACAAGCTCGTCGCGTCGCTCGCGAAGGAGGGCTTTGATCCGGTCTGGGGCGCGCGCCCGCTGAGACGCGCGATTCAGAGGCGGGTCGAGGACAGCTTCGCCGAGGCTATGCTCGAGGGGAAGGTTCACGCCGGAGACAACGTGGCTGCCGTTCTCGAGGACGGCGGGCGGATTGAGTACCTGCCGGATTCCGGGGACGGAGAAGGCGTTCCGGGCGACGGGAATGACACCGCTGACGCTGAATCTGCCGTTTTTACACAAAATTAAAGTATGGTGCGGAAATTGTTTCAAATAAGTATTTCGCAGTTCATATTGTTGGAGTAAAATATAAAGCAGTAGGATCGGGCGTTTTATCGCACCGAAACATGACCAAGACGGAATGCTTATTCCGGAGTTTGTCCGGAAGTTACGGAGGAATAAAAATGGGATTCTTAGATGATATCACGAAAAGCGCAAAATCCATCGCGTCCAAGGCCGTCAAGAAGACCGGCGAGGTCGCTGAGTCCGCAAAGCTCGCTATCGCTCTCAGAAGCGAGGAGTCGAAGCTCGAGGGGCTGTTTGCCGCTCTCGGAAAGCTCACTTACGAGAAGGCTGACGCGGCTCTCATCGCGGCGGAGATTCTTGAGATCGACGAGCAGAAGAACGTCATAAAGCAGATAAAGACCGAGATCGCGGAGAACAGCGGCAAGACTTTCTGCCCTGCCTGCGGCAAGGAGATCCCGGACGACGCGAGATTCTGCCCCGCCTGCGGAAAGTCGCAGGAGAAGAAGGCTGAGGCTAAGGCTGAGCCCGCGCCGGAGAAAAAAACGGAGGACGAAAAAAAAAATATGAAGACTGAGACCACGACCACTGTTGTCGCAAACACAAAGCCCCTGACCGCTGAGGAGTTCGTTGAATTCTTCAAGGCTACGATGGTGAAGTACGGCTTCACGAAGTAAGCCTTCGCGAAGTAAGCCGCGATACAGTGACATACGGACGGCGGATATGCTTTTCACGGCGTGTCCGCCGCTTTCTTTTTGTCGTCCGTGGCGGAAAATTATGATTTTTTTCGGAAAATGAGATTTTTTTTCGAAAACCCCTTGACAAACGCTTTCGGATGTGGTATAATATTAAACGTGATGAAGAGATGGCCGGGTAGTTCAGCTGGTTAGAACGCTAGCCTGTCACGCTAGAGGTCGTGGGTTCGAACCCCATCTCGGTCGCCATCCGCTGCTATGGCTCAGTTGGTAGAGCGCATCCTTGGTAAGGATGAGGTCATCAGTTCGACTCTGATTAGCAGCTCCAGATCTCCTGTCTTTGAAAAAAGGCAGGAGTTTTGTTTTGTCTGAATGTAAATAATCATCTGAAAGACCTTGCGGTGATTGACTTCACGGCGTTCTTGTGGTACAATATTATTTAAGAAAAGTCCGGCGGAACGCCGTGAGAGGTACAGGATATGAAGATACTGATGACCCTGATGGGTCTTGAGATCGGCGGCGCGGAGACGCACGTCGTCGAGCTGTCGAAGGAGCTCCGCGCGAGGGGCTATGACATAGTCGTCGCGAGCAGCGGCGGGGTCTATGAGCGCGAGCTTGAGAAGAGCTGCATACGCCACGTGACGCTGCCGCTACACACGAAGTCGCCGTCCGCGCTTATAAAGAGCTACAAGGGGCTTGAGCGGCTGATAAGTCGTGAGAAGTTCGACATAGTTCACGCGCACGCGCGCATCCCGGCGTTCGTCTGCGGGCTGCTCGCGAAGAAGATGGGATTCCATTTCATAACGTCGACGCACGGCGTTTATAAGGTCGACCCGATACTGACCCGCGTGTCCGACTGGGGCGAGCGGTCGATCGCGGTGAGCCCGGACGTCAAGCAGTACCTGATAGATAAATACAGGATGCCGTCGGATAATATCGACCTCACGATAAACGGCATTGACACGAAACGCTTTTCGAAGAACATCGACTCGAACGCCGTCAAGCGCGAACTCGGGCTGATCGGTCGTTTTCGCGTCGTCTGCGTCAGCCGTATTGACACTGAGGCTGCCATGCACGCGTTTCTCCTCTGCGACGCGGCGGAGACGCTTTACCGTGAGATACCGGGCTTCGAGCTTCTGATCGTCGGCGGCGGAACCGCCTTTGAGGCGCTGAAAACGAGGGCGGACGAGCTGAACCGCAAGGCGGGCAGGGCTCTCGTGAAGCTCACGGGCGCGCGCACGGACGTCGCGGAGCTCATCGGCTCGGCGGATGTTTTCGTCGGCGTGTCGCGCTCGGCTCTCGAGGCCATGAGCGAGGAGAAGCCGGTCGTGCTCGCGGGGGCGCAGGGATATATCGGGATACTCACGAGAGAGAACGAGAAATTAGCCGAGAGCACGAATTTCTGCTGCCGCGGCGAAAAGCTGCCGACGGCGGGGCTGCTGGCGGACGATTTAAGACGGCTCCACGCGATGACGCCGGAGGAGCGCGCTGATCTCGGCAGGTATAACCGTTCGGTGATTCTGCGCGGTTATTCGGTCTCGAAGATGGCGGACGATTATGTGCGCGCGTACAAAAAGGTCGCTTTCCCGAAATACGATCACGGGGACATCGTGATAAGCGGATATTACGGCTTCGACAATATGGGCGACGATTCGCTCCTCATGTCGATTGTCGACGGGATACGCTCGGTCGACCCGGACATCGGGATAACCGTTCTGTCGAACAAGCCGTCCGAGACGAGGAAGCTTTACGGCGTCCGCTCGGTGAACCGCGTCGATATACCGCGAATCGCGGCTGAGATGAACCGCGCGAAGCTGCTGATCTCCGGCGGCGGAAGTCTGCTTCAGGACGGCACGAGCCGCAAGAGCCTTTTCTATTATGTCACTATAATGCGTATGGCGAAGAAGCGCGGTCTGTCCCTGATGCTGCTCGCGAACGGTCTCGGACCACTTGTCAGCGAGTCGGGAAAGAGGTGCGCGGCTGAGATTATGCGTGAGGCGGACAGGATAAGTCTCAGGGAGGAGCACTCGATGGGGATAGCGCGTGAGCTCGGTATTCCCGATGACCCGAAGCGCGGACCGTTTGTCAGCGCCGATCCCGCGTTCCTGATGAAGCCGACCGACCCGCTCTGGACCGACCATATCCTCGCGCGTGAGGATATCGGCAGGGATTTCTTCCTCGTCTCGATAAAGCCGGGCAACAATTTCGGCTCCGGCAAGAGCGCGAAGGGCGAGAGACCGCCTATAGAGACGATCGCGGTGGATATAAAGAAGATATCCGGAAAATATGATCTTCTTCCGGTGCTCGTTCCGATGCACCCGGACAAGGATACCGACATAACACGGGAGCTTGCGGGACTAATCGGCGAGTGCCGGGTCGTCCGCGGGCTTTCGGCGTCGGAGCTGTGCGGGCTGCTCACGCGCGCGTCCTTCGCGGTCGGAATGCGGCTGCATATGCTGATCTTCGCCGCGGCGGCAAAAACGCCTATGATCGGTATTTCTTATGACCCGAAGATCGACGCGTTCCTCGATTACATCGGACAGAAAAAATTCTGCCTTGACGTGCGAAATGTCGCCGAGAGCGAGCTTCTTTCCGCCGCGGACGCTGTCATGGCTGACCGTGAGGGCATTGCGGAGGCGCTCAGGACAGTTTCCGACCGTATGCGCAGGCTCGCGGCGTCCGACTGCGAGGCGGCGGTCAGGGAAGTCAAAAAGGACTGTAATCTGTTATAAAAGCAAACGACCCGCCGCGTCAGGAAACCGGCGGGTCACATTTATTTTCTTCCGAAAGTGACGGTATATTTACTTACATATGAAATTCATAGCATTCTCGCGCGAGCGCCCCGACATACACGGGGACAGGAAAAACGAAAACAAGTCGGGCGGCGTCCTCGGGTTCATCAAAAAGAACACGGTCCTTATGGTCGCTCTCGCGGCGGCTCTCGTCACGTCGTTCATCGTTCCTCCGGACAGGGAGTATTTCGGGTATTTCGATTTCAAGACGCTCTGCTGTCTTTTCAGCGTTCTGGCGGTCGTGTGTGCGTTCCGGGACATCAATTTTTTCTATATCCTCGCCAGAGGGATTGTCGCGAAGTGCGGGAACATACGGCTGTCGGTGATCGCGGTTGTGTATATAACCTTCATCGGCTCGATGCTCATCGCGAACGACATGGCGCTTCTGACCTTCCTGCCGCTCGGGTATTATGTCCTCAGCACGACCGGGTACCAGAAATGGACTGCGCTGACCTTCATACTCCAGAACATCGCGGCGAATCTCGGCGGTATGCTGACCCCGTTCGGGAACCCGCAGAACCTCTACCTCTACACGAAATTCAACATACCGACCGGGGAGTTCGTGTCGATAATGGCGCTCCCTTTCGCGGTGTCGATCGTTGTCATAACTCTCTGCTGTTTTATCGTGAAGCCGGAGAAGATAACGCTCGCGGAGGACGGCGCGGCGAAGCTCCCGCCCGTGCGCACGGCGGCGTACTGTGTGCTTTTCGCGCTCGCCATCGCTATCGTGTTCCGCGGGATACCGTATATTATCGGTACGGCGGTGATACTTATCGCTATGCTGATACTTGACAGAAAGGCTCTCGCGAAAGTTGACTATCCGCTTCTCTGCACGTTCGCGGCGTTCTTCGTGTTTTCCGGCAACATGGCGCGGATCGGCGCGGTGCGGGATTTCGTTTCGGGACTGCTTGAGAAGAACACGCTCATCTTCTCGGTGCTGTCCTGCCAGTTCATCTCGAACGTCCCGTCGGCGATACTGCTCTCGCAGTTCACTGACGATTACCGCTCGCTCCTCGTCGGAGTGAACATCGGCGGCGTCGGGACACTGATAGCGTCCCTCGCGAGCCTCATAACCTTCAGGGAATATACAAAAAACTATCCGGAGCGTACGAAGCAGTACATACTCCTGTTCCTCCTCGTGAACTTCGCGTTCCTCATCCTGCTGACGATCATAATGTCGTTCGCTCTCGCAAAATAGAAAAATCAAGGGCTGCCGTCCGGTGGCCCTTTTGTCATATGGGAAACTTTTTTGTGGTAAACTCTTGACAATCGCCTTCGGATAATGTATAATTAAGTGGAATTTTCATACATCCGGAAGGAATGAACAAAATGGCAAACTATTTCCGCGGCTCCACGACCGCGAACGCCGTAGAATACAAATGCGGCGACAATATCCGCTTTGAGCTCGAACTCGTACACGACGGCAAAACCATGAGCTGCCCGCTCTTCCTCGTTGAAACATGGGGAGACGACGGCAGGCAATCAAGACGCTTCATCCCCGGCGAGACCGGAAAGCTCACATTCGACACCTCGCTCGAAAAGCCCGGCTTCGTCCACGTCCTCGTCACCGCCTGCGCCCTCGACGGCGCCCCGCTCGAAGGCGTCGACAAATTCGAAGGCGGCGCGGGAGCGGAGCTCGACAAAATAACCCAAGGTCGCCCCGACCCAGAAGACTTCGACAATTTCTGGAAAAAACAACTCGAAACACTCGAAAGCTTCCCCCTCACCATCCTCGAAAAGAAAGAAATCGACTCCGGCGACCCCGACTACGCCGCCTACGACATAAAACTCGCCGCCCCCGGCGACATGCCCGCCTCCGGCATCCTCACAATGCCAAAGAACGCCGCCCCCGGCAGCCTGACCGCCATCTTAGCCTTCCACGGCTACGGCTTCTCACCCGCCGAAGTCAACCGCGTCCCCGGCGCCATCTTCCTGCGCATGAACATCCACGGCTTCGAAAACAACCGCGAACAAGCATACTACGACGACTTCGCCAAAACCCACGCCGGCTTCGGCTTCGAACACGACAAAAACCAAAAGCCCGACACCTGCTACTTCCTGAACGTAATCCTCCGCGACCTCCAGGGCGCCCGCTTCATCCGCTCCCTCCCCGAATACGACGGCAAAGGCATCACCCTGAACGGCGGCTCAATGGGCGCCATGCAGGCAACCAACATAGCCGCCCTCATAAACGACGCCAAACTCCTCGACATCCTCATCCCCTGGCTCTGCGACCTCGGCGGACTCGACAAAAACCGCCTCCG
>ENA-ORIC01000559-ORIC01000559.1-human-gut-metagenome-genome-assembly--contig:-NODE-559-length-46271-cov-3.702083_pt1 | contig 46271 bp, 37 predicted proteins | sample MGYA00243023_ERZ508732 | MGnify/ENA primary metagenome ERZ508732 (study PRJEB26277, sample SAMN04329767) | human gut metagenome | biome: human-associated habitat | host: Homo sapiens | place: USA... | reverse complement strand
ACAGCCCCCAGTGGATCATCATACCGAAACCGGCTTGTCTGAACCATTGCTTGTTATCCATGGATTAACCATCCTTTCTGATATTACTGTCACTATTATACCAGAAAGCGCCTGTACAGTCAATGCTCAAAACCGCCGCGAAACATGATAAAAACCGTCATTTGCGTCAGCTTGTCTGCCCGCCGGTGTGATCCTGCCTACGGTACTCCGCGGGAGTAACCCCCGTCTGCTTTTTGAAGTTCCGGTTCATTGATCTCAGTGAGTTGAAGCCGCACTCGGCGGATATCTCGAGGATTGTCCTGCCGCAGTTTGACAGCAAGTAGCACGCCTTGCTGACGCGGTATCTGTTCACGTACTCGTTGTAGGGGATTCCGACGGTCTTCTTGAAATACGACGAGAGGTAGGCGTAGTCGTACCCGACCTTCCGCGCCAGCGTCGAGAGCGAGCAGTCCTCGGTGTAGCGCTCCTCTATGAAACGGAAGATTGTGCTCGCCAGAAGCGCCGCGCCCGCCGCCCCGGCGTCCCTGTATTCCGCCCTCTCGCCGAACTCGGCGGCGAGGGAGTAGAGAAGCCCCTTGAGATGAATCCTGTCCGCGCCGTTTCTGTACCCGATCATCCTTTCAATATAGAACCCGGACGGGACGAACCGGTTGTCGACAGGAACCCTGCCGGTCAGCTTTGTCGAGAAGGCGCTTATCAGGTTTGGCGAGAATATGCAGAGAACGCTGCGCGAGTGAACGGGCGTCGACATTGAGTGCACCTGGTTCGGGAATATAAGCACGGCTTCCCCGGCGCTCAGCGTGTATTCGCGCTCATCAACCCGGACGACCATCCCGCCGTCTGTCACGACGATAAGCTCGAAGCAGTAATGCAGATGCGATGAGAACGAGAAATCCTCGTCTTTCTGGAACACGTAATAATCGTTCGCGACCGGGTGGTAGAATTCGTAGAAAATCCGGATCATCTCCTTCCAGTGTGACAATCACAAATTATGTCTATTAATTATATCACAAATGGCGTGAAAAATCAAGTGGATATATACTATAATATAATCAGAAAGCAAAAAAACGTCCGGAACTATAAACCGGCAAGAGAAAGGATAAAGTACTGTCATGGCAAGAGAATTTTTCCAGATGATCCCGCGCGTCAGATACGAGGGCAGAAACACGGCGAACCCGATGGCGTTCAGATTTTACGATCCCGACGAGGTGATCCTCGGAAAGACAATGAGGGAGCAGCTGAAGTTCGCGATGTCTTGGTGGCACACGATGTGCGCCGACGGAACCGATATGTTCGGCGTCGGAACGAATGTCAAAACGTATGGAGAGACCGATCCGATGGAAATCGCGAAGGCAAAGGCTCACGCGGCGTTCGAGTTCATGGATAAGCTCTCGATAGACTATTTCTGCTTCCACGACCGCGATATCGCGCCGGAGGGACGCACGCTCGGGGAATCAAACGAGCGGCTTGACGTCATAAGCGACCTTATAAAGGATCTCATGGCGGAGCATGACAAGAAGCTCCTCTGGGGCACGGCGAACTGCTTCTCGAACCCGAGATATATGCACGGCGCTGGGACATCCCCGAACGCTGACGTATTCGCCTTTGCGGCGGCGCAGATAAAGAAGGCGGCGGAGCTGACCGTGAAGCTCGGCGGAAACGGATACGTCTACTGGGGCGGACGCGAGGGCTACGAGACGCTGCTCAACACCGACATGAAGCTCGAGCTTGACAATCTCGCGTTCCTCCTGAAGATAACGTCCGAATACGCGAGAAGCATAGGCTTTTTGGGAGACTTTTACATTGAGCCGAAGCCGAAGGAGCCGACGAAGCACCAGTACGATTTCGACGCCGCGACAGTCTGCGGTTTCCTCGCGAAGTACGGGCTCGACCGGGATTTCAGGCTCAACATCGAGGCGAACCACGCGACGCTCGCAGGGCACTCCTTCCAGCATGAGCTTGAGGTCGCGAGAATAAACGGGCTGTTCGGCTCAATTGACGCGAACCAGGGCGATATGTTCCTCGGCTGGGACACCGACCAATTCCCGACGAACGTCTATGAGACGACGATGTGTATGCTCGAGGTTCTGCGCGCGGGCGGGTTCACGAACGGCGGACTAAACTTTGACGCGAAGACGAGGCGCGGATCGTATACCTGGGAGGACGTCGCGTACGCCTATATCGCGGGCATGGATTCCTTCGCGCTCGGACTGAGGCTCGCGGAGAAGATACTGAGGGACGGCAGACTTGACGAGTTTGTCACCGAGAGATACAAGAGCTACACGACCGGCATCGGAAAGAGGATCGCAGACAGAACCGCTACAATCGAAGAGCTTGAAGAGTACGCGAAGAGGATGGGAGACGTGACAACGAACACGAGCGGAAGGCAGGAGTACCTCGAGAGCCTTCTGAACTCGCTGATGTTCTGATACGGGTGGAGATATGCGATACACACTCGGAATAGATGTAGGAACGTCCGGCACGAAAGCGGCTCTCTTTGACGAGATGGGACGGCGCGCCGCCGCCGTGACTGTCGATTACCCGCTGTATCAGCCGAGGAACGGCTGGGCTGAGCAGTCGCCGGAGGACTGGAGAAACGCCGCGATAAAGGCGTCCGCCGAAGTTGTCAGGAAGAGCGGCGTCGATAAGAATGATATAGTCGGAATAGGTCTCACGGGTCAGATGCACGGTCTTGTGATGCTTGACGATGATAGAAACGTCCTCAGAAACGCGATAATCTGGTGCGACCAGAGAACAGGTGAGGAGTGCCGCGAAATTGAGGAGACAATCGGCAGAAAGCGCCTTATTGAAATAACGGCGAACCCGGCGCTGACCGGCTTCACGGCGTCGAAGATAATATGGGTGAAGAAGCATGAGCCCGAGATATTCGCTAAATGCCGTCACATCATCCTCCCGAAAGACTACATACGATACGTATTCACCGGGGAGTTCGCGACCGACGTCTCTGACGCGAGCGGTATGCAGCTTCTCGATGTTCCGGGAAGACGCTGGTCTGAGGAGGTCGCCGGAAAGCTCGGTATAGACATTTCGATGCTCGGAAAGGTGTACGAATCACCTGAGATAACCGGATACTTGTCGGAAGAAATTGCAGACCTGACCGGGCTGCCCGCCGGGATACCGGTTGTCGCGGGAGCCGGGGACAACGCCGCGGCGGCGGTCGGAGAGGGAGTCGTCAGAAACGGCAGGGCTTTCACGACGATAGGCACGAGCGGAGTGGTCTTCGCGCACAGCGATGAAATACGCATTGACCCCGAGGGGCGCGTCCACACTTTCTGCTGCGCGGTTCCGGGAGCGTGGCACGTCATGGGCGTCACACAGGCAGCTGGTCTGTCGCTCAGGTGGCTCAGGGACAACGTCTGCACCGAGGAGACAAACGAGGCGAAAGAAAAGGGCGTCGACCCATACGACATAATGTGCGCGGAAGCCGGAAAAACGCCGGTCGGGGCGGACAGGCTGATATATCTTCCGTATCTGATGGGAGAGCGGACGCCGCATCTTGACCCGGACTGCCGCGGGGCTTTTGTCGGGATGTCGGCGGTTCACACCCGCGCGCATATGATAAGGGCGGTTCTCGAGGGCGTGTGCTACTCGCTGAACGACTGTCTGTCGGTGCTCTCCGGGATGGGCGTTGTGACCGACGACATGAAGGTCTGCGGCGGCGGAGGAAAAAGCGGATTCTGGCGTCAGATGCTCGCCGACGTCTATGGCATACCTGTCTCGACCGTTGAGTCGGATGAGGGGCCGTCGCTCGGCGCGGCGATACTCGCGATGGTCGGCGCGGGGATATACGGAGACGTTTGTGAAGCCTGCGGGGCGGTCGTCAGGACGAAGGAGACTGTCACCCCGGACATGAACCGCGGTAAGGAATACGGAAGGTTCTATGGCGTCTATGACGCGCTGTACGGCCATCTGAAAGCTGACTTCGGCGCGCTCGCGAAACTGTGATACAGAAAGGAATAACACAATGAAAAGAGTACTTATTTTCGAGGGCGGATGGGACGGACACGAGCCGCAGCTCACATCGAAGCGTTTCGGACGCTACATGGAAGAAGAGGGATACACGGTCGATATATTCGACAATCAGGAATGCCTTGACGACGCGGACAAGCTCTGCGAATACGATCTGATCGTCGCCTGCTGGACGATGGGCGACATCACGGGGGAACGCGTCTCAAATATCTCGAAGGCTGTCGGACGCGGCACGGGTCTCGCGGGCTGTCACGGCGGTATGTGCGACGCGTTCCGGAACAACACGGAGTGGCAGTTCATGACCGGCGGCCAGTGGGTGAGCCATCCCGGTGGAGACGGCATCGAATACACGGTCAACATCCGTCACGGCTCGAGCCCGATCATTGAGGGCATTGAGGACTTCCACGTTTGCAGTGAGCATTATTATCTCCACATTGACCCGGCGGTAGAGGTGCTCGCGACGACGAGGTTCCCGCTCGTGAATTATTATCACGTTTCCAACAAGCCTGTGGATATGCCGGTCGCGTGGACGAAGTTCTGGGGCAACGGCAGGGTGTTCTACACGTCCCTCGGTCATCACGACGACGTCTTCGACAAGTCGCCCGAAGCGGGGATACTGATGAAGCGCGGAATGCTCTGGGCGGCGGAAGGCAAGAAGTATGCCGAAGAGCATCATCTCACGACCGAAAGATTCGAGAACACAGCAAAAATGTATTGAAAGGAAACACTACCATGAAACCGGTTAAAATAGGTTTTGTCGGGGTCGGCGCGATCTCTGGCATATATCTTGAAAATATCACTAACCTTTACAAGGAGATCGAGATAGCGGGCGTCTGCGACCTCATCCCGGAGCGTGCGGAGAACGCCGTCAAGAAGTACGGCATGAAGCTTTACCGCGATATGTACGAGCTTTTCGCCGATCCGGAGGTCGACATTGTCCTCAACATCACCCGTCCCGCGGAGCACTTCGAGGTGTCGAGGGCGGCGCTCATGGCGGGAAAGCACGTCTATTCCGAAAAGCCGCTCGCGGCGACCCTCACTGAGGGACGCAAGCTCGTGCGTCTCGCGAAGGAGAAAGGGCTCATGCTCGGCGGAGCGCCGGACACGTTCCTCGGCGCGGGGATACAGACCTGCCGTGAGCTTATCGACTCGGGCGAGATCGGAACGCCGGTCGGCGCGGCGGGATTCATGATATGCCGCGGACACGAGACGTGGCATCCGGATCCGGAGTTCTATTACAAGCACGGCGGCGGACCTATGTTCGATATGGGACCGTACTACCTGACCGCGATGATCAACCTGCTCGGCGGAGTATCCGACGTGTCGGCGATGACAAAGAAGAGCTTCGCACAGCGCACGATCACTTCAAAACCGCATGGCGGCGAGATCATTGACGTGGACGTCGACACGTATATAGCCGGAACGATGAGGTTCAGATCCGGAGCCATCGGCACGCTCTTCACGACCTTTGACGCGTACTATCCGTATCAGGCGCGGCTCGAGGTTTACGGCTCAAAGGGAACGCTGTTCGTCCCGGACCCGAACTGCTTCGGCGGCCCGGTGAGCGTATTCAGACCCGGAGAGGAAGTTCGTGAGGTGCCGCTCACATTCCCGGACTACTCCGGAAACAGCCGCGCGCTCGGGCTCGCGGACATGGCGAAGGCGCTTCGCACCGGACGTGACTTCAGATGCTCGCATGTCCAGACCCTGCACGTTCTCGAGATAATGGAGGGCTTCACGAAGAGCGGACACGAGCACTACGAGGTCGCCATCGAGTCGGATTACGAGAGAAGAAAACCGCTTGACAAGAGTATGCCGACGGGCGTGCTTGACTGAGAGAATCAGCGATAAATTGGTAAAAGCATGATCAAAGCGCCGGCTGTCAGATGACGACCGGCGCATTATTGCTATACCTTTCGTACAAGCTTACAGTTTTGAGGCGGTTTTGAAAGACGGCTTGTCCGTCTTTCAAAATTCACGACCCTATGTCGTGAAAGCCTCAAAACTGTTTGGTCTGAAAATTCATTTTCAGACTATTTACCTGTTCTTCCCCGGCGAAACCCCGTAAACCGCCCTGTAGCATCTCCAGAACGACGGGAATTCCTTGTATCCGACGGCGTCGGCTACTGCCTCGAGAGACATGTCGGTGTTGCCGATGAGCCATTTCGCGTGCTCCATTCTGAGGCGCAGGCGGTAGCGGTGCGGGGTCACCCCGAATTTCTGGCGGAAAAGGCGGATCACATGGTCGGACGTGTAGCCGTAGCGCTTCGCGATCTCCTCTATCGTCGTGTTCTCGTTGAACCTCGCCTCGATGTCGTTCTTTATCAGGTCGAGGACGCCGTCCGATTCGCTCTTCATAAGCAGTCCGCTCGAGAGCTCGCCGAAGACGCGGTTCATGTAGGAATTCAGCAGGAACTGGTTCGCCGTGTGACCCGCGAACAGCGCCTCAAAGCTCTCGAGTATCGGCAGTATCACCGACTCACGGTATGTGCCCCTGAGCGGCAGGCAGACGCCGTGCTCGTTCGACTCGAGGTAAGTGCCGTTGAACTCGATATAGTAGTACTCGGGCGATACGCCGGGCGTCAGACCCTCCTGCATAAGCCCCTCGCGCTGGAGGTAGTATTCTCCCTCGCCGACGCTGATGTCCTGCCCGTCCTCTCTGAAGGTGAGGGTTCCCTTCGTCATGAGAATGAGGACGCTGCGCCAGTATAAACGTGTGATATGAACCTCGCCCGGAGCGAATACCTTTTTTGCGCAGGTGCGGAATTCGGGCGGCGGAGTGGGTGACAGATACATCGGTTCCTCCTGGAATTTTGACAGACGATCCGGTCTGCCGTTGAAAGCGTGCGGATTTTTGTAATGTTGCGAACGGAAATGGCAATTGAAAAAAGTCGGGAAATAAGGTATACTTTTATTATTATAAGACTTTTGACTCTCTTTGTCAAGTCGGTTTGTGTAAAGGAGAAAATTTTTATGAAAAGCAAATACAGTTTTCTGACGTCGCGCGAGGTCACCCCGACCGGATGGCTCCGCCGTCAGCTTGAGATCGAAGCGAAGGGGCTCGCCGGAAACCTCGACAAGGTCTGGCCTGACGTCCGGGACAGCAAATGGATAGGCGGAACCGCCGAGGGTTGGGAGAGAGTCCCGTACTGGCTCGACGGCTTCATCCCGCTCGCGTTCCTTCTCCGCGACGAGGACATGGAGGCGCGCGCGAAAAAGTATGTGGACGCCATAATCGCGCGTCAGGAGCCGGACGGCTGGATCTGTCCGAGCGGGGACACGCCGAGGGACAAGTACGACATCTGGGCGATCCACCTGATCTCCAAGGTGCTCACCGTCTGGTATGACTGCACAGGCGACGAGAGAGTGCCGGACGTCCTCTACCGCACGATGCGGAACTTCTACGAGCTCGCGAAGAGCGGCGGGGTGCGCATATACGAGTGGGGCAAATTCCGCTGGTACGAGGGTCTCATAGCGCTGAAATACCTGAAGAAATGGTATCCGGACGAGACGTGGTTCGACGACATGGCGGCGTTCCTGCGCGACACCGGCGCGGACTACGACAGCTTCTACGACAGCTGGGAAAGACCGATCAACGAATGGACATTACACACGCACGTCGTCAACCTCGCGATGATGCTCAAGAGTGAAGCCCTCATGAGCTTGTTCACAGACGATGAATACAAGGACCTCGCGTGGAACAGGTATAATTTCCTCATGAAGCACCACGGAATGCCGGTCGGTACCTTCACCGGCGACGAGTGCATTTCCGGCAGGTCTCCTATTCAGGGCGTCGAACTCTGCGCCGTCGTCGAGCTCATGTACTCGTTCGAATGGCTCTATGCCGTGACCGGCGACAAAAAGTGGGCGGAACTGCTCGAAAAGGTCGCTCTCAACGCTCTCCCGGCGGCGACCACCGACGATATGTGGGCGCACCAGTACGACCAGATGACGAACCAGATAAGCGCCTCTCCGTTCCCGGGAAGATCGGTATTCCGCACGAACAGCTCCGACGCGCACGTCTTCGGACTCGAGCCGAACTACGGCTGCTGCACGGCAAACTTCGGTCAGGGATGGCCCAAATTCGCTCTGTCCGCGTTCATGCGCGCCGACGACGGATTCATCTCGGCGGTACCCGTTCCGTGTGAAGTAAAGGCGGAATTCGACGGCGTGCCGGTAAGCATCTCGCTTGAGACCGACTACCCGTTCAACAACTCTTTCGTCTACCGTGTCAAAGCGGAGAAAAACACGAAAATGAAACTGAAGCTCCGCGTCCCGTCCTTCGCGAAGGACATCATAGTGAACGGAGAAAAGACCGCGAAGCGTCCCCTCCTCGTATTCGACGGCTTCCGCGCGGGCGAAGAAAAAGTCATCACGATAAGCTATTCCGTCGAGCCGAAGCTCGTCCTGTACACTGACGGTCTCTTCACCGCCGAACGCGGCTCGCTCGTCTACTCCCTCCCGATAAAATACACCTCCAGAATGAGCGAATACACAAGAAACGGCGTCGAGCGTAAATTCCCGTACTGCGACTACTCCATCACCCCCGTCGGGAAATGGAACTACGCCTTCGCGCTCCGCGATCTTGACGCAAACGACGGAAAAGCCGCGCGGGTTCCGTTCTCAGCCGACACCACCTCCGCCACCCTGAAAGCAACACTCACGGAAATCGACTGGGGTTTTGAAGATGGCTTCAGAAACGTAGCCGCCAAGCTCCCGCTGTCAAAAATCCCGGCAGCTCCCGCCGAAAAACTCACCCTCATCCCATACGGAGCCGCCAAACTCCGCATGACCGCAATGCCGATTGCGTCCGGAAGCAGAAAAAAGTAAACGAGCATCTCTGATATTATTGACGTTATGTAAAGTTATAATTAACAGAAATCTTGTATGATGGATATAATACGTCGTAATATTCATTTTACATTGTAGTGATGTATATTAGTATCTTTGGTTCATGGTATAGTATATAATGATTATACTATCCGTATATACATATTTATATATGGTCCAAGGATATTTTGAAAGGAAAAAGGAAACATGAACACAAGAGAAGCAGTTGCAAAACGCATCAGAGAACTCTGCGAAGAAAGAAGACTCACGCCGAACGGCATCAGCATCATAGCCGGTGTCCCCCAGGCAACCGTAAAGAGCATCCTCAACGGCGAAAGCAAAAACCCCGGCGTCGGCACCATCAAAAAGCTCTGTGACGGTTTCGGAGTAACCCTCGGTCAGTTCTTCAGCACCGAAACCTTCGACGCCCTCGAGCCCACCGAACAGCGCTGAGCGGGGGAGCCCCCGCGGGCATAGTCATTTTATCGGCTACGGTCGGATGAAGGCTCTGCCTCATCAAACATAGTGCGTCGACGCACTTACCCTTGGTTACGAAAGAAGCCCTCGTTTTCGGACGAGAGCTTCTTTTTTTGCCGCGAAAAGAAAATGAGGCTGGCGCGTATGCGCCAGCCCCATAGTCTCATATTCAGATAGTCGATTTCTGCTTCGTGGACTCAAAGTCCTCCTCAATCTCTTTAGACGGAGGCGGAGTCAGGAGCGACACTACCACTATACAAATCGAGGAGAAAATGAACGCCGGAAGCAACTCATATATAGCAAACCCACCGCCGAGCTTCGAAATCACCAGCTTCCAAAGGAACACCATCCCCGCGCCGCCGACCATGCCAGCAATCGCTCCCGCACGGTTAGTACGCTTCCAGAACAGCGAAAACAGCATCAGCGGTCCGAACGTAGCGCCAAATCCCGCCCAAGCGAAGGACACAATCTTGAAGATTACACTGTTCTCATCAAGCGCAATCACAATCGCAATCACCGCTATCGCGAAAAGCGTTATCCTCGAAATAGTCAGCACCTTCTTATCGTCCGCGTCCTTCTTAACGACGCCCTGATAAATATTCTTAGCGAACGCCGACGCCGCGATGAGAAGGTAAGAGTCAGAAGAACTTATAGTAGCCGCGAGTATGCCCGCCATGACGAAGCCGGCAAGTATCGGCGGCAGGAAGCTCGTCGCGAGAGTAATGAAGATATTCTCCGCGCTCGTCTGCGTAAGGTGCATGGTCGGCTCGACCTGTCTTCCCGCGATTCCGATGAACACTGCGACGATCAGCGATATCGACACCCAGATCATAGCGATCCGTCTCGACCGCTTGAGCTCGTCCTCACGGCGTATAGCCATGAATCTGAGTAGTACCTGCGGCATTCCGAAGTAACCGAGACCCCACGCCATCATCGAGGCGACACTCAGGAATCCGTACTCACGCGCCGCGCCGAAGACCGGCTTTCCGTTTTCGACCATCTGTATCCCGTCCTCACCGAGCGTCGGAGTCGCGAGACCGAAGAAATCGAGGAATCCCGGAATGCTCTTAGCGTTCTGTATGACAGCTCCGAGTCCGCCGCCCTTCACGGTGCAGATCGTAACAATGACAGTCAGCGCCACGATCATCACGATCGACTGCATGAAGTCGGACGCGCTCTCGGCGAGGAATCCGCCGAGGATCGTATAAAGCAGCACGAACCCCGCGCCGACGAACATCATCGTGACATAAGGCAGCCCGAACAGTGTAGAGAACAGCTTTCCGCAGGTGACAAAGCAGCTCGCCGCGTAGACCGTGAAGAAAACGAGGATGAAGAGCGCCGAGATTGTAAGCACGACCTTCTTCTTCTTCTCGCGGAAACGGTTGGAGAAGAACTCCGGAAGTGTGATCGAATCTGTGCGTATCGAGTAGCGGCGGAGCCTCTTCGAGACGATGAGCCAGTTGAGGTATGTACCGAACGCGAGACCGATAGCCGTCCACGCGGCGTCCGCGAGACCGCACCAGTACGCGACGCCTGGCAGTCCCATGAGCAGCCATCCGCTCATGTCGGAAGCCTCCGCGCTCATCGCGGTCACCCACGGACCGAGAGAACGACCTCCGAGAAAGTAGTTTTCAGAGCTCTTGTTGGCTCTGCCGGCAAAGACAATGCCGATCACGATGACCGCCGCCATATATATAATCATGGCAAACAGTATCTGTATCGTCGAACCTGTCATAAGATTGTTTCCTCCTTGAATGTCTCCGGCTTACAGTCGGATAATATATTATTCTATTAAAAATAAAATACAATAATATGATACCATATTATCCGGTTAAAGTCAATATTTATTCAAAAAAAATCCATCTGCAATCTGCAAGAATCGCGGGTGGATTTGGCGGTCCGCTATGTGAAATATTGCGAATCGCGGATTTATATGTTATTTTTTGAGAAAATCCGGATTATTTTCGCTCCGGTACTTGACAAACGCTCCGGAATATGATATAATAATTGGGTGTTCTGATGAGACATGGCCGGGTAGTTCAGCTGGTTAGAACGCTAGCCTGTCACGCTAGAGGTCGTGGGTTCGAACCCCATCCCGGTCGCCATATGCTGCTATGGCTCAGTTGGTAGAGCGCATCCTTGGTAAGGATGAGGTCATCAGTTCGACTCTGATTAGCAGCTCCAGAAGCCCGATACGCTTTGCGGTCGGGCTTTTTGCTGTTCTCTTGTCAGGTTTTCTTGTCGAACTTTGCCTTGCAGACCGGGCAGGTTATCGTTATCTCGCCCTTTCCTTTCGGCACACGGAGGGTATTCTTGCAGTTCGGACAGGTGAAGTAGCGGTGGGTCTTTATGTCGCGGATGCGGTTGTACTGCAATCTGAACCATTTCTTCACGGGATTCCAGACCTTCAGAAACGCGGCTCTCTCGCCGCTTCTCGCCTTCTGGTTCTTCGAGAATATCCGGAAGATCGCCCAGATCAGCGCGAGGTACGCGGGTATCTGGAACCATATGATGCCACTGACCCTCGCGGTGAAGGTGAACACCATCCCGAGGATCACGAGCGCGTAGCAGAGCTCGTCGACGCCGTATCTTCCGTACATGAACCTGCGGAGCTTATCCATTATATAAACATCTCTTTTCCGCCGCCCGCTCGGTTTCACGCGGGTGACTCTGTAATTTTATCATTAATTATATACTCAAACGCGCCGGAAGTCTATCCGATAAGTTATACAAAACGTAAAATTAATATTAAACCGCAAAAAGGCTTGCAAAATTTGTGTTTATGGTATATAATAGTATGAGTGTGAGAATCCGATAGCTTTCTCGTACGTAAAAAATATCTCCCGAAAGGAGTCTGTCAAATGATATATGATGACACGCAGGAAAACGAACAGTCCGGCTGCACGCATGACTGTTCCACCTGCTCATCTCACTGCTCTTCAAAGCCGCAGGACAAGGAGAGCATGCTCGAAAAGCCGCACGAAGGAACGATAATCAAGAAGGTCATCGGCGTTGTCAGCGGCAAGGGCGGCGTCGGAAAGTCCCTCGTCTCCTCGATGCTCGCCGTTCTCCTGAACCGCCGCGGGTACAAGACCGCGATACTCGACGCCGACGTCACCGGACCGTCGATCCCGAAGGAATTCGGACTGAAAGGCGAGGTTCTAGGCGACGGAAAAGGCGGCATAATCCCGCTTGAGACAAAGACCGGAATCAAGGTCATGAGCGTGAACCTTCTCCTGCCTGACGAGACCTCCCCGGTCGTCTGGCGCGGACCGGTAATCGCCGGCACCGTCAAGCAGTTCTGGACTGACGTCGCGTGGAACGAGGTCGACTATATGTTCGTCGATATGCCTCCCGGAACCGGCGACGTTCCGCTGACCGTGTTCCAGTCTATTCCGCTCGACGGGATCATCATTGTCACCAGCCCGCAGGAGCTCGTCTCGATGATCGTCGCGAAGGCGGCGAACATGGCGAACATGATGGAAATCCCGGTTGTCGGGCTTGTCGAGAATATGTCATACTTCAAGTGTCCCGACTGCGGCAAGGAGTACAAGATCTTCGGCGAGAGCCACATCACCGAGGTCGCCGGCAAGTTCGGCTATGAGGTTCTGGCGCACATCCCGATGGATCCGCGTCTCGCCGCTCTCTCCGACAAGGGTATGCTTGAACTGTTTGAGAACAATTATCTCGACGGCGCGGCTGATAAACTCGAGAAGATGATGTGACGTTCATATTTTTGACGCGTCTGTCTTTTATCACTGAAAATCTGACAAAAACGGCTCTGCGGAAACGGGGTCGTTTTTGCCTTTCACGTATAGAAAATTATGTGATGTCAGGGTGCTTGTTAAGTTTTGTGCATGGCAATGTAAAATATTGCTGTGCGCGATTGACAGACGCGGGAATATGTGATACAATGTTTACAGCATCACAAAAGGATAGCAAATACCCAAAGAAAAGAAAAAGAAAAAAATGAAAAGAAAACTTTCACTTTCACTCGCGCTCATGCTCCTCGCGCTGACCGCGGCTCAGGCTGTCGCGTGCGGAGACAGCACCGACAAAAAGGGAAACGACACTACGGCGTCTTCCTCCGGAAATGAGACCACTACCGCTGAGGAGACAACCGCGAAGTCGCTTCTCGACGACCTCGGGGACAAGGATTTCGGCGGACGCACCTTCAACTTCCTCGACGCGAACGGCAACCCGGCGGCTCACGTCAACATTCCCGCTGACGAGGAGACCGGCGAGACGATCAATGACCTGCTCTACCAGAGAGACAGCGTCATTGAGGACAAGTACAACGTCAAGCTCGACTATGTCCAGATCGCGAACGCGAACGACGGATGCGCGGCGCTGAAGAACTCGGTTCTCGCTGGCGACAATGACTATGATTTCGTTATGTCGAACCTGATGAGCGGCGGACTCGGCTCGATCGCTACCGACGGCGTCCTCGCGAACCTGCTTGACACCCCGTATCTCTCGCTTTCGGACAAGTGGTGGAGCCACTATATGTACGACAACCTCCAGCTCGAGGGTCGTATGTACTACACCACCGGCGATATCACCCCGACTCTCTATCAGATGCCGGCGTGCGTGTACATCAACCGTTCGCTGCTTGACAAGTACAATATCGACACTAACTTCTATGAGCTTGTCACCACCGGAAAGTGGACTGTCGATGAGCTCTACAGCCTGACCCGCGACAAGGACGAGGACCTCAACCAGGACGGTGTTATGTCCGATCAGGACGATTTCTTCGGCTTCGCTCCGCAGATGCAGACTCTTATGACTGAGTCGCTGCTTGTCGGCGCGGGCGTTGACCTTTCGGGTCTTAACGCTGACAAGACTGATATCGTTCTCGATTTCTCGAGCGAGCGCACTCAAAACGTCTTCACGAAGCTCCAGCAGGTTGTTCCGCACAACATCACCTTCGAGGGTTATTCTGTCGATACCGGCAAGGTCTTCTCTGAGGACAGGGCTCTTGTCACGATGCACTTCGTCGAGAAGGCTATAAACACCTTCAGATCGATGAACAGCGATTATTATATTCTTCCGGTGCCGAAGTACGATGAGGCTCAGGATGGCTATCGTTCCTTTGTCAACGCGTGGATCAACGCTTTCTCGGCTATCCCGGCTAACGCTGACCTTGAGTTTTCCGGCTTCATCACCGAGGCTCTCGCGCGCTACTCCTATGAAGTAATCCGTCCGCGCGCTTATGACATCACCTACAAGGCTAAGGCTACCCGTGATGACGAGTCCGCCGAGATGCTTGACATCGTCTTCGATAACGTTTACCTCGATTTCAACGCGATCTACGATTTCTCGGGCATGATGAACGCGTTCAACTCTGTGCTTGTTGACCAGACTCCTCTAGCGTCTACTCTCGCGTCCAAGCTGACCTCCGCTCAGACTCTGGCTGAAAAGCTTGTTCAGAACTGGGTTGACTGAGTAAGCCGCAAATAATAAAAGGCATTCCGTTTCACGGCGGAATGCCTTTTCCGTACGCTCAGGCGTGCAGTCCCATTTCTTTCAGTGTTTCCAGCGCCACGGCTGGATTGTTTCCTGTTATGTTGTCTGTGCCGAAGCCGACGCATCTTCTGACGGCTTCCGGCGTATCGGCACAGAAGAGCCACGCCAGTATTCCGCGGGACCTCGCGAACTTCACGTCAGCCGTTATCTTTTCGTCTGTGCAGTCTCCCCAGCCTATCGGGATTCCCATGCCGAACATGCAGTCATAGGTCTCATCGGTGAAGTTCTGCATATACCTTCCGGGGAAGCCCTGCGTGCGCATCTCCGGGTGAGCCGACTTTGTGTACCTGATCACCGCGGCGTCGAAGCAGGCTATCACCGAGCGTTCAGCGAGCCCGTATTCGTGGAGCATGGCGACGGTCTTGTCGACGCACTCGTGTGTCATGTCCTTTATTTCGACGTTCAGAAGGAGTGTGTCTGATTTGCTGTTCACGAGCTCCAGAACCTCGCGGAGCGTCGGGATTTTTGTTCCCTTGAAGTTCTCTGAAAATCTCACTCCGAAGTCGAATGTCTTAAGCTCCGCCAGTGTGTAATCTCGCGTCAGACCGGTATGGTCGGACGTTCTGTCTATGCTGTTGTCGTGTATCACGACGAGCTCCCTATCGCGTGTAAGGTTCACATCGAATTCGATCAGGTCGACGCCGAGGTCTATCGCCGCCTCAAACGAGATGAGCGTGTTTTCGGGAAATCTTGCGCATATTCCGCGGTGCCCGAGGACCGGGATGTGGTCCGGGCGGGCGTACCAAAGGTCTTTTTCGTTCATGATATTTAGTCTCCTTATTTATTTTCCGCGAAGAACTCTGTGATTTCCTGAAGCCGGTTCAGCGCTGTGTTCTTGTTCTTTTCATAGTACGACGCGAAGTCGGTCGAGTCCTTGCTGTACAGATCGGTCATCATCTTGTGGAAAAGATTCCAGTTGCCGAAGGTGTACCAGAAGGGGATCGAAAGCGAACGCTCGATTATGTCGAGCGCCTCGAGCGCCTCCTCGTAGTGCTCCTCGTCGCGGAGGTACTTGTTCTTGAGCGCCATTTCGTAGTAGGTCGGTAGAAGCGTCTTATAACCCGAGCAGGTCATCGCCTCGACTATCGTTCCGCTCATCTCAAGGTTCTTGACAGTCACGGGAATTCCGTACTGAGTTCTTCCGCCCATTGTGTAGTAGTCTTCCTGATTCTCATCGAGTTTTGGCATCGGGATCATTCCGAAGTTAATATCGCAGTCGCGGTACTTGCTCGAGATGCTGTTGACATCACCTTCTACGAACATCGCGCGACCGTTCTTGAAGAGCTCCTCCTGCTCGTCGGTTGCCCACTCTTTCTTTATATGCGACGAAGGACTCTTGTAGATCTGATACCACTTCTCGATGAAGCTGACTGTCCGCTCGTTATTGACGGTGAGCTCGAGCGAATCCTTGCCTTTCTCGATGATCTTCAGTCCCGCCGAGACCGGTGTATAATAGGATTCGCCGATGAACCCGGCGTAGCCATAGAGATCGTCCATATCTGCCGAGCCGCTGCCGTTCAGATCCTCATAGACATCCTTGGTCATGCCATAAAACTTGTCCATCGTCCAGCTTCCGGATTTAACAAGTGTGTATGGGTCATCCAACTTCCTGTTCTCTATGAGGTCACGGTTGAAGAAGAGGATTATTCCGCCCGAGATTACATTCGTCTCAATCGGGCTGTTGAAGCAGTAGAGCTGCCCCATGAAGGTCTGCTCGTCGACGATATAGTCGAGCCACCATGGCTGAGAGAAATCTATCTGGTCGACGTCATATAGGTTCACAAGTCCGCCTTGGAGCGCGATGTTTGGTCCTTCCATCGAGTGCATCTGACATAGATCGTAGGTATCGTCGCCGGCGTAGATCAGCGTCGCGAGCTGACGGGTGTGCTGTGAGCTCTCTATACCTGTGGCGGTAGTTTTGATTTTTATCTTGAAACGATCTTCTATCTCAACCATGCGGCGATATACCGCGTCGTTCACAAGGTCGCCGTTTTCCTCCTCAGCCACAAAGAGATCAGCGATAGCTTGCTTTTCGGTGATAATGTTGAACTCCGCGCCGCCGAAATCCTTCTCACCGAGTCCGTCGTCAAGCAGCTCGCGCTGTTCCATGATATTCAGGTCTGACGCGGTGGTTTCAGTGGTGTCCGGAGCTGTGGTGCTGTCGTTTTTTTGTTCCCGCTCGTTCTCTCCGCAGGAATATAGTCCTGCCGCGATTGACATGGCAAGCACCAGTGTCACCATTCTTGTGTGGTTTTTCATTTTCATATCTCCTTTTTGTTATAGATTTTCAAACCTTTTGATATCTTCTCGCAATTTCTCGCCGATCTCTCCGCGAAGGAATCCGGAAGTCCCGACGACGAACATATCCGCTCCGGCATTTTTCATTCGCACGAGATTTTCCGCGCTGACGTTTCCGTCGACCTCTATCGGGAGATCGGTCATCTCACGGAGCGCGGAGATCTTTCCGAGCGTGTATTCGCAGAGCTTTTGTCCGGCAAAGCCCGGGTTGACGGTCATTATAAGCACTCCGCCGAGAGCGGGGAGTATATCATTCAGAACTGATACGGGAGTCGCTGGGTTTATCGCCGCGAGAGGGATTCCGCCTTTTGCCCTGACGCGCTCGACGGCGCGTCCGAGGTGGTTTGTGCTTTCGGTGTGTATCGAGACATAGTCGCCGTCCTTTATCGGGAACCAGTCGAGTTTGTCCTCAGGTCGGTCAACCATCATGTGTATATCGAGCGGAAGTGTCGATATCTCATGCAGATACCGGCAGTAATCAGTACCGAGCGTGAAGTTCGGAACAAAGGAGCCGTCCATTATGTCGACATGAAGCGCCGTTATTCCGTTTTCCTCAAAGACGCGGCACATTCCGGCGGTGTCTGACGGTCTGACGCACATCATTGACGGGCAGAGCCTGTTCATTTCGTCTCACCTCCGCAGTCGAGCATTACCTTTACGCTGAACTCGTTTCTGTCGGTCATGATCCGGAGCGCGCGGTCGGCGTCTGAGAGCGGCAGGATGTGTGTGATCAGCGGCTTCACGTCGAGTTTTCCGGATTCCATCAGACCGAGTATGTCCTTCCAGTCGTTCCGGAAGCTCTCCCCCGGCATCGAATATCGTGAGTTCCACGTGCCGTAAAGCGTCAGCTCGCGGCGCAGTATCTTCCAATAGACGTCCTTCGGAATGTCCGCGTCACCGGCTGGATTCCCGAGAAGAATCAGCTCCGAGCAGGGCTTTGCGCAGCATATCATATCAGTGAGGGCTGAGACATGTCCGCAGGCGTCAACATATATGTCGGCGTCGTTTCTGTCGCCGATCTCCTCGAATCCGAGCCTCTCGGCGAACTCGCGGTGTTTCTGGTCGGGGTCGTGGAAGAGACATCCGGCGGCTCCGAGGGATTTCGCGATTGACATCACGAGCAGACCGATCGTTCCCGCGCCGTATACGGCTATTTTACGTCCGGCGATATCCTTTGCCTTCCTGAGCGCGTTCAGGGCGACCGCGGCGGGCTCGCACATCGCCGCCTCTCTCAGGGATACGTTGTCCGGAACCGGCAGAAGATTCTCTTTCTTTACATTCAGTGCGGTCGTGAACGCACCGTCACATCTTGATCCGTAGTAGTCGTAGTTCTCGCACAGGGCGTACAGTCCCTTTTTGCAGGGTTCGCATTCATGGCAGGGGAGAACCGGGAAGACGACAGCTCTCATACCATCGGTTTTTTGTCCCGGAGCGTCTGCTATGCCGGAGAATTCGTGTCCTATCGTTATCGGGTAATGATAAGCCGAACCGCGGTATCTCGCGATGTCGCTCCCGCAGACGCCGGTGTACGCTACTTTCAGCGTCACTTCGTCAGGAAGCAGTGGGGGAAGGTTGTGCGTATGCTCCTCGAAGCGCACGGTTTGGTTGTCTTTCACGAGACGCATTGAGCTTACGGTCAAAAATGATCAACTCCTTGTTGTTTCTGAGCGTTTTGTATTGACAAAGCGGACGCGGAGTGTTATAATGGTTATATGAATAACGTTTCCGCGTTCCTTTACATACACATTATATCAGGAATCAGCGCCGATGTCAACTGATGAGCGCCATATTGACCATATGAACGGAATATGCCCGGAAACGATCACAAACGAACGAAAGGAAAACACGCGATGCTTGAAAACCAGCGTAAGGAGCGTATAATAGGTCTTCTGACCGAGAACACCACGATGAGCACGTCTGAGCTCTCAAAGCGCCTGTATGTCAGCGACGCGACCGTCCGCAGGGATCTCGGCGACCTTGAGAAGGCTGGAAGAATCCACCGCGTGCATGGCGGCGCGGAGCTTGTCTCGGGTCCGGGAATACAGATTCCGCTGACGGCGCGCGACCGCGAGAACGACACGGCGAAGCGCAATATAGCCGCGAAGGCGATAAGGTTCGTACACGACGGAGACACGATCTTTCTCGACGCGTCGTCGACCTGTATGCGCGTTGTGCCGCTTCTCAGCGTGCGGACGGGGCTGACAGTCGTGACGAACAGTCCGAAGGCGATTCTCGAGCTTGCCGGGATGCACATCCGGACGATATCGACGGGGGGACTGCTCCTTGACGAGTCGGTGGCGCTTGTAGGACGTGACGCGGAGGATGTTATACGGCGAGTGAACGCCGATGTGATGCTCTTTTCCTGCCGCGGCGTGACTGAGGACGGCATGGTGTGCGATTCTTCGCTCGAGGAGACCAGCATACGCCGCGAGATGTTCGCCAGGGCGAAGCGGAAATATCTGCTCTGCGACAGCCGGAAGTTCGGAGCGAGCTACGCGTTCAACATATGCCGGGTTGATGACGTGGACATGATCATCACCGAAAAAGGCATCGAGAACAGACAAAACTAAAAATCAGAAAAAATCCGACTTTTTTTTAAAAACCCCTTGACAAACGCTTCGTGTTGTGGTATAATATCTATGTTGTTTCGAGAGAAACAAACCGGGGTGTGGCTCAGCTTGGTAGAGCGCTTGGTTCGGGACCAAGAGGTCGGGTGTTCGAATCACCTCACTCCGACCAGAGAAAGTCTTGTAAATCTTGTATTTACAGGGCTTTTTGCTTTGTGTGGGTATCGCTGTGCCGGAATCTTCGGGCTATACTGGTTCTTTCCCTTGACCCGCTGCCTGTGTCGTGTTATAATGATAATATCAACTATAGCCGGAGGAAAAAAATGACCATCACCGATAATGATATACAAGCGGCTCTCGCGGCGTTCGGAATGAATTACGATATCACCGGAAAGAGCGAGCTTCTTCGCTATGACTGCAAGCCTGAAGAGCTGTTCCGGCGTGAGTTCAAGCTGATACTGCGACTTGATCTTGCCGGGCGTTCACCTGTTGTCCTAAAGATATGCGGAGGGGACGAGCGGGACAAGGAGGACGCCGTCGAGTCTATGTGCCGCTTTTCGGAAATTCTGCGGGAGAACGGCTTCGAGACTCCGCGCCACTATATGTCGGGCGGGAAATTTGCCATCACGAGGGAGTTCGACGGTTGTCTGCTCACGGTCACTCTCGAGGATTTTGTCGAGAACGAGATAAAGCGCGTCAATGAACACACGGCATACCTGACCGGACGGCAGCTCGCCCGCACACACGATATATCCGAGAAGAACGACTGCCACGTGAAAAACGAGGTGATCTTCGATTTCTTTGCCGCGAACGACCTGTTCGATGTCGACGAGTTCCGCGGGCTCGCCGGGAAGCTGCCGGAAAAAGAGAAGGAGCGCGCGGTGAAGCTGATACACTTCGCGGACGACATATACGCGAAGCTTGCCCCGATACGTTTCCGCCCGAGGTACGCCGTTCAGGGGGATATCAGCGACTGCAACACATACCTGACGCCGGACGGGAACATCGGATTCTTCGACTACAACTGTGCCGGGGAGAATATTCTCTTCGCGGACGCTGTCATGCAAGGATGGTTCGAGGCTCATCTCATGGATTACGGGACAGAGCTGACCGATGAAATGTCAGACAGGATAGCGCGTGAGTTCTTCCGCGGATATCGGGAGGTGAGACCATTCACGGATGAAGAGACCGCCGTCCTGCCGGGAATGTACGCTTTGATCAGCGCCTTCGCGAAGGGAAACAACCGGTACGCCATGACCAACGCCGTAAAGGAACAGGACACGGCGAAGATTGATGAGCTGCTCGATATCATGGAACGGGAAATTCCGGCTGACAGAAATATTCTCTGAACAGAAAAGCGACTGCCGTAACCGAGCGGCAGCCGCCTTTTATTTACCTGTTTCTGTACTCACTCGGCGTAATCTTCGTAAACTGTCTGAACACCCGGTTGAAAGTCCGGAGCGATCCGAACCCGCAGATTTCCGCGATTGCCGTTGTCTGCATCGAGGTACCGGAGAGGAGCTCCTTCGCGTGCTCTACCCGGAAAGAATTCACCAGCGTGCGGAAGCCTATGTCTGTGTACCGCTTCATCCTCCGGCAGAGATAGTGCGGCTCGTAGCCGAGCTCCGCCGCTACCGTCTCGAGCGTCAGGTCCTCGTCGCTGTGCGCGCCTATGTACGAGAGAACGCGCTCTATAAGCGAGCCGCCGCCGCCCTCCGCGAGGTCCGGCTTCGCGAGAAAACCGGCGAGAACGCTCTCCAGCGCCGTTATGAGGTTCAGCCTGACGTCCTGCGGAAGGACCGGGTTGTGCGTCACGACCTTCGGATGGAATTCTACAAACTGGTCCGTGTGGGCAAGCGGCAGCATCTCGAACGAATGTTCAGAGTGATTTATTTTGTCAACACCGAACTTTTTCAGGTAGTACGCGATGTTCTCCTCAGGCGCGTCAAATACGGGCGACTGAGATGTCCTGCTGCCGAGCAGGCGGAAAAACTCCGGCGCGCAGTCGTGAGAGAAGACGTGAACCATGAATAACGCGTCCGGCGCGCACTCGAAGGAGTGAAGACGGTATGGAAGTATGAGCACGCATTTTCCGGCGGGAACGTGTGTGCGCACGGCGTTTATGTCGACCAGTATCTCACCCTTTATGACGTGGATAATCTCGGCGCTCCGGTGCAGGTGCGGATACAGAAAGCTCATTCCGTAGTACAGGCGCGCGTCGTAGACGAATCCGTCTCGGGAGTTCATGTCCTGATTGATCATATTCCGTTCCTCCTCAAAAAAAAAGATAACTATTGTCCAGTATTATACAATAAATAACTTTCAATTTCAAGCGGATTATGTTAAAATTATTGCAGAGGGGCGCGGAAAGCCTTGACGGGAACTGAGTATACCGCCATATGTGCTGAAAAATCGCCGTGCCACACCCGAAAGGAGAACAATTCCATGGTGGAAAAAATTTATCTTATCGCGCCGGAAAAGATCGGAACGATCAACCCGGACATCTACGGCGTCTTCGCCGAGCACATCGGAGGCGTCATCTACGACGGCATTTACTGCGGAGACAAGGCGGAGAATGTGCGCGGGTTCAGAAAAGAGATCATCGAGAAGCTGAAGGCTATCCGCACGCCGCTCGTGCGCTGGCCCGGCGGATGCTTTGCCGAGACATACGACTGGCGGGACGGCGTCGGACCGAAGGAAAAACGCCCGACGAGAATAAACTGGTGGACCGAGAATGACGGCAGATATGAGCCGAACCTTGTCGGAACAGACGAGTTTCTCGATTTCTGCTCGCTTGTCGGCGCTGAACCGTATTTCGCCGCGAATATAACGTCGGCTTCCCCGAGAGATATACGCGACTGGGTTGATTATGTGAACTCTCCCGAGAGATCAACCACATACGCGAAGCTGCGCTCCGGGAACGGTCATCCCGCTCCGTACAACGTGAAGCTCTGGGGAGTAGGCAACGAAAACTGGGGCGGCGGCGGAAACATGACGCCCGAATACTACGCTGGCGAATACCGCCGGTACGCCGAAGTAATGGCGAACGCCTCTAAGGGACTCGAGCTGATCGGCTGCGGCGCGTGCGATTTCGATTATGGCTGGACACGCAGGGTTCTCGGAGAGCTGTCGAAGAAGTACGTCAGAATGAGCGGTCTCTCGTTCCACTTCTACTGCGGCACGGCGGGCGGATCGGTGAACTTTACGGACGAAGAGTGGAATCAGCTTATTGACCGGGCAGGAAAGATGCAGGAGCTTATCGACCGCCACTGGGCTGCGGCTGTTTCCTACGGGCTTGAGAACAGCGCGAAGCTTGTCATCGACGAGTGGGGCTGCTGGCATCATGACAACACCGATCTTGTCGCGACTGACCATCTCTTTGAGCAGCAGTCGACCATGCGCGACGCGGTAGTTACGGCTCTCACGCTCAATATCTTCAACAACAACTGCGAAAAGATAAGGCTCTGTACCGTGGCGCAGCTCGTCAACAACCTTCATTCGCTCTTCCTGTCGCATGAGGACAAGTGCTTCTGCACGCCGACCTATCATGTGTTCGATATGTACAAGGAGCACATGGGCGCGGAGGCGGTCTCCGTGGCGGCTCCGGACGGCGTTTCCGCTTCGGCTTCGGTGAAGGACGGGATGATGACCGTTACGCTCGCCAACCTGACGCCCGACCGCGATATTGAGGTTTCACTCGAGGCGCTCGGCTTTGAGAAGGGAAAGACCGCTGAAATTATGACTCTCGGCGACGGCGATCTCCACGCGCACAACACGTTCGATGAGCCGGAGAAGGTAATGCCGGGATGTGAGAGTGCCGAAGACTTTGACGGAAGACTGAATCTTGTCAGAGGATCGATCGCGTCCGTGAGGTTCGCGGTTCTGTAATACGGTTCTGACCGCACAATAAAAAGAATTCGGAGGTATACCATGAAAAGAAGGCTCATATCGCTTCTTGCTTTATCGTCGATCCTTATCTCGCAGGCTTCCTGCGCGGGCACGGGAACCCAGCAGGACGACACGTCTGGTGACACATCCGACACGACATCGGAGGTTACGACAGACGACGGGAGGATAAAGGACGATCTTCCCGCAAAGGACTTTGAGGGAAAGGAATTCCCGATACTCACGACCAGCTGGTATAATGCGAGAAACTATATCTACGCGGACACACAGGACGGCGACGTCATGAACGACGCGCTTTATGACTCGATATCAACGGTCGAGGACAGATTCGGTGTAGATATAACAATAACTGACGACGAAGAACAAGATGCTGTCGCGAAGACTCTGCACAATCTCGTCATGTCCGGAGACGACACATACAAGCTCTATTACGGTCATGATCTGAATACTGTGCAGAACGCGCTGAACGGCGACTTCCTCGACATAAAATCTCTCCCGAACATCAACTTCGACAAGCCGTGGTGGCGCGGGACAAGCGACAACTTCACGATTGGCGGTAAACTATACTTCACCGGAAACTGCCTGTCTCTCAGCGGCATATTCATGAACTATGTGCTCGCGGTCAACAAGAAGCTGGCGGACAATTACTCAGTTGAGATTCCGTATGACAAGGTCACGGCGGGCGAGTGGTACATAGATGATCTGTCGGCGCTATTTAAGGATTTCGGGTACGCGATCGACGGCGACGGGATGTTGTCCGAGAGCGATATGTACGGTCTTGTTACGAGCTATTTCGGACATATCGGTCTGCAATCCGACCTCGGCGGCACTATGGTGACAAAGGATGCTAACGGAAACCTTCAGGTTGTCGACAACACCTCGCATATAGTCGGAGTGCTCGAAAAGGTCGAGGAGCTCATGACTCACGGAACTGACAAGTTCGGTGAGAGTAATGAATATGGACAGATCGTCTTCGTTGAGAACAAGTCGCTCTTCATGTTCGGTGAGATGCGCACGCTCTACACCCAGGTCAGACCGAAGGATATCGTCTACGGCATTCTGCCGTTCCCGAAGTATGACGGGACGCAGAAGGAGTACCGTTCAGCCGGGTGCGACATCTACTGGGCGGTTCCGAAGACAGCTTCCGCTGATGCGGATATGATCGGCACTGTCGTCGAGGCTCTCTGCTGCAAGAACTATAACGACGTCGTCCCGAAGGTCTGGGAGCTCGTCCTCGGGCGCAAGCTCGCCGACTCGGAGGAGGACACCGCGATGTTCGAGATAATCCGCGGGGCGCAGTTCGTCGACCTCGGCTTCGCGTTCAGCGGGCAGTCGGGTAAGCTCAACGACCTCGTTTTCATGACGAAGAACACGAAGAGCAGTCAGGTCGCCTCCTATGTCGAAAAGAGACGCGAAGCAGTCGTGACGAAGATTGACGAGCTGAACAGTCTGTTCTCGGAGCTTGAATAAACGCAAAATAATTATCTGAGGGCGCGTCGGGCGCTTCCGGGGTTTATCCGGGGGCGTTCCGGCACTTTTTCTGTTGTTTCGGGTATTTGAGGCATCGCAGGTTCATGGCGGCTGTCCCACCTCAGCATAGAATGAGAGCAGACCGGTTCACCTCCGGTCTATCTTCAGAAGAGAGGATGATATACTTGACAAACGACATGAGACAGGGTCAGGTGCCCTTTGACGAGCTGCGTCTGTCCGGACGTTTTCCGCCCGCGATGGCTTACGTTCCGTGGCAGAGGCTCGACGAGATGTACACGCCGGAGACGGCGCTGGAACGCGGGACGCTCTATCCGGAACTCGACAAGCCCTTCATGGGCTGCACCGTGATGAGCGGTCAGAACGGCGTTTGCCGCCGCGCCGCCGGATCGACGGCAAACGAAAGAAGGTGTCAGAATGGCTGAGAGACCGATGACAAACAACCGCTTCGCGGCGTGGGAGCTGCGGCTCTATCTTGACACTCACCCGGACGACGAGAGGGCTCTCGCCGCCTATAAGAAGCTCTGCGCCACGATCGGCGGGTGCAGCTATCCGTGCGTCACACCGCAGGGAATGATGGCGGCTGGAACCGACAGCTCATCGTCCTGCCCGTGCGGCGGAAGATGGAACTGGATCGACGACCCGTGGCCGTGGGAAGCCAGCGCTAACCATGTTGAAAGCGAGGACTAAGATATGTGGACATATGAGAAGACACTGCAATACCCGGTGAAGATAAAGAACCCGAACCCGAAGCTCGCGAAGATCATCATAACCCAGTACGGCGGTCCGGACGGAGAGCTCGGCGCTTCGCTGAGGTATCTCAGCCAACGGTTTTCGATGCCTTACGCAATGGTCAAGGGCGCGCTCACCGACATAGGAACCGAGGAACTCGCCCACCTTGAGATGATCGGCGCGATCGTTCATCAGCTGACGCGGAATCTCACTCCGGAGGAGGTCATGAAACAGGGCTTCGCGGACTACTTCGTTGACCGCACAACAGGAGTATACCCGCAGTCCGCGTCAGGAATGCCGTATTCGGCGGCGACCATGGCGGTCAAGGGCGATCCGGTAACCGACCTGCACGAGGATATGGCGGCTGAGATGAAGGCGAAGACGACTTATGACAATATCCTGCGTCTCTCGGACGATCCGGACGTGAACGATGTGATAAGATTCCTGCGTGAGCGCGAGATAGTCCACTACCAGCGATTCGGCGAGCTTATGCGGCACGTCCAGGATAATCTCGACTCAAAGAACTTCTTCGCGATCAACCCGTCGTTTGATAACATGAACGGGACCTGCCCGAAGAAGTAGGTAAAAGAATAAGGCTGTCTTGCTTTCGCAGGCAGCCTTTTGCCATGTCAGCGGAGTATCTTCTCCCCGTCAAAAATGATTATGCCACGTCCTCTCCCGGGAACGCCGCCCTTATCGAGCCACTCGGCGTACTGGCGTCTGAGCGTTGTGTCGCGCCTCAGCACAGACGGTCCCTCGCTGTAATCCCTTCCGTAGAGCCGCCAGCAGTCCGGGAAGTCCGGCTCCTGCTTCTCGCCGAGTATCTCAAAGCATCCGATGAACCTCGACAGATTCGAGCCCGGCGTCATGAAATCAAGCATCTTCGGATAGATTATCCAGCTCGAGCACTGGAACAGCAGCTTGCCGTCAACACGCCTCTCCGGGAAGAAATCATACGCCTTTTTAAGCGACCCGATGACATCCTCCTCGCGAAGCCTTCCGTCGGACGGGATATGGATTGACAGGGCGTCTGTCTCTCCCGGAATCAGCTTCAATCCGTGTCTCTCGATTGTCTCGTCTGTCATGCCGTATTTCGCGGGCTGATATTGCAGCCTGCCGAGGGCGAAAATCCTCATCATCAGGAAATCCCTGTGCCACCAGTCGGCGAAAAGCCCCCACTCGCCGTAGGTCTCATGACATTCGCGGTTCTTGAACCCGAAGTCCCGCACGGCGTCGCGCCACAGCTCATCCGACAGAGCACTATTTCTGTACATATCCCGAAGATGCCCGGTCATCGCCGTGAAGAAGACGAACGCGACAGAACGCCTCGGAACGCCCGTGAGCTCCGCCGTCCGGTCTATCGCCGCCCCAAGCTTCTCCATATCGATATCGTCCGTAGTCTCAAAACGGCGCGTCGACTCATCGAGCAGTTTTTCCGTCTCGCTGTTGTCGTTTATCCTTCTCTCCGCGTCAAGAAAGAAGCCGACCGCCTCTTCCGGGTAATCGAAGGTATCAAAGAATTCTTTCATAAACATATCGCGTAATCCTCCGCTGAATTGCCGGTGTGTTCCGGCTGTCAGAAGTATTATAACATATCCGGATAGAAAATGCAATACGCGCGGCACATTTTTTTTCACGGATTATTGATCTCTGAAGCCATGCACGGACGCACGGCGGAAATACGCCTCCGGACAGCTGAGGCTGTCAGCCGGGTGCGCAGGCTGAACACCGTCCCGGCGTTGGCAGAGCAAAACCCGCTCGTGTCTGTGAAACATTTGTGCCCGCCCTTTGTCATGTCGTCCCTTATCCCTTTATTATCAGCATCGCGGCGATACCGAGGATCGACAGCGCGACCGCGGCAAGCTCGCGGCGGGACGGCTTCTTCTTCGTGAAAAAGCTCATCAGCGTGGAGACGACGATTATGCCCGCCGTCTGAACCGGATAATACACCGACGCCGGTATCGCGGCAAGCGACATCAGGTTTATCAGGTTGCCCGAATAATTCATCGTGCCGCACCCAAGCATCGCGAGCACCGACACACCGTCCGGTCTGAACCGCTTGTCCTTACCCGTAACAATAAACAGCAGCGCAAGCGATATCGCGAACGACCACGCCCCCGTGATCATCATGTACGCCGCCTCGTCAACCCTGTCAAACGAAGCGGACTGATATATCTTCGAGATGACGCCGAAGAAACCGTTGAGCACGAATATGGCGGCGTAATAAATCGTCCCGGACTTACTTTCCCCTTTCTTCACCGTGACGGCGAGCGCGAGAATTATAAGCAGAACCGACACTATCTTCGCGACCGTTATTCCCTCGTTATAGAACGCGATTCCGAGAAGAGACGGCAGAAGCATACCGCCGAGCGTCGTGAACATCGAGTAGAGAGATATATTTATCCGTCCGAGCGCCTTCATACTGCACATCATGAAAGCGACGCTGTTGAGAGCCGAGAAGAACGTCATCATAAGCGTGAACCACCCGAGCCCATTTATCGGAGTGAAGCCGTTCCGGACAAGATAGACGACAGACAGGACGACAAGCCCCGACAGACTGAACCCCGCCTGAAGCGTGAGCGACTGTTTCATGCCGTTCCCCGAGCGCTCCTCGAACTTCTGGTTGAACAGGAACTGAAAACTGAACGCAGCGACCGCGACGACCATAAGCGTGTAATACATTGTGAAATACCTTTCAGACAAAAGAATAATATCAGATATTATAGCACATACGAAGGAAAAAGAAAAGATAAAATTTCCACATAAATATGTAATCCCGCCGCGTCATCTCTCACTATTATGTCATATGACGGCAAAAAAGGAGCCGCCGGAGATCATCTCTCCGCGGCAGCCCCTTATCATAGGATACACTGAATAAATCGGGTTTTCGCAGAAAAAAGGCTTGGATTTATGGGTTTTTTTCTGCGAAAACAACCTTAAATCAGTGTTTCCTTATTGATTTGTCTTACTTCGACTGAGTCATCGGAACGACAGCGCCCGCGTAGGTGTCAGTGATGTACTTCGCGATAGTGTCGCTGGTGAGCACCTCGATGAGCGCCTTTACCTTCGGGAGGTTCTCGTTGCCCTCCTTGACCGCGAGGACGTTGACATACTGCTCCTTGATCGCGAGCGACTCGGAGTTCTCAACCGCCAGAGCGTCAGCGAGCTTCAGACCGGACGCTATAGCGTAGTTGCCGTTGATGACAGCGCACGCGACGTCGCTCAGCACAGTCGGGACAAGAGCGGCTTCCATCTCGCGTATATCGATGTTCTTCGGGTTCTCGACGATATCGTTCTTTGTAGCGTTGATGCCGACGCCCTCTTTGAGCTTGATAACGCCGTTCTCCTCAAGGAGAAGCAGAGCGCGCGCCTCGTTTGTCGGGTCGTTCGGAACGGCTATGGAATCTCCGTCCTTCAGGTCAGAAAGAGACTTCGCGGTGCCCGCGTAGATGCCGAAGGGCTCATAGTGGATAGCCGCGACATTGACGAGGTGAGTGCCGTTCTCGGCGTTGAAGTTGTTCAGGTAGTTGATGTGCTGGAAGTAGTTCGCGTCGACGTCGCCGTTCTCGGTCGCGGTGTTCGGGGTGACATAGTCGTCGACGACCTTGATATCGAGGGTGTAGCCCTTTTCAGCCATCAGGGGTTTGCACTGTTCGAGAATCTCCGCGTGAGGGGAAGCCGTCGCCGCGACGGTGATGGTCTTGTCGTCGGAAGCCTTTGAGCCGCAGGATACCGCCGCCGGAATGAGAAGCGCGGCAGCGAGAATGAGTGCCAGAATCTTTTTCATGATATAATCTCCTTTTTTTATAATACCGCCGTATGACGGGATTTGACGTTACTTGTTCCTGATGCGTTTGTCGCACGCTTTGGCGACCCGGTTCAGGACCTCCTGCATTATCTGCACGAGGATTATGAGAAGCAGGGACGAAATGTACATCGCCTTGCTGTTGAAGCGGTAGAGACCGTACTGGATAGCGAGCTGTCCGAGACCGCCGCCCGCGACGAGCTGCGCCATAGGCGTGTACCCGAGAATTGTCGTCAGTGCGATAGCGCCGCCTATAAGCAGCGAAGGCTTCGACTCGGGAAGCAGAACCTTCCATATGATCTGGAAATTGCCGGATCCCATTGACTGTGCCGCCTCGATGACGCCCCGGTCGACCTCTTTGAACGAAGACTCAACCATCCTCGCGACAAACGGAGCCGCGGCGAGAAGCAGATAGACAATAAACGCGTTGTCTCCTATCGACGTACCGACGAGAGCCCTTGCAAGCGGCTGAGTCATGACAAGCAGTATCATGAACGGAACCGAACGCAGGACATTGACAATGAACCCGATAATTGTGTTCACGGCCTTGTTCGGGAATATCCCGTCCTTGTCGGTGCAGTAGAGCAGAACCCCGAGCGGCGTGCCGATGAGATAGGCGAGGAGAGTTGAGATAAGCGTTATCTTCAGCGTCGTGTAGATCGCCGAGGAATAGATCGCCGTCATTCCCTCACCGAGAAACGAGTCGAACATCACGCGCTCACCTCCTCATACTTAAGTCCGCGGGAATCGAGATAGCCGAGAATCCGTTTCTGCGCGCCCTCGTCCTCCGGAAGTTGCAGAAGTATCTGACCGAACGCCCTTCCGCCGATGTCCTTTGTGTCCGCTCCCATGATGTTGACAGCCGCGCGGCACTCAAGGCAGATATTCGCGACAACAGGCTCAAACGACGAGCCGCCGTCGAACACGAGGCGTATGATCTTCCCGCCCCTGAAATCCTTCACCGCTCCGCCCTTCGGAAGGATGAGCTCACGCGCCATAGCCGACTTCGGAGAGACGAACACGTCCGAGACATTGCCGGTCTCGACGACCTTTCCGCCGTCAAGGACAGCGACGCGGTTGCATATCTGCTCGACGACCTTCATCTCATGCGTTATCACGATTATCGTTACGCCCATCTTCTCGTTTATCTCCTTGAGGAGCGCGAGGATTGAGCGGGTGGTGTTGGGGTCGAGCGCGCTTGTGGCCTCGTCGCAGAGCAGAACCTTCGGGTCGGTCGCGAGCGCCCTGGCTATCGCCACGCGCTGTTTCTGACCGCCGGAAAGCTGGGACGGATAGCTGTTTTCGCGATCCGACAGACCCACGATTCCGAGGAGCTTTCTCGCTTTCTCGATGCGCTCGGATTTCTTCACCCCGGCGATCTCCATCGGGTAGCAGACGTTCGCGAGAGCCGTGCGCTGGGACAGTAGATTGAACCCCTGAAAGATCATCGTGATCTGGCGTCTTCTCTTCCTGAGCTCAGACGGGGAAAGCCTGCACAGGTCCTCTCCATCAAGGAGAACCTCGCCCTCCGTCGGACGCTCGAGAAGGTTTATACATCTGACAAGCGTGGATTTGCCCGCGCCCGAGAGACCGATTATGCCGAATATGTCTCCGTCGTTTATAGTCAGGCTGACGTTCTGTACGGCGTCGACGCCGCCCGACGCGGTGTCGAAATGCTTTGAGAGATTTTTCAGTTCTATCAAGCCGCAACCTCCGTTTCAAAATCAAAAATAAAATCCGGCAAAGTCACATTGACTCCCGGACAAAAACGGCAGAATATAAAGATGATCCCGAAACCGCCATATGGACGGCACAGCGTGAAATTCAGACAGCTCTCATTTTCGCGCGGCGGAACATCCCCCGTCATTCATCCGGGAGCAGAGCATTCGTCCGCATCTGAAATTCGAACGCAGAAGCGCTTCAAAATAATATCTCACAGCCGAATACCCTCCGTTTCATCAGAATCACCCGCGAGGCTTCTTCCCTTCACGGTACAAATATTATACTACAGTTTCGCCTTCCTGTCAATAGCATGTTTAGACAAAATCCGCGGGACAATTGCATAGGGACATTGTAGGCTTTAACAGACCGGGCGCGGCTGCAAGCATAAGTTATCAGACTCATGAGATCATCCCTTTCCTGAGTTTTTTATCAGGATATGCCGTGAGAGGAGATGGTGAAGGGGATGCCCGCTGAACACACTGAACACAGTGAACACGGCGAATACACCCCCCCCTGCTTTTACTTTCTCACTCCGCGGTTCTCAATCTGCTCGCGGGGCTTATTCCCTTGAAGCCCCGGACACGGCCATTGTTGTCCTTCACAAGCGCGTAGGTCAGTCCGAACTCATGCGCGTGAGCGCGCAGGTAGCCTATCACCCGCAGCTTATCAAAGGTCTCAACGGCGTTGTCCTCGCACCAGCACTTGTAAATCCAGTAGAGGTCCTTCGAGCTTGTCTCATATTCGGGACCGAACACAAACGTGCCCTCTGAGCGCAGACAGCTGACGATATTGTTCGCCTCGTCCATCGCGGCTCTGATCGCCGCCCTCGATTTAGCGCTTACCGTGAACTGGAAGTTGTGTTCTCTCAGCCTGTAAAGACCGGCGAGCGCCCAGATGACTATCATGTCTCTTTCGGCGATAAGCTTCTCAGACAGGAACGGGTCGTCAACTCTGTCCTTCGGTCTCGGCTTTGTCATAAGTATCAGCTGACGCCGGAAGAAGCCGTAGCTGTCGTCGTTCGCCGACCTCAGAAAACCGTTGCTGAAAGCCATCAGCCTGCAATACATCAGACCCTGATACGACTGAACGCCCTTCTTCTCGAGATCCATCGGACCCTCGGCGGTGATGAGAGCCTTCAGGTTATTCGTCGTCGGGAGGTTCTGCATTCTCATATCGTCGTCAATCATGAGCAGCTTATGCTCAAGATCGGCTCTCGCGAAGGAGTTGGATTCCAGCTTTGGTATACTTCCGTTATTCATGTTGTCGCCGAGAATCGCCCGCATCACAACGCCGATTCTTGACTTTCCCTCGCCGCCGTTGCCGATTATCAGGAGCATCTTCTGCGCTCTTGTGGAAGGTATCAGGCAGTAACCCATGAACTCCTGCAACGTCAGCACATCGTCAGGGTCGAGAAGCTCGTTCACGAACCTCACCCAATGCTCGGGATCCTTGCCCGCGACGTTCGTATAAGCCGCCGCGAGCCTGTTTCTGCAAAAGAACTTCTCGTAAGTCCAGCGGCAGTTCGAAATATTGAACGTACCGTTCGCGAAGTTAATGATATCATCGTCGACCATCAGCGCGTCCGTGCTAGCCTCAGCCTTCAGGTTCTCGACGATATTTCCCGCCGTCTGAATCGGGAAGCTCACCACGTGGTTCTTAATGATATTATAAACGTCGCGCTTCAGCTTATCCGCCGGGCAATAACCGTCAGGAGTAAAGAACGTACCGTTCACGCACCGAAGCTCATTCTTCTCCAGAAACTCCTTGCAGAAAGCAGTAGTATTGATGGATTTACCGTTCCACCAAGCCGGCGCCGGCGAGCCGCCGGTGGCATAGTCATTGTTTCTCTCTACGCCGGATGAAGCTCCTGCCACATCAGACATAGTGCGTCGGGAAGGTTCTTTCTTCGCGGAGTTCAGCGCCTCGCGCTTCTCTTCTTCCTCGTCTTCCATCGTGTAAGCGACCTCGGGTTCCGTCATCATCATGCGGCTGTCGTCAGCGTATGCGTCGCCGTACGCTCTCGTATCCTCCGGCGGCTCGTATCCGTCGAACTCGTTCGTTACCTGTATGCCTTTTCTGAGTCCTGCCATTTTTTTTGTGTTCCTTTCAGTTCAGGTAGATTCAAGCTTGTTCAGCTTTTCTGAACTCTGGTAACATTATAGCACAGCAGAACGTGTCACCGCTTGCCAGGATGTATCAGAAAGTGTCAGGGTTTTCAACAATGTTACAGGCTATATAGCACTATATTTTATCAGTATGATACATTACTGTAAAAACCGCACCGCCGGATAACGGAAGAGACAGTGATTTTCGGGTGATGAAGCAAAAGCATGGGGGGGTGTATTCGCCGTGTTCACTGTGTTCAGCGTGTTCAATAAAAAGAAAAGGGACCGCTCCCGCGATCCCACGTTTCTATTGCTTCTCAGACACATAAACCCCGACACGGCTCGCAATCACGTTTATTGTCTCGTCAATACTCTTGGACCCCTCGAAGTACATCTCCGCTTCCTCACGGATTATACCGAGCACCTTCCCTGTGAGATACCTTTCCCGTCCGGTGAAGCTCCCGGCGCTTTTCACAAGCTCCCTCAGAGCCTCGGCGTCCGACTCGCCGAATGTGCGGCGTATTCCTTCCTCACCGCCTGTCACCATGTCGATGTACTCCTGCCCGGCGTCCGGCGGCCAGCTCGCGTATCCGTTCCCGGTCGTGAAGAAGGTCGTTCCGATAAGCCTTTCAAGCGCGGCGTCGAATTTCTCCGTGAGCGGTGAGAAGCTGTAATCGGCACTGTCGAGCATGAACATCAGGAACTCTGCCGCGCCCTCCGCGTGCTCCGAGGACGACATGACAGCGAAGCTCATACCCGGTTCTGTCACAGCCCCGACGCTCCCGTCAGCCGTCGGATACCCGGCAAACACAGTCTCATCCCCGCCGAACGGCAGCTCAGACGTCACCATATCGCCAGGCGACCAGATCTCACAGTCGAGAAACACAAGCCTCCCGTCGCGGTAAACCGAATCCCGGTCGTCCTGAAGGTCAGACAGAGCGTCGCCGGAAAGCGTATCCTCATACCGCCACGAGTCCGCGAACCCAGCCGCGAACGCGAGAATATCACGGAAATCATCAACCGCGAAATGACACTCACCTGTCGAAAAGTCAACATATTCCCCGAGCGCGCACCTGAGCGTCATATCAAGCACCTCGTCCCGCCCGGCGTCGACGAAGAGATACTTCCCGTCGGAAAGACCGTTTCCGAGCGAGATGAAGTCACTCACGCTCATCCCGGACCGTGCCTCGGATGCCTTCGAAACAAGCGTCCGCACACCGAACGAAACCGGAAGCTCATACATTTCGCCGCCCCTGAAGCAGTCGAGCAGCTTCTCCGCATACCCGTTCCCGTCAAGCGTCTTCCCGATGTCAATGAGATTCCCGGACAGCGCGAGGTCGCCTGTCAGCTCAAAATCCGACGAACGGATAATATCCGGCGCGTCGCCGCCGGAGAGCGCCTTTTTCAGCTCCTCTTCACCCGTGAACACGCCGTTCTCGTCCCTGCCGGTGTAATACCTGAGCACAACGCGATATCTGCCGCCCAAGCGATTGAAGCGCACGACGTCCGCCGGAAAATCATAGTCCGCAGCGCCGACAGCGAGAGTCAGCAGTATCTTCTCCGGAATCTTGTTCTCCGGCAGCTTCTCCATCACGAGCACTTCCCCGCCCGATGTAAAGCCGCGGTCTGTGAGAGCCACCGCGATACGCTCTTTATCAATAACAACCGTTTCCGATATCTGAGAAGCGATAACGTCCGAGTTTATCCAGTCGAGAATGATCTCAGGCGGATCGCCGGCGAAAAGCGCCTCGTTGTTTCTGAGCCACACGCCCCCGGCTCCGGGAACTCCTGTGTAGCCTGACGGCACGGCAAATACGTCTCCGTCAGAGCCTTCGGGGTTGATGTAGTACACGTTCCCGACACCGTCGTCGTCATAGCCTGAAGCCGCGACCCGCCCATCGGACAGCGTCGTCATCCGGTCGACCGAAAAACCGCACTCAATGTCGGATAACGGAGAGAGCGACTTATCAAACACACGGATCAGATACCCGTCGGCAAAATATATTCTTCCGTCCCCGTCCGCCGCGATGACAGCCGGAAACATCTCCCCGCCGCGCCTGTCGTCGAGCATGGCTGAGATATCCTCTGACAGAGCCGTGATCTTCCCCTCGTCCCAGACGAGAAGCGAGAATATGATCTCCTTCGCCGCCTCGTCACGGCGTCTGGCAAGCAGAAGCGCCCGTCCGTCCGGATACCCCGCCGTGCTGAGGACATAGCCGTAATCACCGGCGCTCAGCGAATCTGAATACACGACCTTGTTCTTTTTATCGGTCTTGATGATCATGCGCCTGCCGAGTATTCCCCCGTCTGTCTCCTCGACCGTTTCGCCCGTGATGACAAGCCCGCCGCCGGTTATGAATATGCCGTCGGGAACGAAATTGTCCGGTGTGTCAATACTCTGTGCCGACCAGACGTGCTCGGGCTTCTCCCCTCCGTCAGGCTTTTTGCCGCAGGAAAAGAGCGATACGACAAGCGCGAGCGCGACCGAAAGCGCCGTAATGCGTGTCAGCTTCATATTCTCACCCTTTCACTGTCTCTCCGCGAGATAAGTCCCCACGCGGTCCTGAATTATCTTCTGCACCTCCTCAAGCGTCTTGTCGCCGGAGAAGTACGCTTCCGCCTCCTCGTTTATTATGCCGGTCACGGTCTGGTCCGCCATGTTTCCGGGTGCGGCGTCCGAAATCAGAGACTCAATCATGCTGATGTCCCGCTCGCTCACCTCGAAGTATTCCCCGCCGCTCTCAGCCGTGATTTTCTTCACGATCTCCGGGTCGACGTGCTCGCCGAAGCCGCTGTATCCGTCCGACTTCATGATGAAGCTGCGTTTCAGGTCCTCCGCCGATTCGCGGGCAAACGCCTCGCGCAGTATCGGGAAGCCCATGCCGATATCCCTCCCGTCGTCGCTCATCATGTACTTTATGAACTCCCAAGCCCCGCCCTTCAGAGACGATTTCTCGGGTATCCCGAAGCACGACGTCGGTATGACCGAGGTCCCGCCGCCGGAGCTCTCCCCGCGGGGATAGCCGATGAACACGCAGTCGCCGGTTCCGAAATGATACTCCGCCGAGATAATCTGACTGATATCGTATATGCTGTACCTCTCGAATATGAGCTTCCCGTCGAGAAGCGGCTTCCTGCTGTCCGCCCTGTAGTCCTCGAGGTCGTCGCCGGAAATTGACTTTGAATACCTCCACTCATCCGGATACCGCGCCGCGAAGGCGAGAATCTTACCGAACTCCGCGCTGTCAAACGAGCACTCCGCAGTCTCCCAATCTATGAAGCCGTTCATCGTGAGCTCTGTCAGCACGTCGAGCATACCCTTCCTCGAGGCGAACTCAAACGGATAGGTCCCATCCGGCAGGTTCTCCATATAGTCGATGAACTCGTCAACGGTCCAGCTGTCCATCCCGACGACAGAGCGCTTAACCGCGAGCGTCCCGAGACTGAACCTGACCGGCATCCCGTAAAGCTTCCCGCCCCTCTTCACACAATCGACGACGTTCTCAAACAGCAGTGAGCGGTCGAACTTGTCCCTCTCCATGACCTTATAAAGGTCGGTGAATATCCCGGCGGACATCCAGTCGTCAGCCCTTCCGAAGCCGTAGAGCCAGACGATATCCGGCGTATCGGAGCTCATAAGCCGCTTTTCGAGAGTCGTCTCGCCGACGTTCCCGGTCTCCTCGTCGTACTGGTCATAGACGCTGAGCCTGACGCGGTACTCGCCGTTTGAGCGGTTGAACCTCACGATCTGCTCCGGAAGGCTCATGCCCGTGTGCGCGACCGCGAGCTCGAGCACATACTTCTCCGGCACCTCGTCGTCCGGGACACGGTCAAAGACAAGAAGCTCCGAGTGATCAAACCCGCCGTCCTGATTCAGAACGTCGGTCGTCCCGGCAAAGCGCGACTCGTCACGGACACAGAACTGAGTAACGCTGCTTGCGATGACATCCGAGTTTATGAAGTTCATAAGCTCCGACATATCCGCCGACCCGTCGTCAGCGGCGCTCACGCCAAAAACCGAGTTCCAGTCGTTGTAGTAGAGCTCATAGCCGCCGCCGAACAGGATATCCGGAGTCCTGCCGCTCTTCGACGGAAGGTCAATACCGCCGGTCAGCTCCCATGTATCCGTCCCGATATATGACACTGTAGCCCCGCCCCTGCGCGAGGAGACAAGCACGCCGACCCGCCCGTCAGAAGCGGTCCCGAAGCCGCTGATACTCCCCTCAGCCTGAATCGCCGTTATGAAGCCAAGGTCAGAGTCGAGAATGATGATGTCCGAGTCGGCAAAGAGATACACGCGCCCGTCAGAGTCCGCCGCGATTCCGGATGGGAACAAACCGAACCTTCCACCGTCAGGGAGCTCAGCGCCGGATTTTTCGAGGTCGCCGAGGATATCTCCGGTCAGGATATCTGTCTTCCCGTCCTTCAGGGACGCTATGCCGAGCAGTGTCTCCCCGCTCTCCTCGTCGTATCTGTCCGTCAGTATCAGCGCCGAGCCGTCCGGTCTGAGCGCCGTCCCGCGCAGTGAACCGCAATCGCTCCCGACATCTGTCCGCGACGTCACGCTGAGATCGTCCGCAACAGCCAGCACTACAGGTGTAACACCATCACCCGAGCTGTCGCTTCCGGCGAGTATGAACCCTCCGTCCGGGCACGCGAGCAGCTCATCCGGCATAAACCCGTCCGGCAGTGACAATAACGTTGTCCCGTAGACATGGTCGACCCTCAACTTTTCCGGCGCTTTCCCGCCGCAGGACGAGAGAGCCGTGAGCGACAGCGCCGCCGTCAGGAGAAAAGCGAATCTGCTTGTTTTCATGGTTGACACTTCCCTTCCCGATATTGTTTTGTATTCTGTTTTCTTACTGTTTCTCCGCGAGATAAATCCCGACGCGGCTCTGGATAATCTTCACTGTCTCGTCAAGGCTCTTGTCGCCGGCGAAATAGACCTGTACTTCCTCCATTATCATTTCCGCCGCCTTCTGGTCTATGTCGGGCATCGCGGACGCGCCGTCTATAAGCGACAGTACGCGGTCTATGTCAGCCTGCGTCACGTCCCTGAGAACGCCGGATTTGTCGCCTGTGTAGCCCTGAGAGCCGCCGTCTCCCGACCAGCCGCTGTAGCCTCCGTCGTAGGAGAAGAAGAAATGCTGATCCGCGTACGCCGACATCATCCTGTCAAACGCCCCGCGCGAGACCGGGAAGCCGCTCCTGCCGTACCTGCTCTGCCCGGAGTCTGTCACCGCGAACTTCACAAATTCCCAAGCGCCGTCCCTCAGCGCCGAACCCTTGAACACCGAGTAGCTCTCCGCGACCTGCAGAACCGCCCCGTTGCCCTCATAGCACGGATAGCCGACATAGACGACCTCCTCACCCGCGCCGACGTTCACCTCACGGCTCAGCATATTCGCCATGTCATGGATATACGACGAGTTGAGGATAATCCGGTTGTCGCGGTACATCCTGCCGTTGTCCCTCTGATAATCAGTCCGGTCGTCCGCGCTCAGCGTGTCGTAGAAATTGAAGCTCTCCGGCTGCGACGCCGCGAACTCGAGCATCTCCCGGAAATCGTCGTTGTCAAAGTCGCAGGTTCCCCCGGCGCGATCCACAAAGCGCGGAAGCGAGTTGTTCAGAAGCGTCGAGAGAGTCTGAAGCTTCCCGCCGTACGGCAGCATATACTGCCCGTCTCCAAGCCCCTTCGCGTAAGCGATATACTCGGACGGTGTCCAGCCGTCGAACGGGATATTCTCTCTTTTCGCCATATATGTCATTATATAGTAGTTGACAGGCATCATGTAGAGCTTCCCGCCGCTCTCGAACTTCGGGATGACATTCATGAACACCTTCGACTGATCGAAATTCCTGTCCTTCTCCATCATCTCGTTCAGGTCGACAAAGCTGCCCGCGCCCATCCATTCGTTCCACTTCGAGAAGGCGCCCGCCGCGATGATGTCCGGCACGTCGCCCGAGAGTATACGCTGACTGAGAAGCTCCTCTCCGAGGGTGTAGTTCTGGTTCTCCTCGTCCCTCTGATCCCAGACCGAGAGCTTTACGCGATACTCGTCGCTTGAGCGGTTGAAGCGCACGACGCGGTCCATGATCCTCTGATCCGTGTTATTGACCGCGAGCTCGAGCACATACTTCTCCGGAACCTCGTCGTCCGGGACATGGTCAAGCAGAAGCGCCGTCGAGGATGAGGTCATCGAACTCTCGTCATATGTATAGCTCATCGCGAACATTCTCTCGCTGTTTATGACGTTGAAGTCCATAAGCTCGTTCTCCATGATGTCGGAGTTCACGAAATCGAGCAGAAGCTGAGGCTCGCCCGCCTTCCCGGTCTCGTCGAAATCCAGCGCGTACACGCCGACGCTCGTCTTGTAGTAGGCGTCATGCCCCTCGGCGAAATAGAACTTCGCGTTGACAGTCTCGTTCCCGGACGGCAGGTCGACAGGATCCCCGAACTTCTTCCCCGCGACGTCGATCTCGCGCACAGACCGGCTGAAGCTCTGGTAGTCCAGATACGAGAGATAGACCTTCCCGTCCGGAGTGGCTGAGACGCTGTCGATATCCGCTCCGTCCGACCCGCCGACCGGCAGCTCGAACAGCTTCTTTCCGTCCCGTCCCGCCGCCGCGACCGCCGTTCCCGACGCGAAGATGAAGTTGCCGTCCCTGTCGATCGCCGTGCCCTGGAGATTGAACTCGTTCAGCCATGGTCTGTCGGCGGATTCGACCTCCTCGACGAAGAGCTCGCCGATATCCTCAATTATAGTCTCCCCGACAGCCAGCCCGTCGTAATCGCAGAGCGAGAAGACCGTGGCGTTCCCGTCATAATTGGCGATCACCGCGAAGAGCTCTCCGTTCTGGTCGGCGACAAGCTGCCTTAAGTACGTCTGCTCCGGCAGGTCGGGCATTATCTCGTCCGACTGTACTTTCCCGTCGTAGGACAGCCGCAGCAGGTGCTGTTCGCGTGTGCCCGTGTCCCTGTCTGTTACCTTTGTAGCGCGGACGATGATCCCTCCGGCGTACGCCATGACCTCTGACGTGTAGTCGTACATACCGAGATCGATCTCGGTCGCCCTGTAGACGTTGCTGACCCTTTCCTTCGGAGGCAGCTTCTCCCCGCCGCAGGACGAGAGAGCCGTGAGCGACAGCGCCGCCGTCAGGAGAAAAACGAATCTGCTTGTTTTCATGGTTGACACTTCCCTTCCCGATATTGTTTTGTATTCTGTTTTCTTACTGTTTCTCCGCGAGATAAATCCCGACTCTGCTCTGAATGACCTTCACGGTCTCGTCGAGCGGCTTGTCGCCCGCGAAATAGTTCTGCACTTCTTCCATAATCATTTCCGCCGCCTTCTGGTCGATATCGGGCATCGCGGTCGAGCCGTCGATCAGAGCCTTTATACGGTCGATGTCGCTCTGCGTCACGTCGCGCTGGATTCCGGAGTTGTCGTCCTCATGGCTCGAGCCGCCCTCGCCGGACCATCCGCTGTAGCCGCCGTCGTAGTAGAAGAAGTAATGCTGGTCCGAGTACGACGCCATCGTCTTGTCGAACGCGTCGCGGGAAATCGTGAAACCATCCCTTCCGTATCTGCCGATGGATTCAGAGAACACAGCCGACTTGACGAACTCCCACGCGCCGTCCTTCAGCCGCGAGCCCTTGAATATGGAGTAGCTCTCCCCGGCGCTCAGAACCGCTCCGTTGCCCTCGTAGCACGGATAGCCGACGAACACGACCTCCTCGCCCGCGCCGACGCTCACCTCGTCGCTCAGCATACTCGCGACATCATAGATATAGGACGAGTCGAGAATAACCCTGTTGTCGCGGTACATCTTGTTCCGGTCGCTCTGGTAGTCCATCAGGTCGTCGCCGGACAGGGAATCGTAGAAGTTGAAATCGTCAGGCTGGGACGCCGAAAACTCGAGCATGGCACGGAAATCGTCGTTGTCAAAGTCGCAGGTTCCCTCGGCGCGGTTCACAAAGCGCGTGAGAGAGTTGTTCAGCAGTGTCGACAGAGTCTGCATCTTTCCGCCGTAGTTCATCATGTACTGCCCGTCGTCAAGCCCCTTCGCGTACTCGATGTACTCAGATGGCGTCCAGCCGTCGAAGGGTATGTTCGACCTCTTCGCGAGGAGGGTCATTATGTAGCAGTTCACGGGCATCGTGTAAAGCTTCCCGGCGCTCTCGAACTTCTGAATCACGTTCATGAACACCTTCGACTGGTCAAAGCTCTCGTCCTTCTTCATCATTTCGTTCATGTCGGCGAAGCTGCCCGCGGTCGCCCATTCGGACCCCTTTGAAAAGCCGCTTATCGCGATGATATCCGGCACGTCGCCCGAGAGTATGCGCTGACCGAGAAGGTCCTCGCCGAGAGTGTAGTTCTGGCTTTCCTCGTCCCTCTGGTTCCAGAGCGAGATCTTCACGCGGTACTCGTCGCTCGAGCGGTTGAAGCGTACGACGCGCTGTGTGACAGTCTGATTTGTGTATTTGAGAGCGAGCTCGAGGACATACTTCTCCTGCACCTCCTCGTCCGGCACACGGTCAAGCAGGAATACAGTCGAAGAAGAGGTCTGCGAACCCTCGTCATACTGGTAGCTCATGGCGATCATCCGCTCGCTGTTTATGACGCCGAATTCCTGAAGCTCATTCGCAATCAGGTCGGAGTTCACGAAATCGAGCAGTAACTGCGGCTCCCCAGCCGCGCCGGTCTCATCGAAATCCAGAGAGTAAACGCCCACGTCGGTCTTGTAGTAGGCGTCGTGTCCGGGCGCGAAATAGAAGTCGGCGTTCCGGATGTCGTTGTCCCCCGACGGCATGCTTATCGGGTCGTCAATGCGTTTGTTCTCTGTGTCTATCTCGCAGACGACATTGTCATAGTTCTCGTAGTCCATATAAGTGAGGAAAACCCGCCCGTCGGACGCGGACGCAAGATCTCTCATCTCCCCGTTATCGAGCGTCGCCTCGAAGAGCTTGTTGCCGTCCCTGTCGGTCGCGGCGATCGCTGTTTCGGACGCGAAGATGAAGTTCCCGTCATGATCGACAGCCGCGCCCTGAAGGTAGAACCCGCTCATCCACGGTCGGTTTGACGTGTCAACCTCTTCTGCAAACAGCGAGCCTATATCCTCGATAATCGTGTCCCCGACAGAAGTCCCGTCAAAGCTGCGCAGAGAGAACAGCGTGCCCTCGTCCGTGTACTGATACATGACCGCGTAGAGCTTTCCGGACTGGTCGGCTATAAGCTGATTGATGATATTGGTCCGCTCGGGCGTCTCCGCCATTACCTCGTCCGACTTCACTTCCCCGTCGGTCGACAGGCGGATTATGTGTCTCTCGACCGTGCCTTCCTCCTGATTGAGAATCTTGTTCGCGCGGATGATGATCTCGTCCCCGACCGTCAGTATTTCGGAGGCGTAGGAGATGTTCCCGATATCGACCTCGGTCGTCTTGTATACGTGGTCGACCTTCTCCTTGGGCGGCAGCTTCTCCCCGCCGCAGGATACGAGCGAGGATGTCACAAGCGCCGATACGGCGAGGATTATGGCGATTTTCTTTTTCATGGTGTTGTCCTTTCTGTTGTGGGTTGGTTTTACAGAGGTTACGCTTCCGGAATCCGCTTCACGCTTATGAACGCCTTTTCCGCCGCGCGTGCCTCATCCTTCGTACATTCGGCGAGCTTCCCGTTCTCCGCGTCTACACGGAGGAAGATGTTTTTGCCGTCCCGTCTGACACGCAGATACATTGTCCCGTCCACGTTCGAGATTCCGTCTGGCTCGTCGTCGGCGGGTATGTACACGACCGGAATCATATCGTCGTCAAACACCGCGACACCCTGCTTCAGAACGAAACAGAACATCCCGTCGGTATGCGCCGCCGCGGCAGCCGTCATGTCATAATCCGGGTCGATATCGTCCCCCATGTAGCCGAAATCCCGCGCCGAGTCGAGACTCGCTTTTATCGTGAGCTTCGGTCCTGTCTTTCCGTCGGTGCAGAGCGCCATGCGCTGGTAGGTTTCCCCGCTCTCAGGGTCGGTCACGTCAAGCAGGATGAAGGTCCCGTCCCCGTCCGCCGAAGCCGACAGGACAGTCTCGTTCGCGCCGATCCCCTCAATAGCGGATGGATCGAAGACCTCGCCGCCGCTTTTACCGCAGGAGAGCGAAGAGACAAGCATGGCGGCAATCACAAGAGTCAGAATTTTTCTTTTCATAAGTGTTTCCCCTGCATAAATAATATCAGATATCCGATTAAGGTTCAACCGTACAAACGCTTAAGATTTCCTTAAGATGACATACCGGCGGCAGATGTCACAATTTTGCTCTATTTGTGTGGCTGGTTTTATTATAGCATATTGTTTTACGTTTGTAAATAGATTTTTGTGCTATCGGGTATAATTTACATTCAGTTCATATTTACGCTTGCTTTCCGGTCCGGCGCGTGGTATAATATATGCGTGACGATATTCCGCGCACAATCTGAAACGAAAGCGATATTTGTATATATGAGAAGAAAAGACACGATGGCAAGGGTGGTCGGCATATCCGCCGCCGTAATGCTCATCATCGCCGCCGCCGCGGTGGCTGTCCCGGCGTACATATTGTCGAGGGACGAGCCTGAGACTCCCGGGCTGACGATAACTCCCGGAGCCGCCGAGGGACAGTTATCCCCCGCCGTTCCATCCGAGGAGAACGAGACAGAGCCGCCGCCCGAGCACATCATCACCGAGATAAACCTATCGTTCGTAGGCGACTGTATGCTAGCGACCGACGGCGGGTATGAATACGAGGGCTCCTTCAACAAGCTCGCGAACGAGGTCGACCCGTCATACTTTTTCGAGGATTTTCAGGATATCTTCGCGAACGACGACTGGACGATAGCGAACCTCGAGAACGTCTTCACCGACGATCCGAATATACAGCGGAAGGGGAAAAACCACTCGCCCGCCTACTGGTACAAGTCGAAGACCGCGAACACCGACATTCTGAACGCCGGCTCGATAGAGGTGGTCTCCCTCGCGAACAACCACTCCGGCGACTACGGCACAAAGGGCAATCAGGACACAAAGGACGCACTCGACAAAGCCGACGTTATCTGGGGCGACGACGACAAGATTATAACGCTCGAGAAGGACGGCTTCAGGATCGCGCTGTACTGCTGCACATTCTACTACGGCGGGTTTGAGAAGCCGATAATGGAAAAGCTGATGGCGGAGGAGGCGGACTATTATATCGTCTACTTCCACGGAGGCACCGAGAGGGTTCATGTCCCGGACGGCTGGAAAGCGGCGGGCGCGAGACGGATGATAGACAACGGCGCGGATCTCGTGATAGGCGGACACCCCCATGTCCTTCAACCGATAGAGGAATACAAGGGAAAGAAGATACTCCACTCGCTCGGCAATTTCTGCTTCGGAGGCTCAAGGAGCGAGGAAAACCGCACGATTGTCTACCGTCTGTGGCTGACCGTGACTGATGGAGAGCTGACAGAGACGCGCGACGAGGTGGTTCCGTGCTACCTCTACAGCACCCTCTACAAGCCGACGCCCATAACCGACAAGAAGGATTACGACGCCGTGATGGCGTTCCTGAACGGCGAGACTGAAACACCACTCGGATGATTATGGAAAACGAAGAATTCAGAGAATACGCCTCATGTGAGCTCTGTCCGAGAAAATGCCGTGTTGACCGGAGAACATCGGTCGGATACTGTCACGAAGGCGCGGAGCCGCGCGCCGCGAGAGCCGCTCTTCATATGTGGGAGGAGCCGTGCATATCCGGTGAGGAGGGTTCCGGGACGGTCTTTTTCTGCGGATGCACTCTCGGCTGTGTCTACTGTCAGAACAGCAGGATATCCGGCGGCGACGTCGGAAAGACCATAACGACAGAACGGCTCGCTGAGATATACCTCGAGCTTCAGGCAAAGAGGGCGAACAACATAAATCTCGTGACCCCGACGATGTTCTCGCCGCATATCATAGCGTCGGTCAGGCTTGCGCGGGAGCGTGGGCTTTCGCTTCCGGTCGTATATAACACGAGCGGATATGAGACGGTGGAAAGAATCCGTGCAATGTCAGAAACGGTCGACATCTGGCTTCCGGACTTCAAGTACCTCGACCCGGAGACGGCGGCAAAATACTCGATGGCGCGCGACTACCCGGAGGGCTCGAAAAAGGCTCTGCGCGAGATGGTGAAAATGACCGGCAGAGCGGAATACGATGAGCGCGGTATGATGAGAAAGGGCGTGATAGTCCGCCACCTGCTCCTCCCCGGAAAGCTCGCGGAATCAAAGCGTGTCATAGAATATCTCTTCTCGGAATACGGCAACGACATAACCTACAGCCTGATGAGCCAGTACACCCCGATGAAGACGCTCGACAAAGATAAGTACCCCGAGCTCGCGCGCCGCGTCACGACATACGAATACACAAAGCTCATAGACCACGCCCTGTCCCTCGGAATAACGAACGCCTTCATGCAGGACGGCAGACCGGCGGATGAGAGCTTTATACCGGAGTTTTCACTCGAGGGCGTCTGAATATGTGAATTTCCAACAAAGTTCACATTTACCCGCGGGTTTATATTTTCAGACAACAAACCGCGTCAGAATTGTCTGTACGTGTGATTTTTTGGCTTGCCCGTATGATATAATAGTCTTGTAATTATCGCTGACGGTTGTCGGCGGAAGATTATTATTATCAAGGAGAGATAAACATGAAAAAGATCACATCACTCGCGCTCGCGGCTCTGCTTGCCGTTTCCCTCTCATACGCCGTTTCCGCCGAGGCCGTTTCTACCGACATAAAGAACGGAACCCCGGTGCTTGACGGTGAGCTTGAC
>ENA-ORIC01000558-ORIC01000558.1-human-gut-metagenome-genome-assembly--contig:-NODE-558-length-46362-cov-8.090829_pt1 | contig 46362 bp, 42 predicted proteins | sample MGYA00243023_ERZ508732 | MGnify/ENA primary metagenome ERZ508732 (study PRJEB26277, sample SAMN04329767) | human gut metagenome | biome: human-associated habitat | host: Homo sapiens | place: USA... | reverse complement strand
AAATCTTTACGGCATCGGCTACAGCCTGTGACGGAGGGATGGTTACGAACAAATGGATATGGTCAGGTTGGATTTCCTAGGTCAGAATCGGCCACTCGCGCTCAATGCAGATCGCGGTGATGGCAAGACGCAAAGCCTTGGCTATTTCACCTTTAAGTATCCGTTTGCGGTACTTCGGACACCATATCACATGGTATGCCATCTGGTAAACGCAATTTCGGTTGTATACTATTTCCACCATATCCTTAATTTTATCACGTGGTAGTGTGAAAGGCATGGGCCGCAATTCCTCACCTGACTGAAGTCAGATGTTTCCTTGCGGCATTTCTATGAAGCGCGTGGGCGAGCGCGGCGAAGGCCGATTCGAGCGCATCTCCTGGGACGAGGCCCTCAAGACCGTCGCCGACAAGCTTCGCGAGACCGTCGAGAAGTATGGCAACGAATCGCTCTATTGGCAGTACTGCTCGGGCCAGCAGTCGCTCGTCAACTCCCGCCGAGCCTGGTGGCGCCTGCTCAATCTCTGCGGCGGTTATCTGAAGTATTACGGTTCCTATTCGACTGCTCAGATCTCGGCCGCCTTCCCGATGACCTACGGCGCGAGCCCGTCCTCTGACATCTCGGAAATCGCCAATGCGAAGCTCTACGTGACCTTCGGCCACAATCCCGCCGTCACGCGCGGCTCCGGACACGGAAAGTCCTGGCAGATGACCTGCACGCGCGAAGCCGAGGGCGGCAGGAAGCCGAAGATGATCGTGATCGATCCGATCTACAGCGACACGGCCGTCGCGCATGCCGACGAATGGATCCCGATCCGTCCCGGCACTGACGCGGCGCTCGTGGAGGCGATTGCCCACGAGCTCATAGTTCACGACCGTGTGGACCACGCGTTCCTCGCCCAATATTGCGTGGGCTACGATGAAGGCACCCTGCCCGCTTCCGCACCCAAGGGCTCGGACTACAAGAGCCACATTCTCGGCAAAGGGCCCGACGGCATCGAGAAGACGCCCGAATGGGCCTCCCGCATCACGGGCGTCCCCGTCGAGACGATCGTGAGGCTCGCCGAGGAGATCGGTACGACGAAGCCCGTCTTCTTCTCACAGGGCTGGGGCCCGCAGCGGCTGGCCAACGGCGAACAGACGAGCCGTGCCATTGCGATGCTTCCGATCCTCACGGGCAACGTCGGCCTTCCCGGCACGAGCACCGGCCAGCAGGAAGGCAACACGGCCGTGCCCGCAGTCTATCTGCCGGTCGGCACCAATCCCGTCAAGGCGACGATTCCGTGCTTCCTCTGGACCGATGCCATCGTGCGCGGCAGGGAGATGGATGACGTCCACGACGGCCTGCGCGGCGTGAAGACGCTCGGCCACGACATCAAGATGATCGTCAATTCGGGCGGCAACACGCTCATCAACCAGCACAGCGATTCGAACAGGACGGACGAAATCCTGCGCGACACCTCGAAGTGCGAGTTCATCGTCGTCTGCGACAACATGATGACCCCGTCGGCCCGCTACGCCGACATTCTCCTGCCGGACACGCTCGGACCCGAAGCGGACGACGTCACGGCCTCAGGCGGCTCCAACGGCGACTCCGCCGCCATCCTGCCGCTTCACAAGGCGGTCGAACCGCAGTGGGAGCAGCGCCCGACCTGGGAGATCTGCCGCGGCATCGCAAGGCATCTCGGCAAGGAAGAGGCCTTTACCGAAGGAAAGACCCAGCTCGAGTGGATCGAATGGTGCTACAACGAAACGCGCCGCAAGATCCCGTCGCTTCCCGACTTCGCGACCTTCTGGAAGACGGGGCCCGCTCACATCCATGATCTTCCCAACGCGGGCATCGCGCTCGAGGCGTTCCGCAAGGACCCGAAGGCCAATCCTCTCAAAACTCCGTCGGGCAGGATCGAGATCTACTCCGAGCGCCTTGCGAACATCGCGAAGAACTGGGTGCTTCCCAAGGGCGACGTCATTTCGCCGATTCCGATGTTCGTGCGCACCAGGGAGATGCCGGGCGACGCACTGCAGAAGAAGTATCCGCTCCAATGCTACGGTTATCACGGCCACGGCCGCATTCACTCGACCTTCCACAACCTGCCCGCACTTCGCGAGCAGTTTCCCGACGAGGTGCTCGTCAACGTGCTCGATGCAGATGCTCGCGGCATCCGTTCGGGCGACCGCGTGCGCGTCTTCAATGACCGCGGTGCGGTCGAACTTGTGGCGAAGGTGACGCCGCGCATCATTCCGGGCGTCGTCTCGATTCCGCAGGGCGCGTGGTACAGGCCCGTGATGAAAGACGGCCGAAGGGTCGACGTTGGCGGCAACATCAATACGCTCACGTCGCTTCGCCCGAGCCCGCTCGCCAAGGGCAATCCGCAGCACACCAACCTCGTCGAGGTCGTCAAGGCTTGAGCAAAAGGAGATAGAACATGACAAAGCAATACGGTTTCGTCGTCGACGTCTCGCGCTGCACGGGCTGCAGGACCTGCGCCGTTGCATGCAAGGACGCGCACAATCTGCCCGTCGGCCTCAATCTGCGCCGCGTGCTCGAAGAAGCTTCGGGCAGCTGGCGTCAGGACCGCATGACGGGCGCCTGGCATCAGGACGTCCGCGCCTGGTACGTCTCGATCGCCTGCAACCACTGCGAGAACCCGGCATGCGTCAAGGTCTGCCCGACCAAGGCGCACTACAAGCGCGCCGAGGACGGCCTAGTCGTCATCGACCGCGACAAGTGCATCGGCTGCGGCATGTGCGCGCAGGCCTGCCCCTACGGTGCGCCTCAGCTCGATGAAAAGGCCCGCAAGATGATGAAGTGCGACGGCTGCCTCGATCGTCTCGAAAAGGGCGGCGCGCCCATCTGCGTCGAAGCCTGTCCGCAGCGCGCGATAAGCTTCGGCGAGATCTCCGAACTCAGAAGGACGTTCGGTACGCTCGCCGTGACGCCTCCCCTGCCCGATCCCGCACAGACCCGTCCCGCACTCGTTATCGTTCCGTCGCCCAAGGCGAAATGATCCCGATGCGCAGGGACTGAGACGGATCCCGGCGTCCCTTGAAGAAGAACGGCCCGCTTCTCACATTCGAGAGGCGGGCCGTCTTTTCGTGGATCCTTTGAGGCATGCGGGACCGGAAGGACACGTCCTCAGAGCTGTTCTCCGGGCATGAGCACGGGCTTCAGGCGCTTGATGAGCAAGCCCACGGCAAAGGCGGAGACGAGCGTGCCCGCGCCGATTCCGTAAAGATTTCCGAGAAAGACGAGGCCGACCGCGGCGGCCGCGATGACGCAGCCCACGTCGTTGGCGATCTTGATGGTCGGGAACGCACGTCCCGTCACGATCGAGGCGGCAAGCACGGCGCCGTCGATCGGCTGGAGGATGAGGCTCGAGCGAAGCTGCAGAAGAATGCCCGCCGCGATGACGACGTTCGCCAGGAGCGAGGCGCTCCAGCACGCAACGGCCCCCCTCGACGGGGACGCGGGAGAGAACCGCCATCCAGGCGTCGATCATCGCGCTGAAGAGAAGGACGGATGGGAGCTGCAGCCACTGGCGGCGCTCGAACCTTGAGCCGAGCATCACGATCTGCGAGAGGAAGAACGCAATGTTGATGATGAAGGTGGACGTCCCGAGCGTGACGCCCATCACGGCCGAGAGCGTAAGCGGCAGCGTGCTGATGGGCGTGGTGCCGAGATCTGCCCGCGTGATGAGCGCGATGCCGAGCGTGTGCACGGCCATGCCCGTGAGAAGCAGAAGGATTTGTGCAAGCAGATTTTTCCCGGAATCGGTCCCGTTCGGGCGCTCAATGGGGGTTGTCATGCGATGGCTCAATGTCTCTAGGTTGTTTGCCGTATGGGACTATCCCGTGTTGGCGTCTTACCGCCTCGAAGGGGCGGGCGTTGGGGCGCAAGCCGTTGTACACTTGCGGCATCCATGCATTCTAGTGAGTCAGATCGATGCCAGACCACATTCAGCCGCTCGCCGTCATCACAGGCGCCTCGAGCGGCATCGGCCGGGAGCTCGCGAAGCTCGCAGCCCAGAAGGGCTACCGGCTTCTTCTCATCGCCCGCAACATGCGCGCTCTTGAAGTGCTGAGCCGCGACCTGAGGACCGAAACCCACCTGCTCGCGCTCGACCTGACGGCGGCGGGTGCGGTCGACCAGATCTCGAGCTGGCTCTCGGATCGGCAGATCGTGCCGGAGATCTTCATCAACAACGCGGGCTTCGGTGCCTTCGGTCCTGCGTCCGACATGGACGAGGCGATGTTGAAGAAGATGATCAGGCTCAACGTCATGGCGCTCACTAGCCTCTCGCTTCGCATGGCGCGCCGCATGAAGCGCGAGGGCCGCGGCAGGATCATGAACGTGGCCTCCACGGCCGCCTTTCAGCCCTGCCCCTACCTCGGCGTCTACGGCGCCACCAAGAGCTACGTGCTCTCCTTCACCGAGTCGCTCGCAGAGGAGCTCAAGGGCTCGGGCGTCACCGTCACCGCCTTCTGTCCCGGCCCCACGCGCACGCAGTTCGGTGTGACCGCGGGCCTCTCGCAGGAAAGCCCCTTCGATCGCCTCTCCGCCGACCCCGAACGCGTGGCCGAAACGGGCTTCAAGGGCATGATGGCGGGCCGCGTCGTCGTACTCGACGGCGCAGCCAACCGCTTCGGCGCCTTCATGACTCGATTTCTTCCCCGCTGCCTCGTGCGCAGGATCGCGGGCGGAATGCTCGCTAAGTTAAAATAACAGCGCCGAAACGGTCGAACGCTTCAGAAAGACCCCGACGGCTTTCGAAGGCGGAATGAACAAAGGGACCCATGTCCATCAGGATTCGGGTCCCTTCCTTTTTGCGGGCTGCGGCCTTGTCAGGCGGTCTTGATGCCGGCCTCCTTCTGTAGGCGTTCGGCGCGGGCCCTGCGGCGGCGCATTCGCAGGCAGTTGCCTGCATAGAAGGCGGCGCTCGTGAGGATCATCATGTAGGCGAGAAGTTCGGTGGATTCTTCCGAGAGGGTCTTCACCGAATAAAGGCCCGAGCAGGCCTCGCCCGCATAGGCGAGCCAGAGCGTCTGCATGCCGTAGAGGCGCGAGTAGACGAGCAGGATCGCTACGCCCGCGCACATGATCGGAAAGGCGCGGTGGCCGATGAAGTGGGCAAGCCCCGGAATGACGGTGCCGAGCCCCGCGGCCTTCACGGCCCAGGCGACACCGCAGAGCCAGACGAGCTCGCAGTAGACCCAGGCGTGGCCGATCCAACCGTCGAGCTCCCGGATGAAGAGCGCGACGAGAAAGCCGCCGACGAGCCACAGCCCGCCCGAGAGTGCCTTCTCAAGCGACGCGGTCCTGAGCGTGAAGATCGCCGCCGAAAGGAGCAGCGCTTCCTGGCCCAGCTCGATCAGACTCTCGACGGGGACGCTTACCCTGAGGTTCAGGACGTAGAGGCCGTAGGCGGACGCGCTCAGCAACGCACAGAAAAGAAACTGACCGATCCCAAGCAGGATCGTGCGGATTTCGGACTTCATGAGGGCGGGATTTGATTCTTGGGTCTTGCTCGGGTTAACCCGAGTTTTTGGGAAACCGTCCATTCTACCTGGCGGCGCGAAAACGTCAATACCCGTTCGCTCATTCCCGCTCTCCCCGTCTGCAAAGTTTTCTCGCCCAGCGGGATGCCCTGCTTTCGACTGCTGCACGGGCGGACTGAAAATGCCCTGTGGATGAGGAACGTAGGGGTGAAAAAAGCCCCGCTCGGGGCGGGGCTTTGCCGGAGGCCGGGCACACGGGGAGCCGCGGCGGGATTTCGGGCAGGTGTTGTTTTCACGCAACTTTTCCCGCAGCGATGGGGATGATCCTGCGGCCTTCGAGGGTCTTGGTACGCAGGCCCTCGGGTACGGCCTCGTCGGGGCGGCCGTTGCGGCGCAGCCACCTGCGGGAGCTTCCGCTCATGTTCCAGCCGACGCTGCGGCCGATGGGGCGCAGGCGGTTTTCGAGGCAGGAGGCGCACTGGGTGGGCTCGTCGTCAAGGCAGGGCTTGTTGTCGTAGAGCTGGTAGCCCTCGCGGTACTGCTGTGGCGAGAGGTTGGGCATCACGACGTTGGCGCCATAGGAGACGCCGAGCTCGCGGCCGTCGTCGCGGATGGCCTGAAGGGCCGTGGCGGCGGCGATGTTGACGGGGCCGAGCACGAGGCGCGTGACGGCGATCATGTTGAGGGCGAGCTGAAGGAGCGCCTTGGGCTCCATCTGCCCGTATTCCTGAAGCTCCCCGCCCTCGCTCATGAGGTAGGGGCCCATGCCGATCATGTCGACGTCGAACTGCTGGAAGGTGCGGATGTCGCGGCAGAGGTCCTCGAGCGACTGGCCGGGAATGCCGATCATGACGCCCGTGCCCACCTGATAGCCCGCCTCGCGAAGGTCGCGAAGCATGCGGAAGCGGTTCTGAAGCTCCTTCTCATGGTCGCCGCGGGCGCCGTGAAGGACCTTGAAGAGCTCGGGGTTCGAGGTCTCGAATCTGGCGAGGTACCTGAGATTCGAGGGATTGCCCGAGGCCTTTGCGAGACGGCGGTAGGTCTCGATCGTCTGCTCGCCGAGCGAGAGCGTCACGCCCACGCCGTCGGGGAGCTTCTCCGAGACCGTGGCCTCGTGGATCGCCTCAAGGCACGATTCGACGAAGGCGATGTACTTCTCGTCGCGGCGCTCGCCCGACTGAAGGCAGATCGAGCCGTAGCCCTGATCGGCGGCCCATTTCGCGGCCGCGACGATCTCCTCCTTCGACATCGTGTAGCGCTCGACGTCGTGGTTCTCGCGACGAATGCCGCAGTAGCGGCAGCTCGCCGTGCAGATGTTCGAAAACTCGATGAGGCCGCGGTAGTACACGAAGCTGCCCATCAGCTCCGTCGTCCTGTCGTAGGCGGTCTTGCGCAGGAGCTCGCACTCCTCGGGATCCGTGAGGCCGAGAAGATGAACGATGTCGGCGTCCGACAGTTCTTCATGGGAGAGGATTTCACGCGTCTGCTCGATGGACATTGGGGTTGCTCCTAGTATGAGAGGCACATTATGCACGATCGGGACGGCTGGCGAAATACTCCCGATGGAGGGGGCGGCGCGTGCGCCGCACACTGAAAGTGCAAAAGCCCCGAGCGCGGAGCGGACGGGGCTTCGAATGAGGCGGGGCTGATGGATCAGCGGCGCTTGAGGTAGCAGCAGTTCTTCGGGAGCTTGCCGCGGACGTCCTGCACGAGGCGGCCGTCGTCGGAGACCTTGAGCACCATGTAGGGGCCGGTCTTGGCGTCGACGAGGGTCATGACGCCTTCCTTCACCGTGACGGTGCCGGCGGACTGGGCGGCGCCGTTGACGTCGGTCTGGAAGAGCACGAAGCAGCCGTACTTGTCGATGCTCAGATTCGTCTTCGTGGGATTGCCCTCGGCCGTGCAGAGGCGGCCGCGCCACTGGCCCTCAAGCTCGACCACCTCGGGAGGCGGCGCGGCGAAGGCGGTGGAAAGCGTAAGGGCGGCTGCAAGCGCGGCGGCGGTGCGCAGGATGGACATCTTCTTTTTCTTCCTCTTCAATTGGGTTGGTCTTGCCTGGAGGCGCCGGACGCGGATGTCCGGGAGGCACTGCCTCCATCATTCAAACGATTATGCACGCCTTCGATTATCCGACGCTGAAGCCCCGTCGTCCAAAGACGAACCCGCCGGCCCGTGAGGACCGGCGGGGTGTTTCAGGCGAGCGTCAAGGGATTACAGTCCCCTCAGGCGCCTTACCAGACCCGGCGTGCGCTGATGGTGTAGCGGTAGTTTTCACGGATGTCTCCGCCCGCGATCTTTTCAAGGTCAGCCCAGACGAAGGCGTTGGGTGCGAGCTTGAAGTTCGCGCCGACGGCGTACTCGCTCCAACCGCCGTCAAGTTCGGTGCGGAAGGACTCGACCCTGCCCGCGTCGGCGACGGCATGGTATTCGTCCTCGCCCATCATCTCCCAGGCGCCCGAAACACGGGCGTAGAAGGTGCTCTTCTCGTTCGGGAACTCAAGGCCCGCGCGCACGCCCACGCGTCCGATCAGGCTCTGATAGTCGTCCTGGTGAACCGTGAAGCTGCGGCCCGCACGGAAGTCGTCGCCTTCGACCCAGGCCCAGGTGAGCGCGGCCTGAGGTTCGACGAAGAGACGCTCGGCGGGCTTGAAAGCGGCGCGAGCAAAAAACGTCTGGGGGACACGCGTTTCTGACGCTATTGTATTTCTTTTTCGCCACGCTCGCGCTGAGGCTGACGTCATGTGTTTCCGTTGCAATTGCGGCATGTCGGCCATGAATCATCTCCATCATCACTGGCAATTGGGGACGTCGGTCGCACAGGCTTTGTGGGCCGAAAAACCGAATTCGGGATTTTCCGTACAATAGAGCCTTCGGTCTCTGCCTGACGGAGGCCGTCCTTCCATCCTCAAGGACTACAAATGAATCCCACTCCCCCGCAAGCTGCAGGAAGCCTCAACCGCTTCCTCAACGCCATTGAGGCGGCAGGCAACAAGCTGCCGCACATCACGATGCTCTTCATTTGGGCGCTCGTGATCACGCTCGTGATCTCGCTCGCGCTCTCCTACGTCTCGTTCGACTACAGGCATCCGTCCACGGGTGCCGTGATCGCCGTGACGAACATGCTTGCCCCCGCGAACCTGCTTGATCTGGTCGTGAATTCCGTGAAGAACTTCATGGGCTTCCCGCCGCTGGGCATCACGCTCGTGGCGACGCTCGGCATCGGCATCGCCGAGGGATCGGGCTTCATCCACACGCTTCTCAGGAAGCTGATGAGCTACATCCCGCGCGCCGCGCTCACGCCGGCCGTCGTGATCGTCTCGATCCTCTGCCATGTGGCGAGCGACTCGGTGTACGTGATCCTCATGCCGCTTGCAGCCCTGATGTTCTATTGTGCGGGCCGTCATCCGCTCGCGGGCGTGGCCTGCTCGTTCGCCGGTCTCTCGGGCGGCTTCACGGCCTCCTACACGCCGTCCGTGATCGACCCCGTCATGCAGTCCTTCACCCAGGCCGCCGCCCAGACGCTCGATGCGTCCTACTCGGTGAACGTGCTCTGCAACTACTTCTTCGCGCTCGGCGGCACCTTCTTCGTGATCGCCGCCTGCTGGTACGTGACCGACAAGATCGTCGAGCCGCGCCTCTGGGCCACGATGCCGCTCGACAAGGGCCTCGAGAACGATCCCGACCTCAGGATTACGCCCGTGAGCGCCCTTGAGAACAGCGCCTACCGCAAGGCCTGCACGGTCTTCCTCGGCCTCGCCGCCCTGCTCTTCGTGCTCTGCTGGCCCGAAGGCTCCATGCTGCGCGCGCCCGACGGCTCCCTCACGAGCCCGAAGGCCCCCGTCATGCAGGCCATCGTTCCGCTCATCTTCATCTTCTTCTCGCTCCCCGGCATCGTCTACGGCTACGCCGCAGGCACCTTCAAGTCCTCGTCCGACGTGATCAAGTCGATGGAAGAGGTCATGAAGATGCTGCTCGGCTTCATGGTGTTCGCCTTCTTCGCCGCCCAGTTCCTCTACGTCTTCGGCAAGTCGGGCATCGGCACGCTGCTCGCCATCTCGGGCGCCGAGTTCCTCAAGGACCTCGGCATGCCGTCGGCGGGCTCGCTGCTGGGCATCATCATCTTCACCGGCATGCTCAACCTTCTCATCACCTCGGCGACCTCCAAGTGGGCGATCCTTTCGACCATCTTCGTCCCGATGCTGATGATGCTCGGCATCTCGCCTGAGCTCACCCAGGCCGCCTTCCGCGTGTCCGACTCGGCCGTGAACGTCTGCACCCCGATGTTCCCGTTCTATCCGCTCCTCATCATGTACTGCCAGAAGTACTGCAAGCAGGCGGGCGTCGGCACCCTGAGCTCGATGATGATCCCCTACACCCTCGCGCTCCTCGTCGCGCTTACCTTCGTGCTCTACGCCTTCTGGGGCATCGGCATCCCGATCGGCTTCGATTCGGGCTACGTCTACCCGCCCGTGAAGTAAGAGGCGCACCGCGCCCTGCCCGCACCCCGTCGAGGACGCCTCCCATTCGGCTCCCGGCGGGGTTTCTCATGCAAAACCGATTTTCCTGCAATCCAAGAAAAAAGGACCGTCGTCATGACAGACATCCACCTTCCCTATGTCGACGAACTCAGAGACAACTTCCTGCGCTACGTCGCCGTCTCCTCCGAGAGCGACCCGAAGGCCGGCCGCGTGCCGAGCTCCGAGGGCCAGCGCGAGCTCGCGAAGCTTCTCGCCCGCGAACTTGAGGCGCTCGGGCTCGTCGAGATCGAACTGAACGAACACGCCATCCTGACGGCGCTTCTGCCCGCCAACGTCGAGGGCGCTCCCGCCGTGGGCTGGGTCGCGCATCTCGACACGGTGCCCGTGAGCCTCTCGCCCGACGTGAAGGCGCAGGTGATTCACTACGAAGGCGGGGACGTTCTCCTCAATGCCCAAAAGGACATTTGGGTGCGTCTCGAGGAGCATCCGGAACTTGCCGCATATGCGGGTCAGGACATCGTCTTTACGGACGGCACGAGCGTGCTCGGTGCCGACAACAAGGCGGCCGTTGCGAACGTGATGACGATGCTCGCCGTCGTGACGAGGGAAAACCGTCCGCACGGCGACATCCGCGTCGCCTTCGTGCCCGATGAAGAGATCGGTCTTTGCGGCTCCAAGCTCCTTGACCTCAAGAAGTTCAAGGTCGACTTCGCCTACACGATCGACTGCTGCGCGCTTGGCGAAATCGTCTGGGAGACCTTCAACGCCTGCTCGGTCTCGATCCGCATCAAGGGCGTGACGGCGCATCCGATGAGCGCCAAGGGCGTGCTTGTCAATCCGCTCCTCGTTGCGACCGACCTCATCAACAGGTTCGACCGCCTGCAGACGCCCGAGCAGACCGAGGGCAAGGAAGGCTACTGGTGGTTCACCGACTGCGAGGCCAACGCTGCCGAGTGCCGCCTCACGATGAACATCCGCGACTTCGACCGCAGCCGCTACGATTCCCGCAAGGCCTTCGTGCTTGAGGCGGTCGAGGCCGTGCGCGCACAGCATCCGCGCGCCGTCATCGAGACCGAACTCGTCGACGTCTACTCCAACATCGCCGACAGCCTCGGCGACGACCGCTTGCCGGTGGAGCTCCTCTACAAGGCTGCCGACAACCTCGGCATCACCACCAACACCATCGCCATGCGCGGCGGCACGGACGGCTCCGCCCTCTCCGCCAAGGGCCTCGTCACGCCCAACTACTTCACGGGCGCGTGCAACTTCCACAGCTATGCCGAGTTCCTCCCGCTCCCGAGCCTGCACAAGTCGCTCGAGATGACGCTCGAACTCGTTAGGCTTACGGCAGGGAATAAGACCCTGACGGGAATTTAACGGAGGAAAAGGTCCTTTCGCCGGCGGCGGGAGGGCCTTTTTTGTCCGGCGGCGATGTATGCTGTTGGGATCACTGAAAAAACAGACAAACCCATCTTCAGGACAAAAGACAAAGGAGACACCATGCCGCATTGCGCATCCAAAGTCGTGATTCTCGCCACGGGCGGCACCATCGTCAGTTCGGGCGCGTCCGCCACGCAGATGACGGGCTACAGCATTCAGGGGCTCGGCGTCGAGGACCTGCTCTCGGCCGTTCCGATGCTGGCCGACGTGGCCGACGTCGAGGCCGCCCGGGTCTCGAACATTGACTCGAGCTCGATGACTTCGGAGGTCTGGTTGAAGCTCGCGAACGCGGTCGAGGAGGCTCTTCGCCGCGAGGACGTCTCGGGCGTCGTGATTACGCACGGCACCGACACGATGGAGGAGACCGCGTTCTTCCTCAATCTGGTGGTGAAGAGCGAAAAGCCCGTCGTGCTCACGGGCGCGATGCGTCCCGCCACGGCCCTTTCGGCCGAGGGGCCCCTCAACCTTCTCAACGCCGTTCGCATCGCGGCCGATCCGAAGGCTGCGGGCCGGGGCGTGCTCATCGCGCTCAACGACGTGATCGTCTCCGCGCGTGACGCCACGAAGACCCATCCCACCAATGTCGCCACCTTCAGGGGGCCGGATCTTGGCATGCTCGGCATGATCGCGGGCACGCACATCGAGTGGATCGCGAGGTCCGAAAAGCCCCATGGGGCCGCCACGCCCTTCACGCTTGAGGCGCTCGAAGCCCGTGTTGCGGCCGACGGCGCCCTGCCCCGCGTCGACATCGTGTATTCGCACGTCGACGACGACGGCGTGATGGTTCGTGCGGCCATGGCTGCAGGCGCCCGTGCAATCGTGCATGCGGGGACCGGCAACGGCTCGATTCACGAGAAGACGGAAGGCGCCCTCATGGAGGCTGCCGCTCACGGCGTACTCGTCGTGCGCGCTTCGAGAACCCCGAGCGGCATGACCGTCGAGGGACTCGCCGAGTGGCAGGATGCGGGCTTCGTGCCTGCAGGGACGCTCAACCCGCAGAAGGCCCGTGTGCTCGCGCAGCTCTCGCTCGCCTGCGGCGTCGATCCCGCCCTCGCTTTCAGGACGTTCTGAAAGTCTTGAGATGGAAACAGGACCCTGACGGGTCCTGAATGCCAAAGGCAAACGGCCCCGCTCATCCTGTCATGAGCGGGGCCGTTTGTGTTCAGAGAGGCTTCGCTGAGGCTTCAGGGTGTCAGTGCCTGCCAGCTTCGGCGAGGCGTGCGGCCTCGCGGCGGGCGTCGCGGCGGCGTGCGATGACGGGATAGAGGATCATGCAGGCTGCGGCGAAGGGAACGCCGAAGTAGAGCGCGAGTCGCTGCTCGGGGTCGAAGAGAAGCCCGATGAAGGCGACCGAGCAGAGGATGATCGCGAGGACGGGTACGACGGGAAAGAGCGGCGAGTGCCAGGCGAGGTCGGAGGCGGACTTGCCTTCGGCCTTGAGCTGCCTGCGAAAGCCGATGTGCGCGACGCTGATGGCAATCCAGACGGCGACGACGGAGAAGCCGACGATGGCGGTGAGGACCACGAAGACCGTATCGGCGGCGAAGACCGAGGTGAAGAGAGCGAGCCAACCGCCGAGCATGGAGAGCATGATGGCGTTGACCGGAAGGCCGCGCTTCGTGCGCTTCGAGGCCCAGGCGGGCAGCATGCCGTCGTGTGCGAGGGCCCAGATCATGCGGCCCGCGGCGTAGAGGTTCGAGTTCGCGGCCGAGATGACGGCCGTGAGGATCACGAAGTTGAAGAGGTCGGCGGCGTACGGAATGCCGATGCGCTCGAAGACCGTCACGAACGGGCTCTTGAGGATCGAGGCCTCCTCCATCGGAAGAAGCGCGGCGAGGATCACGATCGTGCCGATGAAGAAGAGCACGAGGCGCACGACGGTCGTGCGCACGGCCATCGGAATGACCTTCTCGGGATTCTGCGTTTCACCTGCAGCGACACCGATGAGTTCGGTGCCCGAGAAAGCGAAGTTGACGGCGATCATCGTCGTGAGCAGCGGCAGCAGGCCCTTCGGGAAGAGGCCACCTTCGGTGAGGTTGCTGAAGTAAGGCGCGGGAGAGCCGTCGGAGAGCGGAATGACGCCGAAGACGGCGAGGCCGCCCGCGATGATGAAGACCTGGATCGTGACCACCTTGATGAGCGAGAAGATGAATTCACCCTCGGCGAAGAACTTCGTCGTGAAGACGTTCATCGCCAGAATCAGGAGGCAGTAGAAGAGACACCATATCCAGACGTCGACGTTCGGGAACCAGTACTGCATCGCGAGCCCCGCGCCCGTGAGCGACGTGCCGACGCTCACCGTGCAGGTCACCCAGTAGAGCCACGCGACCGTGAAGCCCGTGCGCGGACCGATGAAGGTCGTGGCGTAGAGGTGGAAGCTCCCCGTCTGCGGCATCGCGACGCACAGTTCGCCCATCGAGAGCATGACGAGGTAGACGACGAGCGCGCCGATCAGATAGGCGACGACGGTGCCGAAGGCGCCCGTCTGGCCGATCACGAAGCCCGTGTTGAAGAAAAGGCCCGTCCCGATCACGCCGCCCAGGGACAGCATGATCAGGTGACGGGCCTTCATGGTTCTTTCAAATTGAGGGTGCTCGTCCTCGCGTACGAGCGGCGCCTTGGGTGTCAGGTCGGCTTCGGTCATGTGTGGGAATGCCTAGGGAAAATGTGGGTTGCAAAAAGGCGCGGACGGCGTAAGGCGACCGTCCGCGCCGGAATGTCTGGCGTTGCCCCTGGGGCGGTTTCGACTGACCGCCCCTAGGCAAACCATCGTATTTTACAGATATTCTCAGTTATTGCCGCAGTTGTTTTTCGCGGCCTCCTGCTCGGCCCTGATTCGGTCGGCGCGGTAGCAGGCGGCGATCGTGAAGAGGACGTCGGAGGAGGAGTTGAGGCCCGTTTCGGTCGAGTCCTGCAGGACGCTGATGATGAAGCCCACGGCCACGACCTGCATGGCGGTGTCCTGGTCGATGCCGAAGAGGCCGCAGGCGAGCGGGATCAGCATGAGCGAGCCGCCGGGAACGCCCGAGGTGCCCGCGGCGCAGACGCTCGCGATGACGGAGAGGAAGATCGCCGAGAACATGTCGACCTGGATGCCGAGCGAGTGCGCGGCTGAGAGCGTGATCACCGTGATCGTGACGGCGGCGCCCGCCATGTTGATCGTGGAGCCCACGGGAATCGAGATCGCGTACGTGGATTCGGGAAGCTTCAGGCGGCGGCAGATGTCCATGTTGACCGGAATGTTCGCGGCCGACGAGCGCGTGAAGAAGGCGGAGACGCCCGACTCGCGCAGCACCATGAAGGTGAGCGGGTACGGATTGTCGTGCGTGGCGACCCAGACGATGAAGGGATTGAGCACAAGCGCGACGAAGGCCATGGCGCCGAGCAGCACGAGAAGAAGCTGCGCGTACTCGAGCATCACTTGGAAGCCTTCCGTGGCGAGCGTGTGGGACACGAGGCCGAAGATGCCGATCGGCGCAAAGCGGATCACGATCTGCACGATCGAGGAGACGGCCGACGAGGCGTCGCCCAGCACGATGCGGGTCTCCTCGCGGGACTTCCTCAGGATCATGCCCACGGCCACCGCCCAGGAGAGGATGCCGATGTAGTTCGCGTTCGCAATGGCGCGCACGGGATTGTCGACCACGTTGAGAAGGAGCTGCGTGAGCACTTGGGAGATTTCGCCGGGCGCCGCTGAGGACTGCGCGGCCCCCGTGAGCGTGATCGTCGTCGGGAACATGAAGCTCACGGCAACCGAGGCCATGGCCGCACCGAAGGTCGACGCCAGATAGAGCGCGATCACCGGACGGATGTGCATCTCGGTGGACATGGACGAATTCGCAATCGCGCTCGTCACGAGCACGAAGACGAGGACGGGGGCGACGCCCTTGAGGGCCGTCACGAAGATCTCGCCGAGAATGCCGACGTCCTTCGCGGCCGTGGGCCAGACGAAGGCGAGCGCGGCGCCCAGAACGAGCGCGACGAGAATCTGCCGGATGAGCGAGCCGTGAACGATCGGCTCGGCAAACCGGAAGACGCGGCTAAGACGCTTGGTCATGATGGAAAGCTGCTCCTGTGTGATGGTGGGGGTCCGAGAACGGGCGTCAGACGCACCCGCGCGGCCCTCGATCCTGCGGTCTGACGCCGCATCGGACGAGGGAAAGGAAAAAACTATAGCGCGCGCTCCCCGCCTTCGGCGTTCGCGCACACGCAAAACTCGAACGAAATCCGTAAAAACCCCTAGATGTTGCCGCCTAACATGTCTCATTTTCCGCGGTTCGCCGAGGATTCCGTAGAATCCCGACATTCGTCCCACAATCGATGAAGGCTTGAGCCATGCACGAAATCCTCTTTCCCTCCCCGTTCGGCACCCCGCCTTCGCCCGAGCTCGTCGCCCGGGCGCGCCTCGTTCCCGTTCCCGAGGGCTTCACAGGACGTGCGGGCGTGCTTGTCTTCGAGGATGAGGCGGGCATGCATGCCGAGCATGCCTTCGAGCCCGTGAGCCGGGCCTTGTGCGGTGCGGGCGGCGAAGGCCGCGACTGGTCGACCCTCAGGGCGGCGGCGCTCTGGCCCGGGATGTCGAGGGACGAGGTGCCCGAGCGCACGCTCGTCGACGGACGCGGCGTGAGGTTTACGGTGAGGGACTTTCTCAAGGCGATGTTCGAGCCCTACCCCGATCTGCCCGAAATGCAGGGCGGGCGAGAGCTCGAGGCCAGAAAGGCGGGCTGGCGCATGGCGGTGACGGATGCGCTCACGAGCCCCGTCGTGGCGCTCGTTGCGGCACGAAACGAAGCCGCCGTCCGGGGGCGGATCTCGGGGAACGCGAGGATCATCGGGCTTGCCGAATGGTGGTGCGGCCCGACGCCCGCGCACGAAATACGATTTGACGGGACCTTCTACCCGCCGAGGGCCGCCGCGAAGTGGCTCTACGAGCGTCTCGTCGAAGGTCTCCCCGCCGCACCCGTGTCGGCCATCGCGTCCGAAGAGGATTTTGAGACCCTTCCGGTGCTTTATTTCGATGACGACATCGTCGTGATCGACAAGCCGACGAGGCTCGCCTCGGTGCCGGGCGTGAGGGAGACGACCTCCGCCAAGGAGATTCTTGAAAAGCACTTCGGGCCGCTGCGCATCGTGCACAGGCTCGACATGGACACCTCGGGGGTTCTGCTCTTTGCGAGAAGCCTCAGGGCCGAGAAGGCGCTTCACGAGAGCTTTCGCGAGGGACTTGCGATGAAGCGCTACGTGGCGAGGCTCGAGGGCGTCCCCGAGCAGATGTCGGGCAGGATCGAGCTTCCGCTCGCCCTCAACAGGCTTGATCGTCCGCGCCAGTGCGTGCTCTCCGAAGCCGAGGGCGGCAAGCCCGCCGCCACCGACTGGGAGCTTCTGCGCGTCGAGACGATGCCCGACGGCAGGCGCAAGGCCCTCGTGAGCCTCTGGCCCGAGACGGGCCGCACGCACCAGCTGCGCGTGCACTGCGCGCACGATGCAGGCATCGGCCTTCCGATCGACGGCGACAGCTTTTACGGCAGCCGCGGCATCCTCGCCGAGGAGAAGACCTCGCGACTCTGCCTCCATGCGGCCGAGCTCACGATTCCTCACCCGACGACGGGCATTCCCGTGCACTTCGAGGCGGCCGAGGCGTTCCCGAAGTTCTAAGAAAAGGCTCTGTTCAGCGCCTCATCTCGCGGGTCTTCCCGGAGATGACGTTGACGTCGATGCGCCAGACGTCGCAGCGGGCCATGTCGCCCTCGATGTAGGCACGCCTCTTCGCAATGGGCTGGCTTCCCGCCCAGCGCGCGCCGATGAGCCAGAGCGCGTGCATCTTCTCGATTTCGTCCGTGACGAGCGTCGCGCGCCCCTCGAAGACCGCAGAGCGGTAGTTCATCGAAAAGGCCGGTTCGTCGGGCTCGGTCATGCTGACGAAGACCATCGAGCAGCGCGGGTTTGCGGTGAGGTTCTCGAACTTTCGACCTGCACCTGCCGCCGCGTGAAAGTAGATCTTGTCGTCCTCGATGACGGGCGAGACGGGCGTGCCGTACGGTTCGGCCGAGGCGGACGCCGTCACGAGCGTGCCGTAGGGAGCCTCGTTCGCGGTGCGGCGGGCAAAGTCCTCGGAGGCCGCGCGGTCAGGGCGGCGCATGGGATGCAAGTTTGTGTGATTCATGGTCGGAGCTCCTTCTGGACAACATGGGTACCGTCATTTTATCCGCGACTTGAGTGCCCGTTCCTGCACGTCAGAAACGAGCCACTGAAGCCCTCCGACGGCAGCGCCGTCCCGGCGTGCGTCTCATGCTTGCTGCCTGACTGAGGCCTGTTCCATCCGGTGTTCTGACCCGCCCGGGTCGTCGGCCGGCTCGTCGGAAATGGTTTGCGCCCTCGAGCACATCAGGTTCGAAACGCCATTCCCCGGCCCGCTGCGGCGGAGATCGGCGAGCGTGTATTGGTTGAGTTCCTTGTAGAAGGCTTCCCGGGCTCTGGCGAGCGCATCGATCAGCACGCATCTGCCGGCAAAGGGACAGGGCGGCTCGTTGCAGTCGACGAGCATGTCATTGTCTTCGAGTGTGCGCACGACGTCGCCGATTCGCAGGTCTTCAGGTTTGCAGGCCAGCCTGAGCCCGCCGTGCCGGCCGCGAACGGCGGAAAGCCACCCGGCCTTGACCATGGCGTTTGCGGTCTTGATGACCAGATTCTGGTTCCAGCAGAGGAATCTCGAAAGCTCCGGCACCGAATGGGGCGTCTCGGGGTCGGCCTCGTTGGCAAGGTGCATCAGAATTCTCAGGCCAAGGTCTGTAAATCGCTTCAGGTGCATGGTCGGTTCGGAGAAAGGATGAGAAAACGGGAATTTCCGTGAGGAGATTCCCGTATCATACTCGATGGACGGCAGCGTCCATGGCCTTCGCCTGGACGGCTCCCGATCCCTTAAAGGGATCGAAAGCGGTCCGCAGAATTCGGATCAGGCCTCGCTGCCCGTTCCGAACACTTCAGCGTGGATCTGCCGTGCCGGAACGCCAGCAGCTTCGAGAGCGGCGCGCATCCCTGACATGAAGTCGCCCGGGCCGCAGAGATAGGCGTCGACGTCGGCCGACGGTGCAAGCGCCCTGATGTCCTCCACGCTCGGACGGGCACCGAGCTTAACGCACGGACACTTGATGGTCGTGTCGGCTTCGGCAGGCTGTGTCACGAATGCAAGCAGCTTCGCGTTCTTCAGCTTGCCGGCAGCCTCACGAACCTCATTCACGAAGACGAGTTCAGACGCCGTGCGGGCAACCTGAACGAAGGTCACCTGACGCTCGGGCGTGTTTCGTGCGATCGATTCGAGCATGGCGAAAATCGGAGTGACGCCGATGCCGGCTCCGGCGAGGAACACCGGATTCGTACCTTCGGCAAGATGGAATTCGCCGGCGGGTGCCGAGACGTCGATGGTGTCGCCGGCCTTGAGGCACTTGTGCAGATGATTGGACATGAGGCCGGCGGGGGCATCGCCCGCGGCGGCAATGCGCTTGACGGAAATGCGGAGCTGGCTCCGGTCCTCCGGTGCCGCCGAGAGCGAATACTGGCGCGGTTGGACGAGCTTCAATTCGGGCAGATAGGCGCGCACCGACACGAACTGGCCGGGCTTCCAGACAGGCACCTTCCCGCCATCTGCAGGCGTCAGGTAAAGGCTCACGACGTCGGGCGTCTCTTCGACGCGTCTCGAGACGATGAAGGGGCGCCAGCCAGACCAGCCGCCGTCGGCGTTCGCCTGAGCCTCGTAGATGCCACTCTCGACTTCGATCATCAGGTCGGCGAGCTGCCCGTATGCGGCACCCCATGCTTCGAGGAGTTCATCGGAGGCCGCTTCTCCGAGAACCTCCCTGATGGAGGCCAGAAGATGCCGGCCGACAATCGGATAGTGCTCGGCGCGGATGCCGACCGTTGCGTGCTTCGAGGCGATGAACTTGACCGCGGGCAGAAGCACGGCCGGATTTTCGATGTTTTCTGCGTAGGCGAGGACGGCTTCAGCCAGTGCCTTCTGCTGACGTCCGCGGGCCTGATGAGCCTGGTTGAAAATGTTCCGAAGTTCGGGATTTCCTTCGAGCATGCGGCGGTAGAAGTGCGTTGTGAGCAAAACGCCGTGTTCACGAAGTACCGGCACGGTGGCCTTGACTTGTTCGATCTGTCGGGGTGTCAGCATGGATTGGTCTCCCAGTTGCAATGGAATTCTTGTCGGTGAAGCGCATCTCGCCTGGCGGCGGATGCGGACTGACATCGTCACGGGCCCGTTCGATGTTGGTTGAACAAATCTTATATTTCAAATATCTGTATTGTCAAGAAGCGCGCGTCGCCTTTTGTAAGAGAATGCTTCGCGTTCGCATCGTCGAATTTGCGTGGCAAGACTCGGCCGCCGTCGGCAGAGGGCCGGACCTGTGCGGCCAGCCCGCCCGAGCCGCTCAAAGTCCGCTACAATATCCGGAATTTTTATTCATCCCCTTTTTAGAAAGGCCTCAAAGTGTCCGCTCTCATTCTTGGTCATAAGAACCCCGACTCCGACAGCATCATTTCCGCCATTGCCTGCGCGCATCTCTACAAGCAGCGTGGTCTGGACGTCGTGCCGGCCGCCCAGGGCACGCCCGCCCCGGAAACGGCCTTCATCCTCGAGCGCTTCGGCCTTGAAGCTCCGGAAATCGTGACGAGCGTCGCCGGCCGCGACGTCTACCTCGTCGACTACTCCGACAAGGCCCAGGCTCCCGCCGACATTGATGAGTGCAACCTCAAGGGCATCGTCGACCATCACAAGCTCGGCGACGTGACCTCCACGGCTCCGCTCGAATGCATCATCTGGACGGCCGGCTGCACGAACACCATCCTCAAGCGCATGTACGACTACATGGGCTTTGAAATCCCGGCCAACATCGCCGGCGCCATGCTCTGCGCCATTCTCTCCGACACGGTGATCTTCAAGTCTCCGACGACCACCGACATGGACCGCCAGGCTGCCGCGGAACTCGCCGCAATCGCCGGCATCGCCGACATCCAGGCCCTTGGCATGGAGCTCTTCACCGCCAAGTCCGCCGTCGCCGGCTGCACCCCGCGCTCTCTCATCTTCCGCGACTTCAAGGACTTCAATATGAACGGCTGCAAGGTCGGCGTCGGTCAGCTCGAACTCGTCTCCCTTGACCTCGTCGCCGACATGAAGGCCGCGCTCGAAGCCGAGCTCGCCGCCGTCAAGTCCGAGGAAGGTCGTCACTCCGCCCTTCTGCTCCTCACGGACATCATGAAGGAAGGCTCCGAACTTCTCATGGTCTCCGACGATCCCGCCCGCATCGCCGAAGGCTTCGGCAAGACCTTCGTCGAAGGCTCCAACCTCTGGCTCGACGGCGTCATGAGCCGCAAGAAGCAGGTCGTGCCGGCCCTCGAAGCCGCCTTCCGCAAGTAATTGCGCCTTCCGCCCGCCTCTCAAGGCAGGCTGATTGACGAACAAAGCCCCGAATTCGATGTGAATCCGGGGCTTTTCTTCTCGGGTGAATTCATTCGCCGGCGTCGTCTCTCTCCGCACTTCGGGTCGCATGAGCCCAGAACGCCTCGGCGGCGCTCGAGAGCGCCACGTTCCTGCGTCGAACAAGAATCTGCTCCGAGGTGCGTTCAGGAACCAACGGTATGAAGACAAGTGCTTCGAGCGGCCTCATGTCGAAGTCGCCCTTGACCACGAGCATCATCGTGCGGGCATCTCCTGCGAGCGTCATGAAGGGAATTGATGACGATTCATGAAGCCCCCACCGTCATGCGTGAGGCGGATTCGCCGAACCACTCTTCGAACGCGTCGCGCAGAATGTGGCGGTGCGGGAGCATCAGAGGAAAGCCTTCGAACATGCCGGTGGTGACGGCCGTCTCGCGGGGAGCGGCACGTTCTGGTATTTGGTGGCCTCAACGGGCCCGAGCAGCAATGCGGCGTCGATCGCGCCCGCATCGAGATGGGTCTTGAGGTCGTCGCTGTCGGCAAAGTAGATCTCGACCCGGGGGAGGCACCGCCAGCTCCTTAGCCAGCGTGCAAGCGCATGGGCGCCGTTCGTCTCGACGCATCCGATGCGCACCATGCCCGCGAGTCCCTCGCCCGCGGACTCGAGCTCGTGCCGAACGGCATTGTCGAGGTTCACGATCTGGCGGGCACGCACCTGCAGGAGCAGTCCGGCCTCGGTCGGCGTCATGCCTTTCCCGGCGCCCTCAAAGAGCTCGGCGCCGTATTCGCTCTCGAGTTCCTGTATGCGTCGGGTGAGCGCAGGCTGCGAGATGTGCAAGCGCTCGGCAGCGCGGGAGAGGCTGCCTGTTTCTTCCTCACTCGGAGGACGACCACCCGCCTTTGCAGAAAGTGCTGGATCCGGTCAGATCCATCTCCAGTGATTCATTTTCATGCTCAACCATGCATGATCCGCATGGATCAAGAGACAGCAAAACGCCCGCGGGCGTGGAGCCTGCGGGCGTTCGGAAAGGAGGCGTCGGAACCTTACATCAGGGCGAGGAGCGCGTCGACGTCCTCTTCGGTCGTGGCCCAGCTGGTGGCGAGGCGCACGATCGTGTGGTTGTCGTCAGGCTTTTCCCAGAAGCTCAGGCCAACCTTTTCGCAGAGGGTCTGGTACTTGTCGTCGGGGAGCTTGACAAAGGTCTGGTTCGTCGTGGAGTTGAAGAGGAGCTGATAGCCCTTTTCCTTCAGGCCCTCGCGGAGCTTTTCAGCGAGGCGGACGGCCTTGGCGCCGTACTCGACGTAGCGGTTCTCCTCCATGAGGGTCTCGAACTGCAGGCCGGTGATGCGGCCCTTGGCGAGGAGCGCGCCCTGCTGCTTCATCCAGGTGAAGAAGCGCGGGCAGATGTTGGGCGTCGGGAAGACCACGGCTTCGCCGAAGAGCGCGCCGCACTTCGTGCCGCCGATGTAGAAGGCGTCGCAGGTGCGGGCGATGTCGGCGAGCGTCACGTCGGTCTTGGTGGCGCCGAGACCATAGGCAAGACGAGCGCCGTCAAGGAAGACGCGGGCGCCGTAGCGGTGCGCGACGCCCGTCACAGCCTCGAGCTCTGCGCGCGTGTAGAGCGTGCCCGTTTCCGTCGGGTGAGAGATGTAGACCAGCGCGGGCGCGGGCATGTGGTCGCGGTTGCCGTCGACGATGTACCTGTGGAAGGTGGCCTCGACGTCGCGCGCACGAAGCTTGCCGTCGCGCTGCGGAAGTTCGAACACCTTGTGGCCGAGACTTTCGATGGCGCCCGCCTCGTGAACGGAAATGTGACCGGTCTGGGCGGCGATCACACCCTCCCAGGGCTTGAGCATCGCGCCGATCACCGTGCGGTTCGTCTGGGTGCCGCCGGCGAGAAGATGAACTTCAGCGTCGGGAGCGTCGCAGGCTTCGCGGATGAGCTCCGCGGCCCTTGCCGTATGCTCGTCCGATCCGTAGCCGGACGATTTTTCAAGATTCGTTTCCGTGAGCCTTGTGAGAATCTCCGGAATGCAACCCTCCATATAGTCGGAGGCAAATTCAAGTCGTGCCATTGTCATGGTCCATGCTGAGTGGGTTCGACATATTCTAGCGCATTCGCGGCGTTTCCCCGAACGGGGACTTTGTAGCCTGTATTTCCTTGCAATCCGTCCCTCAGGCGTTGTTATGATGAAGTGACGGCATCAAGATGAATCGCGATGGTTTTGGAATTCCCGTCCTGCAGCGAAAGCGCGCACATTGCCGTCAAACCGTGCTATCTTGACCGGATCGCATTTCCTTTTTGGAGACAAAAATGTCAGAACGCATTCAGCTCAAGGCGGGCGACGCAGCGCCCGCCTTCTCGGCGCCCGGACTTGACGGCGAGCCCGTCACGCTCGAGTCCTTCGCTGGTCGCGGCCTCGTGCTCTACTTCTATCCGAAGGACAATACTGCGGGATGCACGCTCGAGGCCCAGGGCTTTCGCGACCATCTGGCCGACTTCGAGGCCCTCGGCTACGCCGTTGCAGGCGTCTCGCGCGACAGCGTGAAGAGCCACTGCGGCTTCCGCGACCGCCAGAACCTCAACTTCCCGCTTCTCGCCGACAAGGAGGAAGTCGTATGCACGGCCTACGGCGTCATGAAGGAGAAGATGATGTACGGCAAGCTCTGCCGCGGCATCGAGCGCTCCACGTTCGTGATCTCGCCCGAAGGCACGATCATTCATGCGCTCTACGGCGTCAAGGCGAAGACCCACGTCGAGGAGCTCCTCGCGCTTCTCAAGGCCTGAGGACGAACGAGCAGTGACGACAAAGGGGCGCGGCTTCTCCCAAGGCGGGAGGCCGCGCCTTTTGACTTCTTCTTCTGTCATGCCCTTCCCTTCCCTTCCTCTCCACCTTGCGTGTTGCGCAAGGCTTCTTTGCGCCGAATGTCGTTCAAAGACGACATTGAGGCGAATAGGATGAACGTCATCCCATTTTCATGACACGCATGAGGAGAGAAACATGAGGAAGATCACCGTTCGCATTGCCGCCGCAGCCGCTGCCATGCTCACCGCCATGTCGGCCCAGGCGCTTGAGACGTCCGTCAAGCCCGCCGTCACCGATCTCGGCGTCACGCCGGAATCGTACATGCTCGTCGGCAACTCGTTCACCTACTATTCGTGCGGCCTCAACACGATCGTCAACGGCCTTGCGAAGGCCGACGGCAGGAAGATCCGCCGCAACCGCATGGTGACGATCGGCGCGGCCGACCTCGAATGGTTCAACGTCTGGGACCTCGTGCGCCCGACGGGCATCGCCTCGACCTACGTCGACCATGCGGACGGCGGCAAGATCAAGCGCTTCGACTTCACGAAGGAAAAGGTCTTTGACGTCGTCGTCCTGCAGGACAACAGCAAGGGCCCGATTGATCCGATGCGCAGGGACACCTTCCGCCGAGGGCTCGAGCGCCACTCGACCGACCTCGCGGCTATCGGCATCCGTTCGATGATCATGATGACCTGGGCCTGGGAGGGCAGGCCCGGCATGACGCGCGAGCTTGCCGACGCCACCACGACGGCCGCCAACGACAACGGCGTGATGGTCATTCCCGCGGGTCTGGCCTTTGCCGAGGCGCTCAAGGCGCGTCCTGAACTCAAGCTCTACAGGCCCGACCACTTCCATCCGTCCGCCGAAGGCAGCTACCTCGCAGGCTGCGTCCTCTATGCGACCATGTACAGGAAGTCGCCCGAGGGCCTCGCCTACTATGGTGCAGAACCTGTTGATCCGAAGACCGCCGCCTTCCTTCAGAAGACCGCCTGGGAGACGACGAGCGAATTCTTCGGCTGGGCCCGCTGACCGTTGATGGACCTCTCCAGCCGCTGAGCAAGGGGCGCGGCCAAAAGCCGCGCCCCTTGCCGTTCATGCAGGTCGCATTTTTCTTCAAGTCCCTAGCGCCCCGCGCTCCGAAGGATCGGCCTGCCCATCCGGGAATAGGTCCTTCTAGATACTTTGGACTAGGTTTCAGTCAACTCTTGGGTGATGCGTAAAGCGTGCGCCCTTTCCTATACTCCACTCTATAAACAACCGCCTGTGCTACCCGCATCGGGGAGTGGACGACGGGCGGAGAGAACAGACGGGGGATGGACGTGGAAGAGACGAAGGTCGCGCAGGCCGCGCATGAAGCCGAACGCAAGACCGTGCGCAGGACAATGCCGACGAAGATGAGTCGTCTGCGCGTCTTTGCGAATTCGCCCGCGCCCCACTTCGAGTCGGGGTTCGGGCGCATTGCCGAGACCCGCATGAAGGGGCTTCCCATCCTCAATCCGCGCATTCGTGTGAAGGCGGACAACTTCCGCCGATGGGGCAACGACTGGATCGGCACGGTGACGACGCCGTGGGCGGTCATCGTGGTCTATGCCTGCGGGTGTCGCGAGAGCTGGGTCGACGTGCCCGCGGGCGAAGTCCGCACGCTCGAGCTGCCCGCAGGTGACTTTCCGTTCCTCGGCTGCAGGGACGACCTGCTCGGCGACTATCTGATGCTCTCGCTCGTGAGTCCCGTTACGGAGTTCGAGGACCAGGCGGCGGCCGAGGCCGTGGCCGAGATCGCCCTCAGGACCATTCTCACCGTGCCCGAAGACGAAAAGTTCGGGACGAATTACGACACCGAGGAGGAAGGCACGCCCATTCCTCCACTCACGCCGCCCGTCGCGGGCAGGAAGGTCATTCCGATCAGGGCCGTGCCGCAGGGCGGCGCCGACGGCGGGTCCGTTCAGGTCACGCGCCGCGGGTTCTTCACCCGCATGGCGAAGGGAGCGGACAAATGATCGATGCCGGTGTCATCACCGTCGACCTGCTGCTCGCGCCGGAGTCCCGTCCCGGTGACCTTCGCGTGAGACGCGCATCGCTTCTCAACGAGCGCACGCTCAACCTCATGGACAGGCTTGCCCGAAGCTCGGGGAGCTGCCGCGAGGTGGTGCCGCTCGTCTTCAGCCTCTGCCCCTGCGCGCATCTCGTCACGCTTGACGCCGCCGAACGTGCGGCCGCAGGTCTTGCGGAGGACGAGCGCCGCACGGTCGACGGCGGTCTCGCCGAGCGCGCGCTGATGCTTGAGGCGCTTCTGGAAAACATCCGCGTACTCGCGCTTGACGCCTCGAAGCTCGTCTGCGTCCCTGTTCCAGCCGATTCGCTTGCCGCCTATGCAAAAGCCCGAGCGGGCTTTTCGGGCGTCATCAGGACGCTGCAGGGGTTCAACCTCGTCACGGGACAGGTCGATGAAGACGCCCTCCTTGAGGCACACCGCCTTATCGACAGACTGACGGCCGACTGTGAGGGCCTTCTGGCATCACTGGTTTTCGGCATTTCTCCCGAAGCCTTTCTGGAGATGACCGAGCCCGTGCAGTACGCCGCCTGGTACGGGACGAATGCCTCGACCGTCGCCTCGGCGCTCGCCTACCGCTACCATGCCCTGCCCGCAGCCTTCGGTGCGCTGGACTGCCCGCCTGTACCGCAACCCCATGAGCTCGACTTTCCGGATTTTGCCGACGAGATGTACCACAGGCTCAGGAATGAAGCCGACTTCGAGGCCGAGCCCATTTACCGCCGCAGGCCCTCGTTTACGGGAGCACTCGTGAGGGAGGCGGGACACCCGCTTGTCGAAGCCCTCTGCGCCACGGCGGGCCAGTCGGCCGGCACGCTCCTTGCGGCCCGCCTTCTTGACACGGCCGCGTTTTGGGCACAGCTCGCGCACAGGGAGCTCGAGAATCTGCCAGCCCTTCCCGAGGTCTACACAATGCGGCTTCCCGACGCCTGCGGGGCAATTGCCTGCGCGACTACCGCCCGAGGTCTTCTCACACACGCCTCGGGCTTCAGGCAGTCGAGGTCCGGACTCGAGCACTTCCATGCCGTGGTTTCCCCCACCGAGTGGCAGTTCGCTCCCGAGGGTCCCGGCCAGCAGGCGCTTGAAAGCGCCGTGAGGCACCTGAAGCGCTCCGGTGCGGGCGTCGACGAGGAGACTCTCAGAAACATCATCCGTCTGGCGCTCTTCGGGCTTGACGCCTGCGTGCCGCTTGACATCAGGCTTCGGGCTGCAGGAAGGAGTGATACATGCATGAAATGAGCATTGCCGAAGGCATCATCGAGATTGTCGAGCGCACGGCAGGCCGGAGCGGAGTCACACGCGTGAAGGAGGTTCGAATCGAGGTGGGCGAACTCGCAGGGGTTGACATCCCGTCCCTTGAATTCGCCTGGGTCTCCGTCACTCGCGGAGGGCCCGCCGAGGGCTCAAGGCTCGTGATTGAACGGCCGCGGGGAGAGGCCTGGTGCCTCGACTGCGCCAAAACCGTCCCGCTTGCCAAATATGGCGATCCCTGCCCCGTCTGCGGGGGCTTTCATCTCGCTGCCACGGGCGGCACTGAAATGCGCGTCATCGACTTCGTCCCCGAAGATTGACTTCTATGGTCTCATGCGTAAACAACGATTATCAACACCGCTCAAGCGACACCGCCCCTCAAGTTGGAGAAACAGGAAAAGGAAAGGCAGGCATGAAGAGGCGCTCTTGTATTGCAATGCAATACGATTTGGGTTATCGTATCTCCATAGATTAGAGGAGGACACCATATGAGTGCTCAAACCATCAGTCTGCGTCTGCCGGAAGAGGAGGTCGCCATTCTCAATCTTCTCTCAGACAGAGAGCGGCGCACCAAAACCCAAATTATTCGCGAAGCTCTGCAGCCTCTTTTCAGGAAAGTCTTGGATGAGCCGGAAAGGATTACGTTAAGCAATACGGAATTTCAGGCCTTGTTAGATGAAATGGCAACGCCGCCTGGTGAAGAAGTTCTTGCACGTCGTCGCCATCTCATGACCTATGAGCGTTGGAAATGACCGTTTATTCTTTCTCCAAGCCACTGCCTCTCGACCCGGACATTCCACAAGATGCTCTAGATCGCTTTGATTGCGACGTCCCGGTATTGAACCAGTGGTTGCGGACGCGCTCTGTTCATAACGAAAAGTATGGCAACAGTCGAACCTACGTGGCCTTTGATGAGGGGGGAAGCATTGCAGGGTATTTTTGCATTAGCAATGCTGTTCTTGATCATGATCGCTTGTCAGCGGGTTTTCGTCGGAATATGCCAAACCCGTTGCCGTGCTGTCTGCTTGGAAGACTAGCGGTCGATAAACGCTATCAGGGGCAAGGGCTCGGCGGAGCATTGTTAGTCGAGGCCTTGAAGATAACGCAGGGCGTTTCCAGGATGTCCGGTTGTTGGGCGTTAGTCGTTCAACCTAAGGGCGAAAAAGAAATTGGCTTTTATGAGCATCTCGGCTTTCGCCGATGCAAAGTAGGAGATCCGCCAATGCTCTTTTTCGAAATCGAACACTTCACAAAGTTAACGGTCGCCCCTCCAAACGGAAGGGCGGCGTGACTGCTCCCCGTCCGATTTGAACCCAAATCGGACGAGGCTTCCTGCTTCTTCGACGTTGCCTCAGCCATAGCTTCGGTCTTACGCATCTCCACAGGCTTTGGCTCGTGACGTTACGAGCGCAAGACGGTCAGCCCAGCCGCCTTCAACATCCGGATGCCTTCCTGCTTGATGTTCAGGGAGGCATTGATATCCCGGTCATGGTGAGCACCGCAATGCGGGCATGTCCCTTTCTAGGCAAATGAACGATTGAGTGTCAAACCCGATGGCAAGTTCAGGCTATAGCAGTGTGAATCCTCCACGCCCATCCTCTCTTTCGGCTGGGCTTTCCTCCTCTTCCGGAGGACTCCCTGACCGCTGACAGCGGATATGCTCAGCAATCTGCACTCACTTGGAGCGCATCTCCGCACAAACCCGAATTAGAGTGTTCAGGTTTACGCCTGAACCGCGCTGGCAATAATGCTGGTTATGGAGCTGCATTTTTTTCGAACGTCTGACTGTCACCTATCCGCCCTTTGTTTCTGAACAAGAGTTGCATTTCGGGTGCTGCGTTCAGAGGGTTCCCTCTCCAGAGACGCAGGGCAATCATTCCGGTCTGCAGTTGGGCATTATCGATCCACTTTGTGGAGCTCGTGGTAACATCACGGCACATTCCACCCACATCCGACCGCTTCGAAAACCATGCTCAACTGGCTCATCGGGACGCTCTTCATGGCGTTTCCCCTGCTTCTTCCCATTTTCATTCTCATGATCGCCCGCAAAATCGGCTACCGCTGGCCCGCCCAGAGGCTCTTCATGCGTGTGGCGCTCGCCTTCTACGCGATCTCTCTCGTACTCATCGGCGGGCATGCCGCTGAAACCGGACTCGGACTTCAGGAATTCTTCAACGCCTACTACGGCGCGGCTTCTGATGCCACCCTGCTCTACTACCTCGGTCTCGCGTGCCAGATCCTCGCCATTGTCGCGCTCATGTTTGTTGTCAACTGGAAGGTCATTCGCCTCTACTACGGCGAGGACTGGAAGGCTCCCGCCGGCTTCATGACGAAGGAGGAGGCCGAGAAGGCCGCCAATGCCGACGATGTTCAACCCGAAGCCAACGTCGCCGAACCTCGCAAAAAGGACGGCAGGACCGAATAATCGGCGTCAGATCTTCGCTCCCGTGTGTGAAAAGGCCGCAGGTGTCAGAGCCCGCGGCCTTCTTGTATTCAGTGACTGTGGAGGAAATGCTTGGGTTTGCGCATCAAAGGGCGGCCTTCTCGGTCGCGTGAGCCTCGTCCCAAGCGGCCATCATGTCGAGCCAGGGGGCTGCGCCCGTGCCGAATATCGAGCCTGCGGTTTCGGCCATGGCGGGCGTGAGCGGTAGTTCGCCGTGGTAGAAGGCCTCGAGTTCGGTCGCCGAGAGGCCGAACCACTTCGCCGCGAGTGCGGGCGGGGTATCTGCGAGGATTTCGCGAAGGACTTCTCCGGGGTGCTGCTGGGCGGATGCGGGCCTGCGGCCGCCGCGCTTCCCTGCGGGACTGGGCTTGCCGGACTTTCCGGCCTTGTTCGGTTTTCCGGCCATGACGCTGGTCTCCAAAAACGGTATGTATCCTGCAATCTTATCCCTTTGGGTGACGTTCTTCTAGTACCAATGCTCAATTGCAACGGTCCTTGTGGTTGAGGTCGGGGTATCCGCGAGACGCCTAGAATGAAGGCATAGACAAAGTTTTTGTGCGCCTCTCCAATTCGGGATGCGCGCGAAGGAGACCGAAAGATGTGCACAACCTGCGGCTGCGGCGAACACAACCACACCCACATGCACGCCCATGTGGACGAGAACGGCAATGTAACGACTCATGTCGCCCACGATCACGATCACGATCATGAGCATCGTCATGACCATGCCAACGGGCACCATCATGACCAGGACCACGGTCCCGCTCACAGCCACGCCCCGACGACGTCCGCCTCGCGCGCCATCTCGATCGAGGAGGACATCCTCGGGCGAAACAACGCGATTGCGGCCGTCAACAGGAAGTTCTTCCGCGAACACCGCGTGCTCGCGCTCAATCTTGTCTCGTCGCCCGGTTCGGGCAAGACCGAGCTTCTCGCTCAGACGCTCAAGAGGGCCTCGGGCTTTCGCACGGCCGTGATCGAGGGCGACCAGCAGACCGCGAACGACGCCGAGCGCATACGCGCCACGGGCGTGCGAGCCCTGCAGATCAACACGGGCAAGGGCTGCCATCTCGACGCCGCGATGGTGAGCCACGCGCTCGAGCACCTCGTGCCTGAAGACGAGTCCGTGCTCTTCATCGAGAACGTAGGCAACCTCGTCTGCCCGGCCGAGTTCGACCTCGGCGAGGCTCACAAGGTCGTGCTCCTCTCCGTCACGGAGGGCGAGGACAAGCCGCTCAAGTATCCCGACATGTTCCGCGCGGCCGACCTGATGATCCTCACGAAGACGGATCTTCTGCCCTACGTCCCGTTTGACGCAGAGAGGGCCGAGGAGAACGCCAGACGCGTGAACCCGAAGATCCGCACGATGCGTGTCTCGGCCGTGTCGGGCGAAGGCATGGAGAAGTGGCTCGCCTGGCTTGCCGCCGAACTGATGCTCTCGGGACTGTGAGGTCCGGCCATGACGAAGGCCGCAACGGACTTTCGCGTGCGCGGACTCGTGCAGGGCGTGGGCTTCAGGCCCACGGTCTACAGGATCGCGCTTGAGCTCGGGCTCTCGGGCACCGTCTGGAACGACGCCGAAGGGGTCGTCGTGCACCTTGAGGGCGAACCTGAGGTGCTCGAACGCTTTCCCGAGGCGCTCCTTGCCGGGAAGCCCCCGCTCGCGCGCATCGACGCCGTCGAGCCCGCAGCGGGCGAACTTCAGGGCATGGAGGGCTTCTCCATTTCCGCCACGCCCTCCGGCGGCCGCGTGACCACTGCCGTCACTGCCGACGCCTGTGTGTGTGACGCCTGCCTCGACGACATCTTCAATCCAAATGACCGCCGCTGGCGCTATCCGTTTGCAAACTGCACCCATTGCGGTCCGCGCTTCACCATCACGCGCCACCTTCCCTACGACCGTCCTCAGACGGCCATGGCGGGCTTTCCGATGTGCCCCGACTGCAGGGCCGAGTACGAGGATCCGCTCAACAGACGCTTCCACGCCCAGCCGATCGCCTGCCCCGTCTGCGGACCGAAGCTCACGCTCGTGACGCCCGACGGTACGGCGGTCGAGGGCGACGCCATCCGCGAGACGGTGAAGGCCCTCGGGACCGGCAGAATCGTTGCGATCAAGGGGCTCGGCGGCTTTCACCTTGCGTGTGACGCCGAGAATCCGGAAGCCGTCGCCGCGCTCCGCAGCCGCAAGCAGCGCGATGAAAAGCCCCTTGCCGTCATGGTCGCGGGCCTTGCTTCGGCCGAGCGCTTCGCACACGTCACCGACGATGAGAAGGTCCTTCTCACGGGCCCCGCGCATCCGATCGTGTTACTGAAGAGAAGGACGGGGGAAAACGTGCCTGCGCTCGCAGGCGTTGCCGACGGACTCGAGGCGATCGGGGTCATGCTCCCCTATACGCCCCTTCACGCCCTCATCTTCCACAGCTTTGCGGGCGAGCCCGAGGGACGCGCCTGGATGAACGACGTCCTCCCCGTCACGCTTGTGATGACGAGCGCCAACATGAGCGGACTGCCGCTCTGCACCGAAAACGAGGAGGCGCTCGAGCGCCTCTCCGGGGTTGCGGACCTCTTCCTGCTCTCGAACCGTGACATCGTCACGCCCTGCGACGACTCGGTCGTGAGGGCGGGCGTCGAGGGCACGTCGTTCGTGCGCCGCTCAAGGGGCTATGCGCCCGAGGCGGTCATGCTCCCCGAATCTGCGGGCGCGGCGAAAAAGCCCGTCGCCCTCGCCTTCGGGCCCTATCTCAAGAACACGGCGTGCTTTCTTCGTGATCGCGAAGCCTTCCTCACGCAGCACGTGGGATCTCTCTCGAACCGACCGACGGTCGAGCTTCTCTCGCGCTCGGTCTCACACATGAGCGCCCTTTTCGAACTGAGTCCCGAGGTCGTCGCCTGCGACGCGCATCCGGACTTTCCCTCGACGAGACTTGCCCTTGAATATGCGGACCTGCACGGCATTCCCTGCATTCCCGTCCACCATCATGCGGCCCACGTGGGCGTCGTGGCGGCGGAGCGCGGCGTCGTGAAGCCCCTGCTCGGCCTTGCGCTCGACGGCGTCGGCATGGGAGCGGACCGTCTCCCCTGGGGCGGTGAACTGCTTCTCTGCGGGCCCGCCTCCTGGGCGAGGCTCTCTCACCTCGAGCCCATGCCGATGCCGGGCGGCGACAGGGCCGCCACGGAACCCTGGCGCATGGGCGTCGCCCTGATGGCGATGGCGGGCGCGGGGGACTTTGCAGAAGAACTCTTCCCCGACATTGCGTCCGTGCCGATGCTGAGAAACCTCCTCGCAGGGGATCCGGAGAAGGCGGCCCTGCTCGGCACGACCACGTCCTTCGGACGCTGGTTCGACGGCATGAGCGCCATTCTCGGCCTCTGCACCCATCAGCACGACGAGGCCACGGCCGCCATGCGCCTTGAGGGCGCTGCGGTGCGCGGACGCGACAATCCCGCCTGCGGCACGCTCGACGTCGAGGCGGGCGACCGGATGATTCTTGCCGACGGCACGCTCTCGCTCGTGCCGCTCGTTCGCCGCGTCGTCGACGAAAGGCTCGCGGGCACATCCGTCGAGTGTCTCGCGGCTCTCGTGGAAAATGCCGTCATCGCCGCACTCGCCGACTGGATCGCCTTCCACGCGACGAAGCTCGTCGAAGAATTCGGTCCGGGGTTGCTAGCCTCGGACGACAATGAAAACATGCTCGTCGCCCTCACGGGCGGCACCATGAACAATGCGGCCCTCTCGAAGGGGCTCGTCGAAGCGCTCGCCTCGAGGGGCCTCGCCGGAGCGCTGCCGCTCCACGTCCCCGCAGGCGACGGCGGGCTTTCGCTCGGCGAGGCCTGGTGGGCCCGCTCGGCGCTGGCCGCAGGCGCGGCCGAGTACGCGGCGCTTCACGCCTCCGACGTTCTCGGACGCGCGCAAACATAAGGAGAAGCAGGACATGTGTCTCGCCATTCCAGGACAGATCATCAGGCTCGCCGGCAACGGCGAGGCCGTCTGCGACATCGGCGGCATTGAAAAGACCGTCAACGTCTCGCTCATCGAGCGCCCCGTGCCGGGCGACTGGGTCATCGTGCACGTGGGCTTCGCGCTCAATCGCATCGACCCCGAGGAGGCCGAGAGAACCCTCGCGGCACTGAGGGCCGCAGGCCTGCACGACGAGGAGTGCGCATCATGAAGTACGTCGACGAATACCGCGAGGGCGACGCCGCACGGCGCATTGCCGCCGAGATCAGGCATGAGGCCGATCCGAAGAGGACCTACCGCTTCATGGAGTTCTGCGGCGGCCACACCCACGTGCTCGCCCGCTGGGGCCTCACCGACATCCTCCCGCCCAACGTGCGCATGATCCACGGACCGGGATGCCCCGTCTGCGTGCTCCCCGTCGCACGCATCGACATGGCGATGCAGCTCGCGCTCGAAAGGAACGTGATCCTCTGCACCTATGCCGACACCATGCGCGTTCCTGCGGGCAGGGGCATGTCGCTCTTCAAGGCCAAGGCTCAGGGCGCGGACATCCGCATGATCTACTCGCCCATGGATGCGCTTGAGCTGGCGAAAGCCAATCCCGAGCGCGAGGTCGTCTTCTTCGCGATCGGGTTCGAGACGACCACGCCGCCCACGGCCGTCGTCCTCAAGGCCGCAAGGGCTGCGGGCGTGAAGAACTTCTCGGTCTTCTGCAACCACGTGCTCACGCCCGCCGCAATGACCCACATCCTGAAGATGAGCGAGGAGCGTCCAGAAGTGCCGGTTCTCGACGGCCTCGTGGGCCCCGCCCACGTCTCGACCATCATCGGTTCGGGACCCTACGAGGTCTTCGCGCGCGACAACCGCCTTCCCGTCGTCGTGACGGGGTTCGAGCCCCTCGACATGCTCTACGCCATCCTGATGATGGTGAGGCAGGTGAACGACGGCCGCCACGAGGTCGAAAACGAATTCACCCGCGCCGTCACCCGTGATGGGAACGTCGCCGCCATCCGCCTCATGGACGAGGTCTTCGAGCTTCGCGATTCGTTCGAGTGGCGCGGACTCGGGCGCCTCCCGAAGTCCGCCCTGAAGCTTCGCCCCGAATGGGCGGACTTCGACGCGGAAAAGCGCTTTGCCATGACCGAGCGCGCCGTCACCGACAACAAGGCCTGCGCCTGCGGTGCGATCCTGAGAGGCGAAAAGACGCCCGAACAGTGTCCGCTCTTTGGCCGCGCCTGCAATCCCGCCAACCCGATCGGCGCCTGCATGGTCTCCTCGGAAGGCGCCTGTGCGGCCGCTTGGAGCTACGGCCGACGCCGAGCCGCAGCGCCCGAGAAGGCGAAGACTTCTGACGATCAGCGATAAAGGAAGAACCATGACCGACTTTTACATGCGCCCCCTCGACATGAAGAACGGCGCCGTCGACCTCACCCACGGCGCGGGCGGCCGCGCCACCGCGCAGCTCATTCACGACGTCTTCGGACGGCACTTCACGAACGTCTGGTTGGACGAAGGCCATGACGGCGCGCTTCTCCCGCCCATGCCCCGTCCCGTCGCCGTCTCCTGCGACGGCCACGTCGTGCGTCCCCTCTTCTTCCCGGGCGGCGACATCGGCCGCCTTTCGGTCGCGGGCACCGTCAACGACGTCGCCATGTGCGGCGCACGTCCCCTCTATCTCACCGCAAGCTTCATTCTTGAAGAGGGCTTTCCCCTCAAGGACCTCGACGCCGTCGTCGCCTCCATGGCGAAAACCTGCGAAGAGGCGGGCGTCGCCATCGTGACGGGCGACACCAAGGTGGTCGAGCGCGGCCACGGGGACGGCGTCTACATCGCGATCTCGGGCATCGGCGAAAAGATCTCGGATGGCACGATCTCGGGGCGCGCCGCACGTCCCGGCGACGCCGTGCTCATCTCGGGCACCATGGGCGATCATGGCACCGCCATCCTCTCCTTCCGCGAAGGCATGAGCTTCGGCACCACCGTCGAGAGCGACTGCGCGCCCCTGAACAAAATGGTCGAGGCGGTCCTCTCCGCCGCCCCGCGCGTCCACGTGCTGCGCGATCCGACCCGCGGAGGTCTTGCCGCCACCCTCAACGAAATCGCCTCCCAGAGCAACGTTGGCATCCTTCTTGAGGAGAGCGCCGTGCCCGTGCGCCCCGAAGTCCGGAGCGCCTGCGAATTCCTCGGACTCGATCCGCTCTACGTCGCCAACGAAGGCAAGATGATCGTGATCGTTCCCGAAGACGAGGCCGAAGCGGCGCTCGCCGCCATGCGCGCCTCGCCCTACGGTGAAAACGCCGCCAGGATCGGCCGCGTGACGGACGACGCCGACGTCCCCGCCGGCATGGTCGAGATGGTCACCCTCATGGGCGGACGCCGGACCGTCGACTGGCTCGCGGGCGAGCAGCTCCCTCGAATCTGCTGAGCCCAGCGAAGCCTCTGAAGCCCTGCGGGACGCATGTTTGAGCCGTCCGCAGGGCTCTTTTTTTTTTCTTGCAAAACTTGATGCGCGTCAAATGAACTGCAGAATTCCGGAAGGTCTTTTCAGACCTTAAATTGGTAGCAGCTTGTAAATTCTTGGGTCTTTCTGCAGGGTCGCAGGGTTGTCTCGGGCGGTCCGCAGGTTTCATAATGGCGGAAAACCCTCGCAAATCTACGCAAAAATGCGGAAAAAATGCTCGAAATCGGCGCCTGACCACGCTTTCGGGCGAAAATGCCTGCCCTGTTTTCATAAAATTTGCAAGAGGGGCGTGCATCGTCCGCAGGTCCCGAAGGCCTTCGGATCCGTTGGAGGGCAATCGCTGCGGCGAAAAGACTTTGCTATGATTGTGCCCAAGTCGAGCTCGGGTCCCTTTCCGTGTTCGACTCGGTATTCGGGCCCTGTCCGTCAGGAGGACGGGCCGCACTATCGGGACTCACGGTCCCTTCAGGAGTCATTGAAATGAACAAGTCCGAATTTATCACCGCCCTCCAGGCCAAGACCGGTCTCGCCAAGGCCGACGTGACGAAGCTCGTCAACGCCTACGGTGAAGTCGTCATTGAAGCCGTTTCCAAGGGCGAAGACGTTCGCCTCATCGGCTTCGGCACGTTTGGCACCTCCGAACGCGCCGCCCGCGTCGGCCGCAACCCGCACACGGGTCAGGAAATCCAGATCCCGGCCGGCCGCGTCGTCCGCTTCTCCGCCTCCGCCAACTTCAAGGAAGCCGTGAAGTAATCCGCTGATCCTTCCGATCATGCAAGCAAAGAGGAGCCCGCAGGCTCCTCTTTGCATTTTGGTTCCTCACCTTCGTCCCGCTATAATCTGCGGACGAGAACAGCATTCACTCTCAGGAATCCATTTCAGGAGAAGCCATGTCCGCCTGTGCGCCCGCCGGCACCCTGCTCGGCCAGACGACCGAATACGTCGACACCTATCGTCCCGACCTCCTCACGCCCATTCCGCGCTCGCTCGGACGCGACGCGATCGGCGTGCACGACTTCCGCGGCACCGACGTCTGGCGCCTCTATGAAATCACCTGGATCAACAAGCGCGGCCTTCCCGTCGCCGCTGCGGGCGAAATCCGCGTGCCCGCGACGAGCCCCTGCATTGTAGAATCCAAGTCCCTGAAGCTCTACATCGGCTCGCTCACTCAGACGAAGATCGCCTCCGTCGAAGAGGCCGCCCGCCTCATCGCCCGCGACGTCTCCGCGTGCGTGGGCGCACCCGTCGAGGTCCTCATTGACGACCTTGCCCGCTGGGAGATGCCCGTCACCCGCGTCCCCGGCATCGTGCTCGAAGCCGAGTGCGCCGACCTCGAGTGCAGCGTCTACGAACCCGACGCCTCGCTCCTCAAGGCCGCCTCCGACCAAGTCGTCGAGGAGACCCTCTCCTCCAACCTCCTTCGCTCGCGCTGCCCCGTCACGGGCCAGCCCGACCATGCCTCTATCGTGATCAGCTACCGCGGCCGCCGCATCGACCGACGCGCGCTCCTTGCCTACATCGTCTCCTTCCGACGCCACCAGGGCTTCCACGAGCAGTGCTGCGAACAGATCCACGCCGACATCACGCGTGTGCTCGCCCCCGAGGCCCTGTCTGTCAACTGCTGCTTCACTCGTCGCGGCGGCATCGACATCAGCCCCTTCCGCTCCACCGTTGCTGATCTTCCCGATCCCGTCATCAGGACGCCCCGCCAATGAGCTTTCTCAAGATCGGCACGCGCTCGCGCTACGCCCTGCGCTTCATGATCGAGCTTGCCGAAGTCGAACGCGCCGCAAGGTCCGACGAGACCCGCAGGCGAGGTTATGTCAAGCTTCGAACCGTCGCGAGTTCCCAGGACATCTCCTGGCGCTACCTCGAGCAGATCGCGCCCGCACTCGCCGAGGCCGGCATGGTCGAGACGGGACGCGGGCCGCTCGGCGGCTACAGGCTGCTGCGCAATCCCGCAACACTCACCGTCGCCGAGATCCTTGCCGTCGTCGAATCCGACGAAGCGCCCATGAAGTGCTTCGATCCAGAGGACGACTGCAGTCGGCGCGCAGGCTGCGCCGCCACAGCCCTCTGGAAGGGACTCTCCGACGTGGTTGACAAGTACCTGCAGAGCGTCACGCTCCAGGATCTCCTCGACGGTCGCGTCACCGTTCCCAAGCTCATCGATGCACGTTCTGACGAGCCCGCACCTCTGGAGGCGAACGTCTCTGAGCTCGATGAGAAGGCCTGACGACCCTGTCAGGAAAAAACTCACGAAAAGGCCGGCTTCACCCTTGGTGGGTGGTCGCCTTTTTTGGCCGGCAGGCTGTCACGAAGTCCCTGATTGCGCATCACTGATAGGTCTGAACGCAGATAGAAACTGCAAGAACAGAGCGGTGTTTTTGGTGGCACTTGAGTGTAGTGTTGTAATTTTGCAACATCTCAATCGGTTTGGAAGCTTGGGTGGTCTGGTTTTATTCACCCTTGATGAGATTGATACTGCGGACTCCGGCATGTCTTGCGTGGGAATCCCGTTCCCTTCCGCAGTGATCCCTCCTCCGATGTCTTTCAACGTTTGCATTTGCACTTCCCCTTTGCAGCAAGGATTCATGCAGATGTTGCAGATGTCTCTTTCATGGCGTTCCCTTTCGGGATCTGCCCTCTGTCATTTCCCAAGAAATATCCTGGTCCCGACGGACCTTTGCTTTACTCAGTTCTCCCTCCCATTGCGTGTTATTCTTTAAGACTTGAGTGAGTTGAATAAGGGATTACCCCCCCCCCCATCGTTCCAAGCTTCTTTACTCTGCTTTGTGTCCGCCGCTGCTTTCTGTGGCGGAGTTTCATCATGGAGAGAAGAAACATGAACAAGAATTACAAGGTTGTGTTCAGCAAGGCGCGTGGCGCCCTGATGGTCGTCAACGAATTGACGTCCTCCGTGCAGGCCAAGGGCACGAAGACGGTGATCGCCGGTGCGGTGGCTTCGCTTGTGGCGGGCGGCGCCATGGCTGCCGAACCGTCCCTCAACGGTGGTGTATTTAACTGGGACGGTGCAGAGTCCCGTACTTCAACCTCTATTTATGCCAGCGATAAACAAGTAAGCAGCGTCCCGACTTACGCGAATGTAACGGAGGTCAATATTACTGACGGCAGCTTTAAACCCGTGTACGGCTCTGCACTAGCATTCGCTGGTACGCAGAAAATTACGATCAAAAACAGCACGATCTCCGGTGCCCAGAATAGTGCTCTGTTTTTAAATGGTCATAAGGGTAACAGTAATGTTACTGCCGATGGTTTCAGCAACAGCATCGTTGTCCTTGACAATGTGACGATCAAGGATAACCAGTCATCGGCCGGCGGCGGCCTATACATGTACGGCAAGGCTGAAATGACCGTCAATAGCGGCTCCTTTGAAGGGAACAAGGCCCTCTCCAACAAGAAAAATGACCAGGCCTATGGCGGTGCTGCTGTCGTTAAGTCCGGCAAGGTGGTTTTTAAAGATGTGTTGTTCAAGGACAATGTTGCCGAAGCTTCGAATGGCTACGCAACGGGTGGGGCCGTTCTAGTCGACATCACGACCAGCATCAAGGAGAACGGTAAGGATTCCGTTGGCGACGTGACCTTCAAGATCACGAAGGATATGACCTACACGGGTAACAACGTCGTCGGTAGCAACGATGCCGGCAATACCTATGGTTGGTATGCCTACACGAGCGGCGGCTTTCTCTTCCTTGACCGCGCCTCATTTGGCACTTTTGACATCGATGCCGGTGCTACCCTTACTCTCGGTACTGCCGATGCTCAGGGCGACATGGACTCGATTGCGAGTGCCCTCCCGAACAGCGACAAACAAAATCCCAAGTACGCTACCCTAACGAAGAAGGGTGAAGGTACCTTGGTCCTCAATACTGCACTAGACAAATACTTCGGCATCTTCAATGTCGAGAGCGGCAGTGTCGTTCTGAACAAGGCTTGGAATTCCCGTGCTCACACGACTGTTTCCGGTGGCCTTCTCAGGGCCGTCAGTGGCATTTCTCTCGATACGCTTAAATCAGAAAAGGGTGACTTCTGGCAGGCGGGCGAACTTACCGTTACGGGTACCGGCTCCGTCGAGACAGCCTCTCTGAGCATGAAGAATACGGGCGCCTCCAATGGCGACAAGACCGTGCTCAACGTTGCCGGCGGAACGCTGACGATCGCTGGCGACCTCGACGTTGCTTCGGGCGCCGCCAGACTCTCCTCCGGTACGGTCAAGGTGGGCGGTGCCGTCAAGGTGGGTGAATCCAGCGACGCCTCCTTCATTGTTTCCGGCGGCATTCTTGACGCCAAGAGCTCCGCCATCTTCGACGGCTTCCAGACGGAAGGCATGGCTCTCAACAGCGCCATCGGTTCCGGCGCCTCCTTCACGGGTGGCACGATCAACCTGAGTGACTACACGGGCACCTACACCCTTGCCGACCTGAACGCCATGCAGAAGCTCCTCAATCAGAGCAACTCCGTCAAGGTGACGATGACGAACGGCAAGCTCGACGCCGCCGAAGCCACGCTTGACCAGGTCACGACCGCCGGTGCCAACGTTGCCGGCGAAACCGTTTCCACTGAAGTCTCCACGGGCAGTGCGGTCGTCACCGTTGCCAACGGCAATGACGCCACGGTCGGCTCCGTCATGGTCGAAGCTGCCGAAGGCTCCGCCGAAGCCGCCGCCACCAACCTCGTGCTCAAGGAGGGTACGCTGACCCTCGCAGGCGGTCTCAACGGCGAAACGAAGGCCGTCGTTGAAGGGGCGCTGGCCGATGACTTCAAGATCACGGTCGGTGATGCTCAGAATGAAGCCACGCTGGTTCTTGGTTTTGATGACACCTCTTCGGGCACGCTCGACAAGACCGTGTCGGTCACCGACAACAGCACGCTCGCCGTCGCGGCCGGTACGTTCGAACTCGCGAAGGTCGAAACCTCTGCTAATGCCGTCGTCGAGGTCGCGAACGAATCCACGCTCAAGCTCGGCGAACTCGCCGGCACGGGCACCGTTCTTGTGGGCGACAAGGACAGCGCCGGCAACGTTGAGGTTGACAAGCTCACCATGACGGAAGGTCTCATCTTCCTTGATCCCGCCTGGCATGAAGGCTCTACGATTGCCGACGCCTCTTCCTTTGCCGTGAAGGATCTCGGTTCGAGTGTTGGGACTCAGTTCGCCGTTGGTCAGAACTCCCTCCTCTCCTTGGGGGCCGACAGGGCTGCCGCTGCGGCTGCCTTTGAGTCCGTAGCTTCCGTGAACGGCCTCACCTGGAGCGAAAAGGGTGTGACGGCCGCTGCCTACGCCGACGCCCCCGTCAAGTTTGATGCAACCGGCGGTCTCCTCATCGACGGCTCCATGACGTCCGAAACCACTCCGCAGCCGACCGTCACGGCCGGCAAGGTTGATGTTGCTGCCAACGGCATGCTGATCGTCAATCAGAAGAACGCCGCCGCCGGCTCGTGGTTCACGGTTGGTGAAGACAATACGGCAAAAGTCACCTTCGCCGACGGTTCCTACCTCGGTATCGTCAACGCCACGGAAGGCACGGTTCAGCTCGCGGGCACCGTCACGAACAACGGCGCCAAGGTCGTGACCGACAACCCGTTCATCGCAGGCGCCTTCGGCACCGGCGACAAGGCCAATACGGTCATCACGACCTTCGACTCTGAATCCGGTCTCGGCGCCATCGCCTCCACCGGCGTTCAGGCCATGGCCCGTCGCGCCGACTTCGTCATGACGGAGACGGTTGCCAACCGCACCTCGCTCGATCAGCCGATGCACGCCGGCGTCAACCTCTGGGCAGACGTCTCGGGCGAACGCTATGAAGCCGACAAGCTTGACAACAACGGCAACTTCCGCGCCGATGCGGCCTACGCCACGTTCGGCGGCGACGTCGAAGTCCTCGAAGGCCTGACCGCCGGTCTCGCCCTCCAGTATGGCGACGCATCGCTCCGCAGCGACGTCTCCGGCATCAAGAACGACATCACCAGCTACGGTCTTACGGCCTACGCCGGCAAGTCGTTCGGCGCCGCGAAGGTCGTCGGCGAACTCGCCTGGCTCAAGTCCGAAAACGACATCACGGCCCACCAGACCGCGCTCAACCAGAAGCTTGACGCGAACATCTACTCCGCCGGCGTGCGCGCCCAGTACGAACTCGCCGCGGGCTCCTTCAAGTTCGTGCCGAGCATCGGTCTGCGCGTCTCCCGCCTTGAAACGGACGACATGACCGTCGGTTCCATCAAGGTTGACGAAGGCGACCTCACCTATGTCCAGATGCCGATTTCGCTCCGCATCTCGGGCTTCGAGGCCGACGCCGCGGGCTGGACCCTTGCTCCGAGCTTCAAGGTCGCCTATGTCCCGACCTTCGGCGACAAGGAAGTCAAGGTCCTCGGCTACAGCCAGGACGTCCTTGACATGAGTCCGGTCCAGGCCGACTTCGGTCTGCGCGCCGTCAACGGCAATCTCATGTTCAATGTCGACATGATGTTGGGTGGCGGCGAAGCCGGCACGTCCTCCATCGGTGGCAAGGTCGGCGTCAAGTACGCCTTCTGATCCTGAGATGATGCGCCTGCGGGGCAAATGCTCCGCAGCCTGACGTCAAAGGCAGGGCGCCCGGTACCTTCAGGAGGAGCCGGACGCCCTTTTCTTTGGATCGTTTCCGACAGAACGACCCCGGACTTTCGTCTCGGGGCCGTTCCTTTTGTTTGGCTTGAGCGCTCTCTTCTCTTTCAGTGCCTTTCGCCGCAGACGGGGCAGCGCTTCCTGCGCTTCACCCTGATGGTGTCGAACTGCATGTTGAGCGCGTCGATGAAGAGCATCCTGCCGCAGAGCGTCGAGCCGATGCCTGCGGCGATCTTCAGGGCCTCGGTGGCCTGAAGGGTCCCCACGATGCCCGTGACCGACGAAAAGACGCCGACGGCTGCGGCCTTGACGTCGTTGCCCGGATCGTCCTCCTCGAAGATGCACTCGAAGCAGGGAGATTCGGGCACGGAAGGATCGAAGACGGTGAGCTGGCCCGAAAAGCGCACGGCGGACGCAAAGACGAGGGGCTTCCCTGCATCATGCGCGGCCCTCGAGACCGCGATGCGGGTTGCGAGGTTGTCCGTGCAGTCGAGGATCACGTCCGCATTCTTCACGAGGGCCTTGAGCTTCACGGCGTCCGCGAATTCGGGCACGGGGATGATGCGGCAATGGGGATTGAGCCTCTCGACCGCGATGGCGGCGCTCTTAGCCTTGTTGACGTTGACCGTCGACGTCGTGTGAAGGATCTGGCGCGAGAGGTTCGAGACCGACACCGTGTCGGCGTCGACCACCGTGATCGTGCCCGCGCCTGCAGCGGCGAGGTAGAGGATGGCGGGAGAGCCAAGGCCCCCTGCTCCGATCACAAGAAAGTGCGCGCTGCTGATGGCGGCCTGCCCTTTCTCTCCGAGCTCGCGCAGAATCATCTGGCGGCTCACGCGCTCCCTGAGGTCTCCGGGAAAGACGTTCCCGCTGGCTTCGTGCTCAAGATCCTTCATGATTTTTGTGACTCCGTGAGACTGATGCGTCTTATTCGGCGTAGAGAACCGTGGAGAGATAACGTTCGCCGTTGTCGGGGAAGATCACGACGATGTTTTTGCCTTCGTTTTCGGGGCGCTTCGCGAGTTCCGTCGCGGCATGGAGGGCGGCGCCGCCCGATATGCCGATGAGGATGCCTTCGGCTTTCGGGAGGGCGCGCGCAGCTGCGATCGCGGCGTCGTTCGGCACGCGGAAGACCTCGTCGACCACCGAGGCGTCGTAGTTGCCCGGCACGAAGTTCGCGCCGATGCCCTGGATGGCGTGCGGACCGGCCTTGCCGCCCGAGAGGACGGGACTCGCATCAGGCTCGACCGCCACCACCTTGACGGCGGGATTCTTCTCCTTGAGATAGCGGCCGTTGCCCGTCACCGTGCCCGACGTGCCCACGCCCGCGACAAACATGTCGACATGTCCGTCCGTGTCGGCCCAGATCTCCGGACCGGTCGTGAGGTAGTGGGCGAGCGGGTTGGCGGGGTTTTCGAACTGCTGCGGGATGAAGCTGCCGGGAATTTCGCGGGCGAGTTCCTCGGCCTTTTCAATCGCGCCCTTCATGCCGGCGGCGCCGGGCGTGAGGACCACTTCGGCGCCGTAGGCCTTGAGCAGCATGCGGCGCTCGACGCTCATCGTCTCAGGCATCGTGAAGATGGCGCGATAGCCGCGGGCGGCGGCAATGCTCGCGAGCCCGATGCCCGTGTTGCCCGAGGTGGGCTCGATGATGACGGCGCCCGGACCGATGAGGCCGGCCTTTTCCGCTTCGAGGATCATCTGGCGCGCGGCGCGGTCCTTGACGCTCCCGGCGGGATTGAGGGCCTCGATCTTGGCGATGACGTTCGCCTTGAGGCCGTGGAGCCTCATCCAGTTGTTGAGCTGCAGAAGCGGCGTGCCGCCGACAAGTTCAAGGCTCGACTGATGAATCATGATGTTTCTCCTGTGCGTGTTTGGAGTTGTCGTTGTGCTGCGGGATCTCCGTCCGGCGTCCGAAGGTGTCTTCCCGACGGATGCCCGCCTGCTCCAATCTCCCGGGAAGAACGCCGTCCGGCGCCCGAGAACACCCGTCCTGCAGGCGTTCGCATAATTCCTGAGTGAGTTGGTAGGAAATTGGATCCTACTCCATCACACGCTGTTTTGCAATGGTTTGCGTCTCTGCGCCCGAAGCGGATCAAAGCGCGGAGGTCGTCCGTCGATCTTAGCAAAGATGAGGGCCGGGCTGTGGTTGAGATCAGGGCGGAAAGCTCGTCGGAAGTGTCCGGAGGGCCTCAGGCGGACTTGTCGGAGGAAAAGCCGTTGAGGATTCTCGCGAGGAGCGCTTCTGCGAATCGGGCCTCGTCGGGCGTGAGCGAGCGCGTCACGAGGGCGTCGAGTTCGGAGGAGATGCGTTCGGACACGGGGATGAACGCCCTGCCCTTTTCGGTAAGCCTCAGGTTGATGACACGTGAGTCCTCGGCAGATCGCTCGCGCGCGACGTAGCCCATATCAACGAGCTTCGTGACGAGGGCTGAGACGGTGGACTTCGAGCGGTGCGTGAGGCGTGCGAGCTCCATGACGGTGGCGGTTTCCTGTTCGGTCAGCACGTGCAGGATGTCGCCGTGGCACGGGAGCAGTTCGCCCATGCCTTCGCGCTTGAGCGACTCGAGAATGAATGTTGAGGTGGCCTCCGAGAGGCGGCCTGCAAGAAAGGGGATGCGGGTGTTTTCCTTCATGAGGCGATGTTAGTTCGAGGGCGAACGAAAGTCAACGAACCGCAGGACGAAAAGGCCCGCTGGAGGCATGAAGCCTGCGGCGGGCCGTGCGCATGACGGATTGGGTGGAATCCGGGCGTCGACTACTTGAGGAGGACGTCCTTGAGGAACTTGTCCTCGGCCTCGCGGGCCTCGGGTTCGTTCATGAGCGTGTGCGGCGCGTCCTTGATGAGGACGATGCGGGCGTTGGGATTGCCCTGGAGCGCCTTGCTGCAGTTGCCAACGGCCTCGTGGTTGCCGAGATAGGGATTGGCCTGCGAGAAGTACTTGTCCTTCGAACTCATGATGTTGAGGACGGGCATGCCGTCGGGAATTCTCGTCTTGTGCTGGACGACGTGGTAGTTGTTTTCGCACGACCAGGAGAAGATGATGCGGCCCGCTTCGGCGGGTGCGGCTTCGGCGCGCACGTAGCGGGCCACGGCGACTGCGCCTTCGCTCGTGCCTGCGATCACGAACCTGCCGTTGAACCAGGGCTGTTTCGCCAGGAATTCGACGGCCGCCGTGAGTTCGCTCGCACGAAGCGCGTGGATCTTCTCATAGTCCATCGGGTCGATGGGCGAGGTGTAGGTCATGCGGTCGGGGAGCTGGAAGGAGTCGGCCGTGAAGCTTGCGATGCCGAGCTCGTCCGCGAGACGCTTTTGGAAGGCCTTGATCTGCGGATTGATGCCGCCCGAGCCGTGCACGAAAATCACGGCGGGCGCCTTTCCCTTCGTTTCGGGCGCGCGGATGTTGGTGCCTTCGTATGTCTTGTCGCCCGTCACGGATGCGGGCAGCACCGTCCAGGACTGCGCCATGGCCTCGGCCATCGTGCGGTCGGTCTGCACCCAGGCCTTCCCCTTGATCGTGCCCTGCGGCACGTCGGCGGACATGGCGGGCGCGGCGAGCGCAATGAGAAGCGCGGCGGCAAGTGCGGAAATCCTTGTGTTCATGGTCTCTCTCTCCTTGATGAACGTTCGTGCGCACCGGGACTCGGGTCGATTCACCCGTCGTGCTGCAGGCGCACCCTGGCAAGAATAGTCGCATTGCCCGCATTCGGGCGAGCGCCGAAAAACTCTGAAACAACGAGCGGCCATGGGTCGTCGTGGCGCCGTGTCGTCATGCTCAACAACGAAAAAGGGTTCATCTCGGAAGTCCGTGGAACGCGGCCTTGACTTTTAAGAAAAAGTCTGGTCGGCTCCCTCCAAGAAAAAAAGTAGCGCTCACTCCCAATTTCAGGCAGATTCAAGTTACTAGAGAAGAACCGCGAAAAAA